>CENX01039594.1_pt1 | contig 110614 bp, 112 predicted proteins | sample 361321 | NCBI WGS metagenome assembly CENX01 (sample SAMEA2619678, study PRJEB7988) | marine metagenome | isolation source: saline water (ENVO:00002010), including | reverse complement strand
ACAACAATTATGCAAGAGGTTACTCCAAATTCTATGAGAGGTGTTGTAAATGGAATGTATGTAGTCTCAACAAATGTAATAGGTTTGGCCATTGGACCATTTTTAGTGGCTTTTGGAACTGATTATATTTTTAATGATCCAAAATTAATCGCATATTCTCTTAGCCTGGTGGCAATTATAGTTGCGCCAATTGGTACTATTCTATTTTGTATTGGGATAAAAGAATACAGAGAAAAATTTGAAACATTCTAACTTAATGTCATTTTAGTGGCGGAGAGAGTGGGATTCGAACCCACGATACGATTGCTCGCATACTCCCTTAGCAGGGGAGCGCCTTCGACCACTCGGCCACCTCTCCAAATAGTATCGACAAAATGCCAATTTTACATCACTGTGTAAAGTTATTAGTGTATTATTTATAAATAAAGGATAATTTTCAATATGAGTAAAAATTTAACTGAAGAACAAATTAGAATATTATATAGTTCTGGAACTGAAATGCCAGGTTCTAGCAATCTACTTGATGAAAAAAGATCAGGTACTTATGTAACTGCCGATAAAGGTTTGCCAGTTTTTCGTTCAGAAAAAAAATTTGAGTCAGGAAGCGGATGGCCAAGTTTTTATGATGTCATTGAAGAAAATATAATTTTTAAAGAAGATACATCACATGGGATGATAAGAAAGGAAATACTATCAAAAGAAGGTGAGCACTTGGGGCACGTTTTTAATGATGGACCCCAGCCTACTGGATTAAGATATTGTATAAATGGTTTATCACTTAATTTTATTCCAGATGAAAAATAACTAATCATAATTAGAATCCAAAATATAACCACTTATAAAAGGGCATAACGAAATCGACAAACCACTAATTCCTGATAAAATAAGAAGTTGTCGAATGAATAGATCTTCAAGACCAATATAAATTAATGATGAGATCGCTCCAGATCCAAAAATTAGAGTAGGAATAAAGAGTGGAAAAATTATTAAAGGAATTAACAGGTTATGTTGCTTTAAAGATAAGGTTAGTGAGGAACCTAAACTACCAATAAAACTTAAAGATGGTGTACCTAAAATTATTGTAATAATTAGATAAATTAGCATTTTAGAGGGGAAATCTATAAAAATACTCAATACTGGTAATATTAAAATTAATGGTAAAAAATTAGTTAACCAGTGAGACATTGCCTTGACAAAGGATATTTCTACTAAAGACATTGGCCCAATTTTATATAAATCAAGAGTACCATCATTATAGTCATCATAAAATATACTATTAAGTGATAACAATGATGTTAAAACTATTGAAACCCATACTAAGCCAGGTGAAATAGATGATAAAAAACTTTTGTTTGGCCCTATTCCAATTGGTAACAAAATTATTGTAACGGAAAAGAAGGTTAAAGATAAAATATAAGAACCCTTAAGACTAAAAGAGTCTTTAATTTCTTTTACTAATAATAACTTTAAAAGTCTCATTACTCTTTATCCATATCAATTTCTAAATCATAATTTGTTAAAAAATCACTGTGAGAGGATAATAAGACAATACCCTCTGATTCAGTATGACTTCTAATTATATTTTTTAATAGAGAAATACCTTCTTTATCTAATGATGATAGAGGTTCATCAAGAAACCAAAGTAATTTTTGAGAAATTATTAACCTTGCAATTGCCAATCTTTGTTTTTGACCTTGAGATAAATATTTACATTTTAGATTCCGGTACTTTAATAAATTAACTTTTTCAAGAACATCTTCAAAGTTATTGAACCCATAAATTGAAGACCAAAAGAGTAGGTCATCATTTGGTGTTATTTCATCCTTAATACCAATTTTGTGTCCAAGAATAGAAAAATTATTCTTTAAATTTTTATTATTATACTTTATTGATCCATATTCGTTGGGAATGAGACCTGCCAAGACACGTAAAAGAGTTGTTTTTCCAGAGCCATTTGAACCAGTCAATAGACCTACTTGACCATTTATCAAGCTAAAAGAAATGTTTTTAAAAATCTCATTTCCTGATCTAATACAAGATATATTTGAAACATTTAATCCTTTCATATCAATTGTCATTAAGTTTTTTTTGATAATTATAGATTAACTTAATACCAAAAATTAAAAATAAAATTGGTGCTAACCATAAAAAAATTGTATTAAATTTGAATGGTGGTTTCATAATAATATAATCGCCGTATCTTTCTCTAAAATAACTATAAATTTCTTCATCTGTCTCATTATTTAAAACTTTTTTTCTTACAATAAATCTCAAATCCTTAGCAAGCGGTGAATTTGATTCATCTATAGTTTGTGAGTCACAAACAAGACATCTAATATTTTGATTAATTTTACTAATACGATTTTCTACAACTTCATTTTCGTTAAAATCAATAATTTCATAAGGATAAATGCTTAAGGGATAGAAAAAAAAGAAAATTAATAAAAAAATATTATATCGAGGATTTAATTTAAATTTTATATTCTTAAATAAAGATAAAACCCCACCAAGGGCTGCTATTAAAGCACCAATCCAAATTAAAGAGATTAATGGCTTAAACCAAATTCTTACAATCCATTCTTCAGTATCAATTTTTTCACCAAGAATTATATAGACATGTGAAAAATACTCTGAATAAATTCCTGCTTCAGTAGTCATTGACTTTTCTACTGGATAAAATCTTTTTTCAGCATTAATTATTATCTTCTCACCTAATATTTTTTTAACTGAAAAAATACCTGAGGAGCTTATATAATTTTGACCTTTAATATCTTCAACATTTAAAAATTTAACTTGATAATTTCCTATATCAATATTTTCTCCAAAAGTTAAAGTTCCCTCATATTGCTTTTGTGACGATATAGATACCGAACAACCTAGAATAAGAATTCCTAAACCTAAGTGTCCAAGGGAAGATGAGAGAGTTATAATATTTCTTTTTTTGAAAAAACCATAGACAGATGCCAACACTATCCAAATAGAAACAAAAACCCCTATTATTGAAAAAATTTTTTCTATACTGAAATATAAATAGAAAATATATGTAATAGAAAAAGATAGAATGATTAATGTTATAATTTTTACAGAAGGTATTCTAAAATTTAATTTTCCCCACGGTAGGAACATAGCCATTGCAGCTATTATAGAAATTAAAAAAATAATTGGTATTACTGTGATTGTGTAAAAAGGTGTACCAACAGAAATCCTTTCTCCAGAAAAAATTTCCAAAATCATTGGATAAATAGTACCTATAAAAATTGTTAAGGCTGATACAATTAATAATAAATTATTAATTATAAGGAAAAAATCTTTACTAAGAATATTATTTTTAGAATTTATTTGAGGACCAATAGGTTTCATAGAAAAAACTATAAGGCTTCCAATGATATATATTGTTATTAATGATAAAATAAATAAACCTCTATCAGGATCGTTTGCAAAAGCATGTACAGATGTTAAAAGACCTGATCTAACAATAAAGGTTCCTACCATTGATAGTGCAAAACCGAGAATAGATAACAAAATGCACCAATTTGCTAAAGTACCTCTTTTTTCCATTACTAGTATAGAATGCATAAGAGCTGTGGCGACTATCCACGGAATAAGTGAGGCATTTTCAACAGGGTCCCAAAACCAAAAACCACCCCAGCCAAGTTCATAATATGCCCAATATGAACCAAGTGTTATTCCAATAGATAAAAATATCCAAGATAAGATAACCCAAGGTTTAGTTTGTGTTGCCCAACTTTTATCGAAATTTTTATTATATAACCCCGCAAGAGCAAAAGACCATACTATTGATAAACCAACATAACCTAAATAAAGAAAAGGAGGGTGAAAAGCTAGCCCAGGATCTTGGAGTAAAGGATTTAAGCCTATACCTTCACTTGGCACAGGAGATAACGTTTCAAAAGGATCAGACTTAAGTTTTAAAAAAGTTACAAAACCAAAACACAAGATGCCCTGAAACATTAGAATTCTTAATTTAAAGTAAGATGTTAATTTCTGAATATTTATTGCTACAAAAAATCCATATAGGGCCATAACCCAACACCATAAAAGCATCGAACCTTCGTGATTTCCCCAAGATCCAGATATTTTATAAATTAAAGGTTTGGAGGTATGAGAATTTGACCAAACATTTAGTAATGAAAAATCTGAATTTATATAAGAAAATATTAAAATACAGAATGCAATACTTAACAAAATAAAGCTTAATATTGAAATAGATGAAACAACAAAATCTAAACTTTTGAATTTGTTAATAGAAAATACTAACGGAAAAAGAAATTGTAACAGAGATAAAAAAGCTACAAAAAGAATACTTGAGCTTGCAAATTCAATCATTATTATAACCATCTATTATCAAAGATTCGGCAACCTCAGGTGGCATATAATTTTCATCATGTTTTGCTAAAATACTTTTAGCTTCAAAATAAATATTTTGATTAGATATTGGAGAATTTATTGTAACCTCTGTAGGTGAATATTTACTGTATAATTTTATAAAACCTTCAGCAATTACACCCTGACCTTCTTCAAAAAGATCAGGAAGAATACCATTATAACTTACACTAATTTTTTTTAAGTTATCAGTAATAATAAAGTGAATATTATTTTTTTCATGCCTAGTAAAACTATCCTTTAGCACGAGACCGCCAAGCCTTATTAAAGAGTCGTGCGATATTTGTTTTTTTTCAATTTTAGTTATGATCTCTGAGGGAGAGTAAAAGAAAATTACATTATCCCTTAAAGCAAAAATAATTAGAAACAAAGAAATAGAAACTAAAGACAGTAATAAAATAATTTTATAAATTTTGTTTATTCTTTTAGTCATTTTTTTCAATTTCTTTAATTTTTTTTTGAGAATGAGAAAGGTATAATTTAGATAAATAAATTAATAAACTAAGAGAGATAAAACAAAAAGAATAGGCAATCAAAATATAAAAAGTATAGTCTTTCATCAATTAACCCCTGTAATATTTCATATTACTAATGTTAATTTTTCTCATATTAAGCTCTGCCTGCAACCTTAGAGCAAGAATGTACAAAAATAAAAAAAGAAAAGAGAAAAACATCACTAATAACGGCGTTAACATATCAATATGGATTGAAGGAGAGCTTAATTTTGAAATACTTGCTGGTTGATGCAATGTATTCCAATAATCAACAGAAAATTTAATAATTGGCAAATTAACAATGCCAATAATAGACAAAATAGAAGAAAATCTCTCTCCTTTTGTAAAATCATTAAAGGATTTTGAAAAAATAATATACCCCAAATAAAAAAAGAAAAGTATCAGGACTGAAGTCAATCTAGCATCCCAGACCCACCAAGCCCCCCACATAGGCTTTCCCCAAGCGGATCCAGTAACCAAACAAATTGCAGTAAATGTTAATCCTATTGGAGCAGCAGCCTTTGAGAGACAGAATGCAGTTACATGTCCATATACTAAACCAAAAAAACTATTTACAGCTAAAAATACATATATCATCATACTTAGCCAAGCAGATGGTACATGTATATACATCATTCTTACTGCGTTTCCTTGTTGATAATCAATTGGAGAATTAAAAAATGAAAGCCAAATGCCAAAAACCAAAAGTAAAACTGATATTGAGGCAAGCCAAGGGGACAAAACAAATGAGAGTTTTTTTAGCTGTCCAGGATTTATAAAAATATTATTCATTTTTTAAGATTTTTCTATAAAATTACGCAACTTTTATTTTACAAAACTAATAACATTTAAATATAAATGTTTATATCGTATTTGTATTAAATATCTAAAAAATATCGTATAGGTAATTTATGACTAAAAATATAGAAAAATATTTAAATGCGCAAAAAGTAGATATTTCTGATTGGGAAAAAATTGCAAGCTCAACACTTAAGAATATGACTTTAAAGGACTTAAATAAAAAAATTGATAAGGATTTATCAATTAAACCACTTTATACTTCAAATGATGAGGAGGATGATTACAGTCATTCATCAAGAAGGGGTTTAAAAGCAAATAAAAATGATTTTATGCCATGGTTTATATGCACTACTGTTGACCATCACAAGGATCCAAAAATACTTAACAATAGAATATTGGGAGAGCTTGAACGAGGAAGTAATTCAGTTGAGTTATCTTGTTTTGAGGAAAATACTCTAGATTTAATTTTGAACAAAATAGATCTAAGCATTGCACCAATTTTTATTAGAAATATTAATTACTCAAGAGAAAACTTTTTTAATTTTGCAAAGTTCATAAAAGAAAACAAAAATAAAGAGATTATTTGTAATTACCAAATTGATCCATTTGCATCTAATTTATGGCTTGAAGAGTTTTCAAAAAATAATACTAGTCATGAAAAACTTAGTTATGAAGATATTTTAAAATATCACAATGAATTTAATAGTGAATTTAAAAATATAAATTTAATTCATTTAGATGGAAGTTTGTGGAACGATTTAGGAGCAAATACCTCAGAAGAAATTGAATTATTATGCTTAAGTTTTCTTGAGATAATAAAAGATTTTAATAATAAAAATAATAAAAAATTTTCACTTAGTATTACTTTAGCTGCAGATACAGATTTTTTTACCTCAATAGCAAAAATAAGAGCAGCACGTATAATTTTTGGTAATATTTTTAAAAGTCATAAATTAAACTGCAGCCTAAGTATTACATCAAGATCATCTTCGAATATATTATTCGAAAAGGATCCTTGGGTAAATCAACTTAGAATTACAACAGCAGCGCTTGCTTCTGCTATAGGTGGTTCAAATAGAATAATTTGTAATAATATTACTCAAAAACTGGGTCAGGCACCCGATTTTATTAGAAGATTAACTAGAAATACACATATTATTCTTCAGGAAGAATCAAGAATTTCAAGAGTTCAAGATCCATCTGGAGGTTCTTTTTATATTGAAAACCTTACTAATAATATAGCAAAGATGACTTGGAAGAAATTACAATTAAATGAGAGTAATGGTGGAATTCTCAGTTTAATTTCATCTAAAAAGTTTCGTCAAAATTTAAAAAATTCACGAGATAATTTTAAAAAAAATATTAAAGAACAAAAATTAATTAAAGTTGGTGAGAATTCATATGAAGATCCCGACTCTAATCCAATAAATGTTAAACCTTTTGAGGGCTAATTTTAAGGAAGTTTTATGAGTAATCCAAAAACATTAAAAAATCTAGATTTAGATTTAAATATATTAAATAACAATAATTTAGATAGTAAATCTAATGTATATCAAACGCCAGAGGGTATTGATTTAAAATCATTTTACACAAAAAAGGATATAAAAAATATAAAACACACGAACTCTTTACCGGGCATAGATCCTTTTGTTAGAGGGCCTTACCCAACAATGTACACGAATAAGCCTTGGACAATAAGGCAATATGCAGGTTTTTCAACAGCGGAAGAGTCAAATGCATTTTATAAGAAAAATTTAGAGAATGGCCAAATGGGTTTATCTATTGCATTTGATTTAGCTACACATAGGGGTTACGACTCAGATAACCAAAGAGTTTCTGGCGATGTTGGAATGGCTGGTGTTGCAATAGACTCTATACTTGATATGAGAGTTCTCTTCAAAGATATACCGTTGGATAAAATGTCAGTCTCAATGACAATGAATGGTGCCGTTATTCCAATAATGGCTTTATATATTGTAGCAGCTGAAGAGCAAGGAGTTTCAGCTGACCAATTAAAAGGCACAATTCAGAATGATATTTTAAAAGAATTTATGGTTAGGAATACTTATATTTATCCTCCTAAGCCATCTATGCGAATAATTTCTGATATTTTTAGATATACTGCAGAAAATATGCCTAAATTTAATTCTATTTCGATATCTGGTTATCACATGCAAGAGGCCGGTGCTTCTGCTGATCTTGAATTAGCTTATACAATTGCTGATGGAATTGAATATATAAAAGCAGGTATTAGCGCTGGATTAGATATTGATGCTTTTGCTCCACGTCTTTCATTCTTTTGGGCCATAGGCATGGACTATTTTATGGAAATAGCAAAAATGAGAGCAGGTAGATTAATATGGGCTAATTTAGTAAGAGAATTTAATCCTAAAGATCAAAGATCATTGGCATTAAGAACGCATTGTCAAACTTCTGGGTGGTCGCTTACTGCTCAGGATCCCCTTAATAATATCACAAGAACATGTATTGAAGCTCTAGCTGCTACACATGGTCATACTCAATCTTTACACACTAATAGTTTTGATGAAGCAATCGCCCTACCGACCGACTTCTCGGCCAGAATTGCCAGAAATACTCAATTATTTATACAAAATGAAACAGGAACGTGTGATGTAATTGATCCCTGGGGAGGATCTTTTTTCATTGAAAAATTAACCTCTGATTTAGCAGAAAAAGCTATAGGTCATATTGAAGAAATAAATAAATACGGAGGAATGACTGAAGCAATCGAAAAAAATATTCCCAAGATGCGTATTGAGGAGTCGGCAACAAAGGTCCAAGCAAGGATTGACTCTTACGAAAAAACAGTTGTTGGTGTTAATAAATTTACATTATCAGATAACGAAGAAGAGAACATCGAAATTAAAAAAGTAGATAATTCACAAGTTTTAGCTAATCAAATAGAGCGATTAAAAAAACTTAAATCTGAAAGAAATAATGAAGAAGTAAAAGATAAATTAGAGAAAATAAGAATAGGAATCAAAGAGAATAAAAATGTTCTCGAACTTGCAGTTAATGCAGCAAGAGTAGGAGCTACGGTTGGAGAAATATCTAATTCCATGGAAGAAGTGTGGGATAGACATAAAGCAGAGGTAACTCTAATAAAAAATACATATGCAAATAACTTTTCTTCAGAAAAAATTGATTTTATAAGAAAAAGGACTAAGGACTTTGAAGCAAAAGAGCATAGAAAACCAAAAGTTTTTATAGCAAAATTAGGACAAGATGGACATGATAGGGGTCAAAAGGTTGTTGCAAGTGCTTTAGTAGATATGGGTTTTGATATAGAGGTCGGGTCCTTATTCCAAACACCATCAGAAGTTGCAGAATTAGTATTTAAAAACAATTGCGATATTGTTGCTGCCTCATCTTTAGCAGCAGGTCATTTAACATTAGTTCCTCAATTGAAAGATGAATTAAATTTGAAAGATTTAGGCCATATTCATATTGTTGTTGGGGGTGTTATTCCAAAAGATGATTTTAGTGCTTTACTTGATTCTGGTGCATCAGCTATCTTTGCAACTGGGACAAATATAGTAGATGCTGCAGCTGAGTTATTGAATTTATTAGAAATTAATTAATTTTTTCATTAATTACTCTTATAAGCCCTTCTTGAGCGACTGAGGCTACAAGATTTCCAGAAGCATCAAAAATACTTCCTCTGTTAAAACCTCTTGCACCAGAGGCTGATGGACTATCTTGACAGTAAAGAAGCCATTCATCTGCTTGAAAAGGTCTATGAAACCACATAGCATGATCTAGGCTAGCAGACTGCAAATTTTGACTCATAAAATTTATTCCATGAGGATTTGTACAAGTATCAAGCAGAGACATATCTGACATATAAGCAAGAACACATTGTTGCAAAGAAACATTTTTAGGTAAAGCTGATTTGGCTCTAAACCAAACAAAATTTTGAGGAATTTTGGGTTTAGGATTCATCAAGTCTACAGGATCAATTGGTCTAATTTCTACCGGCCATTCTTTATTAAAACTGTCTTTATATTCATCCGGAACATTACTAAGAATTTTTTTTCTTAAGTCATGTTCTGATGGAAGGTCACTATAATTTGAAACAACTGGCATTGGATCTTGGTGACTTAAGCCCTCTTCTTCAATTTGGAAGGATGCTGACATATTAAAAATCTTTTTACCATGTTGAACTGCAACGACACGTCTAGAAGTAAAAGATCTACCATCTCTTGCTCTATCCACTTCATATAAAATTGGAACCTTTGGATCACCTGCCCTCAAAAAATATGCATGAAGAGAATGGCAAGTTCTGTCTTCAACAGTTCGGCTAGCAGCAACAAGTGCTTGGCCAATAACTTGTCCTCCAAAAACTCTTTGCCATCTATCAGATGGGCTTTGACCTCGAAATAGATTTACTTCAATCCTTTCAATATCTAACAAATTAATTAAGTCATCTAGACGCTTATTCATAAAGTTTACCTAGCCCTTTGATTAAAGAGGATGGATTTTGCTTTTTTTGCTTCCTTTGTATTATCGGCAAGTGATTGTTTTCTTAAATCCTTTCCTAGCTCAAAACCTTTTTTTACAGCAGGCCTATTACCAACCTTCTCCAACCATCTCTTCAAATGGGGAAAGTCAGAGATTCTTTGTCCTTGATTTTTCCAAGGTTTAACCCAGCCCCAACAAGCCATATCTGCTATTGAATATCTACCAGCAAGGTATTCATTTTTTCTTAATTGCTTATTCATAACTCCATAAAGCCTATTGACCTCATCAGTGTAACGTTTAACAGCATAGTTAATTTTTTTTGGTGCATATTGCCTAAAATGATGAGCTTGGCCTGCCATTGGCCCTAACCCGCACATTTGCCAATAAATCCATTCATCTACTTTTACTCTTTCCCTTTCATTTTTAGGATAAAATTTTCCCGACTTTCTTCCAAGGTACTGAAGTATTGCACCTGACTCAAAAACTGAAATTTGTTTTCCTCCTGGGCCATCAGGATCTAAGATTGCTGGCATTCGATTATTAGGTGAAATTTTTAAAAATTTTGGCTTAAACTGGTCACCCTTACCGATATTTATTGGTTTAAGAGTATAAGGAATTTTACACTCTTCAAGCATTATTGATATCTTCCAGCCGTTTGGAGTTGGCCAATAATATAACTCAATTGGTTTTTTTTGTTTTTTCATTTTTCAATCTTTGTTTAAAAGTTTTTTATTTAAAATATCATTTACAGTTTTGGGGTTTGCTTTACCTTGAGATTCTTTCATCACCTGCCCAACAAACCAACCAATTAAATTCGGTTTTGTTGACAAAGCCTCAACTTGATTAGGGTTATTTATAATAATTACATCGATAATTTTTTCAATTTCATCTAAGTCATTAACCTGCCTCATATTATTAGAGTCTACAATAGAATTTGGATTTTCTCCAGTTTCAAGCATTATTTCAAATACATCTTTGGCTATTCGACCAGTTATAGTGTCATTATCAATTAAATTTATTAACTCACCTAAATCTATGGCTTTTATAGGGGATTCCTCAATGGACTTATTTTTCTTATTTAAGACAGAGAATAATTCACCAATAATCCAATTGCAAATAAGTTTAGGATTACTTTTTTTAGCAGCAATCTCAAAAAAATCTGCAGTTTCTTTTTCTGAAACCAAAATACTAGCATCGTATGTAGACAAGCCGTATGACTCAATAAATCTATTTTTTCTTATATCAGGAAGTTCTGGTAATTTTTGCTTTATTTCATCAACAAATTCAGTTGTAAAAGTTAAAGGCAGTAAGTCTGGATCTGGAAAATATCTATAATCATGAGACTCTTCCTTACTTCTCATTGCACGTGTTTGCATTTTTTTAGGATCGAATAATCTAGTTTGTTGCTCAATTATACCACCCTTTTCAATTAAATCAATTTGTCTTTTAGATTCATAAACAATGGCTTGTCCAATAAACTTAATTGAATTAACATTCTTTATTTCACATCTTGTTCCTAGGTTCTCACCTGGTTTTCTTACTGAAACATTTATATCAGCTCTTAGAGACCCCTCCTCCATATTTCCATCACAAGTTTGTAAATACTTCATAATATTTCTTAGTTTTTTAACATAAGCCTGTGCTTCATCTGGGGAGCGCATATCTGGCATTGAAACAATCTCCATAAGAGCAACACCTGATCTATTTAAATCTACAAAAGAATAACTTGGATGTTGATCGTGAAGAGATTTTCCAGCGTCTTGTTCCAAATGAAGTCTTTCAATACCAATATTTTTAGTTTTACCATTATCAAGATCAATTGAAACCATCCCATTGCCAACAATAGGTTGTTCAAATTGTGATATTTGATAGCCTTGAGGTAAATCAGGATAAAAGTAATTTTTTCTATCAAATATAGAAAAATTGTTAATTTTAGCATTTAGTCCTAATCCAGTTTTAATTGCTTGCTCAATACAAATTGAGTTAATGACAGGAAGCATTCCAGGCATTCCAGCATCGACAAAACTAACTTGGGTATTATGTTCTGAGCCAAATGATGTTGATGAGCCAGAAAAAAGTTTTGAATTTGAAATAATTTGCGCATGTACCTCTATTCCAATAACAATTTCCCAGTCACCAGTATTGCCTTTAATTAAATTACTCACTTCAGCCACCATTTGTTATCAATATTTTTGAAGTTTGCTGATTCTTCGATAATACTTGCAAATGAATAAATAGTTTCTTCTTCAAAAGGTCTTCCTATCAATTGCAAGCCAAGAGGTAATCCATTGTAATCTATAGCTGCGGGAACTGAAATAGCTGGTAAACCGGCTAAATTTACTGGCACTGTAAAAATATCATTTAAATACATTGAAAGTGGATCATCAGATTTTTCATTCATGCCAAAAGCAGAACTTGGTGTTGAAGGAGTTAATATAACATCTACATCTTTAAATGCTTTATTATAATCCTCTGTAATAAGTGATCTTACCTTTTGAGCTTTAAGATAATATGCATCATAATAACCAGAGGACAAAACATAAGTGCCAATCATAATCCTCCTTTTAACCTCGTTACCAAACCCTTCAGACCTAGTTAATTTGTACATTTCGTTTATATCTGAAGATTTTACTGAATGACCAAATCTAACTCCATCATATCTTGCTAAGTTTGAAGAAGCCTCAGCTGGAGCAATTATATAATAACATGGGAGTGCATATTTAGTATTTGGTAAAGAAATATTTATAATCTCTGCACCTGATTTTTCTAACCACTCCTTACCCTTATTCCAGATATTTAAAATTTCATCTGACATCCCATCCTGAATAAATTCGTCTGGAATACCTACTTTTAGTCCCTTAATACTACGACCTATAGCATTTTCGAAATTTGGAACTTTTCTTGAAGAACTTGTAGTATCTTTGGGATCATGGCTACACATACTTGTTAACAAAATAGAATTATCTCTTACATTTCTTGTAATAGGTCCTGCCTGATCCAATGATGAAGCAAAAGCTATTATACCCCATCTTGAGCATCTTCCATATGTTGGTTTTAGCCCAACAGTTCCTGTAAATGAGGCTGGCTGTCTTATTGACCCTCCAGTATCTGTTCCAAGAGAGCCTAAACCAATATTAGCAGCAACAGAAGCTGATGAACCACCTGATGAACCTCCAGGAACAATTTTTGTTATTTTATCTTTATTTTGCCATGGATTTATAACTGGTCCATAAAAACTTGTTTCATTTGATGAGCCCATCGCAAACTCGTCGTTATTTAACTTTCCTAATAAGATTGCACCATCATTCCAAAGATTTTCCGTCACAGTGGACTCATAAGGTGGAATAAAATTAGATAACATTTTACTCGATGCAGTTGTTAAAACCCCTTTAGTGCAAAACATATCTTTAACACCCAAGGGAATACCTTCTAATCTAGCATTAGAGCCATTTGAGTAATTAATATCTGATTTCTCAGCTGATTTAATAGCAATTTCAGGAGTTTCAGTAATAAATGCATTTAATTTTCTAGAAGACTCCATTGCCTCAATATGGTCTAAGACCAGCTCTCTCGAGGTGAAATTTTTATTTTCTAGACCTTCTCTAGCTTCATGTAGGCAAAATTCATTAAGCTTTGTCATTAATCTATTACCTTAGGTACAAGAAAAAATCCTTCATCAGTATTTGGAGCATTCATAGTAATTTCGTTTCTATAATTTCCATCATTTACATTATCTTTTCTTCTTTTCATTCCCCTATCATTATCAAAGGAGGAAAAAGTTGGTAAAACTTTATCAGTATTTACTTCTGTGAGTTGATCAACCCAATTAATAATTTGATTTAAATCAACTAAAAATTTTTCAATTTCATCGTCTTTAAATGAAATTTTGGAAAGATTGGCTATTTTAATAACATCATCTTTATCAACCGACATAACAACTCCTAAATATTACAAAATTAAATTCACAAATAGCAAAGTCTTACTTGCATCGCAACACTAACAATTGATACTTATAAACATGATGATTAATGATTCAAAACAATTTCGAGAAATAATACCATTGAAAAATTCGATTATAGGTCTTGATTTGGGTAAAAAAAGAATTGGTGTTGCGGTTTCTGATATTAATCAAAAGGTTGCATCACCATATTTAGTAATCGAAAATAAAAAGTTTGCGGAAATTGTAAGTATCATTCAAAATATTATTGTAGAGAGAAACATCTGTGCAATTATAATTGGAGACCCAATAAATATGGATGGGTCTATTGGGCCAAAATCACAGTCGAGCAAAACCTTTATGAATAATTTATCAAAAATAGTAAATATACCAATACTTTTATGGGATGAGAGATTGTCAACAGTTTATGCAGAGAAAACGCTATTGGAGGCAGATCTTTCAAGAAAAAAAAGAAAAAAAATAATAGATAAAATTGCCGCCTCAGTAATACTCCAGGGCTTTTTAGATTTTCTAAACACTAGCTAAAATATCTTTTAAAAGAACCATTCTGCACCATAACCCATAACGCATTTGATCAAAATATTTTGCCCTAGGGTCATTATCAAAATCTCTTGGTATTTCTTGAACTCTTGGAAGTGGATGCATTACAATTGAGTCTTCAGAGAGCAAATTTAAACTCTCCAAAGAGAGAGAGTAATTATGATCACTTCCCCTTTCTGTCTGAACCCTGGTAACATATAAAACATCAGTTTCACTTATAACTTCGTTTATATCATTAGTTTGATATGATTTTCTTGGTAAAAATTCTTTTGGAAAAGAGAGCTCCTTTGGACTTACAAAATTAAAATGATTTCCAGAATATCTTGACAATAGTTTCACAAGACTCTTAACAGTTCTTCCATTCTTTAAATCCCCTATCATCGTTATTCTTAAATCATCTATACTTTCTTTATTATTATAAAAAATTGTAAAACCATCTAATAAAGTTTGTGTAGGATGTTCACCTTCACCATCTCCAGCATTTATAATAGGTACTTGACTAACATTTGCGGCTTTAGAAACTGAACCTGTGATAGGATGTCTCAAAACTATACAATCGCTCATTGTTCCCATTGTCAATACAGTGTCCTCAAGGCTTTCACCTTTTATAGCGCTTGAAAATTTTACATTATTAATTGGTATAACCGATCCACCCTGTCTAACCATTGCACTATAAAAAGAAGAAGATGTTCTCGTGGATGGTTCATAAAATAAATTAGTCAAAATCTTATTTTTTAAATCATTTGTAGAATTATCCTTTTGATTAATAGCTCTAGACCATAAATCAAAAATATAACTCTCTTTCATATCGTCTACTGACAGAAGATGTTGCACGTTTTTCCCTTTCAGATTACTTATATATTAAAATGACAATTTTAAACCTTATATTTTTAAATTTTTTAATTATTTTTATAAGTTATATCCTTGGTTCAATACCAAGTGGATATATTTTAACAAAATATTTTTTAAAAGTTGATATTACTAAAGAGGGATCAGGCAACATTGGAGCTACTAATGTATTAAGGTCAGGTTCTAAAACTCTTGGAATAATTACTTTAATTTTCGATACACTCAAGGGGGTAATTCCAATTTTAATTTTTAATATCTCCCCCTACTCTGTGATTTTAGCAGGATTATCTGTTTTTATAGGTCATAACTATTCGATATGGCTTAACTTTAAAGGTGGCAAGGGTATTGCAACATACTTAGGAATTATTTTTTCTACATCTTTAACTCTAGGTTTTTTGTTTATAATAATATGGTTAATAACATCAATAATCTTTAGAACATCGTCAATATCATCTTTATTGACTATTTTTTTGATTCCTTTTATTTCAATTTTTCTAATAGAAACTAAACTTGTTTCAATTTTATTTTTTGTCCTAACAATTATTTCTTTTTATAGACACAGTGCAAATATTAGGAGAATTTTGGATGGAAATGAGCCAAAAATAAAAATTAAATGATTTATAAATAAAAAAATTTCTTGAATTATGATGTTAATTTTGACTAATTGAATTAATAAAGTTTGATTTTTTTTAATTTTGGAGTTTTATAAATGCACGTTGTTGTTGTTGAATCACCAGCTAAAGCAAAAACAATAGAGGGTTATCTTGGCTCAAGCTATAAAGTTATTGCATCCTTTGGGCATATTAGAGACCTTCCATCATCTGAAGGATCTGTAAAACCTGACAATGATTTTGAAATGTCTTGGGAGATGGATACAAAGGGAAAAAAACAAACAAAAATTATTCAAGATGCACTTAAAAGTGCTAATTCTCTGATACTAGCAACTGACCCTGATAGAGAGGGTGAAGCAATTGCTTGGCATGTATTACAAACTTTGAAAGAAAAAGGAGGTCTTAAGGATAAAAATGTTTCTAGAGTGACATTTAATGCAATAACAAAAAAAACTGTCACAGAAGCAATAGAAAATCCTAGAGAGCTAGATACAGAACTAATTGAAGCATATTTAGCCAGAAGAGCATTAGATTACTTAGTTGGATTTACACTATCTCCAGTTTTATGGAGAAAGTTACCAGGCGCTCGATCAGCTGGAAGAGTTCAGTCAGTAGCTTTAAGATTGCTATGTGAAAGAGAAATAGAAATAGAATCTTTTAACCCTAAAGAGTATTGGTCGGTTAATTCTTATCTAACCTTTGAGGATAACCCCTCTTTTAAAGCCTCACTTACTCATTTTGAAAATAAAAAAGTAGAACAATTTGATATTAAAAATTCTGAAGAAGCTGAAAAAATTAAAGTGATTTTAAATAAATCTAACTTTACAGTTGATAATATTGATGAAAAAGAAGTCTCAAGAAAACCTTCGCCTCCATTTATTACGTCCTCAATGCAAATGGAAGCATCTAGAAAACTAGGAATGTCAGCTAAAAATACAATGCAAGTTGCTCAAAGGCTCTATCAAAACGGATTAATTACTTATATGAGAACTGATGGGGTTCAAATTGGTGAAGAAGGAATTAATGAAATTAGATCCTCAATAAATAAAATATATGGAGAAAATTATTTACCATTAAAGTCAAATGAATATAAAAGTAAAATAACAAATGCCCAAGAAGCCCATGAGGCAATTCGACCAACTGATGCTAATATTTCTCCAGAAAGAATTGGTTCTGAATTTTCAAAAGAAGAGAAGGATTTATATGGATTAATTTGGAAAAGAACCATAGCTAGTCAGATGGAAAACTGGAGAGGATTGAGAACAACAATTAATATTTTAAATAATGAAAAAGATATTCAATTAAGGGTTTCAGGAACAGTTACTATATTTGATGGTTTTAGAACTCTTTATGAGGAAGGTAGAAAAGAAGATAAAGCTAAGGATTCTCAAGAGCTTCCAAAACTTAATAAAGGCCAAACCTTAAACCTTATAAATACTGAAACAAATCAACATTTTACAAAAGCTCCACCGAGATACTCCGAGGCAACCTTAGTTAAATCTTTAGAAGAAAAAGGCATAGGAAGGCCTTCAACTTATGCATCAATAATATCGGTTCTTCAAGAGCGCCAATATGTAGTTATAGAAAATAAATATTTTAAACCTGAGGCAAAAGGAAGATTATTATCATCTTTTCTCGAAAATTTTTTTACGCAATATGTAAGTTATAATTTTACTGCTGATTTAGAAAAAAATCTTGATAAAGTTTCAAATGGAGAAATTAATTGGAAAGATTTTTTAAACAACTTTTGGAACGAGTTTAGTATTTGCGCAAATTCTGCGCTTGAACTAAGAACAAGGGAAATACTTGATAAGCTGAATGAAAGTATTGGAAATCACGTTTTTAAGGATGAAAATGGTGAAATTAATAGAAAATGTCCAAAATGTAATACTGGAGAATTAAGTTTAAAAACTAGTCGCAATGGAGCATTTGTTGGATGCTCTGAATATCCAGATTGTAAATTTACTAGATCTTTTGGATCTTCTGGTCAAAATATTGAAGAAAAGGTACTTGGTATAGATCCAGAGAGTGGAAAAAATATTCATTTACTTATAGGAAGATACGGACCTTATGTGCAAATTGGTTTAAGTGATGATAAGGAAAATAAACCAAAAAGGTCATCAATTCCTAAAACAATAGATCCCTCAGATTTGAGCCTCGAAAAAGCAATTGACCTATTATCATTGCCTAAAGTCATTGGAATTCATCCTGAGGATAATAAGGAAATTACTGGAGCAATTGGACCTTATGGGCCCTATCTCTTACATGAAGGAATTTATGCAAATCTTCAAAATGTCGATGAATTATTTACTATAGGGTTAAATAGAGCTGTTGATCTAATTGAAGAAAAAAGATCAAATCCAGGACGTGGGAGAGGAAGTAAAATTTTAAAGGAATTAGGTAATCATCCAAAGGATAAAAAACCGATAAAACTTATGGATGGAAAGTACGGTCCTTATGTAAAGCATGGAAAATTAAATGTAAGTATTCCTAAAGAAAAGAGCGTTGAAGATATTGACATTGATATTGCTATTGACCTTTTGAATAAACCAAAAAAGAAAAAATAAAAGTACAATGGTGTCTGTTTTAAAACCAAAACCTGCTGCTACATTAATTATTACAAAAATTATAAATAAAGAAATTTATGTTTTAATGGGAAAAAGACCTGATGATGCAAGGTTTGCACCTGGTATGTGGGTTTTTCCAGGCGGAAAGCTCGACAAAGAAGACATTAAGCTTAAAACTAAATATTCATTAAATAATAAAATAATTAATTTCTTATCATCACTTAATGCTAAACCTCCTCTTGGAGAAGCTTTAGTGCATACAGCAATCAGAGAAACAGAGGAAGAAACAAATTTAAAAATATTAGATAATGATCTGAGAAAAATGTGGGTACTTGCTAGAGCAATTACTCCAATAAATAGGCACATGAGATTTGATACTAAGTTTTTTGTTGCACCAGAAACCTGCTTTAAAGGTAAAGTAAAAGGTAACGGAGAACTGGATAAATTAGAATATGTGTATATTAAAAAGGCACTAAAATTACCTATGTTCGATATTACAGAATTTATTCTTCAAGAATTAAAATTTAGAATTGAAAAAGGGAATGAGATAAATAGTAATCCAGTTTTCTGGCGATATAGAAAATATCAAAGATTAATAACTGAAATTAAAATACTTGACTAATAGGCAATTATACTTAGTTTCCCTTTTATAGGTTTAAAAATGGCAAAAGCAGCAACAATTAAAATAAAACTTAATAGCACAGCAGGTACAGGCTACTATTATGTCGCAAAGAAAAATTCACGTACTATGACAGATAAAATGGTTGTTAAAAAATACGATCCTGTAGTTCGAAAACATGTTGAATTTAAAGAAGGAAAAATTAAATAAATATTTAAGTTTTTCTGGCCATTAAATTAATGAATAATAATATATCTAACGAAACATCTGAACAGATAAAAAATCTTAATTTAAAATTTGATCAACCATTAATTATTAGTGATGCTGATGAAGTACTTTTTTTATTTTTGAAAGGTTTCGAAAATTTTTTAAAATCAAAGGACTTATACTTAGATCTGGCAAAAGCAAGATTAACTGGAAATATAAAAAAAATATCCAATGATGAAGTTGTCCCTAATGACACAATGACTAAGCTAATGCCAGAATTTTTTTTAAAGGAAACAAAAAGTCTTGAGCCAGTAGCTAACTCATCAAAATGCTTAAAAAATTTATCTAATAAATGCCAAATAATTATTCTTACAAATATTCCTCACAAAGATAAAAAAAGTAGAGTGGAGGCATTGAAAAAAAACAACATGAATTACCCAGTTATTACAAATACAGGATTAAAAGGCCCTACTGTTGCAAAAATATGTGAAAAAATGAAGGCACCAGTTTTTTTTATTGATGATTTAGGTCAAAATTTAGAATCAGTAAAAAAAGAATATGATAAGTCAATATGTATACATTTTCTTCAAGACAAGAGATTAGATAAATTGATGATAACTCCTAAAAATATCAAGCATAGATTAAATGACTGGCTTGAAATAGAAGATTTAATAAATAAAGAAATATTAGTTTATGAAAATAAAAAAAGATAAAATTAATATAGTATCGATTTGCAGAGAATGTTTTAAAACCTTTAACGAAGAAAAAGAATTTTGTGAAAATTGCTATTCTGCAAAAATATTAAATAATAAAGAAATTGAAGACCTTAATATAGCGCATGTTGACTGCGACGCATTTTACGCTTCAATCGAAAAAAGAGATAATCCAAAATTAAGAAATTCTGCAATAATTATTGGGGGTGGAAAAAGAGGAGTGGTTTCTACAGCTTGTTATGTAGCAAGAACAAAAGGTGTAAAATCAGCTATGCCTATGTACAATGCTTTAAAGTTATGTCCTGAAGCAATTGTAATTAAGCCAAATATGCAAAAATATAGGGAGGCTTCTCAAACAATAAATAAAATTATGAGAGATTTAACCCCATTAGTTGAACCACTATCACTAGATGAAGCCTTTCTAGATTTATCAGGAACATTTAAACTACATAAAAAAATACCAGCTGTTTTATTAGCTGAATTATCGAAAAAAGTCAGAGATAAAGTTGGTATATCTGTTTCAATAGGTCTCTCTTATAATAAATTTTTAGCAAAAATTTGCTCTGATATTGACAAACCAAGAGGTTTTTCCGTTATAGGTAAAAAAGAAGCTGTAAATTTTCTAAAAAATAAACCAGTTGAAATATTATGGGGCGTTGGAAAAACACTTAAAAATAAATTAAACAATGACGGAATAAAAACTATTGGGCAAATAAAAGACTCAGACCTCAAAGAAATTATAAAAAGATATGGATCAATAGGATCACATATACATTCATTATCGAATGCAAAAGATAATAGAACTATAAAATCTTATAGAAAGGTAAAAAGTATCAGTCATGAAACTACATTTGAAAAGGATACCAATGAAAAAAATATTCTCTTAAATATACTTTGGAAACTTTGTGAAAAAGTTTCAGATAGAGCTAAAAAAATAGAGTTGGGAGGAAATACTATTAATTTAAAAATAAAAACTGAGGATTTTAAATTAATTTCAAGATCTATAACAATTGACGAACCTACTCAAATCGCTGAAATCATATACCAAAGTTCAAAGTTGTTATTAATTCGTGAAATAAATATTAAAAAATTTCGTCTATTAGGCGTAGGAATAACTAATTTAAAAGACTCTGAATTATGTGATCTGTATGATTTAATAAATGTTCAGAGTAATAAAGATAGAAATATTGAATTGGCAATTGATGATATAAAAAAAAGATTTGGAAAAAGTTTTGTTAAAAAAGGTAGATCAATTTTAAGAGAGGTTTAGATGTCAAATAATATTGAAAATAAATTATTAGAAATGGGTATAAAACTTCCGCAACCTGCTGCGCCAGTAGCAAGTTATTTACCATATATTATTTCTAGTAATTTATTATTTATTTCTGGACAAGGTCCTTTCAATGAAAAAGGTCTTATTACAGGTAAAATAGGTTCAGATCTTACCTTAGAAGAAGGAAGGGATGCTGCAAAGCAATGCTGTAAAATGATATTAGCCCAGGCTAGAGAGGCCTGTGGTAATTTAGATAAAATCAATAAATGTTTAAAATTAGGAGGTTTTGTTAATTGTGAAAATGATTTTAAAGACCAGGCCCTTGTAATAGAAGGTGCCTCAAAATTAATGATAGAGATTTTTGGTAAAAATGGTTGGCATTCAAGGTTTGCTGTAGGATCAAATTCTTTACCATTAGGTATGTCTGTTGAAATTGACGCAATTTTTGAAATTAATCCATAAATTATAATGAAAAAATTTTCCTCTAAAATCGAAAGATCATTAATTGGTATTGATGAAAATAAATGGAATATTTGTGCTTCAAATAAAAAAGATTACAATCCCTTTAATAGTTACCAATTTTTAAAAGCTCTAGAAGTGAGTAATTCTATTAATAATGATTCAGGTTGGAATTCTGCACATTTAATTATTAAGGATGATGATCAGGAAATTATTGGGTGTGTGCCATCATATGTTAAAACTAATTCATCTGGAGAGTATGTATTTGATTACGAATGGGCAAATGCGTATCAAAGGGCTGGTGGTCAATATTATCCTAAGTTACAGGTATCTATTCCATTTACTCCTGTTACAGGAAAGAGATTTTTAATTAACGAAGCTTATAATTATGATAAAATCTTTAAATTTATCTCCTCTGAGCTTATGAAGCTTTGCTCAAATATAGGAGCTTCGTCAATACATATAACATTTTTAAACAATTTAGAGGCTGAAAAATTAAGAAAACTTGGTTGGTTAATTAGAAAAGATCAGCAGTTTCATTGGAAAAATAATAATTATAAATCTTTTTCTAGTTTTTTAGAAACCTTATCATCTCGTAAAAGAAAAAATATAAAAAAAGAAAGATTAAATTTTATCAACAGTGAAATTAAAATTGAACATCTTAGAGGTGATGAAATTAAAGATCATCATTGGGACTCATTTTATAACTTTTATCTTGATACAACTATAAAAAAATGGGGACAAGCCTATTTAAATAAAGATTTTTTTATTACAGTAGGAAAAAATATGAAGAATAATATTCTTTTAATAATGGCAAAAAAAAATAATAATTATATTGCCGGGGCATTAAATTTTATTGGAGAAAATAGTATATATGGGAGAAATTGGGGATGCACAGTAGATTATAAATTCCTTCATTTTGAGTTGTGTTATTACCAAGCAATAGATTATGCAATACAAAATAAAATAAAAGTTGTTGAAGCAGGAGCACAGGGAACTCACAAAATTTCCAGAGGGTATTCACCAATTATTACTTATTCAGCCCATTGGATGTTAGAAAAGAATTTTCATAGTGCGGTTGAAAAATTTTTAGACTATGAATCAATTGAGATTGAAAAAAGTAAAAAAATACTTGAAAATTATTTACCTTATAAAAAAGGAGCTAAATGACCTACAACGAAAAAAATATATTTGCTAAAATAATAAATGGCGAAGCAACTTGCGCAAAAGTCATGGAAAATAATTATATTTTAGCCTTTATGGATGTGATGCCACAAGCAATAGGCCATACATTAGTAATACCAAAATATAATACTGAAAATATTTATGACCTACCTGAAGATTATTTTATTCCTATGATGGATGCGATAAGGAAAATTGCTAAATCTATAAAGAAAGTTTACTCACCAACAGGGGTTATGATTATGCAATTAAATGGTCAAGAAGCAGGACAAACAGTATTTCATTTACATTTTCATTTAATACCAAGGAAAGAGGGTCTAAATTATAAATTTCATGCTTCAGAAATGGTTGATTTTGAAACCTTAAAAAAAGAAGCAGAAAAAATTAGAGATAATATTAAAAATTAACTCTTAATAAGTTCTTTTTTAATTTTATTGTTTTTATTCAATGGTTTATATGAAAAATATAAATCTTTTTTCTTCAAAGAAACATTAACTGTTCCACCTTTCTCTAAAACGCCATATAAAATTTCCTCAGCAATTGGTTTTTTTACCTTTTCCTGAATAAGTCTTGCTAAAGGTCGAGCACCCATATTTTTGTCATAACCTTTTTTACCTAGCCAGCTAGCAGCTTCGGCAGAAATATTAATAAACACATTTTTATTATCTAATTGAGATTCTAGCTCGAGAATAAATTTTTCTACAACCTTTTGAATAACCTGGTCGGGTAAAGAATTAAACGAAATTATAGAATCTAATCTATTTCTAAATTCAGGATTAAATAATCTGTCTATTGCTTCAGTATCATCACCCTCCCTTTCTTCCCTATTAAATCCTAAAGCAGGTTTTGCTAGATCTGATGCACCTGCATTTGTTGTTAAAATTATAATAGTATTTCTAAAATCTACTTTTCTTCCATTTTGATCTGTTAAAGTGCCATGATCCATAATCTGCAGTAAAACATTAAAAATATCTGGATGAGCCTTTTCAATTTCATCAAGTAAAACAATACTATAAGGGTTTTGATCCACACCATCTGTTAATAGTCCCCCTTGGTCAAATCCTACATAACCAGGAGGGGCTCCTATTAAGCGGGATACTGCATGACGTTCCATATACTCAGACATATCAAATCTTAGTAACTCAACACTTAAAACTGACGAAAGCTGTCTAACTAACTCTGTCTTACCTACCCCTGTTGGACCTGCAAAAAGATATGAACCAATAGGTTTTTGGAGGTCTCTAAGGCCTGCCCTAGATAATCTTATTGATGCAACAATTTCATCAATTGCTTTATCTTGCCCAAAAATAAACCTTTTAAGAGATTTATCTAAGTCTTTAAGTTTTTCGCTATCATTCCTTGTTACATGTTTTGATGGAATTTTAGCCATTTTAGAGATGGTTAACTCAATATCTTTTTGACTTATTAATTTTTTTCTTTTTGATATGGGTTTTAATTTTTGAGAAGCACCCGTTTCATCAATAACATCAATAGCTTTATCTGGGAGTTTTTTATCATTCATATACCTGGATGATAATTCAACGGCAGTTTTGATAGCTTCATTAGAATATTTTAAACCATGAAAATCTTCAAATCTTGTTTTTAAGCCCATTAAAATTTTAATTGTATCAGAGACACTTGGTTCATCTATATCGATTTTTTGAAACCTTCTTGACAAGGCTCTATCTTTATCAAAAAACTGTCTATATTCTTTATAAGTTGTAGATCCAATACACCTGAGCTGCTGGCCCTGTAAAGAAGGTTTTAATAAATTAGATGCATCCATAGAACCTCCTGAAGTTGAACCCGCACCTATAACAGTGTGAATTTCATCAATGAATAATACTGCATCATCTTGATCTTCAATTTCCTTTAATACAGCTTTTATTCTTTCTTCAAAATCACCTCTGTATCTTGTTCCTGCTAGTATGGCTCCCATATCTAGAGAGAAAATTTTAGTCTTAGAAATTACTTCCGGAACATCATTTTCAATAATCCTAAAAGCTAATCCCTCAACTATTGCAGTTTTTCCAACACCTGGATCACCAACTAAAATAGGATTATTTTTTCTTCTTCTACTTAAAATTTGTATAAGTCTATCAACTTCGCCTGATCTTCCAATTAAAGGATCAATTAATTGCTTCTTTGCTTTTAAATTAAGATCTTCACAAAATGCATCTAATGCACTCTCTTTACTAGATTCAGCATCTTCATTTTCGAAGCTAGAAGGACCTTCGTTAGGGCTTATAGATGAAAAACTCTGATTTTTTTTAATTCCATGCGCCATAAACTGAACAGCGTCATAACGTGTCATTTCTTGTTTTTCCAAAAGGTAAACTGATTGACTCTCTTGTTGGGAAAAAATAGCAACAATAACATTCCCACCATTAACTTCTTGGTTTCCTGATTGCTGAACATGTATAGCAGCTCTTGTTATTACTGTCCTATAACCAGCGGTTGGCTCAGGAACTAACTCATCTCTATCTACCACAAGATAACTTTGATCATCTATAAACTCAATCAAATCATCCTTTAGAATAGATATATCAAGACCACAGGCTAAAAACACTTTTTGAGCATCTTTATCATCTGTTAACGATAGTAAAAGATGTTCAATTGTAACGTGTTCGTGTTTTTTTTGAGAAGCATAATCAATAGATCTCTGAAGAGTTTCCTCAAGTGTTTGTGAAAATGATGTCATTTAAACTTTTTCCATGGTGCATTGTAAAGGATGGTTATTTTTTCTTGATGTGTCAAGGACCTGAATAACTTTTGTTTCAGCTATCTCAAAGGAAAATATACCACAAACACCTATTCCATTCTGGTGAACATGAAGCATAATTTTTGTAGCCTCTTCGTTACTTTTGTTGAAAAAAATTTTAAGTAAATATATCACAAATTCCATAGGTGTATAATCATCATTTAAAATTAAAACTTTATAAAGTGAAGGTTTTTTGACCTTATTTTTTGTATCTGTTTTAATTGAAGATTCATTATCGTCTTCAAAATTAAATTTATCTACCATTTTATTAACTTTTCTTTCTGTCTTCTAAAATATTATCTCTTGCTTGATTAATCTTCGCACTTAAATATGATGAACCACCTTTATCAGGATGTAGCTTTCTAATCAATTCTTTATGCGACTTGATTATATCTTCTGTTGATGTTTTTTCGTCAACACCCAAAAGGTCGTATGACTCACTTAAAGATAAAGTTTCTTGAAATTTTTTACTGTCATTTAGATTTTTTTTTCTAAAAAAATTCAGAATTATATCAAAAATAAACTTTTTTCTTAAAAACCAGGCTGCAACTGATAAGAACAACGTAGAATATTTGTAGAGACCAGCTATTAATAAAGTTAAACCTATAATTGAAGAAATTATGACAATAAAAAATTGAATTTTTTTATTAAATTTATTTTTATTAGAGTTGGTAATCCAATCAAAAAAAAATATCATCAAAACTAAAAATATTATACCTAGAAAAAAAATCATTTATCATACAAGTCCTAAATCGTGAAGTTCAGTAATAATTTTATTATTATCATCTAAATTATTGATATTGAATATTTTAATATCATCTGGGGTATCTTTTTTTTCTAAATATCTCCAACCCTGAAAAGGTCTAACTTTATAAGGTATGGTTAAAAATAATTTATCACTTAGTTCAATTTTGCACTTTTTAATTTCATTTAGATCAGTAAATTTTTCTACTTTCAGAATGTTCTGCCTTACACAAATTTTTCCTTTTATAACCCAATAAATAGATCCGCCACTGATCAATTCTTCAGCTCTTTTTGGAAACATTCTAGTAATGTGAATAGTTTTTTTATATTTTTCCCTCATATACTCTTGTCTATAAAATAGATCAGAAGGTGTTTCAGCTCCAACACATAACTTTTTTAAATTCACAAACAAAACTATACCAAAAATACAGCAGCAAGACCCAAGAATGTTAGAAACCCAACTACATCGGTAACTGTTGTAACAAAAACACTTGAGGCTAAAGCTGGATCAACTCCAACTTTATTTAAAAATAAAGGTATTATAATACCTGAAAAACCGGCAGTAACCATATTTAGAATCATTGCAACGGCTAAAACTATTCCCAAAGCAGTATTAGAAAACCATAAAGAGCTTAAAATTCCTAAAATAATAGCAAACAAAAATCCATTTAAAAAACTTACAAGTATTTCTCTATTAATGATTCTTTTGTAATTTAGTGGAATAAGGTCCCTGGTTGAGAGAGATCTAACAGCTATAGTTAGAGTTTGTGTTCCAGCATTACCACCCATTGATGCTACTATTGGCATTAAAATAGCCAGTGCAACCATTTCCTCAATAGTTCTATCAAAAATTCCTATAACTATAGATGCAATTATTGCAGTAATTAAATTTATAAATAACCATGAAAAACGTCCCCTAGATGTTTCTATTACACTATCAGAAATATCTTCATCACCAACACCTCCAAGCAATTTAATATCCTCTCCAGCCTCGTCTTTAAAAACCTCAACAATATCATCTGCAGTAATAACACCAATAAGCCTTTCTTCACTATCTATAACTGGGGCAGAAACAAGATCAAATCTTTCAAATTGGTAGGCAACTAATTCTCTATCCATATCAGCGGAAATCATAACTAATTCGTGAGACTGAAGATCTTTTAAATTTTTATCTCTTGAGGATCTAATTATATTTGATAATGATATTGCTGCAATTGGTTTAGAGGAATTATCAACTAAATAAATTTCATAAAATTCTATAGGAAGTTCGTCATTAAGCCTAAAACGGTCTATTGCATCACCAACATTCATATCTGGTGTTAATGAAACAAAATCAAAAGACATTAACCTACCCGCGCTATCTTCTGGATAATTAAGCGATAACTCAAGATCTTTTCTATCAACATCAGGAATTTTATTTAGAATAATATTTTTATCCCTTTCCTCAAGATCTTCTATGACATGAACAGCATCATCAGTTTCTAATTTTTGCAAAAACTCGGCAACGTGAGTTGGACCTAAATAATTTATTACTTCCTCTCTCAAGTGCTCTTCTAATTCAGCTAGAATCTCTGGATTAAAATCGTTTTCAATAAATTCTACAAAGTTCTTTACCTCTGATCTTGGAATTAAATTTATAATATCGGCAATGTCAGCGGCAGATAAATCTTTCGTAATTAATATCACTTTATTTTTATCTGCAGAATCAAGTGCATCCATAATATTTGAAATTATTGATGGATCAAATGGAGTAAAATTATTATTTAAATTAATATCATTCATTATGATTGCTCTACAAATTGGTGCGGCCGAGAAGACTCGAACTTCCACGGGTTTTATCCCACAGCGACCTCAACGCTGCGCGTCTACCAGTTCCGCCACGGCCGCAATATTATTTATCATATAGCTTTATACAAAAAGAGTTAATATAATATTTTTAATTTATTTTAAAATTTAATTAAAGAATTTTGCAAATTAATAATTATGAAAAATACTATAGAATTTTTTTGTTCAAATGAGTTAGTTGATTATAAAAAAAGCATAAAGCTAATGGAACAAAGAGTAAAAAAAATTAACGATAATACTGAGTCTGAATTACTATGGTTTTTGGAGCATCCATCTGTTTACACAGCCGGTACAAGCTCAAAAGAAAAAGATTTACTGAATAAAAATCTATTACCTGTTTTCAAAACAAATAGAGGTGGTGAATATACTTACCACGGCCCTGGACAAAGGGTGGCTTATGTAATGCTGGATGTTCGTAGAAGAAATTATAATGTAAAGTCTTATATAAGGCTTCTTGAACAATGGTTAATAAATTCACTTATGGAAATTGGAATTAAATCATACTTAATTAAAGATAAGATTGGGATATGGGTAATGAATGATAAAAAAAATAATTGTGAAGAAAAAATTGGTTCCTTGGGATTAAGAATAAGAAAAGGAGTAAGCTATCACGGAATAAGTCTTAACATAAATCCAAATATAGATCATTTTTCTGGAATAGTTCCTTGTGGTAATGAAGGAAGCGGTGTAACGAGTATAGAAAAAATTGGTGTAAAAATATCAAAAAATAAATTTGATAATATTCTAATATCAAACTTTGAAAAAATTTTTAAGATTAAAATTAAATCTATTCAAACTCTATCATAATTTGTTCTGTTGCAAGGCTCTCACCTTCTTCACAATGGATCTTTTTAATAGTTCCAGAGATTTCTGATCTAATAATATTTTCCATTTTCATAGCCTCTATAACACATAATTTGTCTCCATCCTCAATCGACTGTCCCTCTTCAACATTAATTGAAACAATTAAACCAGGCATAGGACATTTTATTTCTTTATTATTTTTCTCAATTACTTTTTCAATCATGTAAGAAGATAATTCATTAGCAATTTTAGATCTGATTTTTATTATACCTTCCATTCCATAGCCTTTAATTTCAAAGCCTTTAATTGTTTTATTAATTTGTATAGTAAAATCATCTTCACCAATTTTTATGTTCATTACCCTATCACCAATATTCCAGTCTGATTCTAATGGAATGAGATTGCCTTCATATTCAATCATACTATTTTTTTCAGTGTTATAAGTTTTAAATTCAAAAATATTTTTATTAATTTCTGCAATTAAAGTCCTTTCATTAAACTTTTGAGAATTTTTTAAGTCTTTATTTTTGTTTCTATTTTTAATTTTTAAAAAAGCAAAAATACTTGCCAATGAAAAAGTTAAACAATCACTCCTATCTTTAATTTTTGAACTGAATCCATCCGGATATTCCTCTGAAATAAAACCAGTATTAATATCTCCAGCAATAAATTTTTTATTTTTAATAATGGAAGAGAGAAGATTTAAGTTATTTTGTATTCCCGATATTTCAAAATTATTTAAGGCATTTTTCATTAATTCACACGCCTCTGATCTGGTTTTACCATAAGAGCAAAGTTTTGAGATCATTGGATCATAAAACATAGATATTTCTCCGCCCTCATATACGCCTGTGTCATTTCTTATATTATTAAAAGATATAGGAGGCTTATAATTAACTAATCTTCCTGTTGAAGGCATAAAATTTCTTTCAGGGTCTTCAGCATATATTCTTGATTCAATTGCCCATCCATCAAATTTAACGTCATTTTGAGATATATTTAATTTTTCGCCAGCTGCAATTTTTATCATTTCCTCAACCAAGTCAAATCCTGTAACTAACTCTGTAACTGGATGTTCAACTTGGAGCCTTGTATTCATTTCTAAGAAATAAAAATTCTTATCTTGATCAACAATAAACTCAACAGTTCCTGCACTTTGGTAGCCTACTTTTTTAGCTAATTGAACAGCTTGAGCTCCCATAGCCTCTCTTAACTCATTGTCAACAAAAGGGCTTGGGGACTCTTCAATAATTTTTTGATTTCTTCTCTGAATTGAACACTCTCTTTCTCCAAGATGAATGACATTTCCATGATTATCGGCTAGAACTTGAATCTCTATATGCCTTGGTTTAATAATAAATTTTTCAATAAAAACTCTATCATCACCAAAGCTAGATTTAGCCTCATTTATAGATGATGTATATGCATCGGGAATGTCATCCTCATTGTATGCTATGCGCATGCCCTTCCCCCCTCCTCCAGCAGATGCTTTAATCATTACTGGAAAACCTACATTATTAGCTATCTGAACTGCTTCTTCTGAACTCTTTATAATATCCTGATATCCTGGAACAGTATTCACACCAGCATTAATAGCAAAAATTTTAGATTCTATTTTGTCTCCCATTACTCTAATAGGTTCAGCTGATGGACCAATAAAAGTTATATCCTCTTTTGTAAGACTACTCATAAATAAATGATTTTCAGATAAAAAACCGTATCCGGGATGAACAGCATCAGCATTGGTTTTTTTACATGCTGAAATAATTTTATCAATTGATAAATAAGATTGATTTGAGGGTGCTGGCCCAATATTTACCGCTTCATCTGCCATCTTTACATGTAAAGCATTTTTATCTGCATCAGAGTAAACTGCAACTGTAGGTATTGATAAACTGTTGCAGGAAGATATTATTCTACATGCAATTTCCCCTCTATTAGCAATTAAGATTTTCTTAAACATTTTTTTCTCATAGAGGTAAGTTATCGTGCTTTTTCCAAGGATTTGATAGTTTTTTATTCCTTAACATCTTTAGGGCTTTAACAATACGATTTCTTGAGTTATGGGGTAAAATAACATCATCAACATAGCCTCTTTCAGCTGCAACAAAAGGATTTAAAAAGCGGTCTTCATATGCTTCCGTGTGTTTTGCAATTTTTTCTTCATCACCTAGGTCAGTTCTATAAATTATTTCAACGGCCCCTTTAGCACCCATAACAGCAATTTCAGCACTTGGCCAAGCATAATTTATATCACCCCTTAAATGTTTTGGTGCCATTACACAATAAGCTCCTCCATAAGCTTTTCTTGTAATAATGGTGACTTTAGGCACTGTAGCTTCTGCATAGGCATAAAGTAGCTTTGCTCCATTTTTTATTAAACCGCCATATTCTTGTGAAGTACCAGGCAAAAAACCAGGAACATCCACAAAGGTCACTAATGGAATTGAAAATGCATCACAAAATCTTACAAATCTTGCTGCCTTTCTACTAGCATCTGAGTCTAAAACACCAGCCAAATGAAGAGGTTGATTACCAACTATACCAGCTGTAAAACCGTCAAACCTTCCAAAACCAGTAACAATATTTTGAGCAAATTTTTCTTGAATTTCAAAAAAATCCTTCTCGTCGATAACTTTTAGTATTAGTTCTTTAATATCATAAGGTGTGTTAGAATTATCAGGTACTAAAGTATCTAGGCTATTTTCTATTCTATCGATTGGATCATTTGTCTCTTTAATAGGAGCTTGATTAGTATTACTAGAAGGAAGAAAGTCAATTAATTCTCTAATCTGCTCCATCATTTCCAAATCATTTTCATATGCACCGTCTGCTACTGAAGAAACTGTTGTATGTACCTCTGATCCACCTAATTGTTCTGATGTAACTTCTTCATTCGTAACAGTTTTAACTACATCTGGTCCTGTAACAAACATATAAGAGGTATTTTCAACCATAAAAATAAAATCAGTAAGAGCAGGAGAATACACATCGCCTCCAGCACAAGGGCCCATAATTATAGATATTTGAGGAATAACTCCGGAAGCTAAGACATTTCTTTGAAAAACTTCTGAATACCCACCAAGAGAGTCTATGCCTTCTTGGATTCTTGCCCCACCAGCATCTAATACTCCAATTAATGGAGAATTATTTTTTAATGCCATATCCTGTATTTTATTAATTTTTTTTGAATGAGCCAAAGATAATGATCCACCAAAAACAGTAAAATCTTTAACATAAACAAATACTGTTCTTCCGTTAATCAAGCCTGAGCCAATAACAACGCCATCACCGGGTATCTTTTGATTCTGCATATCAAATTCGTGTGAGTCATGTTCAACAAACATGTCATATTCCTCAAAAGAGTCTTCATCCAAAAGAAGAGATATTCTTTCACGGGCTGTAAGTTTACCTTTTGCATGTTGTGAGTCGATTTTTTTCTGACCCCCACCAAGCTTAGCATTAAGCCTTCTTTTTTCTAATTCTTTAATTATATCGTCCATTAGATACCCCAATCACTGCTAAAAAAATCACTTTCCAGCTTTAATGGCAAATTATATTTAGCCCAAGTTTCCATCATATGATCAGGAAGTGGTGCTTCAAAATGTAAAATGTCTCCATTTAAGTCAATAAAATCAACACTATGACTATGAAGGTGTAATTTATCAAATTTCTTAACTTTTTCAGATTTTTTTCCATATTTTTTATCTCCAGCTATTGGAAAAAAAGACATAGCTGCATGTTTTCTTATTTGATGAGTCCTTCCAGTAATTGGTCTAAAGGCAATCCAAGAAATATTATCATTTATATTCAATATATTATGGAATAATGTTAATGAACTAAGATTATTTTTTGTTGAATCTTCAATATTTAAATTTATTTTACCTCTTTTACTTTTGGGAGAACCTTCAGTTATAGCCCAGTATGTTTTATATATCTTTTTATTTTTAAACATACTTGAGAGATGAATGGCCATTTTCCTGCTCAAGGCTACAAGTAAAACACCTGATGTCTCTCTATCCAATCTATGAACAAGCCTAGGGGTTATCTTTTTGGACAAAAAGGCAGAAATTAATAAACCATCGAGATGCCTTTTAATTCCTGTTCCTCCCTGAACAGCAAGATTGTATGGTTTATTTAAAACTAAAAGATCATTATCGATATATAATGTATGTTTTTTTATGAAATCCTCTGACCCAATGATTTTAATGTTTTTTTTATCGATGTTAGAAAAATCATCAAAAAAACTTGGTATTTTTATTACATCATCGATATTTAATCTATAATTGGATTTTATTTTTTTTCCATTTATTTTTACAAGACCCCTTCTCAAATATTTTTCTAATTCGTTATGAGATAAACCTCTAAAATATTGTCGAAACCATCTATCCAGTCTAGTTTCTGCAAAGTCCTTATTTATTTTATGCTCTGTAAAATTTTTCATTAATAGATTTCTTTAGCAAGAATAAAACCGATAAAAATAAACAGAATGGATACAAAAACTGATGATGCTATATATATAAACAGTTCAAAATATTCTCTTGATAAAAGCAAGTTAAGAGAATCTAGTGAAAAAGCTGAAAAAGTTGTAAAACTTCCTAAAAAACCTATGACAAAAAACATTTTGTAAAAATCTGAAGAATTTGATGTTAAAAAATAAAACATTGTCCCCATTAAAAAGGAACCAAAAACATTTACAAAAATCGTAGAAAGATTAGTATTTAATCCTATATTTTCAAAAAATATACTTACTATGTATCTTGAAGTTGCCCCAAAGAAACCACCTGCTCCAATATAAAATATTGACATTAAAATTTCTCTCCATTTTTGTAGTTAAATTATAGTATAAATTTTTATTATATATTAAAATTTTATTGTTATTAATATTATTATGAAATCAAAATCAATAAATATAAAATGGCTTGAATATAAAGGTGAAATCAAAAAAACTCCTTTAAAGAAAAATTATGAAATTCTTCATAATGATACAATTAATATGGATGAGTATAAGAAATTATATAAGGATGTTGGTAAAAATTATAGTTGGTTAGGTAGGCTTAATATTTCCAATGATGAATTAAAAAAAATTATATATGATGATAAAGTTGAAGTGCATATAATGAAAAAAAATAGAAAAAATATTGGTTTTTTTGAACTAGATTTCAGAAATGATTATTTAAAAGTTAAAGAAGTAAGAATTGTTCATTTTGGATTAATCAATGACTATATTGGTAGAGGATTTGGTTTAGAATTAATGAATAATGCAATTTCTAGAATAAGTGAATTAAAAATAGATAAAATTATACTGCAAACAAACTCATTGGATCATCACAGAGCCCTTCCTTTTTATAAAGAATATGGTTTTAAAGTATTTGCTGAAGAAACTAAAAAAATTATTTACTCTGTTACCTAAATGATTAATAAAATAATTTTAATTTTTTTAATAATAATTCATCTTTCAAGTAATGCTCTTGCTGAAAAAGATAAATTAATAATCTCGGTTGCCTCAAGTTTATATAAAGTAAGTAAAGAATTAGCAAATGAGTGGGAAAAAAATGAAAAAACTAAAATTATAATTATTCCTGGATCTACACCATTATTAGCTAGACAAATAGAAAGAGGTCAAAGATCAGAATTCATAATTACTGCAAATTACTATTGGTTAGAATGGATGTTGGAGAAAGGCCTTGTTGAAAAGGATAGTATTTTAAAAATTGCAAAAAACTCATTAGTAATAATAAGTGGAATTAATAAACCCATTTACCTAGATATTAACTCACCTGAATTCAAATATGATTTCATCGAACAAATATCTTCGTCAATGATTGCAATACCTCACCCCTCGTCTGTGCCTTTAGGAATATATTCAAAGCAAGCATTGAAATCTTTAGGTCTTTGGGACTCAATAGAAAAAAAATTAGTTTATACTTCGTCAGCTCAAGCTAATTTAAAATTTATTTCGCAAGGTGAGGTAAATCTTGGTATTTCCTATTTATCAGATGCTATATTTTCTTCAAAGGTAAAGATATTGTCCCAAATAGATAATAAAAAATTCGAATATGAGCAACCAATATATTGGGCTGCAAAAGTTAAAAATAAAAATAATGATAATTATTTTTTAGAATGGTTAATTGGTGATAAAGCTCAAAATATATTCAAAAATTATGGTTTTGAAATAATTTCAAAAAAGGAAAATAATTGACAGATTTTGAAATAAGCGCCTTATTCTTAAGTATTAAAATTGGAATTGTTTCTACATTTATTATTCTAATTCCAGGAATATTATTAGCCTGGATTTTAGCTAAAAAAAATTTCATTGGTAAAACTATAATTGACGCGTTAGTTCACCTCCCGTTAGTTATTCCTCCTGTTGGTATAGGATATTTTCTTTTAATTTTTTTTGGTAATAATTCATTTTTAGGAGAATTTTTTTATGAAACTTTTGGAATAAACTTTTCATTTTCTTGGATTGGCGCGTCACTAGCATGTTCCATAATGTCATTCCCTCTGCTTGTGAGACCTATTAGAGTTTTAATGGAAGCTCAAGACGAGAAACTTGCAATTGCTGCAAAAACACTTGGCTCTTCAGATTTAAGAATATTTTTTACTATTACACTCCCTCTTTCTTATCCAGGAATATTAGCAGGATTTGTTCTATCCTTTGCTAGATCAATTGGAGAATTCGGGGCAACCATTGCTTTTGTAGGTAATATTCCAGGAGAAACTCAAACACTTCCATTAGCATTATGGCTTCTAATAGAAACCTCAAATAATAATTATGAAATAATGAGATTGGGTATTATTTCAATATGCCTTGCTTTTACTGCATTATTAATAGCTACATCAATTGAGAAGACTTTCTTAAGAAGGCTAAAAGATGATTAATAAAAAATTTAATATAAATATTTCTCAATCAATTGGTGATAGTAAATTAATCACCAGTTTTAAAATAAATCCGGAAATAATTTCAATTTTTGGACCATCTGGTTCAGGAAAAACTTCAATTTTAAATGCGATAGCGGGAATAAATAAGCCAATAGAAGGAAAAATATCACTTGGAGATACTATTTTCTATGAAAGTAAAAAAAATATAAATATTCCAATCAATCAAAGAAATATTGGTTACTGTTTTCAAGATGAGAGGCTTTTCCCTCATTTAAACGTTATTAAAAATTTAACTTATAATTTCAAAAATGAGGAGAATAAAAACTTAAGCGATATAATTGATGTTTTAGATCTCAGTAAAATCTTAAAAAGAAGAATTAAAAATTTATCTGGTGGCGAAAAAAAGAGAGTTGCTCTAGGTAGGGCTTTAATATCAAAGTCAAATTTACTTTTATTGGATGAACCACTTTCGGGAGTAGAAAAAAATAGAAAAGAAAAAATTCTTTGCTACATAAAAATTTTTTCAAAAATAGAAAATTTACCAGTTTTATATGTTACTCATGATAAAAATGAAGTTAAAATATTAACTAAAAAAATATTTTGCATTGAAAATTATCAATTAAATAAAGTTCAGGAGATATAATTGTTCAAAAATTCAACTAAAAAAATCTTTTCTATATTTATTTTATTATTTTTCATTTCATCAAATTTATATGCTGATAATTTTAAAACTCTTTACAGAGGGAATGGAACAGAGCCAGACACACTAGATCCTCATTTAGCCACAGGTTCATGGGAAGGTAATATAATAAATGATCTTTTTGTAGGTCTTTATACGAAAAATGAGAATGGTAAACCAGTAAGTGGGTCATCTCTAAACCATAAAAAATCAATCGATGGTCTAAAATATAATTTTTATTTAAGAGAGGATCATTTTTGGTCTGATGGGGTTAAGGTTACTGCACATGATTATGTTGAGGGGTTTAGAAGAGTTTTAAATCCTAAAACTGCATCTCAATATGCCTCTTTGTTGTATTTAATTAAGAATGCAAAGGAAATTAATACAGGAAAAAGAAATGTTGAGTCTTTAGGTGTTAAAGCTATCAATGACTATGAATTAGAGATAATTTTAAATTATCCGGCTCCTTACTTAATCGAACTATTAACACATTACACTACCTACCCTATTCCCAGACATGTGTTAAATAAATACGGTAAAGATTGGATTAAACCCCAAAATATAGAAACCAATGGTCCATACTCGTTATTCAACTGGAGGCCACATGATAATATTCATTTAAAAAGAAATAGTTTTTTTTATGATAATAAAGAAGTCTGGTTTGATGATGTAATTTTTTATCCTATTGATGATAATGAGGCTGCTTTAAGAAAATTTAGAGCCGGTGAATTAGATATTAATAATGGCTATCCTGAAAATAAATCTCAATGGCTGAAAAAAAATATGTCAAATAATATAAAACACGATGATATCATGGTAATTTCTTATCTAATATTTAATTCTCTGGTGCCACCCTTTGATGATAAGGACATAAGAAAAGCGGTTTCATTATCTATAGATAGAGATGTAATTGTAAACAAAATCAGAAACTTTAATGAAACAATAGCCTGGTCTCTAGTTCCCAAAGGTATAGAAAATTACGAATTCAGTAACCTAATAGAAGAACAAAAATTATCCCAAGAGGAAAGATACGAATTAGCAAGAAATATCCTTTTAAGTAAGGGTTATGGTGATGATAACCCTCTAAAGTTTACGCTTAAATATAGAAGCGGAGGAGATCAAAAAAAGCATATGGTTGCAATTCAATCTATGCTTAGCAAGGCTAATATAAATACAACCTTAGAAGCATCAGAACCAAAGGTTTTATATAATTATTTAAGAACTGGTGATTTTCAAGTTGGTGATGCAGGTTGGATTGCAGATTTTAATGATGCCTCAAATTTTTTATTTTTATTTCAATCGTCCTCTGGTGGATTAAATTATGGAAGGTATTCTAATAAAATATTTGATGATTTGATGCTAGAGGCACAAAATGAAGTTAATATTTTAGATAGAGCAAAAATTTTAAAAGAAGCAGAGATAATCTTAATGAAGGATATGCCTTTAGCACCAATTTTATTTGGTATTAGCAGATATCTTGTTCAAGAAGATATTGAAGGATGGATTGAAAATCCATCATCATTTCATGCATCAAGATATTTAAGAAGAAGATAGCCTCTTTAGATATAACCAAAGCTAAAGAGGCTAACTAAAAAGCCTAAAATCTTGATGAAACTCTAGCATACCAAAATTGTGATCCCCATGTTCTATATGAAGGGTCAAAGTCATTGGCAAAACTATCAGTATTGATACCTTTTATTCTTGAACCAGTAACAACTATTTCCTCAACAGGATTTAAATTTTCAATAGTTTCTTGTGCATTAATAGATAAATTACCAAAAGATAATACTGAGAGTAATAAAAAGTTAGTTAATAAAAATTTATTTAAAAATTTTGACATTTTGCCTCCAACAAATAAAATTATAAAATAACAAAAAATACAATAACTTAGTTTAATATTTAACATTTTTATGTCAAAAATGTGACTTTCGAGCTAAAACTTAATTAATGGCTATAATTCAATGAAAAATGAAAAAAATATAAGTGAAAATTTTATAAATTTAATAAAAATTGTTGAAAAATTAAGAGACAAAAAAGAAGGATGTTTATGGTGTAATTCTCAAACATCAAAAACTATTGCAAAATATTCATTAGAAGAGGCAAATGAAGTAATAGAGGCAATTAATGAAGGTAATGAAAATAAAATATGTGATGAATTAGGTGATCTTTTGTTTCAAGTAATTTTTCATGGACAAATTAAAAGTGATGAAAAAAAGTTTGATATTAATGATATTATTAAGTCAATAAATAGAAAAATGATAAGGAGAAATCCTCATGTATTTAATAATACAAAGAAAAAAAAATATACTCTAAAAGAAATCGAAGAAAATTGGGTTAATATAAAAAATAAAGAGAAAAAATTAGAAATTTAGCCAATAAAACTTGTTGAGTCTAAGGGTAGAATAGTAGAAATGGAATGTTTATAAACCAATTGAATATTTTCATCTCTTTTTAATAAAAAACTATTATTTCCAAAGGCGATAATATTGCCTTCTAATTTAATTCCGTTTACTAAAAAAATTGTAAGTTCTTTTGAATTTTCAATTGCATGCTTTATAAAATCAGATTCAATATCATCTAAAAAATTATTATCCGGGGTTTCAATATTTTCTTTTAACATTATCCTACTCTTTAATTGTTATGTTAAATTTTTGAAGTACCCCCCTATTCCTTTAAAAAAATAAGCAAAATTAAACTAATATGATTTACTTATTTATTGCAACCCTAAATTTTAATAATAATCAGGACTTATTCTGAAAAACTGTTCAACCATGTGAATACAATGAGGTTTAGAAAAAATAACTATATTATCGCCTTCTTTAATATAAGTATCCCCGGTGGGCATAATAAATTTATCTTTTCTTATTATTCCGCCAATTCTTAAACCAGAGTCTAATTTTAGCTCTTCAATAGATGGTCCAATAAGCTCTGAGGAAGACGATACCTCACCCTCTATAACTTCTGCATCACCATCAATTAAAGAATAAAGTCTTTTTATATGGCCTTTTCTGACATGTCTTAGAATAGATGAAATTGTTATAGCTTTTGGATCAATAAACTCTCCAATTTTTAATGACATTATTAATGATTGAAAATCTGATGTGTTAAGTAGGGCAAGTGATTTTTTACATCCTTCACTTGAAGAAAAAGCAGCAGATAAGAAATTAACTTCGTCGCTATCAGTTAAAGAAACTAATGTTTCGGTATTTTCTATATCAGCTTCATGTAAAATTTCTCTATCAACCCCTGATCCATTAAGTACAGTAATATTTTTATATTTGTCAGATAAGATCGATGCATTACTCTCATCACTTTCTATAACGGTTAAATTAATTTTATCAGTCATCGTATCTATCAATGATGCAACCTCACCTCCAACAGACCCACCTCCAACTAGGACAACTTTTCTCGCCTCTTTTTCAGGGTGTCCGAAAATAGAAACTGCTCTTTTTGATAATTCTGCAGGACATACAAGATAAGCAATATCTCCGACTATAATCTTGTCATCAGATTTAGGAATAAGCATTTTATTCCCCCTTTGGAGCCCAACAATAACAGTTTTAAGATCTGGAAAAAGGTTTGTTAATTCTGAAATCTCTGTTTCAATAATCGGACAATCATCATCAATTTTTATTCCTAAAAACTTTAAAGAACCATTTATAAAAGGGATATTTTCAATTGCTCCTGGAATCTCAAGTCTTCTTAAAACATTTTTAGCAACCTCATTCTCAGGAGAAATAATGACACTTACCGGTAATTTATCACTTGTAAATAAATCTTGATGAGTTGGATCAAGGTAAGACTTATCTCTTATTCTAGCAATTCTTTTAGGAACTTCGAAAATTGAATGACCTATTTGACATGCTAGCATATTTACTTCATCAGATGACGTAATTGCTATCATCATATCCGCATCTTTAGCGCCAGCTTTTTCTAAAATATCAGGATGTGCTCCATGTCCGACAATACCCCTTATATCTAATTTATTTGTTAATTTTCTTACAAGTTTTTCAGATGAGTCAATAATTGTAACCTCATTACCTAATAAGGATAATTTTTCAGCAATAGATGCCCCACTTTTTCCAGCTCCACATATTAATATTTGCATTTTTTTCTCTGATATTAATATCCTATAATATTCCTATAACGTTCATTTGGCATAATATTTAAATCTTTCATTTTTCTATGAAGAGCTGTTCTATCCATGCCAATAAATTTTGCAGTTTTTGAAATATTACCATTAAATTTTTTAATTTGAGCAAGAATATATTTTTTTTCAAAGTTTGACCTGGCAGTCCTTATATCCATATCTAAATCAATAACTAAAAATTTGTCCATAATTACACCATTAAAAATTATAGTTGCTTTAATACAACTTATAATTATTTATGTCACTAGTAAGTTCTATTTTTTATATTCTATTTTTGGAAAAATAATTGTTGGCTCTTTTATTGGTTCACCAAACCTGAGAGAAAATTTGTTACCTATACAATTTAGATCTCTTTTATCCTTTTTAATACATAAGAGATCCAAAAGTTTTTTACATGACTCAGGCATTATTGGTTGAAGCAAGATACCAAACTTTCTTATCATTTCCATAGTAACCCAAAGAACGGTATACATTCGGTTAGGATCTTCATCCTTAAGTTCCCATGGTTTTTGATCGGAAAAATATTTATTAGTCAAAGAAATTACCTCAAATACTTCTTCAATATAGGAGTTAATTTTAAAATCATTCATATGGTAATAAATTTTATCAATTTTTTTATCCAATAAATTCAGTAGTTCTAGATCTTCAGTATTTAAGATATCTCTTTTAGGAATAGAACTATTGCAATGTTTTTTAACCATCGTTAAACATCTTTGAGATAAATTACCTAAATCATTTGATAAATCTGAATTAACCTTAGTAATAAGAAGTTCATCACTATAATTTCCATCTTTTCCAAATACTGTTTCACTCATTAAAAAATATCTTAATTGATCAACTCCAAAGCTCTCAATTAATTCCATTGGATCCTCAATATTGCCTAGACTTTTCGACATTTTTTTACCTTTATTTAAAATAAAACCGTGAGCAAAAATTTTTTTAGGTATTTCTATTTCTGCAGAAAATAAAAAAGCTGGCCAGTATACAGTATGAAAACGAGTTATATCCTTTCCTATTAAGTGGAGATCGGCAGGCCAAAAACTTTTAAATTTGTTATCATCTTCATTGGGCCAATTAAGAGCTGATATGTAATTTGTAAGTGCATCTACCCATACATATATTGAATGATCTTCATCATTTGGAACTTTGATACCCCATTTTAAACCTTTCCTAGAAATAGAGATGTCTTTTAAACCATTTTTAACAAAATTTCTTATCTCATTGGCTCTACTTTTAGGCTGAATAAAAACTTCATTTTTTTCGTATAGCTTTAAAAGCTTTTTTTGATATTTTGATAGCTTAAAGAAATAACTTTTTTCTTCTAGCCACTCAACAGGATTGTTGTTTGGAGAAATATATTCATTTTTATCATTTTTTATAAGCTCACTCTCTTGATAAAATGCTTCATCAATTACTGAATACCATCCGGAATAATTATCAAGATAAATATCTCCATTACTTATCATTTTTAACCAAATTTCTTTAACAGCTTTTTTGTGTCTTTTTTCTGAAGTTCTTATAAAATCATCATTAGAGCAATTGAGTTCTTTTGCCATTTTCATAAATATTTGTGACATATTGTAGGCCAATTCTTCGGGGGTAATATTTAATTTTTCGGCTTTTTGTTGAACTTTTAAACCATGTTCGTCAGTGCCTGTAAGAAAGAAAACTTTTTTACCTTTAAGCCTATTAAATCTAGCAATAACGTCTGCAGCAATAATTTCGTAAGCATGCCCCATATGAGGCGGTCCATTAGTATATGAAATAGCCGTGCTTATATAAAAGTTTTCCATTTATCTATTGTAATTTTGTTATCTTGTTTAAATTTGAAATAATACTTACAATCACTTGTTTTTTATTTAGTTTAAATATTCTTTCTTGGCTAATTAAATTTAAAATAGTGTCTCTAATTTTAAAGACCATAATACTGTTTTGAATAAAGTTAGTATTGTTAATTGCCAGTTCTTTAATAAATGAATTTAATTTATTGTTAACCACATCAATAAAGACCTCGAATTTATTAATATTAGTATCTTCTTTTAAAATAAAATCAGAAAAATTATAGACACTTTCATCAATCTTCCTTTCATTAAAAATTTTATCAATTTCACCTTGAATTTTTAGTGAGTCTGAGTGAGAGAGATTTATTAGTTTTCCTATACTCCCATCTGAAATATCAAGAATCCTATCTATTTCATTTTTCAAAAGGTTTGGCTTTAAGATTTTAATTTTCTTAATCATTATTTCATTCTTTAAATTTTGAAATTTCAACTCTAAACACCTCGATTTTATAGTATCAATTACTTTTTCAACATTATGGGAAATTATCAAAAATAAACAATTTGTTGGAGGTTCCTCTAATATTTTTAAAATTGTATTAGTTGATGAAATATCCATAAAATCTATAGAATCTAAGATACATATGCGCCAATTACTAATAGAAGGAGTTTGATTAAAAAATTCTGAGCATTTTCTTACCTGATCAATCGAAATAAAAGTTTTCTTTTCGGGGTCTTCAGGTTCAATAACTAATAAATCTGGGTGAGAATTGGCTTCAATAAGCTTGCAAACTTTATTATTCTTATCAATGCTTAGGTCATTAAAATTATTTCCAGATAAAATATTTCTTGCAATTGCATAAGCCAAGGTAGCTTTTCCAATACCTTTATTACCAGAAAAAATGTATGCGTGATGCATTGAGTTATTTAGAAAAGAACCTATAAGAAAATCTATATTTTGTTTATGGCCTAAAATTGAATAATTTGACCTTGGGATAACCTTACCTATCGAATCATCATTCATATTAAAATTTAAACCTATCTTGAATTTCTTTGAATATAATATCTGAAATTTTATTCAAATCTTGATTGGCATCTATCATTACAGATTTTTTGGGATTTTTTTTAGAAAAATTTTTAAAAGCCTCTCTAAGTTTATTATGAAATGAGATATCCATATTTTCGTACCTTACTTCACTTGATTTTCTGCTTGCAGTTCTTTTTATACCCACCACAGGATCAATATCTAAAAAAAATGTTAGATCAGGCTCAATATCACCAATTGTAATTTTTTTTAATGCTTCCATCTTTTCTAACCCTAGTCCATGACCTAGGCCTTGGTATGCATATGTCGAATGATAATATCTGTCACAAATAACCCACTTTCCTTTTTCAAGAGCGGGAATAATTAAGTTCTTGGTGTGCTCATACCTAGAGGCAAACATCAGTAATGCCTCTGTCATGGGTTCCCATTTATCGACATCACCGGTTATTACCAACTCCCTAATAATTTCTGCTGAGGGCATTCCTCCAGGTTCACGTGTACATATAAATTCAACATTTTTATTAATCAATCGAGATCTTAAAATATCTATTTGAGAGGATTTACCTGAACCCTCTCCGCCTTCAAAAGTAATAAAATAATTAGCCATAATTAATTAATTAAATACCTAAATTTATTTAATGTCCTATCAAAAAAATTTTTTCTTTCAATATTATTGCTGGATATAAGATTTGATTGAAATATCTCCCTGTCATCATTAAAAATTATAAGTTTACCCATGATTTGATTTTTTTCTACTGGAGCAAAAACTGGCTCATTATATGAATATTGAATATTTAATTTTCTTTTAGTTCTTATATTTAATATTAGCTCAATATCTTCTGATATTAATAAATCCAATTTATCAATATTTCCCTCCCAAACCTTAATTGAGTCAATAATTTCACTTTTCTTAAACAAGTTATATTTTTTAAAACTTTTTTGACCATAATTTATTAAATTTTTCATTTCGGTGGTTCTTTGTTCTTTTGTATCTAAGCCTCCAATAATACCTATTAATCTTGAATTATCTTTATTGGAAGAAACAATCATGCTGTAGCCAGATTCATTTGTTTTTCCTGTTTTTAAGCCATCAATACCTAAATTATTATTTAATAAATTATTTCTATTGGGTTGATAAATACCATTCCACGTAAAGTCTTTTTCTGAAAAATAATAATAAAAATGAGGAAAATCTTTTATTACTGATTTAGCTAAAATTATCATATCATAAGGGGTCGAAAAATGATCATTATTATGAAGTCCTGTTGAGTTCTTAAAGTTTGAATTTTTCATACCTAATTTATTTGCATAAAAATTCATCTCATCTGCAAATAGTTCCTCTGAACCAGAAAGAGCCTCTGCAACTGCAATACAGGCATCATTTCCAGAATGTACAACAATTCCCCTGATAATATTTTCTATTGAAATATATGATGAAACTTCAGCAAACATTGTGGAAGATTCTGAAACTGCACCACCCTTTCTCCATGCATTTTCAGAGATAAAAATCTTTTCGTCTAATGTAATAATATTGTTATCTAAATAATCAAATAATATATACAAAGTCATTAACTTAGACATTGATGCTGGGTAGATCTTAGCCTTGTAGTTTTTTTCATAAAGAATCTGATCCGTATCATAATCAATTAAAAGGGCATATTGAGAATTAGAGTTAAAAGAATGGGCTACAGAAGAATAAAAAATTAGTATAAAAATAAAATATAATTTTTGCTTTTTAAAATAAAAAGTTTTAGAAAAATTATTTAATATTTTCAAGAAATGCATCTTCAAATCCCCTTTTTTTAATACTATCTTCTATTCGTTTAGCATAATTTTTATTAGAAAATGGCCCTACTGTGACTTTATAACCTGAAATGATTTTCTCAATACCTATTTCACCTAAGCCTTTTAATTGAGATTTAACTTTTTTAAGACTTGCATATTTAGAAAAAATACCAACTCTTATATATAAATTTTTTTTATTACCTCCAAAGTTTAAACTTTTTTTATTCCTAATAATTTTGCCATTTTTATCATAAATATTTGCTATTCCATAGTATTCAACAACTACATTTGCAGTTCCCTTTTTTTGAAAACCTAAAATAGATGCAGCTTTTTTAGACACATCAATTATTCTATTTTTTACAAAAGGCCCTCTATCATTAACCCTAAGAATAATAGATTTTTTATTTTCAATATTTGTTACTTTCACAAGAGATGGAAGTTGAAGTGTTTTATGAGCTGCTGTAAGTAAATTCATATTAAAAGTTTCCCCATTAGCTGTTTTTTTTCCATGAAATTTTGGTCCATACCATGAGGCAACTCCTTTTTCAACATAATCAAAACTCTCTTTTGGGGTAAAAATTTTACCATCTACTTGATAGGTATTTCCTACTTTATATATGCCACCAGAATATGGATTTTTTTTTATAGAATAGTTCTTATTTATTGGCGAACAGGATGAAATTATAAATAAAAATATCAAAAAAATAAAATTTAAATAATACATTCTCAATCATAACAAGATTCGCTATTCACAAAACTATCAGAATAATTAGAATACAAATATAGGGAGATGTTATGAAAAGAAATTTTGAGCTTGTTAAAACGAATGGGGTCGAGATAAATACTTTGATTGAGGGCGATGGTAAACCAGTTATGTTTGTTCATGGGTGGCCTGAAAGCTGGTATAGCTGGAGAAACCAAATTGAACCATTTAAAAATGCTGGATATAAAGTAATTGTTCCTGATATAAGAGGTTATGGAAAATCAAGTAATCCAAAGGGAATTGAAGAATATACTTTAAAAAAGATTACTGGAGATTTGATAGGAATATTAGATTACTTAGATGAAAAAGATGCTCATATAATAGGTCATGATTGGGGCGCGCCTATAAGTTGGTATACCTCCCTTCTCTATCCAGGGAGAATAATATCGGTTTCAGGTTTGTCAGTACCCTTTAATCCTTTTTTAGATATTCCGCCAACAGAAATTTTTAAAAATATCTATAAGAGCGATTTTTTTTACATTCTTTATTTTCAAAAATATGGAGTCGCTGAAAAAGAGCTTGAATTTGATTTAAATAAATCCTTAAAGCAAATATTTTGTAATTCGGATGCGCTTGGAATGAAAAACAGAATTGAGTCACTTTCAAAAAATCTTACGAAAAAAAAGAAGAAAGGGGACTTATTTTTAGATTTCGAAAGTGTCCCTAATAAACTCCCACATTGGCTTTCAAAAGTTGATTTAAAATATTTTGTTGAGGAATTTGAAAATAGTGGAATGACAGGGCCTCTTAATCGCTATAGGTGCATGGATTTAGATTGGAGAGAGTTAAAACATTTATCTCTTAATAAAATAGAAAAACCTGCTTGTTTTATAACTGGCTCACTTGATCCAGTTAATTTTTTTATTCCAAATGTAAATTTATTCGAATCTATTGGAGAAAATTACAATGATTTAAGAACAAAAGAAATTATAGAGAATGTAGGACATTGGACACAACAAGAGGCACCAGATAAAGTAAATAAAATTTTATTAGACTTTTTGGAAAAAATATAAATACATATCCATTATAAAGATCCCGCGGAGGGGTGGCCGAGTGGTTGAAGGCACCGGTCTTGAAAACCGGCAGGCGGGCAACCGTCTCGGGGGTTCGAATCCCTCCCCCTCCGCCATTGGAATGATTATGAATAAAGATACTAAAGAATGGGGGCCAAATAGTTTTTCAAAAAATTTATTCATCTTAAATCCATTTTAAAAGAATCGAGTTAATTTACTTTAGAAAATATCAAATTGTAAAATATTGATAAAATTTTTCAAAAAAGTCTTGAAGATAGATATTTAATTACTATGTTAAATTATGGAGTTATTTAATGGAACGTGATGCAAAATTTAAAATCGGTGAGATAGTAAAACACAAATTTCTATCCTTTAGAGGTGTAATTTTTGATGTGGATCCTACATTCAATAATACTGATGAATGGTGGTTATCAATACCCGAAGAAATAAGGCCAAAAAAAGATCAACCATTCTATCATCTTCTTGCAGAAAATGATGTAACTGAATATGTGGCTTATGTGTCAGAGCAAAATTTATTATATGATATTAATAAAGACCCTGTTAGACACCCACAAGTTGATGAACTTTTTAGTGAATATAAAGATGGTTCATACCTTGTTTCTCATGAAAGAATGCACTAATAATTTTGCAAAAAGATAATCGTCCTTATTACATACGTTTATTAATTGAAAGCTATTATAGGTTTTGGTCTAAACACTTTTTAATTCCTCAAATGAAAAAAGTGGGACCTAATCTTGACATAAATCAACCTTGGAATATTGATATTTATGGAAACAATATTTCAATTGGAAAAAACGTTCACCTAAGAACAGCAAAAAATATCACTACGCAAATTTGTGCTTGGAATAGGAATAATTGTAATGGAAAAATTGAAATTGGTGATAATGTTTTAATTTCTCCAGGTGTGAGAATTATTGCTGCAGATGAAATCATTATAAAATCAAATGTCATGATTGCTAGTAATGTTTATATATCTGATTCTGATTGGCATGGAGTTTACGATAGAATTAATACACCAGGAAAAAGTAAAAAAGTTTGCATTGAAGAAAATTCTTGGATTGGTGAAGGAGCAAAAATATCAAAAGGGGTAAATATTGGTAAAAATTCAATTATAGGACTTGGTTCTGTTGTTACTTCAAATGTACCAAATAATAAAATATTTGGTGGAAATCCAGCAAAAAAAATTGGTGAAATTAATACAAATAAAGAAATAAAAAAAAGAGAGGAAATGTTTTTAGATAATAATTACAATGATTTAATGAAATTTCTTATAAAAGAGGACTTAAAAGATAATAATTTTTTTAAATGGCTAAGAACAGTTTTTTTTCCTAAAAAAGGCGACTGAATTTGATAAAAATTTATTCACCCCATTCTGATAAAATTTCCATAGGATTTGTTGTAACTGCTGGTGGTGGCCCTTGTATCTTGGAAGGAGTTCTCGAAAATCTAGGGGCGACATTAGGTTGAACTACACCATTATCATTTATAAAAGTTTTCCTATCTTTATTGTGTCGATGATTTGGAGCTTCCTCCATGGATAAGACAGGAGCAAAACAAATATCTGTTCCTTCCATTATTGAAGACCATTCATCCCTTGTTTTTTTCTTAAAAGTTTTTATTAATTCTATTTGAAGATTATCCCATAAACTTTTATTCATTTGATCTAAAAAAATTTCACTTTTAATATTTAACTTTTCAAGAAGTAAAGAGTAAAATTGAGGTTCAATGGAACCAATAGATACATATTTTTTATCTTTTGTTTCATAAACATTATAAAAATGAGCACCAGAGTCTAGTAAATTATTTCCTCTTTTTTCTTTCCATATTCCTGAGCTTAAAAACCCATAAAACATACTCATTAGTGATGCGGAGCCATCAGTCATTGCACAATCAACAACCTGCCCTTTACCTGATCTTTGAGACTCGAAAAGAGCAGCAATAATACCCATAGCTAAGTATAAAGCTCCACCGCCAAAATCCCCTACTAAATTTAAAGGAGGGACCGGCTTTTCACCCTTTCTTCCTATCGAATGAAGTGCCCCAGTTAAAGCTATATAATTAATATCATGTCCTGCTGCTTGAGAGAGAGAACCATTTTGTCCCCAACCTGTCATCCTTCCGTAAACCAACTTATGGTTAATTCTTAAACAATCCTCTGGACCCAAGCCCAATCTCTCCATCACACCTGGCCTAAAACCTTCTTGAAGAATATCAGTTTTTTTAATTAGCTTTATGCAAACTTTAATATCATCAGGATTTTTTAAATTTAATTCTATTGATCTTTTTCCTCTTGCCTCAATGACATGCTTAGAAGAACCTTTATTATTTCTATCAATTCGAATTACATCAGCGCCCATGTCTGATAGAAGCATCCCGCAAAATGGGCCGGGTCCTATTCCAGCAAACTCTAAAACTCTTACACCCGATAATGGTCCAGTTTTCATAACATTCCCTCAAAATAAATTATTAATTCTTATCATTTAACTTTATATCGATACTTAAGTCACCGATTTTTTTTCTAAGTGTATTTCTATTTAATCCAAGAATCTCAGATGCTTTAAGTTGGTTACCCTTTGTGAATTCAAGAATTTTTGTAATAACTGATTTCTCTACCTTCTCAATAACACTTGGATAAATATTATTGCTTTCCTTATTTAATAGTTTATCCATATTTTTTTCAAAATATCTATCAATCATTTTTGATAGACCCAACTCTTCATTACCCTTATTATCATTCTTAATTTGTGTTAATTCAGAGGTAATTATGGATTCTGTAAGAGTTTCTTCAGAGTATAGGGCGGAAACCCTTAAAATAAAATTTTCTAACTCTCTTACGTTTCCTGGCCAACTATAAACCATCATCTCTTTAACTGCATTTCGTTCTATTTTTTTTAGAGGTAAACCAGATTTTTCTGTTTTAATTAAAAAGTGATCTATCAATTCGGGTAAATCATCAATTCTATCTCTTAATGGAGGAGTTTCAATAGGTACAACATTTAATCGATAATATAAATCTTCCCTAAAGACTCCTAAATCTATTAATTTCTTAAGATCTTTATTTGTAGCTGTAATAATTCTTACATCAACTTTTATTTTTTCTTTGCCCCCTACCGAGGTATACTCTCCTTCCTGTAAGACCCTTAATAATCTTGTCTGAGCGTCTAAAGGCATATCACCGATTTCATCCAAGAAAAGAGTCCCTTTTTCTGCCTGTTTAAATTTACCATCACTTTTTTGATGTGCACCAGTAAATGAGCCCTTTTCATGACCGAATAATTCACTTTCAATTAGTTCTTTTGGAATAGCAGCCATATTTACTGCAATAAATGGATTTTTCGATCTTTTTCCAAACATATGAAGTGCTTTTGCAACTAATTCTTTTCCAGTACCACTTTCGCCATAAATTGTAACGGTAAGATCATTTTGAGATAATCTTCCTATCACCCTATACATTTCTTGCATTATTTTAGAGCTACCAATTATGAGATCATTACTTTTTTTTCTAATTAATGACTGACCCTTCTCCTTAGGTTTAATCTTAATTGCTTTTCCAACAAGATCTCCTAAATCATTTAAATCAAATGGCTTTGGTAGATACTCAAAAGCACCCTTTTCTGCTGATGAAATAGCTGTCTGAAGATTATTCCTAGCACTAACTACAATTATTGGAAGATTTGGTCTTATTTCTCTAATCTGGGGAATTATTTCAAAAGATTCGCCGTCAGGAAGCATTACATCTGTTACAAGAACATCTCCATCACCATTTTCTATCATCTTCCACAAACTTTTCAGGGTTTTAGAAGGTTTAACAATATAACCCTCACTAGATAAAAAATCCGAAGTTACTAATTGAATTGACTCATCATCCTCTAATAATAAAACTACTTTTTTTGACATTTTTATAACACCGAAGCTAAATTAATTGTGAAAATTGTTCCATTAGAGCCAGTTTCAAAATTGATTATACCATCATGATCATTTATAATTTTAGCTACCATCGCTAAACCTAACCCCCCTTTTGAAGATTTTTTTGAAGAAACAAAAGGCTCAAATATACTTTTTTGGTATTCCTTTGGAATACCACATCCATTATCTTTAATTCTAATCTCAATAGGTAAATTTTTTCTTTCTCCTGAAAAACTCTGTCTGATAATCGAACTGTGTTTATATGATGTATGTATCTCTATAATTCCAAAACATTCGCTATCTTTTTTGTTTAAGAAATTATTCTTAATTGCATCACATGAATTGGTCATAAGATTAAGTAAAACCTGAATTAACTGGTCTTTATTGCCTAAAACATCTGGAAGTGAGGGATCAAAAAATTCTTTAATATCTATATTTATCTTTTGAGAATTTTTCAAAACATTAGTGGTGTGACGAATAACCGAGTGAATATTTAACGGCTCGAGATCAATATATGGAAGATTATCAAAAACTTCAATATTCTCAACAAGTCGTCTTATTCTATCAACTTCCGTACAAATAAGATTTGTTAATTTACTATCCGCTGTTCCTTTTTTTTCGATAAGTTGTGCAGCTCCTCTAATGCCAGCTAAAGGATTTTTAACTTCGTGAGCAAGCATTGATCCAAAAAAAGACATAGTTTTTCTTGATGATTCTTTATTGGATGAAAAAATATTTTCTTCAAAATTATTATCCATAAAAATTAACATAATATTTTCATCTAAAAATGGAATGACCTGAATATCAATATTTTTTTTTGAACCAATTTTTGGATTACTTAGGTCAAGATCATATTCATTAAAACCGTATCTTTTTGTAAAACATTTTTCAATTAAATTTAAAATAGGAGAAGAAAAAGGCATAAAATCCTCTATTTTTTTTCCAACAATCATTTTAGAACTAGTTTTAAAAAAATCTTCTCCTGAGAGATTTATAATGGATATTTTTTTCTGGGAGTCTATAATGACAACTGGAAAAGTCATTGAATTAAATATTTGATGATATATGTCTTTTTGTGCATCCATAGGAGTATGTCTAATTTTTGTGCAACTATATAATATGCCTATTAATTAGGCAAATATCTTTTATCAACTAATTTTTGAGTGAAATCTATGGTCCATTTTTTAATTTTAGCTGGTGGAGATGGCAAAAGAGCTAAAAACTATTACGAAAAAATACCTAAACAGTTCATCGAATTTAATAATATTTCTCCGTTAAAATATTTATTAAGTAAAATTGACAAAATTAAAGAAGTCTCGTCAATCACAGTTGTGATTAAAAGAAACAATATAAAAGAATACAAAAAAGCTAGTAAAGATACTAAAAAACTAAGAAAATATGTTTTTGGAGGAAATTCTAGAAAAGAGTCTTGTATTAAAGGTATAAGTAATCTCCAAAAAGAGTTTGGTAATAAAAGAAATCAAAAAGTTTTAATTCATGATGCTGCAAGGCCGTTTGTTTCAAAAGAAATAATTATAGAAAGTATAAATAAATTAAAAAAATATGACGCTACATGTCCATTTATAAAAATAGAAGATACAATTAAATCAATAGATTGCAAGAAAAATATAAATCACTTAGATAGAGACAAAGTAATTTCTCTACAAACGCCTCAAGGCTTTGATTTGAATCAAATATTTGAATTACATAAGAAAAGTATAAAACTTTATGATGATGATTTGTCTATTATAATTGATGAAAAAAAATCATTTAAGCTTATAAAAGGATCAAAAGAAAACTTTAAAATAACTACTTATGAAGATTTGACAATTTTTAAAAATATCATTACCGGAAAGAAAAAAAAATTTTTTGGTATTGGTTTCGATATTCATCCATTTGTTGAGGGTAATGAAATAAATCTTGGAGGTTTAAAATTTAAATCAAAATATAAACTAGATGCGCATTCAGATGGGGATGTTCTTCTTCACTCTATAACAGACGCAATTTTTGGTGCTTTAGGTAAAGATGATATTGGGATTCACTTTTCACCAAATATTTTAAAATATAAGAATAAAGAATCTACTTTTTTTTTAAATAAAGCATTAAATTATATTAATAAATATAATGGTGAAATAATTAATTTAGATATAAATTTAATATGTGATTATCCTAAAATTAAACCGATAAAGCTAAAAATAGAAAAAAATTTATCTAATTTACTTAATTTAGAAACTTCTAAAATCAACATAAAAGCAACAACTACTGAGGATCAGGGATTTATAAATTTTAAGAATGGTATTGCGGCTCAATCAATTATTTCAATAGAGGTTTTAAATGAATGAATAAGAATAAGCTAATATTTTTTATAGTAACATTCGGTAAAGTAGGCACAATAAAGTATTTTCCAGGAACCTTCGGTTCCATTGCTGGTCTTTTACTAGGTGCTTTAATAATTAAACTAACAAATCATAGTGTTTTTCTAACTTGTTTTTTCATTCTAACTCTGATTAGTATTTTTACAGTAGACGAGTACCTAAAGACATCAAAAAACCTTGATCCAAAAGAAATTGTCATTGACGAAGTTCTTGGCCAATGGATTGCAATAGCATTTATTCAATTTGATTTTATGATTATTTTTTTATCTTTTTTAATTTTTAGATTTTTAGATATAACTAAAATATTTCCTATAAATAGAATTGAAAAAATAAAAGGCTATATTGGAGTAATTGGCGATGATTTATTTGCTGGAATAATTACAGCTATAATTATAATCACCCTAACAAATTATGGAATAATACAATGAATAAAGGAGAAATTAATAAATTATCAAATAAAATCATAATAAAAGGATCTAAAAATAAAATAATTATTTCTTCGGCTGAAAGCTGTACAGGTGGTTTAATTTCTTCAGCATTGACGTCTGTACCTGGATCTTCAAAAGTATTTGATAGGGGTTTTATCACATATTCAAATCAAGCAAAATCAGAGCTATTAAAAATTGATATTGATTTAATTAATAAACATGGAGCGGTTTCAAAAGAAATAGCAATTTTAATGGCTGAAGGATCAATTAAAAACTCTAACGCTAATATCGCAATATCAGTCACAGGAATCGCAGGTCCTGATGGAGGAACTAAAGATAAACCAGTTGGATTAGTTCATATGGCTTTAGCTGTGAAGAATAGAAAAACTCTTGATTTTGTATTTTCATTTGGTGCCAAAGATAGAGAAACAATAAGGGAATTAACTACACTAAATGCATTGAAAAATTTATATAACAATATTTAATTTAATATATTAAATCTATTCTCTTTTCAAAACTATGAATGATTTGTAACAATATCTTATCGATATTTTTTTTTAATATTTTTTCAAAAATTTTATTCTCTAAATCAATTGTAATATTTAACTTAACAATACTTCCATCACCTTTTTTTTTAAATTGCCATTTGTTCATTAAAGAATGAAATGGACCGTCAATACCTCTGGAAATAATTGTTAATTTTTTCTTATCACAACTGACCTCGCTTATAAATTCACCCGACATTAATAAATATTTCAAATTAAGTTTTGCAATGAACTTCTCATTACTACCACTTATTATTTTTGAAAAATTACATCCAGGTATAAATTTTGAATAACTATTAACATCACGCATAACGTCATAAAGAAATTCTGAAGGAAATTCTAAATATTTTTTATGCTCAACATTTATCAATTTAGATCACTGTTGGCTCATTCTTATTTTTTTTAATTTTAGAAAATCATCCCCAGCATGATGCGAAGATCTTGTTAAGGGACTTGATGAAACCATCAGAAAGCCTTTTGATTCAGCAATCTCTTTATATTTTTTAAAATCTTCAGGAGATATAAAGTCTTTAATTGGAGCATGTTTTCTTGTGGGCTGAAGATATTGACCTAAAGTCAAGAAATCAACATTAGCAGCTCTTAAATCGTCCATAACTTGCATAATCTCATCTTTTGTTTCTCCTAAACCAAGCATTAAACCAGATTTAGTAAAGACTTCTGGCATAATTTCTTTAGCGTCTGATAAAATTTTGAGAGAATTAAAATATCTTGCACCTGGTCGTATTGATAAATATAATCTTGGTACAGTTTCTAGGTTATGATTGAAAACATCTGGCTTGGAGTCCAAAACAACCTTTAATGAATTATCTTTTCTCAAAAAATCTGGAGTTAAAATTTCTATTGTTGTTTTTGGTGACTCTCTTCTAAGCAACTCAATTGTTTTTGAAAAATGTAGAGCACCTCCATCATCAAGATCATCCCTATCTACTGATGTTATAACCACATGATCAAGGCTAAGATTTTTTACTGTTTGTGAGACTCTATAAGGCTCAAAGGGGTCTAAATCCTCAGGTTTACCTGTCTTGACATTGCAAAAAGCACAGGCTCTGGTGCAAGTATCGCCCATTATCATAAAAGTTGCGTGTTTTTTTGACCAACATTCTCCCAAATTTGGGCAATTAGCTTCTTCACAGACTGTTACAACATTACCTTTTTTAATAATATCCCTTGTTGCTTCAAAATTTTTTGAGTTAGATAATCTTGATCTGATCCATTTCGGCTTTGGCAAAATAGATGTTTCTTTGTTATTTATTTTTTCTGGGTGTCTTACTTTTGTCAAATCGATACTTCTTTCTAAAAAAATAATAATAAACTATTTAACGTTTAAAAGAAATATTAAGTATTAATAATTTGATGGATTTATGAAAATATATATTTTTTCAAATGTTGATGAATATCCAAGGTTTTCTCGAATTACTTGGTCTATTAAGTCTAAATTATCCTTTGAATTATTTGAAAATCTTAGTATTTTATCTTCTAGGGCATCATTTGTTTTTACTATAATATTTAAATCATATTCATTTCTCTTAATTTGATGATTGATTTCTCTTAATTTAAGAATACCATTGTCGCTATTAATAAGATGGAATAAAGCAGAAAAATTTAATGTTACCATAATAAAAGAAATTGAAATATATAAACCTACTCTTTTATAAAAAGGCTTATAAGTATAATTTATTCTATTACTTTCTTTGAAACGAATCATTATTTAAAGAATCATAAGTCATAGCGATTGGTCAAGGATTATTTTATAAATAAACTCACTTAAGTATTGATTTACCTGCATATTTTGAATTTTTGCCAAGAAATTCTTCTATTCTTATTAATTGATTATATTTAGAAACTCTATCAGACCTTGTTAATGATCCTGTCTTAATTTGACAAGACTCTGTTGCAACTGAGAGATCAGCTATAAAATTATCTTCAGTTTCACCAGATCTATGAGAAATTATGAATGAATAATTATTATTCTCAGCGATCTCGATTGAATTAAAAGTCTCTGTTAAAGTTCCTATTTGATTAACTTTTATCAAAATAGAGTTTGCTGAATTTAGTTCGATACCTTTCTTTAGTCTTTTTGAATTGGTTACAAACAAATCATCGCCAACTATCTGAACATTGTCACCTATCTCAAAATTAAGTTTTGTCCATGCTTCCCAATCATCTTCACCTAATGGATCTTCAATTGAAAAAATTGGGAATTTATCAATTAAAGTTTTTAAATAATTAATCATTTCATCAGAATTAATTGGATTATTCATATTTGTTAAATTATAAAAGCCATCTTTTTGAAACTCTGTAGCAGCAACATCTAGAGCAAAAACTATATCATCTTTTACTTTATAACCTGAATTTTCAACTGCTTTACACAAAAGAGAGAGAGTATCCTCTGGAGAAGCAATATTTGGTGCAAAACCACCTTCATCACCAACGCTAGTTGGTTCTCCCATATCTGAAAGAATTTTTTTTAGAGAATGAAAAATTTCAGAACCCATCTGCATAGCATTTTGAAAAGATGATGCGGAAATAGGCATAATCATAAACTCTTGAAAATCTAATAAATTATTTGCATGTGCGCCACCATTAATAATATTCATCATGGGAACTGGTAATGTGTATGAACTATTATTACTAAGGTATTCAAATAATTGTATTTTATTATTTTTTGCTGATGCTTTTGCTGTTGCTAAAGAAACTCCTAAAATAGCATTTGCACCTAATCTTGATTTATTTTCAGTTCCATCAAGATTAATTAACAAATTATCAATGGCTTTCTGATTCTCAGAACTTAGACCACTTAAATTTTTATTAATCTCGTTATTTATATTGGAAATAGCTGTTGTCACACCTCTACCAAAATAATCACTGGAATTATCTCTAAGTTCATGTGCTTCATAAGCTCCAGTTGATGCGCCAGATGGTACAGCTGCCCTACCTAAAACACCATTTTCAAGAATAACATCTACTTCAACAGTCGGATTTCCTCTGCTATCAAAAATTTGACGTCCAATAATTTTTTGTATATTAGCCATATCTTATATCTCTACCCCATAAGCAAAATATTTGCTATTAAACAAATAAACTTTATGAGTATTTGATAAATGTTAAATTCTAACAAAGCAATAAATATATGGAAGTGAAAACGCCACCTGTTTATTGTCTTAATCGTTAGGTAGCCACTAAAGAGATAATATGAAACACCTAGGAAAAAATTCTAAACAACCAAAAAAACCAGATATTGAAATTTTAGATAAAGTAAAAAATTCTAATGTAGGAAAAAATTATGTAGTTAGGTTAATACAACCTGAGTTTACTTGCTTATGCCCTATAACTGAACAACCTGATTTCGCACATATAATTATTGATTATATTCCTAATAAATGGATAGTTGAGACAAAATCATTGAAATTATTTTTTAATAGTTATCGAAATAAAAAATCTTTTCATGAAAATACTACGATTGAAATTTCAGAAACTTTAAACAAGCTTCTAAAACCAATATGGATTAGAATTGGAGGTTATTGGTATCCTCGAGGAGGAATACCTTTAGATATTTTTTGGCAAAATAAGCAGCCACCGAAAAACGCTTGGATACCAAAACAAGCGGTTTCTCCTTATAGAGGTAGAGGTTAAAAATATTACAATTCATTTATTGGGATTTTATAATTTCGTCTACTGCCTTAACTTTAGTTAATAAATTTTCAATTTCATCTAATTTTGTGGCTGAAGGTCCATCACATAATGCTTTTTTGGGATCCGGATGAACTTCAATAAATAAACCTGCAATACCAATAGCTGTTCCAGCTAAGGCTAAATCAACTGCCTGATTAGATCTACCATCCGCAGCATTTCCTTGACCACCAGGTAGTTGAAGAGAATGAGTAACATCTAAAATAACAGGTTTATTAAAATTTTTTAAATCTGAAACACCTAAAAAATCAACAATTAGATTATTATACCCAAAAGATGATCCTCGTTCACAAAGCATTATATTTTCATTACCAAAAGAGTGGCACTTTTCTATAATGTTTATCATTTGACCTGGAGATAAAAATTGCCCCTTTTTAATATTTAAAGGTATTTTTGTCTCACAAGCAGCCTTTATTAAATCAGTTTGCCTGCATAAAAAAGCTGGAATTTGTATTATATCCACTACTTCTGAAACTTTTTCAACTTGGTTAATTTCGTGAATATCAGTAATTATAGGAATATTTAATGTTTTTTTAATTTCACTAAAATTTTTCATACCAATATCTAGTCCAGGCCCTCTATATGATTTAACTGATGATCTATTTGCTTTATCAAAAGAAGCTTTAAAAATAAATGGCAGATTTAATTTTTCAGTTATTTCTTTAAGTTTTGAAGCAACAGAATATGCCATTTCTAAATCTTCAAAAACATTTAATCCAGCTATAATTGAAATTGGTAAATTATTAGAAACTTGTATATTTTTAAAATTTATTTTCATTTATATTTCTTCCTTTTGTCGAAAGAAGCTTTAATAAATGAAGCAAATAAAGGATGGGGATTAAAAGGCCTAGACTTTAATTCAGGATGAAACTGAACACCAATAAACCAAGGATGTTTTTTTATTTCAACTATCTCTGGTAATAGTCCATCAGGAGAAATACCAGTAAAGCTCAATCCAATTTTTTCAAGCATATCTTGATAATTTATATTTACTTCATAACGATGTCTATGTCTCTCATGAATTTTCTTTGATTTATATATTTTAAAAGAAAGTGAATTTTTATCTAAGACTGCAGGATAAGATCCTAATCTCATAGTACCTCCATATTCACTATTATCATCTCTAATGTATTTCTTTTCATTTTTTAACCATTCTGTCATTAACCCAATTACAGGATTTTTTGTATTACTTAACTCAGAGGAATTTGCATTCTTAATTTTTGCCATATTTCTAGCCGCCTCAATAACCGCTAATTGCATACCAAAACAAATACCAAAAAAAGGAATTTTATTAGTCCTAGCATAATTAATTGCCAAAATTTTACCTTCAGATCCTCTTTTACCAAAGCCACCTGGTATAAGAATTCCTGATAATTTATTTAAAATTTTAGTATCTCTTTTTGTTTTAATTTTTTCAGAGTCTATCCAATGAATTTTTACTTTCACATTATTTGCTATTCCACCATGAGAAAGAGCTTCTGATAAAGACTTATATGCATCCTTTAAACCAATATATTTTCCAACTACACCAATATTTACCTCACCTTGAGGATGGTTAATACTATCTAATACTTTGTTCCATTTTCTTAAATTTATTTTTTTTGGATTTTTTATTCCCATAGACATCAAAACTTCTCTATCAAATCCATTTTGCATATATATTTTTGGTATTTCATATATAGTTTTTACATCAGTTGCTTGAATGACTGATTTTTCTGAAACATTGCAAAATACTGATATTTTTTTAATATCTGACTGATTAATTCGTTTTTCGCTTCTGCAAAGCAATACATCTGGCTGAATTCCGATAGATCTTAATTCTTTTACTGAATGTTGAGTAGGTTTAGTCTTTATTTCACCTGCAGCTCCAATATAAGGAACTAATGTTAAATGAATAAAACAAGTTTTATTTTCAAGAAGTTCATTACCGAGTTGTCTTATTGCCTCAAAAAAAGGTAAACCCTCAATATCACCAACAGTTCCGCCAATTTCACATAAACAAAAATCTACATTTTTATTATTATTTAAAACAAATTCTTTAATTTGATCTGTTACATGAGGAATTATTTGTACTGTACCCCCGAGATAATCACCTTTTCTCTCCCTTTCTATAACTTTATTATATATTTGACCAGTTGTAATATTATCTTCTACAGATGAATTAACATCGGTAAATCTCTCATAATGACCAAGATCAAGATCAGTTTCAGTGCCATCTTCAGTAACGAAAACCTCACCGTGTTGGAACGGACTCATTGTTCCAGGATCAACATTTAAGTAAGGATCTAATTTTCTTAATTTTACAGAATATCCCCTAGCCTGTAAAAGCGCACCAAGGGTTGCGGATGCTATACCTTTTCCTAGAGAGGATGCCACACCACCAGTAATGAAAATATACCGTGTCATGGAATGACAATATAGCCAATATAATTAATTAATGGAAGTGTTGAAAAATTTTAATTTAAATCTGGTAAATTGTTTAGATCAATTTCTTCAATTTCGTCAATTATTTCAACCTGATTAATATCATTAACAATGGAATCAGAATCTTTAACACTTGATAAAAGAGCCAAAAGTAAACTTGTAGAAAAAAAGATTACTCCAAAAATTGATGTTAGTCTCGTTAAAATGTTTCCAGCTGATCTACTAGACATAAAATCACCAGTACCACCAACAAGGCCTCCACCCTCTGATCTTTGAAGAAGAACAAGGGCTATTAATGTTACAGCAACAATTAAATGTATAACCAAAATAAAAGTATTCATAATCCCTCTCTTATTGAATTAAGCTTTTATACGAAGAAACATAATAATTCAAACTTCTTAATTACAAAAATCTAAAATAGATTTAAAATCCTCATAATTTAAACTTGCTCCCCCAATTAAAGCACCATTAACAAAATCTATTGATAAAATATCTTCAGCATTTTTCTTATTAACAGATCCGCCATATAAAATTTTAATTCTTTTTCCTTTAATCCCATACTTTTCAAAAAGTTTTTGAGAAATATATTTATGTACTTTATAAATTTCCTCATTAATAGGTATTAAGCCACTACCTATTGCCCATAAAGGCTCATACGCTATAACTAAATTATTTGATGATATTTTTTCAGGAAGAGATTTTTTTAATTGTTCTCCAATAACCCTTAATGTTTTTCCATTTTTTTTCTGGGATAAACTTTCGCCAACACAAATAATTACTTTTAAATTATTTTTTAATGCGTTTTTTGACTTTAATTTAACAATATCATTTGTCTCATTATATAATTCTCTTCTCTCAGAGTGGCCTAAAATAACCATATCAAGGTTAATGTCTAATAACATTTTTGGAGATATTTCACCTGTAAAAGCTCCAGACTCTTTATCAGAACAATTCTGAGCACCTATCATTAAGGAAGAATTTTTTGCCATTGTAGATAATTTATCTGCAATTGTAAAAGGTGGACAAATTAAAATATCAGTATTTTGAAATTTTTTGTTTTTTATATATTTAACAAGATTTAATATCATTAATGAACTCTTCTTAAATCCATTCATTTTCCAATTTCCTGCAATAAGTAATTTCTTATTTTTTTTCATTTGAAATCCTCCCAAAGATGATTAAAGAATAGATTTTTTAATATAATATTTTTATAAAGTTTATAGCAAAATCTTGCCTTTTGTTAATCAAAGATACACTATGCAGGAAATTTTAGTAAAATATTTTGAGGTTAATAAAAAATGTTAGATTTTTTAAGAAAAAATGCAACTGGGCCCCTAGGTATTGCATTAATAATTCTTTTAGTCTTTGCGTTTTCTATTTGGGGGGTTGGAGATATATTTCGTGGTTATAATGCCAATATCTTAGCCAAAATTGGAAATAGAGAATTGGACTCCCAAAATTATCTTTTTAAATTTAATAGAGAGGTTAATAGAATTTCTAATCAACTCGAAAGACTTGTTACAACTGAAGAGGCAGTTAATTCTGGTCTTCACTATCAGATACTAGATAGATCTTTGGTAGAGCTTTCCTCTAGTGCTGCATCTGATGAAATGGGACTAATTGCGTCAGATAGTGCAATAAGGAAAAGAATTTTAAAAACAAATGCCTTTAAAAATGCCTTTAATCAATTTGACAGAATTAATTTCGAACAAATTTTAAGACAAAATGGTTTAACTGAAAATAGTTTTCTTGATATGGAAAGAGATAGCCATGTATTATCTCAGTTATATAAATCAATTTTTGAGAATATTAACTCGCCTAGTCCTTTAAATGATTTGTTATTTAAATATCAATATGAAAGAAGAAATGTTGATTATATTGTAATCAGCCCTGAAGAATTTTCTAAAAACGATAAAGTTAGTGATAAAGAAATAGAAGATTTTTATAATAAAAATATAAATCTCTATCAAACTCAAGAAAAAAGAGATTTTTCAATTATATCATTAAATGTTTCAGATATTGCAAAAACAGAAGTCATTAATGATAAAGAGGTTGAAACTTTTTATGAAGATAATAAATATGATTATTATGAACCTGAAAAACGTTCATACTATCTTATTCCATATTTATCTAATGAAGACTCTTTAAAAGCTATTAAAGATTTTAATTCTAATGCTGATATAGAGAATACTTTAAAAAATAGAAATTTAGAGGTCTCAGACGTAGATCAAGGCCTCGTTAAAATTGAAGAAGGTATATCTGAAAATGTTTCTAAAGCAGCTTTTGATGCGCCTTTAAAAAAACTAATTGGCCCTATCGAAAGCCCTTTTGGTCCGTCACTGTTGTATGTAAATGAGATAATTTCTGAGAAAGAAGTTAAAATTGAGGAAATTAAAAATCAAATAATAAATGATCTTCAAAGAGAAAAAGGTAAAGATAAAATTTATGAATTATATGCTGAAATTGAGGATTTAAGAGCAAATGGTAATACACTTGAGGAAATTGCTTTAGAAAAAAGTTTATTGATAAATAACTATAATAACGTTAATGATATTGGCCAAAAAGATGATGGCTCAATGGTTACAAATCAATCCCTTGATGAATTAATTGGTTTGATATTTTCTAATGATATTAACGATGATTTAGAACCTTTCGAAGATAGTGAAGGTAATTTAAGTTTTTATAGAATAGATAATATAATTTACCCCAAACAAATCCCAATTGATAAAGTTTCAATAGATATAAAAAATATTATATTAGAAAATAGGTCTATAGATTTAATGAAGATCAAATCTCAAGAAATATTTAAAAAGCTAAAAAATTATAATAATAATCTTGAATTTATTTCCAATGAAAATAATTTAGCAATTGCAAAAAGTAGTGATTTAAGTCGATCTTCCACAAATGAAATTTTCTCTGAAAAAGGTTTGGAAAAAATATTCAAAACTCAAAAAGGCTCCTCTTTTATAATAAATGCAGCAGTTGGAAACAGTGTAATTATGGGTATAATAACTGACACTTTTTTACTGGAAAAAACACAAGATAGAATGGAAGCTATTGATGAGGTTAATAAATCTAGACTTGAAAATAATTTAATTATTTCTCTTGCAGAGCAACATCAAAAGGAACTTTCATCAGAAATATTTTTAAATAGACTAAATTTGCTATTTGAAACTCAAGAGGCCGAAGGAACGTTCTAAGAAAATGAAAAAAATCATAATTGAACAAAACTTCGTTGAATTTAAAAAAAAATATCAAGAAAATAAAACTCAAATTATTAGCAGTAAAATTGTTAATAAAAAAGAAACCATAATATCTGCTTTTTTAAAAGTAACAGAAGAAACTGATAACTCTTTTCTTTTTGAGTCCCTAGAGGATGGTGAGGAAAAAGGTAGATACTCTATAATAGGTTTAAATCCTGATAAAATTCTAAGAATTAAGGATCAAAAAGTAACAGTTGAAGAATTTGGGATTGAAAAAATAAGAGGCGAAGGAAATATAATTTCTACAATTAGAAATTTTATTAATGAAAATATTTTTGAATTTTCAGAAAAATATCCATCTATTGCTTCCGGTATATTTGGTTATATAGGTTATGATTTTATCAGAAATATAGAACAACTCCCTAATCAAAATAAAGATCCATTAAATTTACCTGATTCAATTCTTCTCAGGCCTTCCTCAATTATAGTCTTTGACAATAAAACAAATGATATTTTTCTGATAACTTTTTCGAGGCCAGATAAGGGGGTTTCTGCAGAAGAAAGCATGCAAATTGCAGAAAGTTGTTTAACTGATCTTTTTAATAAATTAGAAAAAGATGAAGTGTCAGAAAAACTCCAAAAAGAACAATCTTTGCTTGAAAAACCTAAATCAAATACCTCTAAAGAGGAGTACTTTGAAATGGTTAAAAAGGCACGTGATTATATAATTGCAGGTGATATATTTCAGGTTGTACCCAGTCAGAGATTTTTTTCTCCATTTAAAATTTCTCCATTTGAATTATATAAATCTCTGAGAAATATTAATCCTTCACCCTATATGTATTATCTTGATTTAAAAGATTTCTATATTGTTGGATCAAGTCCAGAAACACTTGTAAAAAAAGAAAAAAGAAAAATTACTATTAAGCCAATAGCTGGTACTAGATTAAAAAGAGAAGGTTCTAATAGAGAGCTTGCTAAAGAACTTTTGTCTGATCCAAAAGAAAGAGCAGAACATTTAATGCTATTAGACCTAGGGAGAAATGATGTTGGAAAAGTTTCAAAAATAGGAACTGTTAATGTTAAAAATCCATTTAGTATTCAAGAAACATCTCATCTATTACATATTGCATCAACGGTAGAAGGAGAATTAAAAGATAGTGATGATGAAATATCTTCTTTATCAGCTGGTTTTCCAGCGGGAACTGTCTCTGGTGCGCCAAAAATAAGAGCCATGGAGATAATTGACGAATTAGAAAAAGAAAAAAGAGGTATCTATGCTGGAGCTATAGGATATTTTTCTTCAAACGGTGATATGGATACAGCGATAGCTCTAAGAACTGCGATTATAAAAGATGAAATAATGTATGTTCAGGCAGGTGGAGGAGTTGTTTATGACTCAGACGAGGAGTATGAGTATAATGAAACAGTCAATAAGTCTCAGGCACTTTTTTCCGCTGCAAAAGATGCCATCGAGAGAAATATTAAGTAAATGATAGTATTAATAGATAATTATGATAGCTTTACGTGGAATCTTTATCATTTTCTAGGAGACCTTGGCTGTAATACAGAGGTTTATAGGAATGATAAAATTTCTGTTTTTGATGTAATTAAATTAAATCCCAGCCAAATAGTTATATCACCTGGGCCATGTGATCCAAGTTCGGCTGGAATATCAATGGATCTTGTAAGTGCAGCAATAAAAAATGATATTCCTCTCTTGGGTGTTTGTTTGGGCCATCAATCAATCGCTCAAGCTCTGGGAGGTGATGTAATTAGATGCAACGAAATAATACATGGAAAAACAGATCATATCCTTAATGATCAGAAAACAATTTTTAAAGGTATACCTAAAGACTTTAAGGCAACTAGATATCATTCACTTGTTGTATCAAAAGAAAATTTACCTAATAATATAGAAATATCTGCACAAACTAATAATGGTATAATTATGGGTATTAGACACAAGAAATCTAGGATTGAAGGTATACAATTTCATCCAGAAAGTATTGCTACAGATTATGGACATGTAATACTTGAAAATTTTATAGGCCTTTAAATGACAGATTTTAATAAAATATTATCTAAAATCCACCAAAAAGAAGGTTTATCAAACCAGGATAGTTATTTTTCTTTTAATTATATTTTAGAGGGTAAGGCAAACGAAAGGCAAATAGAAAAATTTCTTCTTGGTTTAAGGAATAGAGGAGAAAAAATTGAAGAAATTATAGCTGCAACTAGAGTAATGAGAGAAAAATCACTGAAAGTTTCAGCGCCAAATAGTGCAATTGACACTTGTGGAACTGGAGGGAGTGGTTCAGGAAAATATAATGTTTCTACAGCTGCTTCATTAGTTGCTGCTGGAGCTGGATCAATTATTGCAAAACATGGAAATAGATCTTTGTCATCAAAATCTGGCTCATCTCAGGTTCTTGAAGAATTAGGAGTAAAACTTGATATAGAACCCAAAAAAATAACTAAGTGTATGGAAAGGGCTAATATAGGATTTATGTTTGCCCCCAATCATCACCCTGCGATGAAATATGTTGGACCTGTAAGACAGAAGCTAGGTGTAAGAACAATTTTTAATATTCTTGGACCATTGTCAAACCCAGCAAATGTAAAAAAACAGTTAATTGGAGTTTTTGATAAAAAATGGCTTAAACCAATGGCTGAAACACTCAAAAATCTTGGGTCGCAACGAGCTTTATTAGTAAATGGATCAGATGGGTTTGATGAGCTAACAACAACCGGAATATCAAATGTAACCGAACTAAATGAGGGTAATATTGTATCTTATAAAATTAATCCTAAGGACTTAGGATTAAAACTATCAAAAACTAATGACTTAATCGGTGGAGATCCTAAGCAAAATGCAAAAAAAATTATTCTACTTCTGGAAGGCGAAAGAGGTCCTTATAGAGATATAGTATTATTAAATTCTGCTGCTGCTTTGTATGTGGATAATAAGGTTAGAAACTTTTTGGATGGAATTTCTGTTTCAAAAAATTCGATAGATAATGGAAATGCAAAAAATGCTCTAAAAAATTTAGTTCAGGTATCAAACTCATGAAAAATATTTTGGAAAAGATCGTAGATTATAAAAAATTAGAAGTTGAAAATTGTAAAAAAAATTTATCATTTAAAGATCTTCAAAAAATAATATCTAAAGCAACTCCTGTTATTAATTTTAAAAAAGAACTTGAAGAAAAAAATAAAATTGGGAAAGCAGGTATAATAGCTGAAATTAAAAAAGCAAGTCCTTCAAAAGGAATAATAAGAAAAGATTTCGATCATATTGAAATAGCAAATGAATATATTAAAGGTGGCGCTGCATGTTTATCAATTTTAACCGATACTCCATCTTTTCAAGGATTACCAAAATATCTCAAAGATATTAGAAAATTAGTAAAAATACCGATTTTAAGGAAAGACTTTATAATTGATAAGTATCAAATATATGAGTCTAGATGTTGGGGATCAGACTGTATTTTAATTATAATGAAGATATTAAATGATAAAGAAATTGATATTCTTGTAAATACAGCGAGAGATTTGAAGATGAGTATTATATTCGAGGTTCATTCAAAAGAAGAGGTTATTAGGGCATTAAAGTTTAATCCTAGTTTAATAGGTATAAATAATAGAAATCTTGAAAACTTTGAAACAAATATAAACAATAGTATTGAGATTAAAAAAGTTATTCCCAAAAATATTTTGATAATTAGTGAGTCTGGAATAGAGTCTCCAAAAGATATTAACTTCCTCGAAAAAGAAAATATTAATAATTTTTTGATAGGAGAAAGTCTGATGAAATCAAAAAATATAAGTCAAGACCTCAAAGACCTAGTCAATAAGGGTAAATAATGAATAAGATCAACCATTTAAATAATAAAGGTGAAGCTCATATGGTCAATGTGGGTGAAAAAGAAATATCAAAAAGATGTGCTATTGCTGAGGGATATGTAAGAGTTAGTGAAGCTACAATTAAAAAGATAAAAAAAAATAATCTACCAAAAGGAGATCTTTTCGGTACGGCCAGATTTGCAGGTATTATGGCCGCAAAGAAGACTTCAGAATTAATACCTCTTTGCCATAGCTTACCTATTTCTCATGCAAAAATAGATATTAAATTAATTAAGAATGATATTTATGTTTTAAGCACAATTAAGTGTCATGGGAAAACTGGTGTTGAAATGGAAGCATTAACAGCTGTTTCTGTATCATGCCTAACTATTTACGATATGTTAAAGGGATTAGATAAAAGTGCCTTTATATTAAATATTCAACTTTTAGAAAAAAGTGGGGGTAAATCTGGTGATTGGAAAAGAAAATAGTCCCATTTCAGTAAAAGATGCAAAAAAAAGAATTTTAAAATCTATAAAGCCAATAAATAAAACTGAAAAAGTAAACACTGAGGATAGCTATAATAGAATCTTAGCTAAATCCATTAAAGCAAAAAGAACTCAGCCTGCATTTAATACTTCCGCCATGGATGGTTATGCAATTAAAAAAAAATTTTTAAAGGATTTACCAATAGATCTTGATATTTTAGGTGAAACAAAAGCAGGTGACGAAAATAAATTTATATTAAAAAAAAATCAAGCAGTAAGAGTATTTACAGGATCATTTCTGCCTGAAGGTTGTGATAAAGTTATTTTGCAAGAAAATTGTGTATCAAGCAAAGATAAAGTTCTAATAAAAAAAGAAAATTTTGAAAACTACATAAGAAAAAGAGGTGAGGATTTTTTTCAAAGTGATCAATGCTTATTAAAATCTTCACTTATGGACTCTGGGAAAATAGCATTTGCTGGGGCAATGAATTATAAAACCATTGATGTTTATAAGAAACCAAAGGTAGGAGTTATTGCAAATGGTAATGAATTATTTGAACCAGGAAACAAAAATCTAGAAATTAAACAACCTGCATCCACAAAACCGTCAATAATGTCTTTAATAAATACCTGGGGTGGTGAAGCTGTAGACCTAGGAATAGCAAAGGATACAACATATTCACTAAAAACAAAAATAAAGAAAGGTTTAGCTTGTGACATGATTATCACTATTGGGGGAGCTTCAGTTGGCGACTATGATTTAGTTCATAAATCATTAAGTGAAATGAATTTTGGACTTAATTTTTGGAAAATAAAAATGAAACCTGGAAAACCTCTTATGTTTGGTATTTTAAAAAATAAACCAATACTTGGTTTACCTGGAAACCCTGTCTCTTCAATGGTCTGTGCACAATTATTTTTAAAACAATCTATCTACAAACTTCAAAATTACAATTATATTGAGAAAATTTTTCATCTACCCCTAGGAAAAGACTTGTCAAAGAATGGATGGAGAGAGAGTTATATAAGGGGGTACATGTCAAAAAATAAAAATAATCAAATAATTGCGATGCCAATTTCAAATCAAGACAGTTCATCCTTATCATCATATTCAAAAGCAAATATCCTTATTATTAGAGAACCTAATGCTAGAAAAATAAAAAAAAATTCTTTAGTAAAAGCTATCATTCTGAACTAAATCTTAATAGTACTTGACGAAAATAGAGAACAAAAGTAAAACATCGTTCTACTTTAGTTCTTAAATTTGAATAGAAATAAGGATTTTAAAAATGCTAACAAAGAAACAAAATGAACTTTTAATATATATAAACCAAAATTTGAGGGAATCAGGTGTTGCCCCCTCTTATGAGGAAATGAAAGAAGCATTAGATCTTAGATCAAAATCAGGTATTCATCGTTTAATTAATGCCTTAGAGGAAAGAGGTTTTATTAGAAGATTGCCTCATAGAGCAAGAGCAATTGAAGTAACAAAACTTCCTTCAGCTTCTTCTTCTAATAATAAAGGAAATTTCAATCCTGAATTAATAGAAGGAACAAAAGAAAAAAGTAAAAACGAATTTTTTGAAGAAACATTTGAATTAAAAATGATGGGAAAAATTGCCGCAGGAACACCTATAGCGGCAATTGAGTATGAAAAAAATAAGATATCTGTTCCAAACCATATGGTTGGATCCGGAGAACATTATGCCCTTGAAATTGAAGGTGACTCAATGATTGGTGCTGGTATTTTAGATGGAGATACAGCTATAATCAAAAAAGCTAACGATGCTTTTTCAGGTGAAATAATTGTAGCTTTAATCGATGGTGAAGAAGCAACCCTAAAGAGACTGAGAAAAAAAGGTGAAACTATTGCTTTAGAGCCGGCAAATAGTGCCTACGAAACTAAAATATATGGGCCAGATAGAGTGCAGGTTCAGGGTACTTTAGTTGGTATATTAAGGTCTTATTAACTCATCATTTTATTTACTTGAATAATAGAGATTTTTCCTAAAGAATTGTATCTATAGAAAAGTCTGGAATTTAGTTATCGTGAACAATAAAATTGAAGTAGTAACTCGTTTTGCTCCATCTCCAACAGGTTATTTACATATTGGAGGTGTTAGAACCGCTCTTTATAATTGGCTTTATGCAAAAAAAAATAATGGTAAGTTTCTTCTAAGAATAGAAGACACTGATCAAAAAAGATCTACTAAAGAAGCTATAGACATAATTCTTGAAGGACTAGACTGGCTTGGTTTAAACTTTGACGATTCACCAATATTTCAAAATAAAAACATCAATAGACATAAAAAAATTGCAAAAAAACTATTGGATAACGGTAAAGCTTACAGGTGCTGGGCTTCAGAAGAAGAACTAAGTTTAATGCGAGAAAATGCAAAAAAAAATGCTTCACAAGTTAATTATAACGGATTATGGAGAAATAAAGAACCTACAAAAGTCGAGGAAGGAAAGCCATATACAGTAAGGTTTAAATCTAACCAAAAAGGCAAAACTTTTGTAAATGACAAAGTTCAAGGTACAGTAATTTTTCAAAATATTAATTTGGAAGATTTTATTATTTTAAGGTCCGATGGTTCACCAACTTACATGTTATCTGCCGTAGTTGATGATCATGATATGATGGTTTCACACATAATTAGAGGCGATGATCATTTAAGTAATTCAGCTAAACAGATACAGATCTATGAGGCTTTAAATTGGAAAATTCCAAACTTTTCTCATATTCCACTTATTCATGGAGATGATGGTTCTAAATTATCAAAGCGTCATGGCGCGTTAGGAATAGATTATTATGAAAAAAACGGGTTTCTTCCTGATGCCATTAAAAATTATTTATTAAGATTGGGTTGGAGTTACGGCGATAAAGAAATATTTACTGAAGACGAAATGATTAAACTTTTCAACCTTAAAAATATCGGTAAGTCACCCTCAAGGTTAAGCATAGAAAAATTAAAAAGTATAAATAACTATTATATCAAAAATAAAAAAGATAAAGAATTATTCAATTTTCTTAAATTAAAAAATAATCAAGTTGATAATTATGAGAAATCAATTTTAAAAATTTTACCGGAAGTAAAGATTAGGGCTAAAACAGTTAATGAGATAATTGAGTCTCTAGATTTTATTTTTCAAAAAAGACCCATAAAATTAAATGAAAATGCATTAAAAGTTATTACAATTGATTCAAAAAATTATCTATCTGATATTAAAAAAAATATAGAAAGCCTTGATCCCTGGGATATTAATAATATAGAACAGTTATTAAAAGATTTTTCATCTTCTAAAGGTTTGAAATTTAAGGATATAGCCATACCTTTAAGAGCTGTGCTAACCGGAACTTTAAGTTCACCTGGCATTTATAATGTTCTTGATTGTTTAGGAAAAGATGAAGTATTAAAACGTATTGAAGATATTACAAAGGATTAAATTATGTCAGATAAAAACTCTGAAAATGCTAAGTTAAAATTAAATAAAAATGAGATAAACTATAATATTGCTGAGGGAACAATTGGGCCAGATGTAATAGATATTTCAAAGCTTTACTCTGATACTGGCAAATTTACCTATGATCCTGGATTTACGTCTACTGCAAGCTGTAAGTCAACAATAACTTATATTGATGGTGAGGAAGGTACACTTCTATATAGAGGTTACCCAATAGAACAATTAGCAGAAAAAGGTAATTATTTAGAGACATGTTATTTGTTACTAAATGGTGAACTTCCAAATAAAGATGAGTATGAAGAGTTTGATAGTATTATAACAAATCATACTATGGTTCATGAGCAATTAAATAGATTTTTTGGTGGTTTTAGACCCGATGCTCATCCAATGGCAATAATGTGTGGAGTTGTTGGAGCTTTATCTGCTTTTTACCATGACTCAACAGATGTTAATGACCCTGAGCAAAGGAAAATAGCCTGTAATAGATTAATTGCTAAAATGCCAACACTTGCAGCAATGACATATAAACACTCATTGGGCCAGCCTGCTATTTATCCTAAAAATGATCTTAGTTACGCATCAAATTTTCTTAATATGTGTTTTGGAGTTCCAACTGAAGATAAGGGCGTAGACGAAACTATGTCAAAAGCTATGGATAAAATACTTATTTTACACGCTGATCATGAGCAAAATGCCTCAACATCAACTGTTAGGCTTGCTGGATCTTCAGGAGCAAACCCTTTTGCATGTATAGCTTCTGGTATTGCATGTTTATGGGGTCCTGCTCATGGTGGAGCAAATGAAGCTTGCCTAAGAATGCTTGATGAGATTGGGGATATAAAAAATATCCCTGATTATATAAATAAAGCTAAAGATAAAAATGATCCTTTTAGGCTTATGGGCTTTGGACACAGAGTTTATAAAAATTATGACCCTAGAGCAAAAGTTATGCAAAAGACTTGTCACGAACTTTTAGATCATCTTGGTCTCAAAGATGATCCTAAACTTGCTATAGCCATGGAACTAGAAAGAATTGCACTTGAAGATGAATATTTCGTAGAAAAAAAATTATATCCAAATGTTGATTTTTATTCAGGTATAGTTATGAAGGCTATGGGTTTTCCTATGGAAATGTTTACAGTTCTTTTTGCCGTAGGTAGAACTGTAGGCTGGGTTTCACAATGGGATGAAATGGTAAAAGATAAAAGTCAAAGAATTGGCAGACCAAGACAACTTTATGTAGGTAATCCAGGAAGAAATTACCAAGACATTAATGATAGATAATTTATTTTTCTATAAATTCTAAAATCTTTTTTGCAGCTTTCTCAGTTGGATCATCTTTATCACTAAGAATAATTTTTCTAAAATTCTTTAGATCATTAATTTGCTTATCTAAAATTTCTTTATCAAAAAATAACCCTAGTAATGATTGATAAATATTATTTTTATTACATTTATTTTGTATTAATTCTGTTACAGAATTTTTATTCAATACAAGATTTATTAATGAAATAAATCTAACTTTAGCAAGTCTTCTTACGATAGACCATGTTAAAAAATCCAACTTATAAATTACTAACATTGGTAATAAAGATAAACCAAGCTCCAATGTAACTGTTCCAGATGATGCACATGCAACATTTGCATCTTTAAATAATAAAAATTTTTCTTTTTCACTTAAGACAATTATTGAATTCTTAAACTCCCTCTCTATTAAGCTCTTATTCTTTCTATGTATTGGTATTGCAAGAATAATATCAGGAATTTTTTTCTTTATTTCATTAAAAGCATCTTTAAATGGCTTGATATGTCTCTTAATTTCGGACACCCTACTGCCTGGAAGAAAAACAAGAATCGGTTTTTTTTTAATATTATAAATTTCTCTGAAGCTTTCTTTATTATTGTTAGTTAATATTTTGGGAATTACAGGATGACCTACATAAGTTGTTTTTAAACCACGATGTGTAAAAAAATCCCTTTCAAATGGAAGAAGACAAAATAAATGATCAAAGTCTGTAGTCATTGACTTAACCCTATTCTCCCTCCACGCCCATGCAGATGGAGCAACGTAACATATCACGGGTGACTGAAAGGACTTTTTTTTCAATCTCTTTGCCACTCTATGATTAAAATCAGGACTATCTATTAAAACTACTATATCTGGTTCTTTATCAATTATGTCTTCAACAACATTATTAATCCTTCTAAAAAGGCTATTAATTTTAAGTAAAACAGGAAGAATACCCATAACTGAAAGTTCGCTGATAGGAAAAAGAGATTTAAAGTTATGATTTTCCATATTAATACCCCCCACCCCATAAAATCTTAGATTAGATTTTTTTTCAGATAGTTTTGATATTAATTGCCCACCTATAAAATCTCCAGAGGGCTCTCCTGCAACAATGTATATTAATTTATCTTTATTCAATTTATTAAACTCTAAATACCAAAAATAAATAAATTATTTTTATCTGCATATTTAATCATATTTTCTTTGTCTACTAAAAAGGCCTTTCTATTTTCAAGAATAATACCGTTTAGACCTAGTTCCTTTATAAGTTTAAGGGTATTGATACCAACTGTTGGAAGGTCAACCCTAGGATCTTGAATCGGTTTTAATATTTTAATCAAAAAACCTCCTCTGGCTTCTTCTTTTTTATTTTTAATAGCTTTATAAAGCATGTAATCTGTACCATTTATATCTTCAGTAATTATTACCTCTCCATTAGAGACTATACATGCCTGGCCTAAATCGTCATTTCCAATTTTTTTACAAGTTTTTATTGCTAGATCAATATCTCTAAAATTAGAATCACTAATTTTAGACTTCGTTAAAATTCCGTTAGTCATTAGAATATCTTCTAAAAATATATCTGCGCCAACTATTTTTATATTAATTCTAGTTTCAATATAACTAATTATTGTTTTAATTATTTTAGCATCGCCTTTTTTTCTAATCTTAAACAATAAATAAAATAGTTTTAAACCAGTAAAATCAGGAAATAGAAAAAAAAAATTTGGGATATTTGCTCCGCCAATAATTACTAACTTAGTGCAATTATTCTTTCTTAAAGTTTTCATTGCCAGGCCAATTTGCCCAAATCGCATCCACTTATGAGGAAATTTTTCAATATCTTTATTAGCTAAATTTTTAATTCCTATTAAGAAAACTTTTTTTTCAAGTTTTATAATACTTTCGGCAACTTTAACAGGAAGTATACCTCTACCAGCATATATTCCAATTCTTTCATCAGACATTATGAACCTTCTGGTAGACAGTAACTTCTATTTCTCTTTTGTGTAATAAAATTAATTAATTCATCAACTACTGAAGAGTTAATTTTTTCAGATTTAAGTATTTCAATTCTTTTTTTAAACTCACTTTCCTCGCTATCAAATAAAATAGAGTATGCTTTTTTTACTTTTTTTATATCTTCATTATTAAAATTTCTTCTCCTAAGACCAGTTAGATTTAAACCTTCTAAAGAAGCTCTATTCCCAACTGCTAATCCATAAGGAATAAGGTCCTTAGTTAGTGCAGAAAAACCTCCTAGAAAAGAATGAGAACCAATCCTTGTCCACTGATGAACCGCTGACAAACCACCTAAAATAGCCCAATCACCTATATGAACATGCCCAGCAATCATAACATTATTTGCTAATACGCAGTTATTCCCAATATTGCAATCATGAGCTATATGAGCCCCGGCCATAAATAAATTATTATCACCAACTATAGTTTCTAATCCACCTGATTCTGTTCCAAAATGCATAGTAACATGTTCTCGAATATTATTATTTTTTCCAATTATTAAGCTACCTTTTTCACCATTAAACTTTAAATCTTGAGGATCACCGCCTAAAACAGTAAAGGGCCAAATTTTAGTTCCTGATCCAATCTTTGTATTTTTTTGAATAATAACATTTGATAATAACTTTACATCCTCCTCAATCACAACATCAGGACCTACAATACAAAATGGTCCAATTTCTGCTTTTGGATGAACATTTGATGATTTATCTATAATTGCGGTGGGGTGAAAAAATTCCATCATTAAACCTCATTCAATCTAACTACCATAGCTGTAATAGTTGCCTCGGAAACAAAATTTTCCTCAACATAAGCTTTTCCATTAAATTGCCAAATATCACCTTTATTTTTGTCTTTAACTATTTTCATTTTTAATTGATCACCCGGAAGAACTGGTTTCCTAAATTTCGCGTTATCAATTTTCATTAAGTAGACCGATAAACCTTTAGTATCACCCTCATATCCATGAACAACTAAGGCACTTGCAGTTTGTGCCATTGCTTCAATAATTAAAACACCCGGCATTATCGGATGACCTGGAAAGTGGCCTGGAAAAAATGGTTCATTAATCGTAACATTTTTAATGCCGGTACAACTTAGCGTTTTATTAATATCCTCAATTCTATCAATTAATAAAAAAGGGTATCTGTGAGGAATTAAATTATGAATTTCTTTGGAATTTATAAAATTATTATCTTTTGTCATTTTTTTTATCCTTTAAAACTTTTCTTAAAGATGAAATTTCTTTTTTCCATACATTTAATTCTCTTATTGGAAAGCCAGCCCAAACTTTTCCGGGGGGTATTGTTTTGCTTACCCCAGCTTTTGCTGCTATTTGAGAACCCTTGCCAATTGTTATGTGACCAACTGCTCCAGATTTTGCACCCATAACAACAAAATTTTCTAAAGTAGTTGAACCTGCAAGACCTACCATTCCAGCAATAATACAATTTTCTCCAATAATACAATTATGAGCAATATGAACTAAATTATCAATTTTTGTTCCACTTTTTATAATTGTATCTTGTAAACTTCCTCTATCAATAGAACAATTTGAACCAATTTCTATATTATTACCAATAATAACTCTACCAACTTGAGGAATTTTTTCATGCTTTTCTGAAGACATAGAAAATCCAAAACCATCTTGACCAATAGATGTTCCTTGATGAATAATATTATTGTCACCCAATATTGAATGAGTGATATTAACGTTGGAACCAATGTAACAATCTGAACCAATTTCTACACCACTACCTATAACCGAGTTAGAAGATATTGTCGTATTGTCACCTATTGAAGCATCCAATCCTATTACAGCGCCCTTTTCAACTAAAACATTTTTACCAAGGTTTGCTGTTTCATGAACGCCATCGTGGGAAATAAAGTTTGTTGTTTTTTTTGGGAAAGTCTCAGAGGGATAAAATTTTTGAGATATTTTTGTAAAATCCTCATAAGGATTTTTTGAATAAATTAAAATTAAATTCTTAGGTGCTAAATCCTTGTGTTCTTTTTTTATGATACAAAAACCAGCTTTAGTATTCAAAAAATCATTCTTATATTTTAGATCCTGAAAGAAGCAAATATTATCGCTTGAAGCAAGGTTTAAAGATGAAATATCAACAATTAACTGATTATCATTAATTTCATTATCAATTGTTTTTTTTCCAAGAAATTTATTAATTTCTTTTAGGCTAAAAGGTCCTGAATTTTTAAAAAATCTAGGGTCACTCATATAAATAATTCCTATTCGTCAGAAATAGTTACCTTTATATTTGGGAGTCTTTTATTTAATCTTTTAACAACTTCAGCAGAAATATCCAATTTGGGATCACCAAATAAAATTGCCTGTCTATCAAGAAGAATTTTAGCACCTTTCTCATTTACAATTTCAGTCAGGATAGGGCTCATTACAGAATCTATTGAGGCAGATGCCCTTTGTATGGCTTCTTGAATTTTTTGAACTTTAGTTTGAAGTTCTTGTTGCTTGCTCTCTGCTTCAGTTTGAAGAGAATTAAGTCTTTCTTGAAAAACTTCTGGAGCTAAAAGAGTTTTATCTTCTTCTAGTTTCTTTCCTTTAGCTTGAAGATCATTTGAAACTTCATCCCTTAGTTCAATAACCTCTTTATTTAGACCTTCACTTTGCTTTCTAAGAGAAACACCAGATTTAGATTGTGAAACAACGTACTGTAAATTTACAATCAATACATCCTCAGCTGCATTAACAGGTGCTGATAGTCCTAAAACAAATGCTATAACAGCAATAATAAGTGACTTTTTCATATTTTCCTCCAAATATATGATGCAAAAAAAAATTATTTTTCAATTAGACCATAAAAGAAATCTATACACTAATTGAAAATAAAATACACCAAGTAACTCTAATAGTATTTTTATAACTTAAAATCTAGTACCTCCACTAAATCTAAAGAATTTAGCATCATCATAATCTTCACTAACAATGTCTCTGCCAATATCAAATCTGATAGGACCAAAAGGAGAATTCCAATTTAAAGTTATTCCAAGAGATGCTCTAAAAGTTGCATCATCAACAAATCTAGTACATAAGGTACCATACTTTTCATTTAGACCCACACTATCAATACTGCATGCATCATTCAAAATACTATAATCTGAATTAATCACAGCAATTGGGTCATAATATGGACTATCTATATCGGAAAGAATCTGTTGAGCTTGTTGATTATTAAGAACTCTATCAGTATCATCGTTTTTACCAATAATACCAAAATCAGAAAAAATAGCTGTTTTTAGACCAAATTCATCTGGTAAACCTATTGGAATAGTTAATTCAACAGTTCCGATTGCGAAAAATTCAGCACCACGCGGTCTATCAGTAATTAACTCCTTAGGACCGACTCCTGCCCTATCAAAACCTCTGAAAGTAGTTCCACCTTTAAAAAAACGGTCATTAATTCGTAATTTTTTATTTGAGTAGTTATAAACATAACCGGCGTTTGCACCAATATTTAAAACCCAATTTTGTGCAATTTCATAATAATACTTTCCTCCTGTCGTAGATCTAATATACTCAGAATCACCAAGAAGACCTGCAAGATCTTGACCAAAAGAAAAAGTCCAACCAGAAGTAGTGTCTATATAATCATCACGTGTATCGATTACATAGCTGTAACCAATTTCTGATTTATCGGCATTATAATCATCAGCTAAATTATAACCGCTATCAAAAAGATAACTAGAAACTTCTTCTTGAAAATATCGATAAAAAACAGATAAATTTGAAAAATCAGACATTGGCCATACAGCTCTTATAGATGCACCTGATTGCATAGATCTATAGGAAGAGTATCTTCTGTAATCATTATCTATATGAAAAATATCAAACCCCGCTGACATTCTTCGTCCTAAAAAATATGGTTGAGTAAATCCTATCTCAAACTGTTTTCTTCTCTCGGAATTTGCAATATTAAACTTAATTGACTGACCCCTGCCTAAAAGATTTCTTTCAGATATTCCTATCTCTAATAATAGACTTTCAGCAGAGGAAAAACCTGCTCCTATTGATAGTTCTCCAGTTGGTTGTTCTTCAACATCAAAATCAACTATCATTCTATCTTCAGTTGAACCAGGTCTAACATTTACCTCAACTTCTTTAAAATAACCAAGAGATTTTATTTTTGTTTCAGATCTATCAATTAAGACCTTGTTATAAGCATCTCCCTCAAGAACTCTAAGCTCTCTTCTAATGACCTCATCACGTGTCCTAGTATTTTGATTAATATTTACAGTTTCAATATAAACCCTTGGACCTTCCTCTATAACGTAAACTATATCAATAATAGCCTCATCTTTATTTCTTTTAACACGGGGTCTGACTTCAGCAGAAGCATAGCCGTCCTCTCCTACAGCAAATGTTATGTTATCGATTGAAGAATCAATATCTGTAGCCCTATATTTATTACCCTTTCTATGATCAATTAATGGTAATAAAAGGTTAGTATCCATATTTGGAAGGCTACTTTTAATGCTGGCTTCTCCAAACTCATATTCTATTCCTTCATCCAGTACATAAGTAATGATAAAGTTTGATCCGTCTTTAGTTAGTTCTGCAACAGCTGAAATAACCTGAAAATCTGCATAGCCTTCATCTAAATAAAATGTTCTTAATTGCTCTCTATCATATGCAAGTTTATCAGGGTCATAAGAATCTTCTGATGAAAAAAATTTCCACCATTTTGACTCCTGAGTAACTAACTTGCCTTTTAATTTTCTATCTTTAAATTTTTTATTACCTAAAAAATTTATAGAAGAAACACCAGTTGTCGGCCCCTCACTAATTTCAAAGATTAAATCAACTCTATTTTGTGGTTGCCTTATAACCTTAGGTTCAATTTTTGAGGAAAATCTTCCAGATCTTCTATACAATTCTACTAGTCTTTGAACATCTGCTTGTACTTTAGATCTTGTATAGACAGATCTAGGTCTTAATTCCACTTCTTCCTCAAATTTATCAGTCTTTAAAGCTTTATTACCCTCAAAATCAACTCTGTTAATAATTGGGTTTTCAACAACAAAAACTACCAAACCAGATTTCTCATACCTAATAGCAACATCTGCAAATAAACCGGTATTGAATAAAATTTTGAGAGATTGGTCAACAATTTCTTCATTATATAAATCACCTGGTTTAATAGTCATATATGATCGAATTGTATCTGGTTCTATTCTCTGAGAGCCTCTTACTTCTACAAATAATATTCTTTCGATACTCTGAGTTATAGGGACTCCCTCAATTATTGGAATTTCTTCTTGAGCAGATAATGATAGAGAGTAAGAAAAAAATATAAAATACATTAAAAAAGATAATTTAAAATTTTTCATATTTTTTCCAAGAAATATAATTTTCTTTTATAAACGACTTATATCAAGAATCGTAACAAAAATCATAAGAGCAATTAACAAACTTACACCTATCTGCATTCCATATTCTTGAACTTTAGGGTTGATAGGTTTTCCAAAAATAATCTCATATGTATAAAATAAAAGATGGCCTCCATCAAGAACGGGTATAGGAAGTAAATTTATTACTCCAAGATTAACAGAAATTGCAGCTATTAGACCTAATAAAGGTATAAAACCATACTCAGCAACTTGTCCCGAAACCTGTATAATCTTGATAGGCCCACCCATTTGATCAACCGATTCTCTTCCTATAATTAGCTGACCAAGATAGTTTAGTATTTTTGAAATTAATGAAAAAGTTTCTTGTGTTCCTCTAATTAGCCCTGAAAAAATATTATATTCTTTTAATTTATGAAAAGATGGATCTTGTTCAGCAATAATACCTATTCTACCAATACTATATTCATTACCAAATCGATCTTTTTGAGTAACTATGATTGGCTTAACATTAAGAGATAAATCAAAGCCATTTCTTAAAATTCTAACTTTTAAATTTTCACTTGGGTTTTCCATAATATAATTTCTTATATCGTTAAAAGAGTTGATATCATTATCATTAATAGAGGTTATTAGATCACCTCTTTCAATACCAGAATTGCTTGCCGCTGAATTTTCTATAACCTCTCCTACAAGAGGTTCAACTATTGTTTCTCCTCTATAAATAAAGATCATTGCAAAAACTATTATGGCTAAAATAAAGTTAAATATAGGACCTGCTGCGGTTGTTGCAACTTTTTGCCAAACTGACTTTGTGTGGAAATTAGAACTATCTTCTATTGATACTTCTTTATCTCTTTTTCCTGATAAATCTTCATCACCTTTAAATTTTACATAACCGCCTACAGGAAATAAAGCAACTCTCCAAAGGGTACCTGACTTATCATATCTTCCCCAAATTTGTTTACCCATACCAATAGAAAATGTTTCTACACCAATACCACACCATTTTCCAACTAAATAGTGACCCATCTCATGAACAAAAACTACTACAGTAATTAAAATTGCAAATGCAAAAACATATTGAAAAAAGTAAGGAATATAACTAATCAAATTTAATAATAATTCCATTTTTAAAATCCCACCTCTAATTTTTCTAACGTCTTTTTTCTAGCTTCGTTATCAGCAAAAAAGATATCATCTATATCTGATATTGTTTCTAATGATTTATTCTCACAATGTCCAATATCCTCTATAACTTTCTCAACGATTTCTAAAATATCTAAATATTGTATTTTATTCTTTAGAAAAGCATCCACAGCAATTTCATTGGCGGCATTAAGGAAAACTGGATAAAAACCACCCTTTTCAAGAGCTATACGAGATAGGTATAAAGATTTATAATTTGCTTCATCAACTAAATCTACTCTCAAATTATTTAAGTCTTTTATTGATATTGGATCAATATTATTTTCTTTTATATTAGGCCAAGATATAGCATGGTCAATAGGGTTTAACATACTCGGTTTTCCAAAATATCCAAATAAAGATCCATTTTTCATAGAAACTAGACCATGAATTATAGATTGTTTATGGATTATGACCTCTATATCTTTAGATGGAATTTCGAATAAATGATGAGCTTCAATAATCTCTAAACCTTTATTCATAAGTGTTGCAGAGTCTACAGATATTTTCTTACCCATCTTCCAAACTGGATGTTTTATTGCCTCTTGAGGTTTAATATGTTTTAAATCTTTTTTTGAAAAATTGTAGAAAGGCCCACCAGAGGCAGTTAAATAAATTTTATTAACGTCTTTTATAGATTTACCATCTAAAATTTGAAATATTGCATTATGCTCACTATCAATAGGAATTATTTTACAATTATTATTATCAGATAAGTTTTTAATTAGAGATCCAGCTGAAACAACACATTCTTTATTTGCAAGGGCAATTATTTGTGAACTTTTAATTGACTCAATAAGGGGTCTTAATCCAGCTATACCAACTATTGAGGCAATAGAAATATCAGCTTTATAACTAGCTGCTTCAATAACTCCTTCTTGACCTCCCAAACATTTTATATCAGATGAAACATTATTTTTTAGGTCACTCAGTTTTTTTTTGTTATTAATTGCTACTATTTTTGGATTAAATTCACTTGCTAGTTTTGATATTCCTTCAATATTATCATTACAAGTTATTGCTATTACTTCAAACATGTCCTTTTTTTGTCTCATTAAATTTAAAGTACTTGTTCCAACAGAACCAGTTGCGCCAAATATTGAAATAGATCTCTTCATGATCAACCTATTAAAATCAAAGACGGATTTTCAAGAGTATTAGAAAGAATTGAATATAATGGCATTAAGAAAAAAATTGGTAGAATACTATCAGCTCTATCTAGAAAACCTCCATGGCCAGGAATAAAAATACCTGTATCTTTAATTTTTGCTTTTCTTTTTAAAAATGAAACAAACAAATCCCCGGTTATTGATAAAAGGATAATACCAAAACCAAGATAGAGGTTTTTTATACTATATGAACTTGAAAAATTTAATGTAATTAAAAAAAACCACATTGTTCCAAATAATATAGAAGAAATAAAACCAGAAAGAGTTTTATTGGGAGAGATAATTTTAAATAACTTTGGGCCGCCTAAAATATTTCCAAAAAAATATGCAGAAATATCACTTATAAAAATAGTCGATAATATAATAGTTAAAGATAGTAATCCATCATTAGAGCTTCTTAACCATTCAATAGAAATAATTGACAAAGAAATATAAATAAATCCAAAAGAAGACATTTTATAATTGTTATCACTCAATTTTGAAAAAATTATAAGAAGTAAAAAGGTAAGAAAAAATATAATTACACTTAAGGAGCCAATAGAGTCTAATAATAAAATTAATACTAGCCCAAATGATGCTATAAGGCCCCTTAAAATCCAATATTGCTTAGAAATAAGCCTCATCCACTCAAAAATCATAAATAAAGACGCCCCAATTAAAAAATAAGTAAAATATAAGTTACCTTTTACTATTGAAAAAATAACAATAGATAAAAGGACAACAGAAGATAAAAATCTTATCCTAAGATCATCAGGTAGATTCATTTTTTATATCCCTATTAATACTTCCAAATCTTCTATATCTATTTTTAAAATCATTTATAGCTAATATTAGGTTATCTTTTTTAAAGTCGGGCCACAATGTATCATCGAAAAATATTTCTGTGTAGGCTAATTGCCATAGAAGAAAGTTTGAAATCCTTTTTTCAGATCCAGTTCTAATTAATAAATCTGGCTCAGGAAAACCTGCAGTAAATAAATTACTATTTATAATTTCTTCATTGATATGGGATGGGTCAATATCCCCAGATTTAACAGCTAAACCAATTTTTTTTAAAGCATTAACCAATTCGTCTCTTCCGCTATAATTAAAAGCAATTTGTAAATAAAGACCATTATTATTTCTTGTTAATTCCTCTGAAGAATTTATTAGATTTATAATATCATTAGGTATGCCAGTTCTATTACCAATAATTCTAATTTTAACATTTTTTTTATGCAATTCAGTTAAATCTGTTTGTATAAATTTTCTCAGTAAATTCATTAAATTTGATATTTCTGATTTTGGTCTTTTCCAGTTATCGGTTGAAAAGCTAAAAACTGTTAAATATGGTATTTTAAAATCTTCTATATAATTTAATAGATTTCTTAAGGATTTTACACCTTCCTTATGACCGTTTTCTCTAGGCAATCCTTTATTTTCTGACCACCTACCATTTCCATCCATGATAATTGCTAGATGAGAAAGGTTATTTTTCCTTTGTAAAGAAAAGTTCATCTTTAAACTTGTTTAATTTCTTGTTCTTTATTTAACAAAGTTTTGTCAATTTTTTTTATATAATCATCAGTTAGGTCTTGTACATTTGAAGAAAGTGAAACACTCTCATCTTTTCCGATTTCGGAATTTTTTTCCATTGCTTTAATGATATCCATGCCATCCCTTCTGATATTTCTAATTGATACCCTAGATTGCTCAGAGTATTTTCCTGCAATCTTGATTAATTCTTGTCTTCTTTCTTCATTTAGTTCAGGAACAGGTATTCTTACTAGTTGACCATCTGTTTGAGGATTTAAACCTAATCCTGATTCTTGAATAGACTTTTCAACTGAAATAACTAGCCCTTTATCCCATACTTGGATAGAAATTGTTCTTGGTTCTGGAATAGAAATAGTACCTACTTGTTCAATTGGCATCTTTGAACCATATGCATCTACAGTAATTTGATCAATCATATTAGCGGATGCTCTTCCAGTACGTAAGCCAGCTAAGTCTTGAGAAAAAGCGTTTAGCGCGCCTTCCATTCTCCTTTTTAAGTCATCTAAATTAAGTATTTCTGTCAATTTTTTCCTCAATAATTAATTGATTATAGTTGAAGACTCATTATCACCATTTAAAACTTTTAAGAAAGCATCTTTTTCATTAATGGAAAAAACTATTACAGGAATATCATTATCTCTAGCCAAAGAAATTGCTGATGCATCTAAAACTTTTAAATTTTTTGTTAAGACATCTTGAAATGAAATAGTTTTATACTTTTCTGCATCATCAAATTTTTGGGGGTCCTTATTATAAACACCATCAACTTTAGTACCCTTAAATAAAGCTTCACATGCCATCTCACTTGCCCTCAGGGCTGCAGCAGTATCGGTAGTAAAGTATGGATTTCCAGTTCCAGCAGCAAAAATCACTACCCTTTCTTTTTCCATATGCCGTATTGCTCTTCTTCTGGTATAAGGCTCACAAACTGAGGTCATAGTTATTGCTGATTGAACTCTTGTTTGTACACCAATTCTTTCAAGTGAATTTTGCATAGCTAGAGCATTCATTACAGTAGCAAGCATTCCCATATAATCAGCACTAGTTCTATCCATTCCTTTAGCAGATCCAGCAAGACCTCTAAAAATGTTTCCTCCGCCAATAACTAGACATAGTTGAATTCCTAAATTGCAAGCTTGTGATAACTCCGAGGCTATTCTATCAACAGTTCCTACATCTATACCATATGCATCTTCACCCATTAATGACTCACCGGATATTTTTAAAAGAATTCTTTTATAACTAGTATTAGTCATTGCTACTCCAAAATTATGACGAAATTTATAATGCTAAGCGAAAAAATTCTATAGAAAACTGTTAATTACCAGAAATCATAGAATCTACCTCACTAGCGAAATCATTTTCATCAGATTTTTCTATTCCTTCACCTAATTCAAACCTTACAAAACTATTTAGCTTTATTGGATTATCAAAAGAATTTAAAATTTCTGATATTTTATTTTCACCATCAATAACAAAAGTCTGTTCAAGTAAAACACTTTCTTGATAGAATTTTTTTAATCTTCCTTCTATCATTTTTTCAATAATTTCCTCGGGTTTTCCAGAGTCTCTAGCCTCTTCAATAAGAATATTCTTTTCTCTTTTAAGTATATCGGCGGGGATATCATCAATTCCAATTGATATTGGATTTGTTGCAGCAATATGCATTGCTATCTTTTTACCAATGTCACTTAATAAATCCTCATTTAAGCTTGATTTTAGATCAACAAGAACACCTATTTTACCTAAACCCTCTGATACTTGACCATGGATATATGAAGCAATAAAAGAGTCAGATGAACTAAATCTTTTCATTCTTCTCAAGTTAATATTTTCACCTATTGAAGAAATCATTTCAGTTACATAGTCCTGAACAGAAATATCTTTTTCTTCAATAATTTCGTTATTTAAACTTTCAATATCTTCTGATAATAAACTCAAGGTAGATATTTCTTTTGCAACTTCTTGAAAGGTTTCATTTCTGGCAACAAAATCTGTCTCTGAATTTACTTCTATAATTGAAGTATATTTATTTGATGAAGAAATAGCTATCAATCCCTCTGATGCTGTTCTGCCTGATTTTTTTGCAGCCTTTGCAAGTCCTTTTGTTCTAAGCCAATCAATTGAATTTTCTATATCACCATTATTTTCATTTAAAGCATTTTTACAATCCATCATGCCAGCCCCAGTTTTATCCCTAAGCTCTTTAACTAATGATGCAGTAATATTAGTCATTTAATATCTCCTAGCAAAAATAAATTATTTATTTCTTTTTTTCTTCAGACTTTTTCGGAGTCTCTTCTGTTGAGGAATCATCTTTTTTCTTATTATCTTTGACAATAGAATCATCTTTAACAGATATTTCTTTTTTTTCTTCAGAGGACTCTTGATCACTTAATCCTTCAGTCTTTTCATCACCGGCAAGCAAATCTGAAGTTTTATTTTTGTCAATTTCTTCTTTCTTATCGATAAGGTCTTTTACCTCAATATCCTCTTCTTTGCCTTTTTGAGATTTCTTTTTCGTAACTTTAGTATTTGACTCATTTTCTATTTTATTATCGCTTTGAGATTTAGCAATTCCATCAAGTGCAGCTTTGGAAATTAAATCGCAAAAAAGAGAAATTGCTTTTGTTGAGTCATCATTACCTGGTATCGGAAAAGTTATTCCATCTGGATTACTATTAGAGTCAATAATAGCTGCAATTGGAATATTTAGCTTAGTAGCTTCTTCGATAGCTATTTGTTCTTTAACAGTATCAAGTACAAATATTAAGTCAGGTAATCCTCCCATATCCTTAATACCGCCAATTGAAATATCCAACTTTTCTTTTTCTCTGTTTAACTTCAGAAGTTCTTTTTTTGTGAGACCTGATAAGTCTTCATTTTCCAAAAGTTCCTCAATGTTTCTTAGTCTTTTGATTGTATTAGAGATTGTTTTCCAATTTGTTAATGTTCCACCATACCATCTATGATTCATATAATATTGAGCACAATCATTTGCAGCATTTGCAATAATTTCTTGTCCCTGTCTTTTAGTACCTACAAACAAAATTCTTCCACCTGACTTTGTAACATCTCTTACAGCGCTGAGAGCATTGTGTAACATTGGGATTGTTTGAGAAAGATCTAATATATGAATGTTATTTCTTATACCAAAAATGAAAGGTTCCATTTTTGGATTCCACCTATGTTTTTGGTGACCAAAATGAACTCCAGCCTCTAGTAGCTCGCTCATTGAATAATCTGGTAATGCCATATTTACCTCCTTGTCCGGTTTTACCTCCACGAAAAATCCAATAATGGACCGGTTAGCAATATTCGTGTGTGTGATCAGTTGGATATAGTCATTATTATCTTTAACTGCAACAAATATTTTATATTTCTTCTATTTTTGAAACTCCAGAAATATCCTTAATTGAATTTAAAATAGTTGAGTCTAAATAAAAATTATTTCCTAAACTTAATTCAACTTTGTGAACTTTTTCAGATACTGATAAAAAGCATATTGATACTTCCGATGAACCATTTCTTTTTAGCCTACTCTTTAAATTATCTATCGCCTTAATATCTTCGATATAAATTTTCATTTTTGATAATGTTTGGGTTAAAAAATCGTCTATCGGAATAATAGAGGAGGTTAAAAGTCTTTGATTATTTTTTTCTCTCTGTACTTCTAAATCTAAGATTACAGACATACCTGGAATAATTTTTTCTCTAACCCTAGATAATAAATTTGAAAAGATAGTAATTTCAAAAGGTCCATCTTCATCAGTTAGTCCAACGAATGCAAATCTCTTACCATTTTTTGATCTTCTCTCCATTACATAAGAAATTGTTCCTGCTATTTTGCATTTAATATCTGAAATTTCGGTCAACTTTTGATAAGAAATAATACCTTGCCTTTCAATCAAATCCTTATATTCCTCAAGAGGATGCCCAGTTAAATAGAAACCTATGGCCGAAAACTCTTTTTGAAGCTTTAGGTCATTAGTCCACATAGAAACAGATGGTAGTGAAATATGTTCAAAGTTTTCAAATTCATCACCGAAAAAATTTTCCTGACTATCCGATTTTATTTTTTCTGCAGAGCTAGAGATATTAGATAATATATCAATAGACGCATAAACTTTATTCCTATTAGGTTCAATTTCATCAAATGCACCAGAAAAGGATAAATTTTCAAGATTCTTTTTAGTTAAAATATTATGATCTAGCCTTTGTGCAAAATTATGCAAAGATTTAAAAGCTCCATTTTTTGAAACTTCCTCATTAATTTTTACCATTGATAATTGACTTGCATTTTTTATAGCCCCAAGTCCATACCTTACTGAGTTATCTTGAACATCGAACTGCATTAAAGAGTGATTGATACTAGGCGGTAGAATTTTTATACCCATCTTTTTACACTCATTTGAAAAAATACTTAATTTATCAGTATTTTCAATATCCATTGTCATTGAAGCTGTAATAAAAAATTCTGGGTAATGAGCTTTTAAGTATGCGGTTTGATAAGCTATTAATGCATAAGCAGCTGCGTGTGATTTGTTAAAACCATATCCAGCAAATTTTGCTACCAGGTCAAAAATATAATTTGCTTTATCTTTTTCTATTTTATTTTCTATAGCACCACCAATAAACCTCTCTTTTTGATCATCCATTTCAGATTTAATTTTTTTACCCATAGCCCTTCTTAGAATATCTGCTTCACCAAGACTATAATTAGCAAGTACTTGAGCAATTTGCATTACTTGCTCTTGATAGATAATAACTCCATAAGTTTCTTTTAAAATATCCTCAAGAATAGGGTGCATGTAGTCAGGTTCTTCGTCACCTTGTTTACAAGAAATAAATTTAGGAATATTTTCCATTGGACCAGGTCTATATAGCGCTACCAATGCTATTATATCTTCAAAACAATCTGGCTTCATATTTCTTAAAACATCCCTCATTCCAGAACTTTCAAGTTGAAATATTCCAATAGTATTTCCAGAACTCAAAAGGTCATATGTTGCCTTATCATCAAGAGGTATTTCTGAAATAGTAATTTTTTTATTTATTTTTTTTTCAATTAACTGAATTGTCTTATCAATAACAGTAAGAGTTTTTAAGCCAAGAAAATCAAACTTAACTAATCCAGATGCTTCTGCCCACTTCATTTTGAATTGAGTTACTGGCATAGAAGATCTTGGGTCTCTGTAGAGCGGAATAAAGCCTTGCAGACTGTTATCACCTATAACTAAACCAGCTGCATGAGTTGAACAATTTCTATAAAGACCCTCCAAACTTAAACCTATATTAAGCATTTTCTCTACTTCTGGATTTTGATCACTTTCATCTCTTATTCTCGCATCACCCTTTATTGCTTCCCCCAAAGAGGTTGGATTGGCTGGATTATTAGGAATTAATTTACAAATTCTATCGACTTGGCCATAAGGTAAACCCAAAACTCTTCCAACATCCCTTAATACAGCTCTTGATTGAAGAGTTCCAAATGTAATAATTTGAGCAACCTTATCTTCCCCATATCGGTCTTGAACATAAGAAATTACTTCATCCCTTCTCTCTTGGCAGAAATCAATATCGAAGTCTGGTAAAGATATTCTCTCAGGATTTAAAAATCTTTCAAAAATTAAATTAAACCTTATTGGATCTAAATCAGTTATTGTTAAAGCCCACGCAACCAAAGACCCGGCTCCTGATCCTCTTCCTGGTCCAACAGGAATGTTATTTTTTTTTGACCATTTAATAAAGTCTGCAACAATCAAGAAATATCCAGGAAAGCCCATTTCAGTAATTATTTTTATTTCAGAATTTAATCTTTCCCAATATTTCTCATGGTTGGTAATATTTGACTTTTTTAATCTCTCCTTTAATCCACTTTCAGCCTGATTTTTAAATTCTTTAGCTTCTCCCTCTATATCTAATCCGCTAAATCTTGGTAATTTTGGTTCTGCTGTTGCAACTTTATATGAACATCTCAAAGCTATCTCTACAGTATTTTCAATAGCTTCAGGAATATCTGAAAATAAATCTATCATTTCCTGGGGCGATTTAAAATAAAACTCTGGTGTAAGACGGAATCTTTCCTCTGCATCAACTGTTGTTGATTGATTTATACATAATAAAGCATCATGAGCTTCATATTCATCCTTTTGATCAAAGTATGATGTATTTGTTGCAACAAGTGGAATATCACTTTGATAGGCAATATCTAAGAGGTCCTCCTCAACATTATTTAGTCCCGATCTTTGTAATTCAATATAAAATCTATCACCAAAAATATTTTTTAATTTACTTATAATATTAAATGCATCTTTTTTTTGATTATTAACAAACAGATTATTTATCAGACTATTTTCTCCACCAGATAAACAGATAAGACCTGAATTTAGTTCAAGAACTCTATTAAAATCTATAATTTCTTCATTGCGATCATTTATATAAATTTCTGAAGAAAGTCTTATAAGGTTTTTATACCCCTCCCTTCGACTACACAGTAAGACTATAGAACCCCTATGCTTTTTATAGCTAATAGTAATATTACAACCAATAATTGGTTGTATTCCTTTATTTGACATATATTCACAGAACTCTAATGCACCAAAAAGATTATTATTATCAACAATAGCTACAGCTGGGATATTATAATTAAGGCAATTTTGAGCAGTCTTGTCCATTGTTACCGCTCCTTGTAACAAGGAATAAGGGCTTGTTGCCCTTAAGGGTATATATTTAAAAGAGTTATTAATTTTATCTTGAAGATAATTAGACATTTATAAATTCAACTCTTCAATACTTAAAATTTTATCTTGTAAATTCGCTATATTCATATCGTGAGTTGCTATAATAAGACTACAATCATAATCATTTACAAGATTATTGAAAATTTCGATCACTTTATGACTAGACTTATTATCTAAATTACCTGTAGGCTCATCGGCTAAAATAATTGAGGGGTTGTTTATAAGAGATCTTGCAATAGCTACCCTCTGTTGCTCACCGCCAGATAGTTGGTTAGGAAAACTCTTCATTCTATCTTTTAAACCAACCTTACATAAAAGAAGCTCGGCTTTCTCAATAGATATTTTTTTACTATGACCGGATAGAATATATGGAATTGCTGTATTCTCTTGAGCATTAAAGTCATCTAGAAGATTGTTAAATTGAAAAATAAAACCAATGTCTTTTAATCTATAATTTGACAAAACTTTATCTGATTTCCAATTTATTAAACTGTTATTAATATAAACCTCTCCTGAAGTAGGTGACTCTAGAAGACCAGCTATATGTAAAAAAGAAGATTTACCCGCACCGGAGGGGCCTATTAGTGCAACTCTTTCTTTTTTTTGAATTGAAAAATTAATATTTTTTAGTACGCTCAGAGTCTCATTATTTAGATAAAATTCTCTCGAAATATTTTTCAGCTCTAATACTTTATTCATTTCTTAGAGCCTCAACTGGATCGCTAGATATTGCTCTAAAAGATGGATAAATAGTAGATAAAAGCGTCATACCTAAAGACAATGATCCAATCATAATTACATCTCCAATTTTTAATTCAGAAGGTAATTGCGTTAAAAACCTTAATTCGGGATTAAAGAAAGTAACATCAAAAATATAAGAAAATATTTGTCTTAACTCTTCAACATATGGGCTTATAATAACACCAATCAAAATCCCCCAAAATGTTGCAAAAAAACCAATTTTTAATCCAGAAATAATAAAAATTCTCGAAGCTCTGTATTTGCTTAAACCCATAGCCCTTAATATAGATATCTCCCTGGCTTTATCTTTTATCAACATAACCAAACCTGAAGCTATATTAATACCAGCAATTACAAGAATTAAAGATAAGACTAATAACATAACATTTTTTTCTACCGTTAGTGCTTCTGCTAAAGTTGCATTTGTTTGACGCCAATCACGAGAAAAAACGTTAAAACCGTCTAATTTTTTATCAACTTTTTCTTTAATTAATAAAGAATCGTCAGCATCTGAAATCATCAACTCAATAACCCCAAAAACTTTACCTAAATTAAGAATTTCTCTTGCATCCTCAATATTTAAAAAAACAATACCTCCATCGTAATCAGTCAAACCAATCTCAAAGACGGCCTTAATATCAAAAGATGTTGACCTTGGAATTGTTCCAAATGGTGAACTAACTCCTCTCGGGGATAAAAGTGTTAAATTATCTCCGGTAGATAACCCTAGTTTTGATGCCAGTCTATAACCTATAACTGCTTCACCACGATTAATATTTTCAATGCTGCCAGTAATTATATTGTCAGATATAATATTTAGCGAATTAAGAGAGTCCCTAGAAATACCCCTCAATAAGGCTCCTGATGACTGGGTTGTGCCCATAACTAAAACCTGAGACTCAAGCATAGGAAAAAAATTTTCAATTTCTTTTATATCCTCGAGGTTTTTTTTAATCTCATCAGAATTTTCTATACCTTTTTCACTTTTTGAATAAATAAGAATATGGCCATTGATACCAATAAGTTTATCAAATAATTCTGAACGTAACCCATTCATTACTGACATAACAATAATAAGAATTGATACCCCTGATGAAATTCCTATAAATGATAGGATGGTAATTAATGAAAAAAAACGTTCTTTATTTTTTGGTTTTAAATAACGCCTTGATATCCACCACTCAAAAAGAAAAGATTTCAAAATTACCTCATAAACAATTTATTTTTTATTACTTTTTTAACATTATCATAAGGTATAATTTCTTTTTTACCTTCTTTTCGAAACCTTATTTCAACATTACCATTTTTGAGCTCTCTTGGCCCGACTACAAGGGTAAAAGGAAAGCCAATTAAATCAGAGTCAGAGAATTTTCTACCTGCACTTTCATCTCTATCGTCAACTATTACTTCTATACCAAGTTTTTCTAAATAATTGTGAAGATCAATACACTTTTCTATGCACAAATTATCATCTTTTTTTAGATTAATTATATTTACTAAAAAAGGTGCAACTGAAATTGGCCAAATAATACCATTTTCATCATTAAAGGTCTCAATAATAGCAGCAACTAATCTTGATATACCAATTCCATATGATCCCATAAAGACATTTGTCAATTTACCATCATTACCTAAAATTGTAGCTTTCATTGGATTTGAATATTTTTCACCAAAAGAGAATATATGCCCTACTTCAATACCTCTTCCTGAAACTTGGTTTTTAATCGATACAAGATCGTTGAACTTTTCCCTATCAAATTTATCGTCTGTAGCGGAGTAAAAACTAAGATAATTTTCAACAACGTTTATTATTTTCTCATTAGAATTATATATATCATCATCAATATTAATATCTAATAATTCTTTATCACAGAAAATTTCAGACTCTCCGGTATCTGCAATTATTGAAAATTCATGACTTAAGCTGCCACCTATCGGACCACTATCTGCTTTAACTGGTATAGCTTTTAAACCCATCCTTTCAAAAGATCTTAGGTAAGCAATGAACATTTTATAATAGGATAGCTTAGCTTGTTTTTCATTTATATCAAAAGAATAGGCATCCTTCATAAGAAACTCTCTACCCCGCATAACCCCGAATCTAGGCCTTACTTCATCACGGAATTTCCATTGAATATGGAATAAGTTTAAAGGAAGGGATTTGTATGATTTTATATACTTTCTAAAAATTTCAGTGACTTGTTCTTCATTGGTAGGCCCATATATTAAGGTTCTGTCATGTCGATCACTTATTCTTAGCATTTCTTCGCCATAACTTTGGTATCTACCTGACTCATTCCATAAATCAGATGCCTGAAGTGTTGGCATGAGAATTTCAATAGCACCGGCTTTTTCTTGTTCTTCTCTGACTATTTTTTCTATTTTTTTTAGAACTTTTAAACCGATAGGTAGCCAAGAATAAATTCCAGCACTTTCTTGTTTAATCATTCCAGACCTTATCATTAACTGATGAGATGGAATTTTTGCATCAACAGGTTTTTCTTTTTGGGTGGGTAAAAAATAATCTGACCAAAACATAAAAAACCCCAAATAGAAAATAAAATTATATAATCATAAACTTTTTAATTAAGAGTAACAACTATATCTGAAAGATTATGAATGATTATTTAGGAGATTCCATTAACTCTACTAAAACACCGTTAGAATTTTTTGGATGGACAAAAATAATTAATGTACCATGGGCACCTATCCTTGGTTCATTTAATATTTTAGCACCCTGATCTTCCATATACTTTTTTGCTTTATAAATGTCATTTACCTCAAAACAGATATGATGTTGTCCGCCATTAGGATTTCTTGATAAAAAATTAATTATGGGAGAGTCATCACCAAGAGGCTCAATGAGTTCAATTTGACTATTCGGTAAATTTACGAAGCAAAACCTTACACCCTGATCTTTCATTTCACTAGGCTTAGTTATATCCCTAGCACCATAAAGAGCTCTATAATTTTCTGCCGCATCCTCAATTGATGGAACAGCAATACCAACATGATTCAATGGACCAATCATTCTTATCTCCTTAAAAAGTTAATGAAAAATTATTTCAACTTTTGGTTTTTTTCCCCATACTTCTCTAATTTGTCTTATCACTGCATTCTTTATTTTGCTTTCAAGGTTACCCGATTTATTTTTTGATGAAATAACATTTTCTAAAGCCTGATTGATCCAATCAGATAATCTTATTCCATCTTTATCAAACTCCGGTAAGCCAATAGTTTTGACTAATGGTTTACTTTTAATTTTATTATTTTTTAAAACTAAACTTATAACTATTAAACCAGTAAATGAAATTTTACTTCTTTCACTTGATGGTGATTCATAATCATAAACAATAATTTTTCCGTCCTTATGAAGCCTACCACTCTCAACTTCTTGATCAACTGAAATTTCATTTTTTGATATTTTAACAATCACACCATTTTCAATCACCAAAGAATTCTCAATTCCATTTTCTTTAGCAAGTTTTGCATTAGCAACAAGATGACGAAATTCGCCATGAACAGGTATAATTGATTTGGGTTTTATTAATTTATACATTTCAATAAGTTCGTCTTGGCATGGGTGTCCTGAAACGTGAACAAAATCATCTTTTCCAGTAATAATATTTATTCCCTTTTTTGCAAATAGGTTTTGTAAATTCATTATGCCGGCCTCATTACCTGGTATAACCTTAGAAGAAAAAATGACTGTATCACCTTTCTCGGCAACAATATGTTGATGCTGATCTCTTGCAATTTTAGAAAGAGCTGCACGATACTCTCCTTGGCTTCCGGTGCATAATATAAGTGTTTTTTCAGCCGGAAGATAACCAGCATTTTCTTCATCAACAAAATCTGGTAACCCACCTAATAAACCAACTGACTTTGCAGCATTTATAATTCTATGCATACCTCTTCCGGATAAAACGACATGCCTATCATGTTTTGCAGCAGCCTCTGCAACAGAGCATAGCCTAGCAACATTTGAAGCAAATGTACTCAAAAATATTCTTCCATTAATGTTACTAATTATTTTTTCTAAAGAATTTTTTACACTCAACTCAGATCCTGAAATTCCTGGAGTCATTGCATTAGTAGAATCACAGACAAGAACATCAATGATTGTATTGTTAAAGTTTAATAATTTCTCCTTGTTAAAACCATCCCCTACTACAGGATCTTTATCAATCTTCCAATCACCTGTGTGAAAAATATTTGCTGAAGGAGATTTTATAAGAAGAGCATTCATTTCAGGAATCGAATGCGTTAATCCAACGGCCTCAACTTCAAATTGACCAATATTGATAATGCCACCATCATCTAAAATTATTAATTTATCCTCAAAATCAATATTATATTCTTCAAACTTTTCTGCTAGAAGCGCTGCTGTAAATTCTGTAGTATAAATAGGGCAATTAAAATAGGGCCAAATAAAGGGCATAGCACCAATATGATCTTCATGTGCGTGTGTTAAAATTACAGCTTTTAATTTATCTTTTTGAGAAGCAATAAATGACGGGTCTGGCATTTGCAAGTCAATACCAGGGAGGCCTGCTTGAGAAAAAGTTACGCCACAATCAACCATAAACCATTCAATATCTTTACCCTCTCCATAACCGTAAAGATTTAGGTTCATTCCAATTTCTCCTGTACCCCCAAGGGGAAGAAAATAAGTATTTTTCATTTATAAGCCTTCAAATATTTCTGCAGCATAAAATATTTTATTACAATTTTTTTCTGTAGTTAAAACTAAACCACCCTGATCATCAATTGAAGAAAAAATTCCTTTTTCTTTTTTACCATTTGGAAGAGACACTGATATTTCTTTATTTAAAAGAAATGCTTTTTTTAACCATTCCTCTAAAATTTTTTTATAATTTGAGCCAAAGTCCCATAAATCAATTTTTTTTATAATATTAATATTAAGTTCCTTTAAAAAATCTTCTGGATTAATGACTATTTTTGTTTCATCAAAAATATTACTTGATGGGAATGAAGTTTTTAATGGAGATTTAGTTAAATTAACTCCAATTCCAACAGCTATAATATGATTGATTTGATTATCTGAAAAAATATTTTCAATCAAAACTCCCCCGCACTTAGATTTATTTATAATTATATCGTTAGGCCACTTTAGTTTAATAATTTCGTCATTAGGAATAAACTTTTTAATCGTATCATGAATTGATAGGGCGCTTACAAAGGCCAAGTGAGGAAGAATTTTTTTTTCAACATTAATTTTAAATACATAAGTACCCATAAAGTTTCCATTTAAAGAGTCCCAATATCTATTTTTTCTACCTTTTCCTGCAGTTTGTTTGTCTGCAAGAATCCAGTATGGATATGATTTTTTTTTATTTATAAGCCTAATTGCTTCATTGTTTGTACTATCAATTTCAGTAAATTTAATAACTTCAGGATTTAATTTTTTATCTGTCATCATTTAGTTAATGCAGTTGAGGCAATGTTGGTTATTTCTGTTATTGGAGCAACAGAAATAATTAAAATAAAAAATATTATAAAAGTTGAACAAATGATATTTGTAAAATGCAAACCTCTAGACGAGGATTTAAGTATCAAGATCTTGGGCTCATCAAAATACATTAGTTTAACAATTCTTATATAATAGAATGCTCCTATTACACTCAGTAACAAACCAAAAATTGATAGGAATATTAGTTCACTCTCTATAGCAGATTTGAAAATTAAATATTTCGCAAAAAAGCCCCCTAAAGGTGGGATACCGGTATAAGAAAACATAAACATTGCAATAGTGAATGCAGCAAAGGGGTATTTTCTTGAAATTCCTGAAAAATCACTAATTTCATTAATGGACTCTCCGTCTTTAACTTCCAGACTTATAATAATAGCAAAAACACCTAATGTAGTTACTAAGTAAATTATCATATAAATCAATAGAGCCTGAACACCTGCAATACTCGGGAATGATAAAAGACCTATTAAGGCAAAACCCATATGAGCAATAGAGCTATAAGCTAGTAACCTTTTAATGTTATTTTGCCTTATAGCAGCAAAAGTTCCAAGGCTTATGGAAGATATCGATACTAAAAGTATAATTTGTTGCCAAGACTCGTACATTCCTGAAAAAGGACCAAAAAGAATATTTATTAGCATACATAAGGCTGCAAGTTTTGGAGCAGTAGCAAAAAAAGCTGTTACAGGTGTTGCAGAACCTTGATAAACATCTGGTGTCCACATATGAAAAGGAACAGCAGATATTTTGAAAATTAATCCAGAAAGAATAAAAACTAAGCCAATAATTAACGCTGTAGTAATTTCTTTTGATTGAAGATTTAAATAGATTTCACTAAACTCAATAGTCCCTGAAAAACCATAAACTATAGAAGAGCCAAATAAAAATAATGAGGATGATAGAGCTCCTAAAACAAAATATTTTACTCCAGCTTCACCTGACTCTATATTATCTCTTTTATAAGAAGCTAAAACATAAAGAGGTAGGCTTTGAAGCTCTATAGCTAAATATAATGTTATAAGATCGTTTGCAGAAACCATGAGAGACATTCCAAGGACTGAGAAGAGTATTAAAATTGGATACTCAAATGACTTATCGTCATATTTTATTAACCATCTAGCTGATAAAATAATTGCAAAGGAAGATGAAATATAAATCATAATTTTAACAAGTCTTGTAAATCCATTTTGAATTAGAGAATTTTTAAAAATATCAACTGAACTCCATGGAATTAGAGCTTCTAAAAATGATAATAGTAAAAGAAGAATAATGGAAAAATAAATAACAATTTTAGCACTATTCTTTTTTTTAAAAGATCCTAACATTAAAAGTATCAGAGCAGAAAAACCTAGAATAATCTCAGAACTCAAAAAAAATATATTTTCAAATATTATACTCAATTACTTAACCCTCCAGGTAATTCTTTACTTAAGTTAATATCCATAGTGTTTATCAAATTGTCAGATGATGATGAAATCAGATCAAGAATTGGCGATGGGTAAAGACCGAAAAAAATAATTAATAACCCTAAAGGAATTAAAATTAATTTCTCTCTAATATCTAAATCCTTTAATACCTCTATTGCTTCATTGGTAATTTGTCCAAAAATAATCTTTTTATAGAGAAATAAACCATAAATTGCAGATAATATTACTCCTGAGGCAGCAAAGACTCCTGTAATCATTGATGTATTAAAAGTAGCAATTATTGTAAGAAATTCTCCTATAAAACCACTGGTTCCAGGCAAAGCTATATTTGCCATAGTAAATAACATAAAGAAAAAAGCAAAATTTGGCATCATAGAAACTAACCCACCATAGTCACTAATTAAACGTGTATGTAACCTCTCATAGACAATACCAATACATATAAATAAAGCTGCAGAAATTAAGCCATGTGAAAACATTTGAAAAATGGCACCTTGAACACCTTGCGTGTTCAGAGTAAATATCCCTAGTGTTACAAAACCCATATGAGCTATAGAGGAATATGCTATTAATTTTTTCATATCCTTTTGAACAAAAGCCACTAAGGAAGCATAAATAATTGCTAAAACACTTAAAGTAAAAATTAATGGAACAAAAAATAAACTTGCTTCAGGAAACATTGGTAAAGAAAATCTTAAAAATCCATAGCCACCCATTTTTAATAAAATTGCAGCTAAAATGACTGAACCTGCTGTAGGGGCCTCTACGTGAGCATCCGGTAACCAAGTATGAACAGGCCACATCGGTAGCTTGACAGCAAAAGAGGAAAAGAAAGCTAGCCATAAAATTTTCTGAGTAAAATCGTTTATATCTAAATTTTTATTTATTACCAAAATTTCAGTACTACCAGTATTTATAAAAATATAAATAATTGCAGCAAGCATTAATATTGAACCTAAAAGTGTATATAAAAAGAATTTGAAAGCAGAGTATACTCTTCTTTGGCCACCCCAAATTCCAATGATTATAAACATGGGAATGAGAACGCTCTCAAAAAATAGATAGAAAAGGATTATATCTAATGAACAAAAAGTTCCTATTATAAGAGTTTCAAGAATTAGAAAAGCTATCATATAACTTTCTACCCTATCCTTTATTGAATTCCAGCTTATTAGAATACAAAAAGGCATTAAAAAAGTCGTTAAAATTACAAATATAATAGAAAAACCGTCAATCCCAAGTTGATAGGTCATCATACCATTTGCAATTACAACTCTTTCTACAAACTGAAAAGATGGATCATTTTGGTCAAAGCCGACTATAAGAATTAATGAAATTAAAAAATTTATCAAAGATGTCCATAGTGCTACTGATTTAGAGTTTCTTTCCGAAGAAGATTTATTGTTTTGTGGAATAAATAATATAAATAAGACACCAACAAGTGGAAGAAAAGTTATTATTGATAATAGGTTCCAATTATACATTTTTATACTCTTACAAAAAAATAAGTTATAAAAAATGTAAGCCCTATCAACATTGCAAAAGCGTAATGATAGATATAGCCTGTTTGAATTCGCGCAATATGTTTTGCAAGTTCTGAAACTTTTGAAGAAATTCCATCGGGACCTAAACCATCAATTATTTTTTTATCAAAAGTTTTAGATAGATAGTTTCCAAACCTTGAAATATTTTTTACAAAAATAAATTTGTAAATCTCATCAAAATACCATTTATTTAGAAGAAACACATAAATAGGATTGAATTTTTTTGATAAATTTTCAGGGATTTTTTTATAAAAAATATAAAATACAATGGCTAATATAAAACCTATAATCATCATTACAAGTGGAGAATATTTTACCCACTTTGGAACATTATGAATTGCTTCAATAATATGGTTGCTTTCAGATAAATATATAGAAGATTGCCACAGATATTGATAATTATGAGACATAAAATAATCAACAAAATAAGCACCTGAAAAAATTGTAAAAAATGAAAGTATTAATAATGGGGCCAACATTATTTTTGGACTTTCATGAATTTTTGAATAAATTTCAGCTGGAACATTACTTTTACCATTAAAGGTTAAAAATAAAAGTCTCCATGAATAAAAACTTGTTAAGAAAGCGGAAAAAACTAATAAATAGAAGGCATAAAGATGGCCTTGAGTATTTGAAACAAATGCCGCTTCAATTACTCCATCTTTTGAATAATATCCAGACATAAATGGTGCACCAGTTAATCCTAATGTTCCAATAATCATTACTATCCATGTAAAAGGTATTAACTTATATAACCCTCCCATTTTTCTGATATCCTGCTCATCGGAAACAGCATGAATTACTGATCCAGAACCTAAAAATAAAAGTGCCTTAAAAAAAGCATGCGTGAATAAGTGAAAAATTGCTATTTGATAAGCACCAGAACCTAAAGCTACGAACATATAACCAAGTTGAGAGCATGTAGAGTAAGCAATAATTCTTTTAATGTCATTTTGAACTAATGCAACGGTAGCAGCAAAAAATGCAGTTGTTGCTCCTACAATTATTATAAAGGATAGAATTGATGGCGACATTTCAAATAAAGGTGAGCATCTTGCTACCAAGTAAACACCAGCAGTAACCATAGTTGCAGCATGTATCAAAGCTGATACAGGTGTAGGTCCTTCCATAGCATCTGGAAGCCATGTGTGTAAAAAAATTTGAGCTGATTTTCCCATTGCACCCATAAAAAGAAAGAAACAAATAGTATCAAGAACATTAAAATCAAAACCAAAAAAAGAAAATTTATTAAAAGATAGTTGTTCTTTCATAGAAAAAATTATTTCAAAATCTAATGATCTAGTAAAAAAAAATAATATTGCTAATCCTATTAAAAGACCAAAATCTCCAACCCTATTAACAACAAAAGCTTTCATTGCGGCAGAATTAGCAGAGTCTTTTTTATACCAAAAACCAATTAACAGATATGAAGCAAGGCCAACTCCTTCCCAACCAAAAAATAGTTGAAGAAAATTATTTGAGGTAACCAAAATTAACATCGCAAATGTAAAAAAAGATAAATAAGAAAAAAATCTTTTCTGATGAGGGTCATGGCCCATATAGCCAACAGAATATACATGAACTAAGGAGGATACTGAAGTAACGACTACGAGCATAATTGATGTTAGTAAGTCAAGCCTCAATGACCACTCAGCTAGTAAGTCTCCTGAATTTAACCAATTAAATAAAGGAATAATTAAATTATAATTATCAGAAAGGGATAGGTTTAAATAATATAAAGAGAAAAAAAAGGGTATAATTATCATAGTACATGAAAAAATATGACAAAACATAAGGCTTAGTCTTTTTCCAAAAAAACCTAGAACTATTGAACTTAGCAAAGGTAAAAATACTAATAAAAATAATGCCATTATCCACTCATATTACTAATCTTATCAACTTCAATATTTCCAACATTACGAAAATATACAACTAGAATTGCTAGACCAATGGCTGCTTCTCCGGCTGCAACGGTTAAAATAAAAAGTGAAAAAATTTGGCCTATTGAATCGTTTAAAAAGGCAGAAAAAGCAATTAGATTTATACTAATACTTAATAAGATTAATTCCAAAGACATTAAAATAATAATAACATTTTTTCTATTAAGAAAAACACCTACAACACCAATGGTAAAAAGCATTGAAGCAAGTATTAAATAGTGCCCTAACTCAATAATCATTATTTCTCCTTTCAGTTAATTCAATATCCACCAGGTCAATACTTTCTTTTGGATCTCTTTTAATTTGGCTATTTATATTTTGCCGCCTAACATAATCTCTATGGCGAAGCGTAAGAACTATCGCTCCAATCATAGCAACTAATAAAATAAATCCAGCAATTTGAAATTGAAGAAAATATTCTGTATATATTAAATTTCCTAGTATTTCTGTGTTTGTTAAATCTGTAGTGATTCTATTACCAATTATCTTAAACTCATTTGAAAAAATTTCTGGTGTATAGAGCATTAAAATTATTTCTAAAAATAGAATACCTCCTATTAAAAGTCCAAAAGGTAAATATTTTTTTGTTTCTTTTTTAATATTTTCTAAATTAAAATCTAACATCATAATTACAAACAAAAATAAAACAGCTACAGCCCCAACATAAACAATAACAAGTATTAAAGCTAAAAACTCAGCTCCGGCTAAAAGAAAAATACCAGAGGCATTAATAAAAGAGAAAATTAAAAAAAGAACTGAATTAATAGGATCCTTTGAGAAAATTACCATCAAAGAAGAAATAATAATTGTGAATGAAAAGATATAAAAAAGTAATGCAGGAAACATATTTAAAAATGCCTATCGAAAAGGAGCATCCCTCTCAAGATTTTTTACAAGAGAAACCTCCCATCTATCACCATTGTCCATTAATTTTTCTTTGCTATATAAAAGTTCTTCTCGGGTTTCAGTAGCAAATTCAAAATTTGGCCCTTCAACTATAGCATCTACTGGACATGCCTCTTGACATAAACCACAATAAATACACTTAACCATATCAATATCATACCTAATAGTCTTTCTAATACCATCCTTACCCCTAGGCCCTGCATCAATTGTAATTGCCTGGGCTGGGCAAACAGCTTCACATAGCTTACAAGCGATACACCTCTCTTCACCATTAGGGTATCTCCTTAAAGCATGTTCACCTCTAAATCTTGAAGAAAGTTTACCTTTTTCAAAAGGATAATTAATTGTAGCCTTTTTCTTAAAAATAAAATATTTCATCCCCACAAAATAAGCTTTAAGAAAATCCCACTGAAGATATGTTTTTAAAAAGTTAATAATAAGTTTCATTTTATAACCTATGGAGCAATATCAAAAAAAAGTAAAAAACTTGAGGTCAAAACAACCCAAAGCAATGAAATTGGAAGAAAGACTTTCCACCCTAATCGCATTAATTGGTCATATCTATATCTAGGAACTAGAGCCTTTACCATTGAAAAAAGATAAAAAACAAATGCAATTTTTAATAAAAACCAAACTAATCCAGGAATCATGTTAAATGGAACAATATTAAATGGAGGTAACCAACCACCAAGAAATAGAATAGTTGTCATTGCACACATCAAAAATGTAGCTGCTAATTCTCCTAAAAAATATAACATAAATAGTGTTGAGGAGTATTCAGTTTGATACCCAGCAACTAATTCAGCCTCTGCCTCAGGTAAATCAAATGGAGGCCTATTTGTTTCTGCCAGAGCAGAAATAAAGAATATTACAAACATTGGAAATAAAGGAAAGACAAACCAAATATTTTTTTGAGCAATTACAATTTCTGACAAGTTAAGAGACCCTACACAAAGAAGAACAGTTATAATAACAAAACCAATCGATACCTCATAAGAAACCATCTGGGCTGCAGACCGCATTGCTCCCATAAATGGATACTTAGAGTTTGATGCCCATCCTCCCATCATTATTCCATAAACACCCAATGATGAAACAGCAAAAATATATAAAATACCAACGTTTATGTCGGCAACTACGAAATTTTCTGCAAATGGAATTACTGCCCACGAAGATAATGCAACAAAGCATGTAACTATAGGACCCAAAATAAAAATCATCTTATTTGCTTTTTCAGGAATGATAATTTCTTTAAATAATAATTTTAATAAATCTGCTGCAGATTGAAATAAACCAAAAGGACCTACAACGTTTGGTCCTTTTCTTAATTGAACAGCTGCCCAAATTTTTCTATCAGCATAAATTCCAAAATAAGCCATTAGAAGTACAGCAATCATTACTAATAATGATTGAAAAAAGATTATAAGAATAGGAAATATATAACCAATAAAAAATGTCATAAAATTAATTACCCACTGTATTTTTTGAACTTATATTACTTCTTTCACACATTAGCTTTGATGAACGAGTTATAGAGTTTGATAACCAAAAATTTTCAACAGAGCTGTTAAATATATGTTTTTTTATTTTAATTGCTTGATTTTTTTTTGTGAGTTTTTCTCCTAAAAGACAAATATCTATGTTGGAAAGTTGAGGATAAAATTTAAATAAGTCATTCCTAACCTCTTCAAAATTTTTAAAACCATTGCCGAGTGCCATTTTTTCTATAATTAAAGATATTATTTGCCAATCTTCTTTAGCCTCACCGACTGGAAATGTTGCCCTGATAGACTCTTGGACTCTTCCTTCAGTATTTATGTAAAGTCCATTTTGTTCATTAAATGAAGGAGAGGGTAAGATAAGGTCGGCTAGATTTGCACCTTTATCACCATGATGTCCTTGATAAATTACAAAGCATTTATTTTTCTTGTTTATTTCTATCTCATCAGCCCCTAAAAGAAACAATGTTGAGATACTTTCATTATTATAACTCTCAATTATTTGATCTAAATTTTTACCTTTTTCTCCTGGTAAAAAACCAATTTCCATTGCTCCAGGCCTTGAGGCTGCACTATGAAGTACGTTAAAGCCATTCCATTCATCACTTAAAAAATTATAATTATGAGCCAATTCAATACATAAATTTAAGTAATCTTCGCCAAAATTACCTTTTAATGCACCTTGACCAATAATCATTATAGGTTTTTCCATTTTTTCTAACTTTTTATTAAATGAATTAGTTCCTTTAATTAGCTCATGAATAATCTCAGGATTATTTCCCAAAAAATCATAATTATAATTTAAATCCTCTTTATTTCCCAATAATCCGATTGAATAATTTCGTTCTTTTGATTTCCTTATTATTCTAGAATTAATAAGAGCAGCTTCTATTCTTGGATTAGTTCCTATAAGAAGACAACCATCAGACTCATCTATTCCAGATATTTTAGAATTAAATAACCAATTCTCCCTACCACCATATATTTTAGACCCATCTTGCCTACATTCAATATTAGGAGAGCCTATCATTTTCATTAATTTTTTTAATGAATAAACTGACTCTATGGATGCTAGGTCACCTACTATTGAAGCAATCTTTTCAGGTTTTGAACTTTGAAGCTTTTCAGCTGCAACCTCAATAGCTTTTTTCCAACTAATTTTTTTAAGCTTTCCTTCTTGTCTAAGGTAAGGTTTATCGATTCTTTGAAGGCTTAACCCATCCCAAAAAAATCTAGTTTTATCTGAAATCCATTCCTCATTTATTTCATCATTATTTCGAGGCAAGACTCTCATTACTTTATTTCCCTTAGAGTCTATTCTAATATTTGAGCCAATAGCGTCCATTACATCAATAGACTCTGTTTGTTTTAGCTCCCATGGTCTTGCAGAAAATGCATAAGGCTTAGAAGTTAAAGCACCTACGGGGCATAAATCAATAACATTACCAGACAACTCAGATTTAACAGCCATATCAAGGTATGTAGTTATTTCCATATCTCTTCCCCTTCCGATAGCTCCAATCTCATCTAAGCCAGAGACCTCAGTTGAAAAACGAACACATCTAGTACAGTGAATACACCTATTCATTTCTGTTTTAATAAAAGGTCCCATATCTTTATTTTCCACAGATCTTTTATTTTGCTCATATCTACTGGTCCCAACTCCATAAGCAACAGATTGGTCCTGTAAATCACATTCCCCACCCTGATCGCAAATTGGACAGTCTAGTGGATGGTTTATTAAGAGGAACTCCATTACACCCTCTCGAGCTTTTTTAACCCTTTCTGTTTTAGTATGAATTTTGAGACCTTCAGTTACTTGCATCGCACAAGAGGCAACAGGCTTTGGACTGATACCTCTAGAGTCTTCAATGTCAACTAAACACATCCTGCAATTGCCTGCTATAGATAGTTTTTCATGATAACAAAATCTAGGAATTTCAACTCCAGAATATTCACAGGCTTGTATAATTGAGAGATTTTCTTCAACCTCAAAATCTTTTCCATCAATATTAATTTTAGTCATTATTGCCTCACTAAAATTTTTTCCTTAGTACTAATAAGTCTTTCTTCCATATACCCTCTAAAATGTCTTATTAAACCTTGAACTGGCCATGCTGCAGCATCACCTAAAGCGCAAATACAATGACCTTCAATTCTTTTTGTTAAATCCAAAAGAGTATCGATTTCGTCAACTCTTGCATTACCATTAGCCATTTTTTCCATCATTTCCCAAAGCCATGTTGTACCCTCTCTACAAGGTGTACATTGTCCACAACTTTCATGTTTGTAAAAATATGAAATCCTTGAAATTGCTTTTATTAAATCAGTTGTTTTATCCATTACTATAACCGCTGCAGTACCTAAACCAGAATTAACAGCCTGTAGTGAGTCAAAATCCATATGAACATTATCACATATTTCTTTTGGTAACATTGGTACAGAGGATCCACCGGGTATAACAGCGAGTAAGTTATCCCAACCCCCCCTTACTCCTCCAGCATGTTTCTCTATTAAATCTTTAAGAGGTATGCCCATTTCTTCCTCAATATTACATGGATTGTTGACATGTCCAGAAATACAAAAAATCTTTGTACCGGTATTCCTCTCTCTTCCAAGAGAAGAAAACCAATCTGGTCCTCTTCTTAAAATCGTTGGAACTACTGCTATACTCTCAACATTATTTACCGTTGTTGGACATCCATATAGACCAGCTGTAGCTGGAAAAGGAGGTTTGAGTCTTGGCATTCCTTTTTTACCCTCTAGACTTTCTAAAAGGGCTGTTTCTTCCCCACAAATATATGCTCCTGCACCATGATGAATATAAATATCAATATCAAGACCTGAATTACACGCATTTTTTCCTACTAAACCGTCATCGTACGCTTCTTTTAAAGCTTTTTCTAAAGCTATTCTCTCGTTATAAAATTCACCTCGTATATAAATATAGCAAATATTTGCCCCCATTGCCTTACAAGCGATAATACACCCTTCAAGAAGTTTATGAGGTTCATTTCTAATAATATCTCTATCTTTGCAAGTTCCGGGCTCCGACTCATCAGCATTAACAACTAAATAATGATTTTTTCCTGTTGGTTCTTTTGGCATAAAAGACCATTTTGTGGCGGTAGGAAAACCAGCTCCACCCCTTCCCCTCAAACCTGACTCTGTTAATTCTTGAATAATGATATTTCTCTCTTTTTTTAAAATATCAGAAGTATTAGACCAATCACCTCGATTTTTTGAACTATTTAAATCAGAGGATTTTTGACCATATAAATTGTTAAAGATTCTATCTTTTTCATCAAGCATTTTTATCATCCACTTCTATAGGTTCTGATGAGACTCTTCCAATTTGCGAGCCCATTTTTATTTCTTTTTTATTCTTTATATTTTCTATAATACCAATCATATTTTCATAGTTTAAATCTTCATAATAATCTTCATTAATTTGAACAGCAGGAGCGTTAACACAAGCTCCAAGACATTCAACCTCATGCCAACTTATATTGTCTGAAGAAACCTTGCCTTCTTCTCCAACTAATTCAATACATGCTTTTTTTATATGATCTGAACCTCTTAGCCAACATGGCGTAGTGCCACAGACTTGAATAAAATGATTACCAGTTGGACTCAAGTTAAACATTGAATAAAAGGTTGCTATTTCTAGAACCCTTAATCTTGGCATCTCAAGAATTTCTGATACCTTCGAAATTGCTTTTTCTGGTAACCAACCCCCAGCTCTCTTTTGAGCAATATATAAACTTGGAACAACAGCAGATTGTTTTCTATCCTCTGGATAATTTTTTAAAATATTTTCAATCAATTCCTCATCTTCTTTTTTAAAAGAAAAAGAGACTGGTTGATTTCTATCTAATCTTTTAACTGTCATCTATCAACCTCACCAAAAACTAGGTCTAAAGAACCAAGAATTGCTGATAAATCAGGAAGTAAATGTCCTTTACCCAAATAATCTATTGCTTGAAGATGTGCGAAACCTGGTGCACGTATTTTACACCTATAAGGCTTATTTGTACCATCTGATATAAGATAGACACCAAATTCTCCTTTTGGCGCCTCTATAGCTCTGTAAACATCACCAGGACCAACATCGTATCCTTCAGTGTACAACTTAAAATGGTGAATGAGTGCTTCCATTGAAGATTTCATTTCAGCCCTTTTAGGTGGAGCTATTTTTTTATCATCACAGATAATTGGCCCTGGTTTCATTCTTTTAATTACTTGTTTTATTATTGAAATCGACTGACGACACTCCTCCACTCTTATTAAATATCTATCATAATTGTCGCCATTTTTTCCAACTGGTATCTGAAAATCTAATTCATTATAAATTTCATATGGTTGAGTTTTTCTTAAATCCCAATGATAACCTGAGCCTCTTGCCATTACACCAGTTAAACCCCAATCCAAAACATCTTGCTTGCTAACAACTCCAATATCAACATTTCTTTGTTTAAAAATTCTATTTTCTGTAAGTAAGCTCTCTAAATCATCCAAAACATTCAAGAATGGATCACAAAAATTATAAATATCCTCAATAAGGCTTTCTTCAAGATCTTGATGAACACCTCCGGTTCTAAAGTAAGCTGCGTGTAATCTTGAACCGCAGGCTCTTTCATAAAAGACCATTAACTTTTCTCTCTCTTCCCAACCCCATAGTGTTGGAGTTAATGCACCAACATCCATAGCTTGAGCAGGAACATTAATCATATGGCTTAAAATTCTACCAATTTCTGAATAAAGAACTCTAATACATTGCGCCCTTTCAGGTACAGTAACATTTAAAAGACTTTCTACTGAAAGTGTAAAAGCATGCTCTTGATTCATAGGCGCCACATAATCCAAACGATCAAAATAAGGAAGGGCTTGAAGATAAGTTTTATTTTCAATTAATTTTTCAGTTCCTCGGTGAAGAAGACCAATATGAGGCTCAACTCTATCAACAACTTCCCCGTCTAGATCAAGAATAAGCCTTAATACACCGTGAGCAGCAGGGTGTTGAGGTCCAAAATTGACTCTAAACTTTTTACTGGAACTATTTTTCATTTTTAGTATCGCTTTCTAAATCATTTTCTGGATATTTTACGCCCTCCCAAGGACTTTCAAAATCAAAACTTCTAAACTCTTGTTTTAATTCAACAGGTTCATAAATGACTCGTTTTTCTGACTCATCGTATCTAACCTCAACATAGCCAGTTAATGGAAAATCTTTTCTTAATGGGTGACCTTCAAAACCATAATCAGTAAGTAACCTTCTAAGATCCTTATTACCTTTGAAATTTATACCAAATAGATCATAAGCCTCTCTCTCATACCATTCTGCGCATGGAAAAAGTTTTGATATACTGGTAACACTATTATCATCATCTGTAGGAGTCTTAATTCTTATTCTGGAATTATTTGACATCGATAAAAGATTATAAACTACTTGAAATCTTAACTCATTTTCTGGCCAATCAACACCACATAAATCAGTTAATTGAGAAAATAAAAAATTCTCATCATCTCTTAAAAGTTTAATCAAATCATAAGTATTTTTATTACTTACATACAACGATAAATCATTTGCAGAGATTTCAGTTTTATCAATTAATGACTTTATTTTCGGGCTAGCATCAATCTCACTTAATAATTGAGAATAATTTTTTTGTGTATACATTTAACTTTCTATCTTTCAACAGTCCCGGTTCTTCTGATTTTTTTTTGTAATTGTAAAATTCCATACATTAAAGCCTCTGCTGTAGGAGGACATCCAGGAACATAAATATCAACAGGAACAATTCGATCACAGCCTCTTACTACAGAGTATGAATAATGATAATAACCTCCTCCATTAGCACATGATCCCATTGAAATAACATATCTTGGCTCTGGCATTTGATCATAAACTT
>CENX01041394.1_pt1 | contig 110710 bp, 93 predicted proteins | sample 361321 | NCBI WGS metagenome assembly CENX01 (sample SAMEA2619678, study PRJEB7988) | marine metagenome | isolation source: saline water (ENVO:00002010), including | reverse complement strand
CTAGTTTCAAAACTAAAGTATAACATTATGATTAATCAGGTAATTAAATTTATAAAAGGAGATACGTCAGAAATAAAAAATCATATAACAAGAAGAATTAATATTTTATCGAAAAAATTACGATTTGAAGAAGCCGTTATTTATCGCGACCAATTAAATGCAATTAATTCATTTAAGGAAAGGCAGGTACAAATAACCTCCGATTTTGCAAATAGAGATGTTATTGCGTTTGCATCTAAAGAGCATCTAGGGATAGCAATAATTTTTAGAATTAGAATGGGAACAATATTAAGCCGAGAAAAAATTAAATTGAAAAATGTTGATTCCCAAAAATCAAAAATTATGAAATCAGTGATAACAAACTTTTATATGAACAGTGATTTAATGCCAGATGAAATATCACTTTCTATTGTTCCATCAGATGAAAGAGATTTAAAAATATGGTTTAGAGATAAAAATAAAAGAGCCATAAAATTTCAATACCCTCAAATTGGAGATAAAGCAAAAGAAATTAGAATTGTTGAACAGAATGCTGAATTATTGCTTGGAGAGTGGATTATAAGAAGAGAAAAAAGAAAAGAACAAATACCTAAAATACTTAATAAATTGCAAAGTGATTTAAATTTAGACATAGCCCCAAGACGCATTGAAGCATTTGATATTTCTCACTTAGGAGGTACAAACACAGTTGGGGCAATGGTGTATTTTTTTGATGGTAAACCAGTAAAGAATCAATATAGAAAATTTAAAATAAAAACTGTTTCAGGAATTGACGACTTCTCTTCAATTCGCGAAATAGTATATCGTCGTTACTCAAGATTAAAAAATGAAAATCATTCTTTTCCAGATTTAATTTTAATTGATGGAGGTAAGGGGCAGTTGAATATGGCATTTTCAGCACTGAGGGAACTTGGTTTGGATTATATACCTATCATCGGACTGGCAAAAAGATTAGAGGAAGTTTTTGTTCTTGGTAATTCAGAACCTCAAAATATCGATAAGCAGAGTCCTGGCCTCTTCTTGTTAAGGAAAATAAGAGATGAAGTGCACCGCTTTGCGATTAAATATCAAAGACAAAAAAGAATAAAAAAAACTATCAACTCAATTTTTTTGGATATACCTGGTATGGGTAATAAAAGATTGCGAACATTATTGAATAATTTTGATGGTCCTGCAACTATCTCAAAAAATAATCCCGATCAAATTAGAGATGTAACAGGCATTCCTTTGAATATTTGCGAAAAAATTTGTTTAATCGCTAATTCGCTTTCATAATTCATTATTTCTGATATTTAATTAGATAATTAATGTGTGCCATTGACCATCGACGAAAATAATATGTAAATTAGCCAATATGGCAGATTTTAAAATAGAATCAGATTTTATCCCAAAAGGAGATCAGCCCAATGCAATCGATGATTTGGTCTCTGGTTTAAATGATGGACAGGAGTACCAAACTTTACTGGGTGTAACGGGATCGGGAAAAACATTTACAATGGCCAACGTAATAGAAAAAGTAAACAGACCTACTTTAGTGATGTCTCACAATAAAACTCTTGCTGCCCAGCTATACGGAGAGTTTAAACAGCTTTTTCCAAAAAATGCTGTGGAATATTTTATTAGCTATTATGATTATTATCAACCTGAAGCATATTTACCTGTCACTGATACGTTTATTGAAAAAGATGCCTCAATAAATGAAGATATCGATAAATTGAGACTTAACACCACCAGCTCCCTAATGGCTAGAAAAGATGTAATTGTAATTAGTTCTGTTTCCTGTATTTACGGTATTGGTTCTCCTGAGGAGTATAAAAAAGGAACCGTCATATTAAAAAAGGGAGAAACTATAAACAGAAGAGAATTACTTTTCAGATTAATAAATATTCATTACTTGCGCAATGATCAGGTTCTCGAAAGAGGTAATTTTCGGGTGAGAGGAGATATCGTTGAGGTTTATCCTGCATATGATGATAATTGTATTCGTATAGATCTATTTGGCTCAGAAATTGAGTCCATAGAACGATTTAACTCTATAAGTGGGGAGGTAAAGGAGTCAGTTGATTCAATTGCAATTTTTCCTGCAAAACATTTTATAACAGACAAAGAAACAGTTTTACAAGTTGTAAAAGAAATACGTAATGAATTGACAAATAGGCTAGAAGAATTAAGAAAAAATAGCAAATTATTGGAGGCGCAAAGATTAGAACAAAGAACTAATTTTGATATTGAGATGATGATTGAATTGGGTTATTGCTCTGGTATTGAAAATTATTCCCGTATATTTTCTAAGCGAAAACCAGGAGAAAAGCCTTTCACTTTGATTGATTTTTTTCCAGACAACTTTCTTACAATCCTAGATGAAAGCCATGTAACACTTCCACAAATTCAAGCGATGTATAATGGTGATAGAGCGAGGAAAAAAACTTTAGTTGAACATGGATTTAGATTACCAAGCGCATTGGATAACAGGCCACTCAAATATGATGAATTTTTTAATTCCCAGAACCAAATAATCTTTACATCAGCCACACCCTCTTATCGTGAATTAGAACTCTCAGGAGGAAGCATTGTTGAACAAATAATAAGACCAACTGGCTTGTTAGATCCCATAGTTGAAATACGTAAAACAGTTGGCCAAATTGATAATTTAGTTGAGGAGATAAGGGTGAGATCAAATAAAAATGAAAGGACGCTTGTAACTACTCTAACAAAGCGTATGGCGGAAGATTTGACAGACTATATGAAAGGGTTACAAATTAAAGTCCGGTATTTACATTCTGATATTGACACTTTAGAAAGGGTAAAGATTTTAAGGGATTTAAGGCTGGGAGAGTTTGATGTCCTTGTTGGGATCAATCTACTAAGGGAAGGGCTGGATTTGCCAGAAGTAAGTCTAGTGGCAGTACTAGATGCTGATAAAGAAGGATTCTTGCGTTCAAAAAGTTCACTTATGCAAGTTGCCGGAAGAGCTGCTCGTAACGTTGATGGCCTAGTAATCTTATACGGTGATAAAAAAACAGAATCAATGACTTACATAATCGAGGAATCAGATAGAAGGAGACATGTACAGAGTGCCTACAATAAAGACCACAAAATAGAGCCGACTACCGTTCATAAGTCGTTGGATGAAATTATGGTTTCAACTTCAGTAGCTGATTCCGCGGAGCATAAAAAAATAAAATACATACCAGATTATAATTTAGAAGAAATGTCGAAAAATGATAAGAAAGCAATACTATCTGAATTGAAAAAATCCATGAAAAAATATGCTGAAAATATGGAATTTGAAATGGCTGCTAGCATTCGTGATGAAATTATACAGTTTGAAGATTCTTTAGGTCAGAGTTCTAAATGAATATTCTTGTAACCGGCGGTGCGGGGTATATAGGATCCCATGTTGTACATGAGTTAATTGACAAGGGAAATAGGGTAACTATATTTGATGATTTATCAACTGGAAACGAAAATAATATTGATACGAGGGCTAAATTTTTCAGAGGGAGCACATTAATTAAAAGTGATCTAGAGAAAGTTATGAAAAATAGATTTGATGGTGTTATTCACTTGGCTGCTAGTAAAGCTGCGGGTGAATCAATGCTATATCCCGAGAAATATATAATTAACAATCTCATGGGGTCTTATAATTTGTTGCTTGCGTGTTGTAAAAATAATATAAATAATTTTGTTTTTTCGTCAAGTGCAGCAGTTTATGGTTTGCCACAATATATACCCCTTGATGAGAATCACCCAACTATACCAATAAATTATTACGGTGAGACAAAACTGCAAATAGAAACAAATTTAATTTGGTTTAATCGCTTGAAAAATATCAATTATGCTTCATTAAGGTATTTTAATGCTGCGGGCTATGATATTAATGGTAGAATTAAAGGTAAAGAAAATAACCCTCAAAATCTCATTCCAGCAATTATGGAGGCAGCAACGGGAATTAGAAAAAAATTGTTTGTATTTGGCAATGATTATAAGACAAAAGATGGAACAGGAGTTCGTGATTATATCCATGTAAATGACTTGGCTACAGCGCATTTAAAAGCTTTGAATTATTTAATTAAATCAAATAATAACTTAATAATCAATCTGGCGACAGGTATAGGACATTCTGTTTTGGATGTAATTAAAGAAACTGAAAAGATTTCGAAAAATAAAATTAAATATATTATTACAGACCGTAGAGAAGGAGATGCTGATATAATTATTTCTAAATCGATAAGGTCTCAAAAAGAGTTAAAATGGAAACCAAGATACTCCGATCTAGAAACCCTGATAAAAACAACTTGGAATATTTACAAAAAATAAATCAGCGAGGAGATTTTATGTTAACTGAAATAGATAAATTGCAAAGACAATCTGGTATAATTGGTTCGTCTACTGGCATTAGACGGATACTTGAAATGATTTTACAGGTTGCTAGTATAGATATTTCTGTTTTTGTAAGTGGTGAGTCAGGATCTGGAAAAGAAGTAGTTGCCAAAGCAATACAAAAAGCCAGTAAAAGAAGCCATAAACCGATGGTGGTAGTTAATTGCGGTGCAATACCTGAGGGAATTATTGAAAGTGAGCTTTTCGGCCACAAAAAAGGATCATTCACAGGTGCAATGGACAATAGAAAAGGATATTTTGAGGAAGCAAATTTAGGAACCATTTTTCTTGATGAGATTGGTGAGACTCCCCTAGAAATTCAAGTTAAGTTGCTTAGAGTTCTTGAGAGTGGTGAATATATGAGAGTGGGGGAAGCCCAAACAAGGTATACAGATGTTAGAATTATTGCCGCTACAAATAAAAACCTTGAAGACTTAGTAAGAAAGGGAATTTTTCGTGAAGATCTTTACTATAGATTAAAAACCGTTTCTATTGATATCCCTGCACTTAGAGATAGGAAAGAAGATATTAACTTACTTGTTGAGAGATTTGCTCTAGAGTTTACTAGGTCAAATGATTTGGTTTATCGTGGTTTTGTGCCTGATGCAATAAGAAAATTAAAACAATATAGTTGGCCCGGGAATGTAAGAGAGTTGAAAAATTTTATAGAGAAAATTTTAGTTCTCGAAAAAGGTCAAAGAATAGATTCCAAAATGATTGAAAAACAGCTAGTTGGTAATTTTATTAATGAAAAAGAAAATATAGCTTTACCAGTTTTGGTAAACAAAAATACAGATAAGGCGGAAATTGATTTGATCTTAAGACAATTATTCCTCTTAAAACAAGATACAGAAATTATACAAAAATTAATTATTGGGGATTCAAAAACTGCAGTATTGGGGAACTCTTTCCCCATAATGGGTAGTGTCTCACCGAAAATAGATATACCAGAAAAATCTATGGAAATTACTGAAGATGGACAACGTTTAATTAGAGATGATGCGATCGGTGATATGCGAATAAGCAATCTTGAGGAAGAGGCAATAAGAAGAACATTAAGGTTTTTCAACCACAATAGAAGAAAAACTGCAAAGTCGCTTGGTATGAGCGAGCGTACTTTATATCGTAAAATTGAAGAGTTTGGTATAGAGCCAAAAATAAAAAGATCGGTTTGATATGAAATTATTAATTAGAATGATACAATGTTTTACAATATTTATTTTTTGTTCTTGCGGTTTTTATTCCATGTCGGGATCAATACCTCCACATATCAAAACAATTGCAATACCATTAATCGAAAATGAGACTTCAGAGTTTGGTATTTCCGAAGATATTACCGATGGGTTACTAAAAAGTTTTAATGAAGAGGGATTCTTAAAAATAACAGATGAATCTAATGCTCACTCTGTGCTAAAAGGTATAGTAAAAAAGGTTCACGAAGGACCTTATACTTACAGTAAAAAAGAGTCAGTTTCAGAGTATCGGTTCAAAATCGATATCAGATTTAAATGGTATGATGTTAAAAATCAAAAGAATCTAATCGACGGAAACTACTCAGGTTTTGGAGCCTACGGAATTAGCGGAGATATAAGTTCAGATGGAATTGATAATGATAATGATGGGAAAATTGATGCTGATGATGATGATGAATTTGGTGAACCTAGGGCTTTTGCAACTAAGGTAGCAGTTAGTAAAATTGCAGAAGATATTTTAAATGATATTTTGACTACATGGTAAAAAAGGAAATTTGAAGATGGAAACTGTAAACATTCAGAACATTGAGAAGTATGAAGGGAAAATTATAGAAATAAAGGGCTGGGTATATTCAGTTCGCTCGATAGGCAAGGTTTGGTTTCTAATTATTCGCGATGGAACTGGTCTATTGCAGGGAGTTGTAGTAAAAAATGAGGTAGATTCCAAAATATTCGAACTAGAGCAAAAAATTAATCAGGAAGATTCTGTAATAATATCAGGTTTAGTTCGTAAAGAGAGTAGATCTGTAGGTGGGTATGAAGTTTCAATAAATAATATTACTATTGTTAATTCTGTAGTTGAAGAGTATCCAATCTCGCATAAAGAACATGGCACAGATTTTTTAATGACTAATAGGCATTTATGGTTGAGATCAAAAAGGCAAAATGCAATAATGAGAATAAGGCACAAGGTTATACGAGCTATTAGAGATTTTTTTGATGATAATGAGTTTACATTAATTGATTCGCCTATTTTTACTGGAAATGCCGTAGAGGGTACAACTACACTTTTTGAAGTTGACTATTTTGAACGTTCTGCATACCTTACACAAAGTGGACAATTATATCAAGAGGCAGCAGCAATGGCTTTTGGTAAAACTTATTGTTTTGGTCCAACATTCAGAGCAGAAAAATCAAAAACTAGAAGACATTTAACTGAGTTTTGGATGGTAGAGCCTGAAATTGCTTATTGTAATTTAAATGAAAATATGAATTGGGCAGAAAAACTGGTGTGCTACATAATTTCATATGTTTTGGAAAATAGCAAATCCGATTTGGATATTTTAAAAAGGGATACCTCTATTCTTCAAAATATAACATCTCCTTTTCCGCGAATAACATATGAAGAAGCAGCTAAACTATTAAATGATAAAGGCTCTGATTTTAGTTATGGATCTGATTTTGGTGCCTCGGAAGAGACGATTATTTCAGAGCAATATCAAAAGCCTGTATTTATACATCATTGGCCTGCAGAAATAAAGGCTTTCTACATGAAAAGAGATTCAAAAAATTCAAATTTAGCTTTGGGGATGGACATGATTGCTCCTGAGGGTTATGGAGAATTAATTGGAGGTGGCCAGCGTGAAGATGATTTAGATTTGTTAATAAAACGAATTAGCCACCATGACCTACCTATTAAACCATTTCAATGGTATTTAGATTTAAGGAAATATGGCTCTGTACCGCATTCAGGATTCGGATTAGGTCTCGAACGCACTGTAGCATGGATTTGCGGCACCAGCCACATAAGAGAAACGATACCTTTCCCGAGAACATTATCGCGATTGGAACCCTAAGTGAAATTTAAAACAAAAATTTCTGTATTTGGTGTTAGAGCAGTCCAAGATTAATTGCATGAAAAAATTATTAAAATAGGAAGAACGTTAGAAAAAAATATTTGATATTTTGTGGATGAGGGAAAAAGTCGTGGACGCTATTTCAGAGGGTGTAAGAAATAAAAACGGATTCGTGATTGGAATATTGCCTGAAGAGGATTATCGCAGTGGCAACAAGTTTCTTTCGATTCCAGTTGCAATAGGAATTGGAGCAGTAGGAAATGCCTTATTAACATACAACGGTGATGCAGGAATTGCTATTGCAGGTGACCATGAGGCTTTGATGAAATTGCATTCGAAAAGCAATTAAATAAACCGTGTTAGGTTAAAATACTTTGAAAGTAAAAAGTGAGATGAATCCAGAAAATTATGAGCAAATTAAAAATATCCTAGAAAAAGTATGTTTTCAGAAAAAGATAGATTGATGTATTTTTCTGAGATCATAGAACCTGTCTGTCAAAAATTAAGATCAATACTAAATCAAATTATTTTTTTTAATTAGCATTCAATTCTATCTATAAATTGTGTTTGATAATTAATTGAATTATATAATAGGTTAAACTTTTCCAATGAAACTAGGTTTATGTCAAATTAATGCGACTGTTGGTTCCTTTGAGGGCAATAAAAGGCTAATCCTCGAATACTATGAAAGGTGTATTTACCAAAAACTTGATCTTGCAATTTTTCCAGAACTAGTCATAACTGGTTATCCGCCTCAAGACCTATTATGGGAAGATGGTTTTATAAGTGAAAACCTAAGAGTATTAAATGAAATATCTTTGGTGTCAACAATCCCAATTATTCTTGGATTTGTCAGAAAAGAGAAAGGTAAAATATTTAATTCTGCTGCTCTATGCTATGATGGTAAAATTCAGGGATATGCTGATAAAATTCTTTTGCCTACTTATGATGTTTTTGATGAAGACAGATACTTCACCCCAGGTAAAGAACCAAGTGTTTGGGAAGTTCCTGTAAATGATACCTTCATAAAAGCTGGAATTCAAATTTGTGAAGATCTATGGGACTTCAATTACGAAAAAAATGTTAGTGGAATTCAAAAAGAATATGGGGCTGAAATGATAATTAATATCTCAGCATCACCCTTTAGCCTTGGCCGAATACATGATAGGGTTAAACTAATTAAAAAAAAGGTTCAAGAGACTGGTTTACCTTTTGTTTATTGCAACCTTGTTGGAGGTCAAGATGAATTGATATTTGATGGTGAGTCTCTTTGCTTTGATAATAAAGGAAACTTAATAAACCAAGGAGAGGCTTTCAATGAACAATTATTAATTACTGATATAAATAAAAATTCTAGTATGAACTTTTTTGTGTGCGATGATAATGAAAAAATTTATGGTGCATTATGCTTGGGGGTAAAAGACTATTTTAATAAAACTGGAACCAAGGAAGCAGTTATTGGCCTTTCTGGAGGAATTGACAGCACTTTAACTGCATGTATAGCCACAGATGCCTTAGGATCTAAAAATGTACATGGTATTTCTATGCCCTCGAAATATTCAAGTAATCATAGCATAAATGATGCAAAAAAATTAGCTAAAAATCTGAATATAGATTTTCGTGTCATACCCATAAATAGTTTAGTTGAATCTTACGAGATTCAATTACATGAACACTTTTTAGGAACAGAAAAAAATGTAGCAGAAGAAAATATTCAAGCTCGTATTAGAGGGAATTTATTAATGGCAATGTCTAATAAATTTGGATGGATGGTATTGACGACAGGCAATAAAACAGAGTTGGCTCTTGGTTATTGCACTCTTTATGGAGATATGAGTGGAGGTTTATCAGTGTTGTCTGATTTAAGTAAATCACAAGTTTATTCTCTATCGAAATTTGCCAATAAAAAAAGTCCTAGAAGGATACCTTTAAATTGTATTGAGAAATTACCATCAGCAGAGTTAGATGAGGGTCAGTTTGACCCCTTCGATTACAAATTAATAAGTCCATTGGTTGATTCAATAATCGAGGATAAAAAATCACCTTTTTCTTTAATAAATGAGGGTTTTGATTCTAACTTAGTGAATGATCTTTATCAGCGAATTCGTTTTCATGAGTACAAAAGAAGACAGTCTGCAATTGGGTTAAGAGTTAGTATAAAAGCGTTTGGGACAGGGCGTAGGGTGCCCATTGTTAATCATTTTAAAGGTAAATTAAAGTAATGATAAGAATACTTCTATTTTATTTATTGATTCTAAGTCCATACATTTATTCACAAACACCAGTTAAATTTTGGGAAAATCAAACAATTGAAGAAAAAGTTGCCTTTGTTAATGGGGCGTATGCAGCTATCTACAAAATCAAAAACCATCATCAAGTTGAAGTCCGAAAACAATATGTTCATGATAAGAATTGGATCGAGCCATATTACATAAAAAGATTTTATGATATAGCAGATGAGTACCTGTCCTCTGAAGTTGGATATAATTTAAAAATAATTGTAATGCACATAGATGCTTTCTACACAAATTCAGATAATTATAATATACCTATTTTGGAAGCACTTAGAATAGTTTCGCTCATTCAAGATGGTGATAACAAAAGAGCTAACTTACGATTGTTAAAAGCTCAAAGAACCTATGCGAAATAATCTTTAATTTTGTCCTTTATTTCTAAAATTTTAATTAAAAACACCAACGAAGCGTAGGTCGCTTGATGAAAATATCTTTTATCAGAAATTTTTGCATCATTGCACATATTGATCATGGGAAGTCAACTTTAGCAGATAGATTGCTTGAAGAAACTAACACCCTTTCAAAACAAATTATGAAAGATCAAGTATTAGATAGCATGGATTTAGAGCGTGAGAGGGGAATAACAATTAAAAGTCACCCAATTAGAATGGAATATCTGCATTCTGATAATAATAATTATATTTTAAACTTAATAGATACTCCTGGACATGTTGATTTTAGCTATGAAGTTTCTAGGTCGCTTGCGGCATGCGAAGGCGCCTTGCTTCTGGTTGATGCTGCACAGGGTATTGAGGCCCAAACTGTTTCAAACACCTATCTTGCAATTGAGAATAACCTGACAATTATTCCCATCATAAACAAAGTGGACTTAAAATCAGCAAGAGTTACTGAAGTGAAGAATCAAATAAGGGAATTAATTGGGTGTAAAGAAGAAGATATCATTGAAGCTAGTGCTAAAGCCGGGATTGGGATAAAAAAAATATTTAATTCTATAATAGATACAATTCCTGCACCCATTCAAAATGACGACTCTCCACCAAGAGCTTTAATATTTGACTCGATGTATGATAATTATCGCGGTGCCGTTCCTTATGTTAGGGTATTCGACGGTGTTATAAAAACTGGAATGAATGCTAGATTTTTTTCTCATGATAAGGAATATGAAATTACTGAATTAGGCCATTTTGTTATGCAAAAAGTAAAGTCACCAGAGCTGAAATCTGGAGATGTGGGATATATTGTTGCAAGCATTCGTGATATGGATCATATTGCTCCCGGAGATACAATAACGGTAAGAGAAAACAGATCCGAGAACCCATTGCCAGGATATAAAAAAATCAAACCAATGGTTTTTAGTGGACTTTATCCAGCAGATTCTGACGACTACGATCAGCTTAGACAAGCATTAGAAAAACTTAAGTTAAATGACGCATCTCTAGATTTTGTACCAGAAACAAGTGAGGCATTAGGATTTGGTTTTCGATGTGGGTTTTTGGGTCTTCTTCATATGGAAATTATTCAAGAAAGATTGGAGCGTGAATTTGGACTTGATTTAGTAACCACAACCCCGAATGTTGTTTACAAAATAATTAAAAATGATGGAACTGAGATTAAGATTGACACACCAGCAAAAATGCCTGATTTATCTGACATTAAGGAAATTTTAGAACCTGTTGTTTCAGCAGAAATAATTGCACCCAAAAAATATATTGGCAGTATAATGACTTTATGCCAAAAAAAGAGAGGCATTTACAAAAATACAAATTATTTATCAACAGATAAGGCCCAGATCTATTATGAATTACCACTAGGAGAGATCATTTTTGATTTTTATGATAAACTAAAGTCAATTTCGAGTGGTTATGCTTCTTTTGATTACGACCTAAAAGAGTTTTCTGGGGCAAACCTTAGAAAATTAGACATCCTAATTCATGGAGAACCAGTAGATGCTTTATCTTCAATCTGTCACTCGAACGATGCATACCACAGAGGTGTTGCTTTATGTAGTAAGTTGAAAGAGTTAATCCCAAAGCAAATGTTTGAAGTCGCAATTCAGGCATCCCTTAATAATAGAATAATTTCAAGAACTACTGTTAGGGCCCTCAAGAAGAATGTTACTGCTAAGTGTTATGGCGGTGACATCACAAGAAAGCGTAAACTATGGGAAAAACAAAAAAAAGGGAAGAAACGAATGAAAATGATTGGGAAAATCGAGATTCCTCAAGAGGCTCTTTTGGCGGTCTTACAATTGGATAACAAATAATCAAATTTAAATGAATTATTGGGAGTCTAGTCGTTCTCCATTATACAGCTTATTATTTACTGCCCCTCTTTTTATCATTTATGAAATAGGAATTTTCTTGTGCTCAAAAAGTGATCTAGTATTAATGAGAAATGGCGCTGACGCACTTATGAGGCAGATTCTTGAAAATTTCGGCATATTTGGACTGCATGGGATAGGGATTGTATTTTTCATTGGATCTCTTATTGTTTTTGTTATTCAGAGAAAATACTGGCGTAGTATTAAAATCATCGGAGATCACTTATTATTAATGATGTTTGAGAGCTTATTTTGGGCTATCGCATTATATTACTTCATGGCAAATATACATGTCTTTTTAATGAACCCTAATAGTAATGTAATTATTCAGCAAGTAACTCTTGCAATTGGTGCAGGAATTTATGAAGAGTTGTTTTTTAGAGTGTTATTATTTTCATGTCTCAATAAGATCTTAGGCTTTGTATTTCAATGGTCCTCAAATTTAAAACAATTTACTTCATTATTAATTGCTGCTGGAATTTTTTCAGCATTTCACTTTATTGGGGAATATGGAGATTATTTTTATTTTGATTTATTTTTGATACGTTTTTTCGCTGGTATAATTCTTGGGCTTATGTATTTGTGTAGAGGATTTGGAGTAGCAGCATGGTCTCATTCAATTTATGATTTGATAATTCTGACTCAAACTACCAAAAATATTTAAAGCATCTATGTAAATTACAAAATGAAACTTATAAAATATACAATCATCCAAGTGGTATTATTATCTTTATCTAGTGCAATTGATTATGTTAGAATTGCCATAATTCCTGAATATGATAATCCTTGGGTGACAACGTTAATTTCAGGGCGAAATTTTTCAGATCCTATCACAAACAAAATCCAAATGACTATACCAAATAAACCAGATACTGTTTTTAGTATTAATGTTTCCAAGGATGGCAATTTAGAGTTCAATGATGAAAGATATTTTTATATTAATGGCATTCCAACGGTAATCACAAAAAATAATATATCCGAATTTGCCTACATGATAAACGGTGAGGGATATACTGAACCAGGAGACCGTAAATTTTTGTACCAGATTAGTTTTTCTGAGGAAATAAAACAACTTGAACTAGAAATTCAAGAACCATTAGGTGGCGAAAATTTTTCGTATTCAGGATTTTTTGGGAAAGAGGATGAAGACTCGCAAGGAATAGTGTCCCATAAAACCATTTTGAGGAATGTACCAGCTGATTTAAAAAGAGAAATAAGTTTAAGTTATCAAAATAATACTGGGTTAAACACAAATCAAATTTTAGGAAAAAAAATAATAGATAAAGAAAAATTCGATAATGAGATTATTACTAATAAGAAAAAAATTATTAGACACAAATTGTACACATGGGAACCAATTCTTGCTTTAATCGTAATTACTATTATTGCTTATTTCACCCTAAGAATGAAAAGGGTCTCTGATACTGGTTTCAAAAAATTGTAAGGCGTCGGGTAACTTTATAAAATTAATTGATAAATTATTTTCACTGTGTGGTAGGAGTATAACATGTTCCCAATAATATATGATTTTGGAATGATTAAAATATTTGGACTTGAGTTTCAATTAGTAATTTATTCTTTTGGTTTCATTTTAGTTTTAGCATTTTACAGTTGCTACTTTTTTTTGAACTATGACTTAAAGCGTATGGGTTATGACGAAAAGCTTGCATCCGATATAGTTTTTTGGGCTGCAGTTGGAGGCATATTTGGAGCAAAATTGTATTATTTAGTAGAAAATTTTGATAGCGTAATCGCTGACCCCAAGGGGATGATTTTTAGTGGATCAGGTTTGGTGTTTTTGGGCGGACTTTTGGGAGGGTTAATTGCAGTTACTATATTATTGAAAAAGCATAGCTTATCTTGGTTACTTTTTGCAGATTTTGTCGCCCCTGTTCTTATTCTAGGCTCGTGTATTGGTAGAGTAGGTTGTTTTTTAGTAGGTGATGATTATGGTCTACCTTCCAAATTGCCTTGGGCAGTATCATTTAAAGAGGGATTACCTCCAACAACTACACAATCTTTCCAGTACTATTATCCATGGATAGATTTATCTGGATTTGAACCTGGATTAATAACTGTACACCCAACTCAGATCTATGAAGTAATAATTACGTTTATGTTATTTATTTTTTTATGGAATAAACGAAAAACTGTTGAAACAACCGGTAGCTTGTTTTTCCTTTATCTTATGCTTTACGGAATTGAAAGATTCATTATAGAATTTATTCGCACCAATCCTAAGTATTTATTTTCATTTTTTTCAGGTGCTCAGATAATTTGCTTAATTATGATAATGATTGGAGCATACTTTTATTTAAACCCAGTTAATAATAGTGCTCCTAAAAAAAATAGTTAATAGATTATTAATTCTTTTGATACTTAATAATATTATTGAAAGTAAAAACTTACTATATATATTAGAATACAGGCCATTTCCAGAGGAAATGACGGTGCTAAATTTTCAACCAGAAAATTTTTGTTGGTCATTAGCAAACAATTTTATTTTATTAGATAAATCAAAAAATGAAATAATATCTTTAGATAAATTTGGGAAAATATCCTTATCAAGTAGTTTTGGTTTAAGATTGCACAGCTTTGGTGAACTTGTATGGGGTGGTATTTCTCCCGATGGGATTTTTATAGTAGATAGATTGAATAATATGATTTACTTACTTGATTATCGTATGAATATAATATCAAAAAATGGTCTGGAACCGCGGTTCTTTCCAGATCTTGGAGCAATAGATCCTCGTGGCAGAGTATTACTGTATTCAAGTCAGTATAATAGCGTATTCTCTTACTCAGAGGCATCAAAGATTGATAGATTTATTGATTTAAATCGATTAGTTAATACAAGAGGATGCATTAAAGATATGGATGTTAATGATGAAGGGGAATTAGCTTTATTAGATTGTAATGGGCTTTTACATTTATTCACAAATTTAGGAAGATTAAAAGTTTCATTACCTGTTAATCTTGATGAACCGCAGTTTATTGCATTTATACGAGAAAAATGGTTTCTTTTTAATAAAAAAGGAGATGGTATTGATATTGTTGCACAAGAGAAGATAGAAATCCCTGAAGTAAGTATCCCAATTTTAGACTTGATTAGTTTCAATAGAACTATATCCATACTATCTTCTGACCACATATTAGTTTTGGAGGTAAAAAGTCATTAAAAAATTTGGCCTTTCATCCATATTTTTCATAGAAATTTTAATTGCCCTTAATATAGAGGCCTTTTCTGACACAATTAATTTTTCTAACAGCAAAAACCATACTCTCCAATTGTCAAAACGCTATATTATTTCTGAATCAGTTAAGGTTTTTTTCGATGATGAAATAATAGAAATTGAACATATTGATTGGGTAAATGGCTTCATAAATATCCAAGACAAAAAATACTTAAGTGACAATGATTTTGTTGTTCACTACAAATATTACTCAGGTACTTTTCCTATTTCAATAGGACCAAAATGGAAGACTTTGCCATATTTAAAAATTAAAAAAAAATCTGAACCTAAAACTCGCTCAATCATAAAACCAAAACTTAATACTGAATTAAAAAATTCTAAACTTTTTTCGTCTGGAAATATATTTCGTCAACTAAATATGGCTGAAATGGGCAATTCAGAATTTTCGGGTGGGCTCCAGATGCAGCTTATTGGTAATATTGGTAATGATGTAAAAATAAGTGGTGTTCTTAGTGATAGGAATATTCAATTAGATCAAAATGGAACAACTAAAAATATTGAAACTCTTGATCAAATATATTTAAATATAACACATCCAAGCTTTTCTACGGATGCCGGAAATATCATATATAATCATGAATATTTGAAAGGTCACTCAATTGAGAGAAAACTTGTTGGAATAAAAAATGAATTCTCTTCAGATTCATGGAATGGCTCCAGTGTTTTCGCAGGTTCAAGAGGTATTTCTCATACTTTAACAATTCAAGGAGAAGATGGTGTCCAAGGTCCTTACAGGCTTAGCGGTAAAAATGGAGAGAGAGAGATACTTGTTTTGTCTGGAACTGAGAAAGTGTGGGTAGATGGGAAAGAGCAAATTAGAGGTCATAATTATGACTATACAATTGATTATAATGCAGCAGAAATTTTTTTCACCGCAAATATTTTGATTCACTCACAAAGCGATATTTTCATAGAGTTCCAATATACTAATTTTAATTATTCAAAATCATTTAAGGGTGGATCCGTTAATAAAAGTTTTAATGATAACGGAAAATTTTCATTTGGTTTTTTTCAAGAAAACGATCAGTGGAATAGCGAAGTTTGGAATAAATCTTCTATTGATTTAATAAAAAACTCTAACAGCGAATTAGTTCAAATAAATACATATTCTAGTGATATAAATGGAGATTATGTTTTTATTGATTCTGTCTTTATTTATGATCCGGATTTTACAATACAAAATAAAGATAGATTTAAAGTTTCTTTTTATTATGATAATGCAGGCGAATATGAACGATTAATCTCTTCCACAGGATTAGTGTTTTATGCGTTTATTCCAACAAAAGAAAGGAGTAGTAAGTCTGAAATGTACAGTCCTCACAAACAATTAGAAGCACCAAAAAACCATAAGTTTGGATACATTCAATCAAATTATTCTTTTGGTGATAAATTTTCGATAGAGGGTACCTTATCAGGCAGCCAATTTGATAAAAATAAACTATCTATCCATGGCAATAAAAACAGAAATGGTTTTTCGCATAAGGTGTTAATTAAAGCAGATTCACTTGAATTAGGAAATACCATGGTTGGATTTAAAATTTCTAATTGGTTAAAAAATAAACGATTTAAATCGATAGGAACTGAGAATGATTTACGTCAACAAATTTATTGGAATGATAGAAATCTATATGAGTATGGTCTATCCGAAACAGACTTAAAGACAGAGATTAAAATAAATGGATTTGGATCAGCTCTCTTTGAAAAATCTTTATTAAATACGGAACAAAAAAATTACAAAGCAACTCATTTTAGACAAAAACTAACAAAAGCATTATTTAAAGACTCATATATAGATATTAAACACATTAAAAAAGAAAATGGTCTTTTTAAAAAGGTAAACAGTCGCTTCAATGCTCGATTAAAAAATTATAGTCCCTTTGTAACTTATCTTTATGAGTTTAATCCATTAGATTTTCGATTAATGACTTACGGCGTTGGGCTAAATTATGAGAACAAAAGTAAAATATTAGAATCTGGAATTAATCTTAGAGCAAACAAAACTTATGATAGGAAATTAAATAAAATATGGCAACCTGATTCGGAAGATTTGATTGGTTTTATAAATTATAAAACTAAAAATAAAAAGGGATGGGGAAATAACGTGGTTTTTAAAAAAAGAGTTAAAATACATAATTCAAATCCGAGTTCTTTTAATTATACACTTTCGAGAATTAGACTAAATTATAGAAATAACTTTTCTCCAGTTAAATGGGATTTTTTCCTAAAAACTGAAAAATCTTTTTCTCGAAAAAGGGCTGTAGTTTTTGATTCTCTTGGAGTGGGTCTAGGGAATTACAGATATGATCCAAATTACAATACATATGTTTCAGACCCTAATGGATCATACCAATCTTATATATTAAATATTGGTGAAAGAGAAGCCATTTCAAATGCAGAATTAAAAAATCGTTTGATTCTCGACTTTAGAGGAAGGGAGGGGTATCCTAATATTCTGCTTCGCTCTAGCACCAAAATTGACTTTGAAGGCCAAAAATTAGAGCTGAATAAAACGTTAAAACCTTCGTTGATAGATACATCTTTGATTAGAACCTTTTTTACATCGAGATTAGAATTAGAACATCATGGTAAAGATAGAGTTTTGACATGGATCGAAACCCAACAGTTACTCAATGGATATAATCCATCTGGGAATGAATTAGATAAAGGATGGGAATTAGGTGTTCAGTTTATTAAGCATTTTGATAAAATCATAAATTTTCAAAATAAAACAAAGTATAAGTCTAAAATAATTAATTCTGCAATATCAATTAATCAAAATCGATCGATTGATGGATGGTGGAACGAATTCCATTTTCTTATAGATAAAGATAAAATGTTAGATATAGATGTTGGGATTATATTTGGTAGAGATCATGGTTCTATTAGTGATAATTCGTTTGTTGCTAAAGCAAAAGGATTATCAATGGATAGTAGGATTTTTATAAATAAAACTGTGCGATTGCAGTCTACATTGGAGTTGTTTAATGTTGCTACAACTGATAATATCAAATATTTACCTCCTGAAGCTCTCAACGGATATCCAATGAAAAATAGTATTCGCACAAATACCAGATTAAACTATTTTTTTAACAGGACATTTTCAATGTCCATATCTATAAATACTATTAATGATAATAGATATAAAAGTTTAAAATCTGTTTTGGGAGAGGCTCGTGCCCATTTTTAGTATCCTTTTCTTCCTATTAAACAATCTATTAATTGGACAGGGTAATTATTCATTTATAAAACTTGACGATAGTTTGAAGATTGGATCTCACTTAGAGTTGATGCTTGAAAATGATTCGGACTTAACTGCCCGTTATGTATTAGATAAAATTTCATCTAATGATCGCAAAGTTATTTACAAAAAGATTTATGAGGTGAAATATCTTGATACAATATTTATTAATTCTGTTGAGCCTATTCCAAAAAATATTTCATATCATATGACCTCTTCGTTACAGAAAACCAATATTGGGTTACAATTTGATAAAAAAGTAAAGCAGCTGCATCAGAAATATAATTTTATCCAAGTGCCAATTAGCTATAAGCTTGGGCTAATTGCTCCTAACTCAGTTGCCGGTATTATAAGTGTACAACCTCATTTTGAAAATCAATTTTCAGCAATAATAGGTTTAAATCAATCTGAAAATAAGCCCGTTCTATCAGGAAAAATATTCATGCACTTAGAAAACATTTTTAAAAGAGCAGGATCTTACGAAATAAACTGGGAAAGAATTGATTCTCTAACGCAAAAATTAGACTTTTCTCTTTTTCAGCCTCATTTATTTAGCCTTGGAATGGGTGTTCGGATGAACTACTCTCAAGAAATAGTCAACGCATTATACTCTCTTATCGAACTGGAAAATCAGTTGCAGTTTTCCACTTATTATCTTCCCTCATTATTTTTAGGGATATCTCAAGGAGTTACAAAACCAACATTGAGAGGCAAGCAGGAGGGCTATGGCAAGGTTTATTATAAATCTTTTTCTTTATCCATACTAAGTAATAAAACGAATCATCGAATTCATCCAACGATGGGCCATAAATATAAGTTTCAAATTGATCTCGGGGTTCAAAATCAATCTAAATTCATGGAATCAGATTATGAAATAAAATCCTTTTTTCCGCTTAAAAATAGTTATTTTCTAATGTTTGGGGTAATGGGAAAGTTTTTAAATAGTATCAACAGTGCTATTCCAAGATCAAGACTATTTTATTTCGGTGGAAATTCTACTTTAAGAGGATTTCCAGAAAAAACTTTTAGCTCAAATAATTATCAAGTGACAACTCTCGAAATAGGACATTTTTCCGATTCACAATTGATGGGGTTGTTATTTTTCGATATTGGTACAACTATACCTAACGTACTTGACTTTTTAAAAATTGGATATGGTCTCGGACTTACTCAATATAACAAAAGTTCAATTATAAGTTTATATTATGGAATACCTGGAAATTTAAGTTTTAACGATGGCAAACTTCATATCAAATGGATAGCTAGGTTGTAATGTGCTGAGATAATTAGTTTGTAAAAATGAAAATTACTAGCAAAATCGCATCTACCATCCTTCTCTTTACCACTGTTTTTTTTAAATCCTGTGAAAAAAAGAGAGAGGCTCTTGGTGCGGACAATGAAATAAGAGTACTATGCTCGGATTTAGATAAAGATAAAATAAAAAAAAGTTTATCTTATATTTTTAACGATACAATCTATACTCCGCAAGCCGAACCTTATTATTATCTAAAATTCACTGAACCGGAAACATATAAAGATCTGATGAGACAAAATAATTTAATTATTGCCGCAATCAACCAAGACGATGGAAACTCGGGTCTTCAATTGATAAAGAAACTATTACCAGAGAAACAAATTTTAGGTAATGGTAGTAATGACTTAATTTTTTTTGGAAGAGATATTAATGCTTTTAATCAAACATTAATGATCATAAATGCACATTCTGAAGATGAACTTAGGGCTTCTATAAAAGAAAAAACAGATTGGATTCGGAAACAGTATCAAGACCAGTTTTTACTTAGACAGGAAAGGTTTCTGTTCAAAGATAATAGAAACGACAAAATAGAAAAAGAAATCAAGGATGATCATGGAATTGATATTAAAATTCCTTGGGGGTGGGAAATTATTTTAAATTCATCAGATTCTAATTTTGTTTGGATAGGAAGGGAGTATCCTTTTCAATGGATAAGTATAAGTTGGACAAAAGGATTACTTGCAGAGGATGAAGTAAGTGTAGGGTCTTACATGTGGGAGTGGCCTAAAAAATATTATGGAACTATAAAATTTAATGACTACAAATTCCATACTAGAAAAAAGAAGTTTAAGAATCATATTGCTTGGAGAGCTGAGGGTGTTTGGGAGACTGTAAATAAAGATGAGGCAAAGGGAGGACCTTTTCGGTCTTATTTATTTTATAATGAAATTAATAATTTGACTTATCACTTGAACATGATTGTTTTTAACCCAGGAAAAGATAAATCAATCTATATTAGGCAGATGGATATGATATTGAAAACTTTAAAGGTATCAAAATAATATGGAAAAAAATATTTTAATCACGGGTGCTTTTGGCCAGCTGGGCAGCGTGCTCACCAAAAAAAATATACCAGGTTATAAAATTGTTCCCTCAGGAAAAATAAATCCACTTGGAGAAAATAATTTTAGATTAGACATTCGAGATTTAAGTTCCTTAAAAGAAATAATTAGTTATAAAAGACCTGAGATAATTATTCATTTAGCTGCATTAACTTCAGTAGATAATTGTGAGTTGAATCCACGTCAAGCAAAAGAAATTAATGTTACAGCAGTAAAGAATTTATGTGATAATTTTTCTGGGAAAATCGTATACTTATCTACGGACTACGTTTTTGATGGGAGTAATGGGCCGTACTCTGAGTTTGATAAGCCCTGCCCAATAAATGTTTATGGATCTACTAAGCTTAGAGCTGAAGAAATAATAATGGAAAAAAATTCAGAAAGTTTAATTCTTCGATGTAACGTATTATATGATTATAATCATAGTACGAACGCCAGTTTTTTAAATTGGGTTATAAACTCTCTTCAGAGAAAACAAAAAATAAATGTAGTTTATGATCAAGTTAATAATCCTACTTGGGCAGGATCATTAGCGAAAATTATACGTATCTGTATAGAAAGCAGTATAAGTGGAGTAGCGCATTGGGGAGATGCTGATTTTATTAATAGATTTGAATTTGCTAATATGATCGCAGATAAATTTGAATTAGATAAAAATTTAATTAAACCAATTTCAACTTTTGAACTAGAGCAGCCAGCGAAAAGGCCTCTCAATTCAGGGTTAATATCAGATAAATTAAGTAAAATATTGGGTGTAAGTCCTCCTTCAATTGATTTTTGCTTAAATGAAATAAAGAAAAAAATAAAATAATGAAAACTCTAATTATATCGCCAACATACAACGAAAAGAAAAATATAGAAACGTTGGTAAAAAAAGTATTGAAACCCGAAAATAATTATGATTTGTTAATTATTGATGATAATTCGCCTGATGGAACCTCAAATATGGTAAAAAAGATGCAAGAAGACTTTAAAAATCTTTATCTTGAGCAGCGAGATAAAAAAGCAGGATTAGGGACTGCATATATTTTTGGATTTAAATGGGCACTTGAAAGAGGTTATGAAGCAATAGTACAAATTGATGCAGACTTGTCACATGACCCATCAGATATACCTAGATTGATATCCAATTTAGATAATTATCAACTTGTTATTGGCAGTAGATACATTAGAGGTGTTAGCGTTGTGAATTGGCCCATACGTAGACTAATAATAAGTTATGGTGCAAATCTTTATTCAAGCACAATTACAGGAATGCCCATTAAAGACTGCACTGGTGGTTTTAAAGCATGGCGCAGAGAGGTATTAGAATCTATAGATTTAAATAAAATTCGATCCCAGGGTTACTCATTTCAAATTGAAATGAATTTTAGAGCATGGATGAAAAAGTTTAAAATTCATGAAGAACCGATTATTTTTGTAGATAGAACGATTGGAGAATCTAAGATGTCAAAAAAAATAATGCATGAAGCCATTTGGATGGTTTGGAGATTGAGAATTTGGAAAATATTTGGATTATCATAACAGTTAATCTTCATTGTCTATTATGATTGTTTCTATTTGTATCGTAACTCTAAACGCTAGATATTTATTGAAAAAATGTATTGACTCAATACCTAACGCAATGGCCGAACTCAATTATGAAATAATTATTGTTGATAATAATTCTTCCGACGGCACAAAAGAGATGCTTCAAACCTTTTATCCTAAAATTATTTTGATCCAAAATCTGAAGAATGAAGGTTATACGAAACCCATGAATCAAGCTTTAGAGAAAGCTAAGGGGAGTTATTTATTGCAATTAAACCCAGATACTATTCTAAATTATAAGTCAGTATCACTACTATTCCAATATATGGAAGCTAACCCGAAAGTTGGAATATGTGAGCCAAGAATTATCGGAGATAACGGTCTATTTCAATACTCATCTAGAAGGGGAATTGCTACACCTTGGGCTACTATAACTTACTTTTTAGGTTTAAGTACGATTTTCTCAAACAACCCGAGATTTACCCAATATCGTTTAGAACATCTTGACGAGAATATAATTTCAGAGGTTGATGGGGTCAGTGGTACCTGTATGTTTTTTAGAAAAACTGTTTTAAAGGATATTGGATATTTAGATGAACGTTTTTTTGCTTATCAAGAAGATAGTGATTATTGTTTACGAGCTAAGCAGAAAGGATGGAAAATTATATATAACCCGATAACAACAATTTATCATTCACGAGGACATGGTGGTTCAGGAGCTCAACCTATGAAATCTATTTTTGAATGGCATAGAAGTTATTATTATTTTTATAAAAAACATTTAGCCAAGAATTATTTCTTCTTGTTTAATTGGATCTATATCCTAATGATGGTAGGGAAATTGATATTTACTGAGATAAAGCATATTTTGCGAACATAGTCTATTACCAAATTATAAAAATATTATTAGATTATGTTAGAAGAAATTAGAAATTTGCAATCATAAATATATCATCAAATGAAATTATATTATTTACCTTTTGAAAAAGATCTGGAGGATTTGGATAATCGTATTTTAAATGTTGAATCAATAGCTGATAAGAGTCCTGAAATGATAGAGGATTTAAATACTTTAAAGAAAGAAAGATCTAAGCAAATTAAAAATATTTATCCAAACTTAACAAGTTGGCAAAGAGTTCAACTAGCCAGGCACCCTAATCGTCCATACTCTTTAGATTACATAAAATATTTCTCGACTGATTTTATTGAATTGCATGGAGATAGACATTTCATGGACGACCCAGCAGTAGTAGCTGGTTTAGGTTATTTGGGTGGTAAAAAAATAGCGTGGGTTGGTCAACAAAAGGGTCGCAGTACTAAAGAAAACTTAAAACGAAATTTTGGAATGATGAGGCCCGAGGGTTATAGGAAAGCACTGAGGATAATGCGATTAGCTGAAAAGTTTAATTTACCAATAGTCACATTTATTGATACTATGGGTGCATATCCAGGAATTGGGGCAGAGGAGAGAGGCCAAGGAGAAGCAATCGCACGCAATTTAATTGAAATGTCTTCAATAGAAGTACCCATCATTGGTGCCGTAATTGGAGAGGGGGCAAGCGGCGGCGCATTAGGCATTGGATTATGCGATTGGTTCCTAATGATGGAAAACACCTGGTATTCAGTTATTAGCCCTGAGGGTTGTGCTTCAATTCTATACCATGACGCCTCAAAGGCAGAGAGTGCTGCTGAATCATTGAAATTAATTCCAGACGATCTTAGAAAACTTGGTATTTGTGATGATATAGTCCCCGAACCAGAGGGGGGCGCTCATCGTAATTTTGAGGAATCTGCAAAATCTCTGAAAACAGCTGTTTTAAATGGACTTGAAAAATTTTCTAAATATACACCCAATCAATTAATGGAAAACAGAATAGAAAAATATAATAAACTAGGATATTTTAAAGAAACTTAATGATAAGCCATTCTCATATTGTAAAAGTATTTTACAAGGATGTTGATAAAATGGGGATTGTATACTACTCCAGATACTTTGAATATTTTGAACAATCAAGAACAGAAATGCTAAACAATATTGGTTTGAAGTATTCCCTAATTGAGAAGAGAGGGGTAATGCTTCCAGTAATTGAGGCATACGCAAAATACATAAAAAATTGTACGTTTGAGGATAAAATTATAATTCAAAGTATTATTGAAAAAATTCCAAAGTCTCGTTTTAAAATTCTATATAATATAAAAAGGATAAAGGATGGGGCTTTAATTGTTGAAGGTTACACCATCCATGTTTTTTTGAATATACACAGAAAACCGGTGAGACCACCGAAGTTTTTCATAGATAAAGTTAAAAGTTATTTCTGATAGTTTTTACTAATACTTTTCGCAAGTTTATTAATGACCTTTGAGAAATAAATTAATTTTTTGGTAAAAATAAAAAAATCAGAAGTAAAATTTTCTATTATCAATAATCTCTGATTTGTTTTTCAGTTCAGTGAGCCAGGATTGAAAAATTTGATTTTGTTTTTGATTATATATATTATTTTGAATAACGTCTTTTTTAATTTGAAATTCTATAGAATCAATTTTTGATTGTTCCAAAAGTTCAATTAGGACATGTCCGCGATTTGTCTCCAAGGGACCAATAAGATCCCCCTTATTTGCAGAAAGAAGTGCACCAATTACATAATTACTTTTGTTTATTGATTTAAATCCCTGGCTTAAAGTTTTTGTTTCATTTAGGATAACTTCAATATTTTTCTCTAGCTTTTTAATTTCATCTAGAGGTTTATTCTCAGATGTAATATCTATTAGGAGAGCATTAGCTTTATCAAGTGTAGCTACTTTTATTTTCTTCATTTGAACTTTATTTTTTAGTTGCTCAACGACATCTTCAAAAGGCGATATTCTTGCTGGAATGATATCATTAAGGGAAAAAACTGCAAAAAACCTATCGTTTTCTAATATACCTGATACATCTCCAACCTTTGATCTAAAAGCGAACTGAACTGCACTTCTGAATGCTCCTAACTGTGGAATCGATATTGAATTTTCATTAAGATTTGAGTAAGTGCTAATTTTAATATTATTACTATCAGCTGCTTTCTCAAATTCATAGTCCTGAGCATCATAACTAAATAATGTGGCATTTCTTTTGAGCGTATTTAAAGTAGTTGCGCTAGTCTCTATTTTTAATAATATGTGCGATGCAAGAATCTGATCCTCCTTTCCTGCATCACTCCTTTTTTCACGCACGTGAATTATATGATAACCAAATTCTGAAAGCACCGGACCCACAATTTTACCAGTTTTTGCTGTAAAGGCAGCATCTTCAAATGGCTTAACCATACTGCCTTTATTAAACCATCCTAAATCGCCACCTTTATCACCTTGATTTCCAGGATCTTGACTATACTCATTAGCTAAAGATGGAAAATCTTCCCCATCATTAGCTCGTTCAACTAAACTCTCTGCTAACAATTTTACCGAAAAAGAATCAGATTTTGAGGGTTCTTTTTTCCATAAACAGTAATTCACTTTTCTTTGTTCATCTAATTCAAAATTTTCCTTCGAAGAGTCGTATTCTTCCTGAAGTTCTATATCAGTTGGCACAACGTTTTCTTGAGTAACGGATGCATCAGTAATGTGTAAGGCATTAATTGTGAATTTAGTATTTTGGAGCATGAATTCTTGTTCAATCTCTCTATTAGAAACAACTATACTTTGATCTAGGTATTGCTGCAGTTTAAAATTTGGGATGTATGTGTTTTTCATAAACGATTCAATGGGCGCCCATTCATCGCCTTGTGGTGAGGATAAGAGAGACATATATTTATCACGATCAAATTTTCCATCTGTTTGAAATTCAGTATTTTGTTGTAAAAATTGAGGAGGGTTATTTTCTAAATGATAAAGGACTTCGTCATCTGTAGCAAAAAGGCCTAGGCGTTCTACCTCTTGAGTTACAAGAATATCCTGAATTAAATTATCCCAAGCTGTATTCCTTGCTCTGTTAATGTGAAAATCATTAACTGTTTGCCCAGTGGATCTGATTTGATTTAGTTCTTGAGTTACAAGCATATTGAATCTATCAGGAGAGATATCATGTCCGTTAATTCTTGCAATGGTTGTGTTTGGATTAACTCTTCCTAATAATTGATCAATTATATTTGCGCCTCCTACAAGTCCACCCACAGTCATGCTGAGCAGAAACATTACTAAGAGAGCCCACAATACAACATGCATTCTATTTCGCATTGAAGTCATTATACCCATATAAAAATTCCCAGTTTAATATATTGTTAACATATGTTTTGGAATAAGTAAGCAAATTTATATCATGGAAAATGATGAAACAAAGTGCAAGAATGATGTATTTTAAAGTAAGATAATGGTTAGTTGTAAATCAATTTTTGTTTCAAAACACGGTGGGCCAAATGTTTTGGTATTAAAAAAACATTCCATACGAGATCCATTTGAGGGAGAAGTAACAATAAAAGTCAACAAAATTGGAATTAATTTTGCTGATTTAATGGGAAGAATGGGCTTGTATCCAGGGTCACCATCTCCACCTTACGTACCAGGATTTGAAGTTTCTGGCTCAGTTGAAATGGTAGGTTCAAACAAAATGGAAAATTTGTTAGGAACAAAGGTTATTGGGTTATCAAAAATTGGTGGGGCTTATTCTACTCATATTAACATACCATTAAATCAATTATTTGAGATAAATAATAAATGGTATGAAGTAGCTGCCGCAATACCAGTTAATTACTTAACCGCTTATTTTATGTTAGTTCACCAATCCGGATTGAGAAGAGATGAGTGGGTTTTGATTCATGGAGCCGGAGGAGGAGTTGGGTTGGCCTCTATCCAAATAGCAAAAATCATTGGAGCAAAAATCATTGGCACTAGTTCTTCATGGAAACATGAAAAATTGAAAAAAATTGGTGTGGATTATTTAATCGATTATAATAATCAAAAATTCAAGGATGAGGTTTTAGAAATAACATCAGGAAGAGGTGTAGACGTTGTAATTGATTCTTTAGGAGGGAAAGCACTAGCTCAAAGTTATTCTTCCCTTGCTGAGTTTGGCAGATTAGTATCTTATGGGTTTTCAAGAGCTGTCTCTGGAAATAAAAAGAATTATTTAAAAATTCTACCTGAATACTTTGGTGCACCTACGTTCAATCCATCTAATTTAATGATGAGAAATAGGGGCGTGTTTGGCTTTCATTTGGGCTACCTTACCAAAAGACATGATTTAGTAAGGAGGTATGGAGATTTAATAATGGATTGGTTAAATATGGGTAAAATTTCCCCTATTATTGATTCAACTTTTAAATTAAAGGATGCCGAAGATGCTCATGACTATATCACAAAAAGAAAAAACTTTGGTAAAGTTCTATTATCAAACGAATGACACTATCTAAAATAAAAGAGGAAATAGTTAATTGCAGAAAATGTGAAAGACTTGTTTATTTTAGAGAAAAGATAGCCAAGGAGAAAAGAAAGTCCTATAAAGATTGGGATTATTGGGGTAAGGGTGTTCCTGGTTTTGGAAAACCTGATAGTAAATTACTTATTCTAGGCCTTGCACCTGCTGCCCATGGTGCAAATAGAACTGGAAGGGTGTTTACTGGCGATAAGTCTGCTGATTTTTTATTTAAGTGTTTACATCATGTTGGTTTAGCAAATCAACCAAACTCAGATCATATAGATGATGGGCTCATGTTATCCGGTTATATGACACCAATTTTAAAATGTGTTCCCCCTGGAGATAAACCAACAGCTGATGAAATATTAAATTGTTCCGAATTTTTAAAAAAAGAATTACAATTTTTGCCAAATTTGAAAATTATTATAGGGCTAGGTAAAATAGCCTTTGATACATACCTGAGATATGTGAAAAGCATGTATTCAATTAAGTTAAAGGATTATAAATTTATTCACGCTGCAGGGTACAAATTACCAAATGGGATAAAACTTTATGGTTGTTATCACCCTAGTCCAAGAAACGTTAATACTAGAAGATTAGATTTCAATATGATGGTAACATTTCTGAAGAGTTTAAAGGAAGAACTGTGAAAATAAAAATGATGTCCATAATTGTTATTTTATTTTATCCATTGCTTGGAGAATGGCTAAAATATGAAGATGTTGTTGGTAAGTCCCCATTTAAATTTGCCTCCTTGGGAAAGATAAAATTATCACCGAATGAGGATGCATTTTTTTTTAGAGGTGACGATGAAAATTATAGATCCGTTTACAAGGTTACTCTCCCAAGCTTTGATACTTTAAGGATAATAAGTGATGCTGATTTATTACACGAGAGTGACACTCTAGATATCGATGATATAATAATTTCGAACTTGGGTAATTATATTTTAATTATAAATAAAAAAAAACGAATTTGGAGACATTCCTATTTGGGATCCTTTTATTTATTTGATATTCATAGAAAAAAAATAACATCGATAGGAAAAAAAGATCTATATCTTAGAAATGTTAAGTTTTCACCAAATGATAAATTAATTGCATACATCAAAATTGATAATAATCTTTATACTTATGATATAGAAAAAAATGTTGAACGGAAATTGACCAATTCTGGATCAAAAACAATAATCAATGGTCACTTCGGTTGGCTGTATGAAGAAGAGTTCTCTGGATATGATGGATATAGATGGTCACCAGATAGTGAATTTATTGCTTACTGGGAAGAAGATGAATCTATGGTAGAAGAATTTAATTTAAATGATGAACTGAAATTATATCCTAAATTGAAAAAAATTAAATATCCTAAAGTTGGAGGATCAAACCCTAAGCTTAGGATAGGTGTTGTCAGAGCAAAAGGTGGTGGGAGAAGATGGCTTAACATCAAATATGATAAGGAATATTATCTACCTTGGATGAAATGGGTTGATGATCAAAAAATAGCATTTCTTAAAATTGATAGAATTCAAAAGAAATGGGAACTTATGGTCTCTGATAAAGGTAAAGGAACCCCTTTTTCAATAATTACAGAAAATGATAAAGCCGGTTGGGTCGATAATGATGGGCAAATATACTTTCTTAATGATGGTCGAGTTATTTGGATTTCAGAAAAAACTGGTTTTAAACATATAAGAATGGCCAAGCATTCAGGAAGTAGAGAATGGCCTATCACAAATGGTGAATGGGAAGTCAAAGAAATAAAATACATAGATGAGAATAATGAGTTGGTTTACTTTACGGCAAATAAAGAGTCAACTTTTGAAAGTAGATTTTATTCAGTACGCTTTGATGGTACAGACATTAAGCTTCTTACGACTGAAAGTGGTGACCATCTTATAAAACTCAGTGGGACAAGAAAATATTTCATAGACACATTTTCAAGTATGAAAAAACCAAAAACTATTATTTTGAAGGAATTAAAATCAGGTGAAACAATTACAATAATTGACACGACCGAAATAAAGCAGTTTTTAGATTATGAATGGTCATTTCCTAAACTGATAAAATTTAATTCACTAGATAATCAAGTAACTTTAGATGGATTCGTTATTTTACCTTCAAATTATAATCCAAAAAAAAGATATCCAGTTATTATGCACGGATATGGAATGCCCGGAACCCAGATAGTATGGAATAGATGGTCGAATATTATTCATCAGTATTTTGCACAGAAAGGCTTTCTTGTTTTCTCAATGGATACAAGAGGCATGGGAGGGAGAGGAGAAAAATTTAAAAATTTAGGTTATGGAAATATGGCTAAATACCTAGCTAGAGATCAATTGGCGGGTTTAGAATACCTTATTGAAGAAGGCTATGCAGATAGAAATAGGATTGGAGCTTGGGGGGCAAGCGGTGGAGGATATTTTACCTGCTTAATGCTGACCAAGAATGGGTCTCATTTTAAAGCAGGGGTTGCTATTTCTCCTGTAACTGATTTTAGATTATATGATACTGCATATACCGAACGGTACATGGGTTTTCTCGAAGATAATAAAGATGGATACGACTCAACAAGTACATTGAAATGGATTGACCGTATGAATGGCAGTCTACTTTTATTACATGGCAGCATGGATGATAATGTGCATTCACAAAATACATTTATGTTCGTTAAAGATGCTCTTGAGGCAAATAAAGATGTTGAATGGTATATTTATCCGGGTAAAAACCACGGGATTTATGGAGATGGGTATAGAAAACATCTTTACAAAAAAATATTTGAATTTTTTGAACAAAACCTGTAAGTAAATTTTCTTTGCTATTAAAACGACGTTGCTTTTCCTGCCCTTTTTCAAGCTATTTTATTGAAGTGAGAAAATTCGTAATTTATAACATGGGGCCGTAGCTCAGTTGGGAGAGCGCCTGAATGGCATTCAGGAGGTCGTCAGTTCGATCCTGATCGGCTCCACAATTTTGTTCTAGGTTTTTAAAAAAATAGTTCTTTGTGCCACAAAATAATCTTTTACAAGATTTTAAAATAAATATAGTTAATATTCTTTCATTATTTTTGGTTGTGGTGTTTTTGTAATAATCGAATTAAAATTTTAACAGATATAACTAGATTTTCAATAGTGTTGCATTAAAAAATATAAAAATAAAACTATTTTCTGCTCAAAAAACAATCTATGAAACGAGTATTACTTTACCCAAATATCTCAAGTGTAAGAAATCCAGAGCGAGATGTTTACTTACAATTTTTGAGGAAGCTGATATTTTCATTAAAATTAATTCGCAATGATATCTATTGGTATTGCATTATACCTGATTTTGATGGCAGAATGGCTTCCAAGGCAAAATATATTAAAGAATTCCTTTATTTCCCAAATATTAAATTTTTAGAAATAACATTGCCTCCATCACCGACTGATCGTTACCATTTCGACATGCTATCTTTTTCAAAAAAAATCCAATGGAGGGATTACAGTATCGATGTCGTATTTACTAATATGCCTGAAATTATAACCAACCTTAAAACATTTTTTTATCACTTTACTAATCTTACTCCAAAAATTTTAGGTTTTTCTCATTGGGATGATAATCAGCTAAAAATTGGCCATGGATCAATGGATAATGAAAGACTGATTGGATTAATGGAAAGTGATGGGTTTTACTTTAATACTGACCGTGAGAAAAAAAATGTTCTTGATTCAGCACGAAAAATTTTAAATCGTTACAATGTTAGCCAATTATCTCAAAAAATCGATACTTTGAGATTGCCAGTAAGGTACCCAGACCAGATAAGATCTATGGAAAACAATTATTTAAGGATGATTGTTTTTAACCACCGCCCAAACCTAGAAAAAACCTTTCCAGAATTTATAAAGGCAATGAATAAGCTTTGGAAACGTAGACAAGACTTTAGGGTATGGATACCATATTACCCCAAGAAGAAAAAAAAATATGAATGGCTTTTTACAGAGGTTCCAATCACAAATATGGATAAATACTATTACGGATTAGGGAGAAGTTATTTTGGCATTTCACCAGCACAAAAATTTGGTAATTGGAGTGCATCAACATCTGATGGTCTGCTTAATGGAGTTCCTTATATAATGTACGATGCTCAATATTATCGAGAACTAAATCCTAATGGAGATTTTTACAGAAATCAAACAGGTCTCCTGGAACTAATAAACCTGTATTTAGATGATGAAGATTATAGAAATAATAAAGTTCAGCAAGGGATAAAACCAATATTCAAAAACCTTATTTTAGAAGAAAACGCAAAACAAATTGGAGATAAAATTAATGAACTATACAGTTCTCACAGATCTATGAAAAATGATATTACTAGAGATATGATAAGATTAATAAAGATGGAGAGAAGAATGACTCAACGCCAATTAATTCGTAAATTGGCAAGACGATGGGACTGGGATAAAAACATTAAATTCAATGGATATAGAAAAACAATATTAGCAGATAGAAATATTCATGAGGCGTATGGAACATGGAGGTCAGAATATGTCTTAGGCAAAGAAAAAAAAACTCCATTGATCTGATGAACAGTATCAAAAAAATAAACAATTCTCCTATTCAAAATTTTTGAGGTATAATTTTATTAATTATTTATACCATTGATTCTTGGTTTTTTAATTGGCCCATTTAACTTTAAAATTATTGAACCACCTATTCTTGGTAAGATCCGATCATTTTCTTTTTCCCATTCGTTGATTAGAGTTCTAATCCCAAGTGAAATTGGATCAATTTCAGCAACTGTTTGTTGTACTGATATTTTTGGTCCAACCTGATCTTTTCTTTGTCTTAGTAATAAATCACCTTCAATGCTCAGTTTTAAAAAAGGAGAGTGAAAAAGAATAGCAAACTCTCCCAGCTCTTCATTTAATATTTTGATATTAATTTTAATTAATTTGATTCGCAGGAGCCCATTCCAGACACCAATTTTTTCTAATATAATATTAAACCTTGATTCTTTAGCTAGTGTTTCAGGTATATCTATCTCAAAGTCTTGTAAATTAAAATTAATATTTGCTCGATGAACTATAAAAGAAGAGTCCTCAAATGATCCATTAATTGCAATATTGCTACTCTCAAAAAGAATGTTCCCTAAACCGAATTTAAAAAAATCATTTACATTATCTTGCCTATTACCTCTAATAGAGATACCATCAATTGAAAGCTGACCCTTCTTTTGGAATAAGTCAATCAATATAGTTGAATCATCGAGAGCTACTCTAAGTTCATTTGAAAAGTTTTGTGATATTTTTGATGCACTAAATTTTATATTCCATGGCACTTCTTTTATTGGTGGCATTTGATGATAATCGCCGTAGAATTCCTTTGTGGAAGAGTTGTAAAAAATTTTTAAATTAGGTATTAGGGTAGTTTTTGTTATTAAAGTAGCGCTCAAAATATTCGCTTCATCGATTTTGAATTCCCATTCTTTATCTTTAAACGGATATTGATCATAGTGGATGTAATTTTTCTGAAATAAATCATCATAAGATAGGGGATGTTTTTTTTCAACGACTTTAAAAGAGTCTATTGAATTTGCTAAAATATTTAAACCTGTTATGGCTGGTTCCTGTATCGACCTTAAATAATTATGTTCAATTTGTTCAATCCAATTACCGTTGTAGGATTTTAACGAAAATTCAAGTCCAGTAAATTTAAATTCAGGTCCTTGGAAGTTTAGTTTTAAAGAATTTCTTGAATTATTTTTTTTAGATAATTTTATTCCTTTGAAACCAAATTCTAGGCTTTCTAATTTTCCTAAAAGTTTAAATCCCTCAGAATTATTGATATCAACGGATAGATCATTTAAATAGAAACCTGCAATATTAATGTTCAGATCTCCATTTTCAATATTTTGTGTAAAGACAGCACTTGAACAAAAAGATATAAATATCGATAAGTGTATTTTGAATATTTGATATATTTTAAACTTGTTAAAATTTTGTTGCATAAAAATAAGCAGTTTTTTTAAAAACCTACTATTTTGATTCCCAGAAAAGTTAGTATTTTTAACAGATAACATATGGAAAAATTTTAAACTAGATCTCTCAAAAAGTTAAATGATAAATTCAAAAATAGTATATTCAACTGGTAAATTAGATAATAAAGATTTAACTACCGAAGAAATAACAGAAATCAAAGATTTAAAGATAAGAATCCTTTTAGACCGAAAAGCAGGCGGTAAAAAAGTAAGTGTTGTACAGGGGTTTAAAAAAAGTAGTTCTATCAACTTGATTGGGAAAGAACTTAAAAAGCGGTTCGGAGTTGGAGGTACAATAAAAAATGAGACTATTCTTATCCAAGGGGACTATCGAGAAAAAATAAAAATCATCTTATCTGAAAAGGGTTACGATGTGAAATTAAGTGGCGGATAAAAAATGAAAAAAATAGACAATATAAAATTATTGTTCTTTTGTACTGTTTTTATACTATCTTTATGGTCATGTAGTGAAGCCTCAGGTCAGGGAACCATCACCATGGTTATTTCTGGAAGTGTTCATGGACAGCTAGACCCATGTGGATGAAAAAAAAATCCTTTAGGCGGTCTGTCTAGAAAGTTAGTGGGGGTTAATGAAATAAAGAAAAAAGGTGTTAATCCAATAATATTGGATGCTGGAGATCTTTTTTTTAGTACTCCTAAGATTACAGTTAATAATAGAAAATCAGAAGTTTTTAGAGCCAATGCAATTCTAAAGGGTTATGAAAAGATTGGTTGTGAACTTTTAAATGTTGGAGAATATGAGTTAGCCGCAGGCCTGCCATTTCTAAAAGAAATAAAGACAAATACTCAAGTCCCTTTTATATCTGCGAATATTATTGATAGCAAAACAGGAGAACTTATTTTTAAACCTTATTCTATACTTGAGAGAAATTCTATAAAAATAGGTATTATTGGACTAACAACTACGAATTCAAATAAAAAAAATGGTTTTTCTATAGATGATTATAAAATAGCTGGAAATAAATACATCAAAGAAATAAATAGTCAAGTTGACTTAATTGCATTATTAATAAATACTGATAGAGCAACTCAACAAAAGCTTTCGAAAGATTTTCCCGATGCAGATTTTATTTACGTTAGTGGAAGCACGCATTTAACGAGACCTTCAAATACTCAAAATGATGGAGGTCCATATATTTATTCATTTGGCAAGCAGGGAAAGTATATGACCGTTATTACTGCTAACATTGGCGACTCAAAACAAAAAATAGTAGATGTTTCAGGATACGAGAGTAAAATTAAGTCAATAAATAGGAGGTTTAATCGGCTGCAAAAGAAAGATCCTGGTAAACCTTTAAAAGATATTTACTCTAAACAAGCCAATGTCTTACAACTAATTGAACAATACAAAAGTGACTTAACAGAGGCAGAGCAGGCAATCCAATCAGCAGTTAACACATTAAAGTTTGAACTACTTCCATTGGATAGGAAAGTTAAGGATGATACAGAAATGCTTGCATTTGTTGATAAAACAATTGCAACCTGTAATTCTTTAATTGTCAAAAATTCTAGTGTTAATTCTCATAAACATGGACATAACCATTAGCCACAATATAAGGCAAACATTAGATATTGTTTAGTCGATTAACCTTTTTCACGATGATTAAAAAAGTATTTCAGGCAAATTTTAAAATTCAAACTTTTTTAATTTTCACCCTTTCTTTTGTTATGTCGTTTATTTATAACTTCATACTAAGTGATGGTATTCCCCTAATCGCGAGTGAATTGAAGCTAATTGGTTCTGATGAATCTTTGGTTAAATTAATAAATGAGCCACGAATCAGGTTAATAGGGTTAAAAACAGCAAAAGAGCTCCATGAGAAAGGGGTTCTTTTTGTAGATGCGCGAGCAGAGGAGTACCTTGAAGATGGTTTTATCCCGGGTGCTATAGCTAACAACAGCGAAGATATTTTAGTGGATATGATTGATAATAAGATTGATATGGATAAAGTATTTGTGATATACTGCAGCGATGATGATTGTGGATCAAGTGAGGATCTTGCATATAGTCTTCAGGAATATGGTTTTTCTAATATTTTAGTTTTCAAAGGTGGATGGAAGGTTTGGAAAGAATCTGGATTTCCTTTTGAAAAATATGAGTAAAGTTTTCATTTATTTAATCTTTTTCTTCAGGATGATCCTTGGAGTAATATGGGTTTGGGCTAGTATAAATAAAATTCAGGACCCTGCTACATTTGCCAGGGCTATTGATAATTATCATGTTATACCTCTTGGAATGGAGAATACTATAGCGATTTTTCTTCCTTGGCTAGAACTAGTTATCGGTCTTTTTTTAATATCAGGTATTATGATAAATGGCGCTTCATTTATTTCATCAAGTTTATTATTCTTATTTATTATTTTGATAGCTCAAGCAATATTACGAGGTTTTAATATCGATTGCGGTTGTGGCCTCAAAGATGGAGAATTAGTAGGGTGGACTAAAATTGTTGAAAATATTTTTCTCTTATTAGCTTCTTATTCTGTTCAGATACGAAAAACCTTTTGGCTAGAACCTTTTTCTAAATCACCATTGTCCGATAACTATTAGATAGCTAATTTATATGTCAGTAAAGTTACGCGAGAGTAGCTCAGCTGGTAGAGCACCACCTTGCCAAGGTGGATGTCGCGAGTTCGAACCTCGTCTCTCGCTCTATGGAATAGCCTCATTTTTATGAGGCTATCTTTTTTCAAATCCTCAATCAGTTTTCAATTATTACAAGTATTGGCTGTGAATGAGTTTCATTGCCAGAAAGATCAGTAGCTTTAACATATAAACTATTTTCAGAACCATTTACTAATGTTGTAGTATCCCAATCATAGGAGTAAGGAGTTGCAACTACGGTCTCAGTTAATATACTATTAATATAAAATTTTACTTCGGAAATCCCATGGTTATCGGAAACGAAAGTTTCTATTGTAATATTTCCACCAACTGTTTGACCAGATAGTGGAAAAAGCATGCTTACAACAGGGGGAATGTCATCACTTGCTGGTAATGAGTCATTGTCGATATAAACTGCAATTGGTCCTAGTAATGTATTATTATCATTTATATCCAAAATATTTATTTGAATAAGATGCTCACTTTCATCTTCTTCATTGTTGGTATTCCAATTATAAGTATAGGGATTAGTTTCATCTGTAGATTTCAATGACCCATTGATTAAAAAATCAACATTTGATATTCCCATATTATCAGATGCTGAGACCTGTATTTCTACCGTTCCAGATAGATGTTGTCCTGCATAGGGGTATAAAATAAGCCCAGTTGGTGCAATATTATCCTCGTTATCCACATATAATACAATAGCTTGGGATTGGGTTGAATTTTCATAATTATCATAAGCTAATACTGTCCAAAGATGATCTGAATCATCGATCTCTAAACTGGTATTCCAAGAAAATGAAAAGGGATAATCAGTATCTGTCCCAGCGAGATTATCATTATGATAAAACTCAACTTTTAAAATACCATTTTGGTCATATGCTTGTGCAGATATTTCTACATCTCCACTGACTGTTTGATTTGAGGCTGGTGAGATAATATTTACTATTGGTCCAACCCCAGAGGGTGAGTTACTAACAAATACAGAAATTGTCGTTAACATTGCTTTATTATTGCTTAGATCAGTTATCATAATAGATATTAAATGATTTTCTTGATCCGTCTCTTGGTTGGTATCCCATAAATATTCGTAGGGGTGTGTATTGTCAGAGCTCAGTAATTCTCCATTTATAGAAAACTCCACGTGCTTTATAGAGTCATTATCATATGCTGAAACTTTTATGGGGATAACGCCAGAAACTGTGGAGGAGGAAGGGGGGTTAATGATGTTGCCAATCGGAGGACTCGTGTCTGGTTCGGGAATATTATCCACAAAAACACTGATCGGACCAATTACAGTCCTGTTAGCAGATATGTCTTCAACTATAGCAGAGAGTGTATAGGATTTATCTGAAAAGGAGCTAGTTTCCCAAACATACTCGTATGGTGATTGTGAGTCAGTATATATACTATCACCATCTATTATAAATCTTACAAATCTTATACTGTCATTATCGCTAGCTTCGATTATCCAATGAACAGAATCAGAAACTATTTGTCCACTGCCAGGATAAATAATTACTCCGTTAGGGTCTGTTTCATCAGGGTTTGGTAGGTTATCTACAAAAATCTGAATCCTTTTTGTTTGGTTATAATTATCATTTATGTCAATTGCTTTTGCTTGGATAAAATGGTAACTGTCTTCTCCGGCATTTTTTGTATCCCAGTAAATTTGGAAAGGACCCTCCTTTTTTGCTAAAACTAGTTGATCATTCAAATAAAGCTCAACTATTTCAAGCTCATCATTGTCAAAAGCATAAACTGCGATAAGTACCGAGTCTGAAACAATTTCATTTTGCGCAGGGTTTGTAATAGTTATCAATGGAGGTGTAGAATCCGCTTCCTTTGGTATCTTAAAATAAGGACCATCGCAGCCTAAGATAAGGATGACCAAAAAACTTAGTAAATTATTTTTTTTTAGCATTAATTATTAACTGTTACTAATACAGGTTGAACCAAAGAGATATTATTGGAAAAGTCTGTAATCTTTGCGGAAAGAGAGTGCTGTGAGTTGTTGTTTAGCGATGTTGTGTCCCAATTAAAGATAAATTCTGATTGATCATCGATTAAAACACTTTCACCATTTATAAAAAATTCTACGCTTGAAATTCCAGAATCATCATATGCTATTACGGTAAAATTTACAATTCCATCAACTGTTTGACCTGAAATTGGATTAGTAATTACTCCATTTGGTGGATTTGAGTCGCGATTATTTACGTGAACCCAGATAGATGGTACAATAAAAATATTATTTGACAAATCAGTCAGGGAAGCTCCAATTATATAATTTTGATCATCTTCTTCATCTAATGTATTCCATGAAAAAAAATATGGTGGCTCCGTAATCGTAGCTAAAGTATTGTTATTTATTAAAATTTCAACAGATTGAATTCCTATGTTGTCTAATGCTGAAATTTCAATATTTACCGTATCATATACCGTTTGACCAGGATAGGGGTAGATAATTTGTCCGGTCGGTGGAAAATTATCATAATTATCTACATAAACAGTGATAGGGGAGGCTATTCCAGATTGTCCTGCGGAATTATAACCTATGGCGCCTATAATATAAAAATTATCATCAGAAACGTTCTCAGAATCCCAATTGAAGGAAAAAGGAGATGCCAAATCCACAAAACTACTTACTCCATTAATGGTAAATTCTACATAATCCATTTCTGATTGGGCATCGGAGGATACATTTATTGTGATAGTTCCACTAATGGTTTCACCAGATGATGGAGATAAAATATTCATTATTGGAGGTTTTCCATTTTCAGATTGATTATCAACGGTTACTGTTATTGGATTTAAAATACTCTTGTTCCCTGATGGATCTTCAAGAGTAATAGTAATAATCTGTTCTTGATCTTCAGTTTCATCTGTTGTATCCCATAGATACTCATAAGGTTCCGAATTATCAACAAACATACTGGTCCCATTAATACCAAAGTCAACCTTTACGGGATTGCCACTATTATCGGCAGCAATTACACTAATTACAACTTCGCCACTTACATTTATGCCTGACGCAGGAAACATTATCGCACCTGTTGGTGGTGCATTGTCGTTAATATTTCCATTTAATGCATTAACAACAATTGGGCTTAGTTTAGTTGAATTCTTACTCATGTCAGTGGCAATTGCATGTATTGAATATTGGCCATCTTCAATCAGGTTAGTATTCCAGGTAAAAACATACGGAGAATCGGTTACGTACCCTTGCAATATATTATTTACGTATATACTTACATATTCTATACTATCATTATCAGATGCTGAAAGAATTATAGGAACGACTCCACTTATCACAGCTCCCATATACGGATTTTCAATTTTTATATTTGGAGGGATATCATCATCATTATCAATTTTCACCAAAATTGGGTAGGTACGATATGAATTTTCTTTTCTATCAAAGGCTAGAAATGAAAGAGCATAAAATAGATCATCTTCGTATTCTAAAGTATTCCATTTGTACTCGAAGAGATCATTCTTATTATTTTTGATTACACCAATATTTTCATTATTAATAATAATAAGAACTGAGTCAACTTTATCATTATCTGTAGCATGAATTTGTAAGTTCACCATACCTGATACGGTTGAATTTTCAAGCGGATGAATAATTACAACAGATGGTGGAGTGCGGTCTGCTTCGGGTAGTGATATTGGTTCTTGGTTTTCGCAAGAAATAAAAATGAGTACCAAAACACATGATAAAAATTTTTCAATACAACTTAATTTTAATCTCATAAGGATAATTTACTAAAATTTTAGCCTGATCCAGCGAAATGCTTTTCCTGCAGCAGGTATTTTTTCAGCTCTCCATAAAATATTTTTGGTAAAAGTACTAAAAATATTTCTAATGGAAAAGACATACATATTTCTACCAAATTTCTTATCGCTCAAAATAGGTGTAAAGTAAAATGTGCGCTTGTCTGTGATATAATCGTACATCATCGTTGAAAAGGTAGCTAACGGTACAAAGTGAACTAAAGATTCATATGTAACACCGGTTTTTTTCAGACCAAGATACTCCATTTTTGGCAAAAAGTCTTTAATTCTCATATCAAATAATAACGAAGTTAAAAACACAGTTGAGGAAAGCCTAAACCCTCGTTCAACTGAAAATTCCATTATAGAAAAATCAGTTATGATTTTTTCCACATGTAAAAGTGGGATGAGTTCAGTGTGCTCTTTTTCTTTTATCACATACAACTCAGGTCGGATCATGTTATTATTTACTTTTATTTGTGAATATTTTATTGTGTCATTATGAATTGTAAAAATAGTTCCACTACTCATATTGATTCTTCTCATATTTTCGTAGAAACTCCAACTGTAATGGAAAACACGATCAAAATCATTATAGATATAAAAAACTTTCCACAAAGGAATGTATTCTTGAAATGAGGAATTTTCTTCTTTATAATAAACTCCTCCGAAATTTATTGAATCAATTAACCCTATTACGGTTTTTCCTGAAAAGTATACTATCATATGTTTCACATCAGTATCAGTATCTGATTTTAAGGTAGAAAATAAAAGGAATATTATTAAGAATTGTTTCACGTGCCTTAAATTTATCACCTCATATGAAGAGTAAATTCCATAAAAATATATTAATTGGGCTTTTCACAGTAGTCTCTTTTGTTTCTTCAAATCCTAAACTTGGTCTAGAAATAGGCCTAGGGCTCTACGGCCCTAAAATGTCTGGCTTTGATGATAATATACAAGTTCCGTTCCCTACAAAAAATATTTTTACTAGAAATTTATTGTTAAACTGGGGTATTTACTATGAATTCTTTAATAACGCTCGAATAGGATATTATTCTAGTACATCTGCTGAAGTTGGAAAACTAGACCTTCAACAATCAAAACCTGCATTCCAGAGGTATATTAGATATAGAATGATTCCTATAGAGACCTTTTTTAGATGGAAACCAAGAATTGAGCTAAATTATACGCTTGCACCTATTTGGGGCAGGGCTGAGATGATCATGGATACTAAGCCAAGTGATAAATATGAAGATTGGAATGAGTTATTAAATAGCTTTGGAGATTCAAATCCATTAACCGAAATGGCAGGTACCGATCAAATGGTCAATAATTGGTTAGGTTATTCAGGACAGATTGGAATTCGTTATTATTTATCATCAAGGCTAGGCATAGACTTTAAGTTTGGATTTATGAATAATAAGTATAAAAAAGATAGTTGGCGAGTTCAAAGGAAAAAAGTTGTTGGTCCAAATATGGATATTAAGAAACTTCCAATTTTTTCATTAAAAGCAAACTATTCAATCCGATGAGACAAATTATATTATTATTACTGATTATTTCATTCTGCATTGCAGACAATGCAGATGTTAAAAGAGTAAAAAGGGGAAAAAAGGTAAAAAAAGAAAATAAGGCTGAGAATCTGGGGCCTGGTCCCTGTCATGAGCCAGTACATCCATTAATTTTACAAGCAAGAAGCAAAGGGATTAAATCTATTCCTTTGAGCTCGATGTCAGAATTTCGCAGGTTATTAAGTGAGTGCAGCAAAACAGGACATAAGGAAACTGTTAAGCAAATTAAGAGGGCTGATTTCAACAGAGATTATAAAGATGCACAATACATGAGTAGCTGGACATCCAATCATGCAGGTTGCGTTTCAATGATTATTTTTTATTATTATGTGGGACTAATTACAGTAAAAAAATGATAGTAAATAGCTTCTTTAGTTGCGAATTATTATAATTCATAGATTTTACAATGGATTTTCCTTTATAAATTACCGTTAACCTTTTTTTCAAAATAATCAAAATAAATTAATATGAAATTAAAATTATGTTTTGTCTTAAATCTAATAATCCTTTTATCGTTCGGATGTAGCGGTAAAAAAGAGAGTAATAAAACCCCAGATCTTAAATCTCAAGTAACAGCCGATAAAAAGAATGCTGAAAATCAAGAAGTTAGATCACAAACAATTAATAAAGACATAAAAACGCCTGCGATTGAAGGCGGTTATGGTTTTGAAAATTTAGCTGAGGAATTAGGTTATCTAACCTATAAATGGTCTGAAGAAAAAGATGGAACCTATTTCGGTGACCCCAGAGCAAAAAAAGGAGGAACATTTAATTATATACATTCACTATTTCCAAGGACAATGCGTATTATTGGCCAAAACTCTAGTCAGGTCTTAAACTCAAGAACAATTGGAGCTCTGTGCTATGAGTCTTTGCTTGGTCAGCATCCTACAACTTTAGAGTTCATTCCAAGCTTGGCATCCCACTGGTATATATCTGAAGATAAGATGACATTTAAATTTAGAATTGATCCTGATGCAAGGTGGTGGAATGGTGAACAAGTTACAGCAGAGGATGTTGTGGCCACTTGGGATTTAAGGATGGATGAAACTATCTTGCAACCATTTCAGCAAATGACTTACGGGAAATTTTCAAGACCGGTAGTGGAATCAAAGTACATTGTATCAGTTAGGGCCAATGCAGTAAACTGGCGAAATTTTCTTTATTTTTCAGGAATGGCATTACACCCCAACCATATTTTAAAAGACTTGGATGGCACAGCATTTCTTGAAGAGTATGCGTTCAAAGTGATTCCAGGAACAGGACCATATATTATTAGGGAAGAATCCATAAAAAATCAAGAATCTTATACCTTTGAAAGGAGAGATGATTATTGGGCAAAAAATAGTGAATTCAATAGATTTAAGTTCAATTTTGAAAAAATAAAAGTATCTTCCGTAAAGGACAATGATGCTCTTCAATATGAAAAGTTTAAAAAATCTGAACAGGATATTTTTAATGTTAACCGCTCAAGGAGATGGGTAGAAGAAACAGATTTTGAAGCAACGCAAAAAGGTTGGATAAAGAAACATAGGATTTATTCTGAAAAGCCAGCAGGCACATCAGGATACTATTTTAATATGAGAAAATGGCCATTTGATGATAAACGAATAAGATATGCGTTTTGTTATTTGTATGACCGGGAAAAAATGAATAGAGAAATGTACTACAATGAGTACGGTATGATGAACTCTCTTTACACTGGAACCGTATACGAAAATCCAGAAAACAATCCCTTTGTGTATAATCCTGGAGAAGCGATTAGACTATTAAATGAAGCGGGCTATGCATCCAGGAATTCTGATGGATGGCTTGTTCATGATAAAACAGGACAAATTCTAGCTTTTGAAATAACAATTCCAAAGACCAATGCGTACATGGTGACTCCAGTACAGCAAATGCTAAAAGAATATGGTATTGATATGCAAATTAAGTTTGTTGATTATAATACGATGATAAAAAATGTAAATGCAAGGAACTTTAACGTTTGCTTATTGGCATATGCAGGACTTATTTATCCAAATCCTGAGGGTAGTCTGCGATCAACTCTCGCTGATCAAAATGATAATAACAACGTTTGGGGTTTTAAAAGTGATAGGGTTGATATTCTGTTAGATGAATACGATATATGCTTTGATCAAGATAGGCGAGTGGAGATTATTCGCGAAATAGATGGCATTTTTGGAGAAGAACACCCAATAGCATATGGCGTAGCAAGGAATTATTCAAGAATGATGTGGTGGGATAAATTTGGTTATCCTGATTGGATGTTGTCAAGATACGTCGGAGAATATTGGGATGCACTTTATTATTGGTGGTATGATGATGAAAAACTTGCCCAACTTAATTCAGCAATGGAAGATGGCAGGAGTCTTGACCTTATGCCTATCGATATGAAATACTGGCCTAAATATTTAGAATTAAATAATTAAATAGCTGAAGCCAGAATTTATGGCAAGCTATTTTACTCGAAGAATATTGCTCATGGTGCCAACTTTCCTTGGCAGCACCATTCTGGTTTTCACCATCCTGCAAATGGCTCCTGGAGGTCCAATTGAACAAGTGTTACTTCAGATGCAGATGGGTGGAGCAATGGGTAGTGAAGGTAGTGGAAGCTCTAGCTCGGGAACTGGAGAAATAGCGACTCTTCCCCCTAAGGCTCTCAAAGAGCTAGAAAGATTTTATGGTTTTGATAAGCCGATTTACCAAAGGTATTTAATTTGGCTTGGTATCTGGCCAAGAGAAATAAAGCATCGAAACTTCACCATAAAAAAAGATGAAAATGCCGTAAGTAAAAGAGTTGGTAAGATTGATGGGAAAATATGGGAAGTTGATATAGTAATAAACGATAAAAATAAATTATCAGTATTCGAAAAAAATGGAGAAAGGAGTTTATGGCAGGCTTCAGTAGATCTAGAAAATAATAGTGAAGATATCAAAGGTGCAGTTTTTCAAAAAGAATTTTCAGGTTTATTAACTGGAAACTTGGGAAAGTCTTACACCTACCTTCAGCCAGTAACTGAAGTAATGGCCCCAAGATTTAGAGTGTCATTATTTTTTGGATTAACTGGGATTATAATATCATACCTCGTTTGTATTCCGCTTGGTATTAGAAAAGCCCTTCTACACGGTTCTTTTTTTGATTTTGGAACCAGTGTTACTATATTTATCGCATATTCAATACCAGGTTGGGCTCTTGGCGGCGTTTTACTTGTTATTTTTGGTGGTGGAAGCTTTTGGGATGTTTTTCCCTTGGGTGGGTTTAGGAGCCCATCAGAAATATGGGAAACTCTTACTCCTATTCAGAAAATATTTGATCAAATACACCACATGATTTTACCGATCATAGCTTGGACAATTGGAAGTTTTGCAACAATGACTGTCTTGATGAAAAATAGCCTTCTTGAGAACCTTAGTCAAGATTATGTGCGCACTGCCTTTGCAAAAGGTTTAACTGAGAAAAGAGTGATTTGGTTGCATGCAATGAGGAATAGTCTTATACCAATTGCATCTGGTATTGGACATATTTTAGGTATTGTTATTGCTGGTTCGTATTTCATAGAGAGAATGTTTAATATAGATGGTTTTGGAAAGTTGGCCTATGAAGCTGTTTTAGCAAGAGATTATCCAATTACATTAGGATTCTTAGTTATAGTAGTTGGTATTAGACTGATAGGTAATATTATTTCTGACCTAGCGCTTGCAACTGTTGATCCAAGAATAAGATTTAAGTAACACATTGAATAATTAAGTCTATGTCTTCATATAAAGATTCAATATATAAAAAAAGATGGTTTAAATTTAAAAAACTTAAGCGTGGATACTACTCACTTATATTACTTACTGTTCTATACGGCCTCTCATTTTTTTTACCTTTAATAATTAATAATCGCGCTCTGATTGTGAAATACAATGATGAGATTTATCTACCAATATTAAGTGGCTATATCCCTGGAAAGGTATTTGGACAAGATGTGCCAGGAGAGGCGCGGTATAGAAATCTAAAAAATACATTTAAAGAAAATAAATCAGATGACAATTGGGTTCTGATGCCACTTTATCCATATTCTCCATTTGAAGATATCACATTTGAAGGGAATAAAATGTATCAACCACCTTCAAAACAGCATTGGCTAGGTACTGATAATACTGGCAGAGATGTTTTTGCAAGACTCTGTTATGCATTTAACATCTCAATATCATTTGCTCTCATTTTAAGTGCAGTAAATTATATTTTTGGTATTTTAATTGGTGGTGCCATGGGGTACTTTGGAGGAAAATTTGACCTTGTTCTTCAAAGAATTATTGAAGTTTGGTCCAGCTTGCCGATGTTGTTTGTAATTATAATTATTTCATCTATTTTAAAGCCATCCTTCTTATTGTTGATTGGTATTTATACTTTAGTGAATTGGATAGGAATGACATATTTAATGAGGGCCGAATTCTATCGTGAAAAAGCAAAAGCATATGTTGCTGCTTCCTTAAGTATTGGACAATCAGATTTCAAAGTAATGTTTAAACATATTTTACCAAACTCACTTGTACCGGTTATTACTTATTTCCCATTTTCTGTTGTAGCTGGAATTTCGGCCCTTGTTGGTTTAGACTATCTAGGTTTTGGCTTGGCACCACCAACTCCGTCATGGGGCCAAATGTTAGATGTAGGATTGCAAAATATTACAAAATGGTGGATGGTTTTTTCTCCAGTCATTGCCCAGTTCTTTACTTTACTTTGTATTGTATTTATTGGAGAAGGTGTTAGAGAGGCATTCGACCCTAAAGTATACTCAAGACTTAAATGAATAAAAAAAAATTAATAGAAATAAAAAACTTGAAAACATTTTTTCATACTGAAGCAGGTATTGTTAAGGCAGTAAATGATATTTCATTTGATATTTATGAGGGAGAAGTATTGGGTATTGTTGGGGAATCCGGATCAGGAAAATCAGTAACCTCACTATCAATAAACAGACTCATACCTAACCCACCTGGAGAAATTGTTAGTGGTGAAATCTTATATAATGGTATTAATCTATTAGATCTTACTTATGGAGAAATGGCAAAGTATCGAGGGAAACACATATCAATGATTTTTCAAGAACCCATGACATCCTTAAATCCTGTTCTCAAAATAGAAACACAAATGAATGAAATTCTTATGAGGCATGGTGGTTTGAGCATGCCACAAGCTACCTTGAAAAGTATCGAAATGATGTATGCTGTTGGGATACCTGATCCCGAAAAAAGAATCAATGATTATCCGCATCAGTTCTCTGGCGGTATGAGGCAAAGGATCATGATAGCCATGGCTTTACAATGTAATCCATCCCTATTAATCGCTGATGAACCAACAACTGCTCTAGATGTAACAATACAGGCCCAAATTCTTGACCTTATGATGGATTTAAAAGAAAAAAGGACTGAAGCCGCTATATTGCTTATCACACATGATCTTGCTGTAATAGCAGAGACTTGCGATAGGGTAATTGTAATGTATGGAGGAGTAATACAGGAAATAGCCTCTGTTCATGAGTTGTTTAAAAATCCAATTCACCCCTACACCAAAGCTCTAATGGAATCAATACCAAAAATGGAGACTAATAATAGACGATTAAAAGCACTCAAAGGGATGGTTCCCTCGATTATAGAATTAGGTGATGAGTGTAAATTATGTTCAAGGTTTGAACCGGAGGAGTGTGCTTGTAAGGGAACAAAAATAGAACCCGATTTAATTCAAATTAATGACCATCATTATGCAAGAGTGAATTTAAATGAATAAGGATGTAGAAAATAAAAATTGTATTCTTGAAGTAAAAAATTTATCTGTTTCATTTCCTGTTTTTGGAGGAGTTTTAAAAAGGAAAGTAGGTTCTGTAGATGCTGTAAAAGATGTCAGTTTGAAGCTTTACAAGGGTGAAACACTCGGTATTGTGGGTGAGTCTGGTTCAGGAAAAACTACAATTGGGAATACAATACTTAATGTTTTACGACTCACGGCGCCAGATGTAAAAGTTGATGGTGAAATTTTTTTAAACCTAGGTTCAGATGTAATTAATTTACTTAGCCTTTCAAGAAAAGGTATTAAAAATTACAGAAAATATATCCAGATGATATTTCAAGACCCTTATTCATCTCTAAACCCAAGGATGCTTGTAAAAGATATTGTTAGAGAGCCATTAGATATTAATTCTGAAATGAGCATCTCTGAGAAAAACGATAAAATAGAATGGCTTTTTAACAAAGTTGGCCTCACTATGGAGCAATCTAATCGATATCCCCATGAGTTTTCAGGCGGTCAAAGGCAGAGAATTGGTATTGCGAGGTCCCTTGCCACAGATCCAGATATAATTATTGCTGATGAGCCCGTATCTGCTTTGGATGTCTCTATTCAAGCACAGATTATAAACTTGATGATGGACCTCCAAGAAGAATTCAATCTTTCTATAATTTTTATAGCTCATGATTTGTCTGTTGTAAAACATATATGTAGTAGAATTGCCGTGATCCATCAAGGTTCTCTGATAGAAATTGGTTCCACTGATAACATTTTCAAAAATCCTGAGCAAAACTATACAAAACAGCTTCTTCGTTCTATACCAATACCAAATCCGGATGGTAGAGAAGAAAGAAAAAAAAATCGATTAAATTCAGTTTCAAATTCCAAGATCTCTTGATTTATTCAGTCAAAAAATTTTTTAGTTTAAAAACTCAGCTTTAATAAATATTTATAACATGGAGAAAGATTAATCATGAAATATAATGATTTTCATTATGAGAGAATTAGAATTCAGGATAAAAAACAATTAATGACTGGATGGCTAGACTCCTTTTCAGGAGCAGAATCTGCAAAAAAGCAGATATCGGTTCTTGAGGAAGTAGATAAGATGGGAAAGGAGTATCAGTCTTACGCTGCTATTGCTAGCTTAAACTTTAGCCGCGATATAAATAATGTTTCAGCACAAAAAGAAAAAGATTATTACGATTCAATTGCTCCAGAAATGCAAGAGATTTTTAATCGTCTGGATAAGCTAATTAGCGCTTCTAAATTCAAAAAAGAATTATCTAAAAAGTGGGGTCATACATTTTTAAATAAAATAGAAATGGATCTGAAAACATTTGATCCAAAAATAAAGAACCTTTTAAAAAAAGAGATTGCATTAAAAAATAAATACACAAAGTTAACGGCAGGAGCCAAAATTGAATTTGAGGGTAAAACATATAATCTGGCAGGCTTAGGACCATTCCATACTGATAAAAATAGGGTAATGCGCAAAAGCTCCTATAAAGCCAGATTCAAATGGTTTGAACATAATTCCGATAATTTAGATCAAATATATGATGACTTGGTTAAGCTCCGGCATGAGATTGCTTGTAGCTTAGGTTATGATAATTTCATCCCTTTGGGTTATCTACGCATGAAAAGAGAAGACTATGGACCAAGTGATGTGTCGAATTTTCGGAAGCAAATTGTTGACCACGTGGTTCCAATTTGTTCATTGTTACATGATAGGAAAAAGGAGATTTTGGGTTTAGATAAAATATTCTTTTATGATGGAATTAATTTCAAGGATGGGGACCCAAGACCGAAAGGAACACCGAAGGAGTTAATTAAAAAAGCCAAAGAAATGTATCATGAATTATCCAGAGAAACTGGGGAGTTTTTCGATTTAATGATAGATGAAGAGTTAATGGATCTTGTTAACAGAGATGGTAAAAGGCCAGGTGGGTTTTGCACATCCTTTCCAAAGTACAAACGCCCATATATATTTTCAAATTTTAATGGCACTGATCATGATATTACTGTTCTAACGCATGAGGCTGGGCACGCATTCCAATTTTACTCAAGCAGAAATCAGCCACTGTCAAATTATCTTTGGCCAACAATGGAATCAGCAGAAATTCATTCCATGAGTATGGAATTTTTTACTTGGCCATGGATGGATAAGTTTTTCAAAGAGGAAGCAGAAAAGTTTAAATATAAGCATTTGTCGGGTAGTCTTACTTTTCTACCTTATGGAGCGTGTGTTGATCATTTTCAACACTGGGTTTATGAAAATCCAAATGTATCGGCAAAAGATCGCAATGAAATGTGGCTTGAGCTAGAAAAAATATATCTCCCAAATCGTGACTATGATGATTTTTCCTATCCAAAGTCCGGTAGGATCTGGCAAGGGCAGTTACACATATATCAGGCTCCATTTTATTACATTGACTACACATTGGCTCAGACCTGCGCCTTTCAATTCTGGATTCGAAATCAAACTGATAAATTAGATGCTTGGAGTGATTATTATAAGCTCTGTCAGGCTGGTGGCAGTCTTCCATTTACCTCTTTGGTGAAACTTGCTGGACTAAAAAGCCCTTTCGATGATGGTTGTCTTAAAGAGGTTGTAACAGAAGTAAAAAGATGGATTGATAAAATAGATGTCTCAAATCTTTAAAATAAAAACAACGTTTTTTTTATTTTTGATGTCTTTTATTGGTTTGAAAGGGGGAAGTCCATCTCATGTAGATGAAATTGTCTACAGGTATTTAATTCTCCACCAGTCTAAAATGATGGGAAGTCCTGTAGTATGGCAAGAAATAAAAGAGGGTCACTTGCGCACGAAAGCTATAATTTTCTCAGAAAATCTCTTTGATAGTTTAAAATTGGGAAAGCCACATCTCGATATTGCTATAAGACATTTTCAGAAACTATCAGATATGAGGTGGGATGCCTATTTAAGTAAGGATTACAACTATTCAATCAAAAAGAGAAACCATATAGCTAATTATAATTATTTTTATTCATCGAATGAATGATCAGGTTCTATATCTAGGTCCCTGAATATTATTTCAGATATTTTTTTTGCTCCCTGATCAGGTGTTATACCTTCTTTAAGTAGTGATTCCCAAGCTTCAACCAAAATTTCAAGATCATCTTCACTAGAGAAGATATTGTCCAAGACTGTTGAGGGAACGCCAAAATCTCTCAAGTGTTCATAAATATTATAACGTTCTATATTCATAACAAAAACTAAACTAAACTAATTTATAAAATTAAAAAATAATTTATTAATTAGTTTATGTTAATTAATAACATCAAAAGCTAATCCTGTATTCATTTTGTTTTTTGTTAGTTATTCAATTAGTAATTTTCGTTTCGTAATACAAGTAGTATTTAAACAATAGTTGATATACATTTTTAAAAAAATAAAGTTTATTTGTTTTTTTACGTTTAGTTTAATTGGCGTCGTACCCAAGTGGCTTAAGGGGGCAGTTTGCAAAACTGTTATTCGCCGGTTCGAATCCGGCCGACGCCTCAATTGCCCGGGTGGTGGAATTGGTAGACACTATGGACTTAAAATCCATTGGCAGTAATGCCGTGCCGGTTCGAGTCCGGCCCCGGGTACTCTTAGAGAAAAGGCTCTTTTAGAGCCTTTTCTTCCTTTTTTTGGTGCCACAACTTATGTTGCTCAGAAAGTAGAAATTTTTTCGCTCCATTAGATTTGTTATAATGCATTTAATCTGATAATGAAAACGAGTAATAGGTTGATTTAAAAATAAATGTAAAATTAATAATAAATAATTTTATGATCTTAAAGATAAAGTCACCTGTAACATGTATGAGAGTCATAAATGATAATCTTCATAGTTAAAAAATAATAATTGTAATTACTGTTTTTTAATTTATTTGTTAGGGGTTTATTGGTGAAAACATAAGTAATTATGTTCTACAGAATTCTGAAATTATTTTATATCTAAGGGAACTCTTAAATAATATGTTTCTTTAAAATTATTTAGGAGTATACTTGAACATACTTACTATTAGAAATATTAATGCCTGATTCCATAAAAAAACAAGACAGATAACCAATAATGAGAAACACATTTTCTAGTTTTCTCCTAAAAGAGTCATTATTAAAAAGAATTAAAGAGTTAGGCTTCGATGAGCCGACTCCCATCCAAAATAAGGTAATACCTCATATGTTATCTTCTAAACAAGATTTGGTTGCTTCAGCTCAAACAGGTACGGGAAAAACCGCTGCATTTGGACTACCACTGATACAATTAAATAAACCAGATAATAACCAAATACAGACCCTTATTTTATGTCCTACCAGAGAGCTTTGTCTTCAAATAGGAAAAGATTTGCTATCATATTCTAAATATATAAAAAGTATGAACATTGTCACGGTTTATGGTGGTGAAAAAATTGAGAGACAAATTAAACTTTTGAAAAAAGATCCTAAAGTCATTGTTGGCACACCTGGTCGAACTAAAGATTTAATCAAACGTAAAAAATTATTCATTGGAAAAATTGAGCGTCTAATATTAGATGAGTCAGATGAAATGCTATCTATGGGATTTAAAGAAGATCTCGAATATATTATTAAATCTGGATCAAAAGATAAACAAATCCTACTTTTTTCAGCTACAATGAGCTCCAAGGTAGTGGAGGTTAGGAAAAAATACATGAAAAATCCTCTAGAGATCAAGGTAGCAGGTTTAAACAGAGCAGCAGATAATGTTGATCATATATTTTATACGGTTCAGGCAAAAGACAGATATGAGGTGATAAAGAGAATTGCAGATATGAGTCCAAATATTTACGGAATAGTGTTTTGCCGTACTAAAAGAGAGACCAAAGAAGTTACAAGTAAATTAATGAGCGATAATTATAATGCGGACACGATTCACGGCGATCTTTCTCAATCAGAACGAAATGATGTGATGGCAAGATTTAGAAAGAGAAATGTAAATATATTAGTTGCAACTGATGTTGCAGCTAGAGGATTAGATATCAAAGAATTATCTCACGTAATCAATTACAATTTACCTGATGAGGATGAGACTTATATACACAGAAGTGGAAGAACAGGAAGAGCTGGGAGGAATGGTATTTCAGTAGCAATTGTTCATCAGCGGGAGCAGCGAAGGATAAAAAACATAGAACGTAAGGCAGGCATCCTTTTTGAAAAAAAACGAATTCCAGATGGTTTTGAGATATGTAAGAAACGCTTGTACGCACTTATTGATAAAGTAGAAAAAGTAAAGGTTAATGAGGATCAAATTGAGCAGTTTCTACCGTACATTTATGATAAGCTTAATTGGCTAGATAGAGAAGAGTTAATCAAGCACTTTGTATCAATTGAATTCAATAGATATTTATCATACTACAGAAATGCGCGGGACATTAATATTGATATGGACTCAAAAGATAAAAGGCAGACAAAAAAATATAAAAGAAAAAGGAGGAAGTTCAATCACTTAAAAAGGAACAGAAAAAGAAAATTTAGATAATAATATTTTATTCATCACTGCTCACATGTTAAACGCAGCACCAGGAAAAATGGGACTCACCCTGAATAATGATTAATGTCCTTTCTTTTTCGTGAATCTAAAATTTTAAAAAACAAAGGATAAGTAATATTAAATCGAATTTTAATAACACAAATAATATTCCAAAAAATCATACCAGCTTTAAAAAATCTCTATTACTGACACTCCTTACACTGACCTATATAAAGATGTTCTGAACTATTTATTTTAAAACTGGATATCGAAGGATTAGTTATCAAAAGAGGCAAGCAAGATGAAAAACCACAATCTTCGCACAGAAAATGAGGATGTGTGGCTTGCTGATCTTTTACTTTTCCTCCTTGATCACCCTTAACATACCTTTTAATTCCATCTTTACCAGAAAAAGAATGTATAATTCTAGAATTCTCCAATCTTTCTAAAATACGATATACGGTAGTTTTATTCATGTTTTGATTGAATAAAGATACTATTTCAACTGAAGATATGGCGTTATTGTTTTTTTTAAATAAGTCTAAAATTAATTTTACTGTTTTTGTTTTTCGTGAGATACTCATATATTGTTGTTGCCACTAAGTTGCATTAAAAAACTATTGGAATATATTTGACATGCATTTATGCAAATTCATTTGTTTGAAACAGAACATAAGGATTATTAATGAAAGTTTCTGCTTTTTTTTTAAAGTCAATACGGATAATATTTTTAAACTTAATATTTTTAAAAAGGCATTTGCTTCTGATCGATTATTTTCGTTGCAATTTAAAGAATCAAGCTCATTGGCAAGAAGTAAAAACAAATTAAGGATATAAATTAATGGAAAAATTACCTGTAACAGTCTTATCGGGCTTTCTCGGTGCTGGGAAAACTACAGTTTTAACGCATATATTGAACAATAGGCAGGGAAAAAAGGTTGCTGTAATTGTTAATGACATGAGCGAAATCAACATTGATAAATCGATGGTTCAAAACGAGGTTTCATTAAATCACAAAGAAGAGAAGTTAGTAGAGATGAGCAATGGATGCATTTGCTGCACTTTAAGAGAAGATCTGTTGGTTGAAGTTAATGAGTTAGCAAAAGCAGGAAGGTTCGATTATTTGCTTATTGAGTCCACAGGAATTTCTGAACCCCTGCCAGTTGCAGAAACGTTTACCTTTGCAGATGAGGAAGGTGTTTCTCTTTCTCATGTTTCTAAGTTAGATACTATGGTTACAGTCGTTGATGCCGTTAATTTTGTAAAAGATTTCTATGAGGCCAAAGATTTACAAGAAGTTGGCGAGTCTATGGGGGAAGATGATGAACGCAGTGTTGCAGATCTGCTTGTTGACCAAATAGAATTTGCCGATGTATTGCTTGTAAGTAAAACCGATTTAGTTCAACAGCCAGAAATAGACAGGCTAAAAGTAATCCTAAGAAAGTTGAACGCAAATGCAAAGATCATTCCCATCTCAAACGGTGAGGTTGGTTTAGGAGACATTTTAAGTACAAATTTATTTGACTTTGAACGCGCCCAAGAAGCGGCGGGTTGGTTAAAAGAGGTTCGAGGCGATCACATACCCGAAACAGAGGAGTATGGTATAAGCAGTTTTGCATATAGAGCTAGAAAGCCATTTTACCCTCAAAAATTTTATGATTTTTTACACAGTGAAAATCTTTCGGGAAAACTCATCCGCTCTAAGGGTTTTTTCTGGCTTGCAACCCGTCCGCAATTTGCAGGTAACTGGAGTCAAGCAGGTGGAATAGCACACCATGGATTTGCGGGTATGTTCTGGAAAGCAATACCCAAAAGTCAATGGCCTGAAGATCAGGGGTCGCTTGATTACATAATGGAAACCTGGGTTGAGCCATTTGGCGATATGAGGCAAGAACTAGTATTCATTGGACAAGGTTTAGACAAAAACAAGATTATCCAGTTATTGGATAATTGCCTCTTAACAGACGCAGACATGTTGATGGGAAAAGATTATTGGGCCAAATTCCCAGATCCGTTCCCCTCTTGGGGAGAAGAAGAATAAACTTGCAGTTCAATTCACCAAAAAAAGAAACAGTTCAAACGTTCAATTTGAATAGCCATGTTACCTATGATTCGCTAAAAAGCTCTGAGATTTTCGATAAGAAAATCAATATCTTGATTTGGAAGCGTAGTCTACTTACTGAACATATTCTAGCTGCTGAGAAGATTCTTCACAATGAACCAGATTTTAGGTTTTCCCAATTGATGCGACCAGCAGAGGTTAAAAATGCCTTGATAAAAAAAATTGGTTCTAATCAAAAACTTTCTATCCTTTTTGATGATATTTCAAACCTAATTAAAGACTTTTGTTTGTTGTTTGATTCAAAACGTGCATGGTTACGATTAGATGCTATTGATAGGCCAATGTGTCCTCGTTTTCATGTTGACCATGTGAAATGCAGACTGGTTACAACTTACTTTGGCCCTGCTACTCAATGGCTACCATCTAATCTTGTGGATCGGACTAAACTTGGCCATGGAAATCAAGGGCTACCAGATGAAAAGTCTGGTTTATTTGCAAAAAGTACAGATATAAAACAACTCAGTAAAGGCCATGTAGCCTTGCTGAAAGGAGAGAGTTGGGATGGAAATAATGGATCGGGTTTAGTTCACCGTTCACCATCAGCAATAGATAATTATAAACGATTATATATGACAATTGATTTAGAGGAGTTTTACCTAAATATTCACAAGAAAACACCAAAGTGTTGCTAAACCAATTTTTGTAAAATCTGACTTTTGAAGGCTTTCGGTGAAGAGTTACCAAAAAAAAATTATTTTATTTTTATCAACTCAAGCTACAAAAATACACAATTAAGAAATTCAGTTTACATCATTTACTTAATGGAAAAAAGAACCATTCTTTATTGGAAAGTTTAATTGAGATATTGGTTTGATGTTTTTTTGGCATGATTTCCAAATTGATATTAGATTTAGCTAATTAGTAAGCAGGAATTCTCATGATAAAAAAATCAATAATTGCACTTTTGTTTTTTTTTCTTTCAACTCTATGGAGTCAAGAGCTTGAAGAGGATGATGAATACGAGTATGGCATTGTACCGAATTATAGCGTCAACTTATATACCGGTTATCCTGTTGTAAAAGCTGAATCCTTTGAAACTTATGATGTTTCTAGACCGGTTGTTGGTCTATCAGTCGGAACTCCATTCGGCTACTATGCGAGCGATTTCTTTATCAATGTGAATCTAGAAATATTTAATTATATCTTTAGCAGGTCAGTGAATGACCAAAAATTTGGTGGAACAGCATTTCAGGTGGGCGCAAACAGTGGTCTATTTATTGGAGATGTCTCCATTAGTCTTACTGCCGCAACGGGTGTTTTTCATGCTGGTACAGGATTTATTGCTGGAGGAAGCATAGATCTGCCAGTTGGTGGATATATTGCAGACTCATTTGATTTACCAGAGTCCTTGGAGCCGCACATTCAGGCTTTTGAAATGAGATTAACAACAAGATCAAATATCGTTCAAAAAAGTGACGGTACAACTGGATGGGTTGATGCAGGTGTATCCTTAGGTTATGAGTTTTAATCTTTAGTTGAGAAAATAGCTAGATATTATTTCTAGAAATTCCTGTATTTTACTCATTTCATTTATTGAAAAAATATTTTTGAAAGCGTTATGATGAGAGCTCTACACCTCGCATCAATTACTGTTTATATTACAATAGCTAACTTAGTAATGGGCCTGGTACCCGAAAAAACTGTTGCTATCTTAGATTTTAAACCTAGTGGCGTTACCAATAAACAGGCCATAAGTATTACAAATCGAATGAGAGTGCAAGTTGATTTAAGCGAAGTCGCTAGACAAGTTAGTCGAAAAACTATCAGCAAAGTCATGAGAAGAGAAGGCCTAGAAACTGTAAAGTGTATAACGGCTGAATGTCTAGCTGATATAGGGCAGGTCTTAGATGTTAATTATATATGCTCAGGTGAGTTGATTAAGGTTGCAGATAGCGTATTTATAATCGATATGAACATGGTTAGTGTAGATTCTCGATTGACCACACGCTCAAAAAAAATAAATGTTAAAGGTGATCTTGGAGATGTCGCACTAGAAATGGAGATTCTCGCATGGGAAATGTTTTGGCTAAAGGCACCAGAATTACTAATAACGAAAAAAAGACTTGGTAGAAATGATCCTCGTATTCTTAATATGTTAAAACCAAGGACACGAAGAGATGCCCTAATAAGGTCATTTTTATTTCCAGGCTTGGGATCCATCCATAGAGGAAATATGCTCCATGGAGCTGCCTTCATGGGTTTAGAGATAAGTTTTTTAGGTCTAGCATTGTATAATCAGTCTCAGTTGGATAAGTTTAATGCCGATAAGGAAAATAACTTAAACATATACCGAATACAGACCCGGGCAGACTCCATTCGAAAATATGTTGAAATTTTAGATGGCATAGAAAAGGATTTGAAAAAAGTAAATAATAACCTATTTGTTTTTAGTATTTCCGCATTGGGAGTTTGGGGAGCCAGTTTAGCTCATGCCTATTTTGCTGATAAAAAGGATGATGAAATTGTTTACCAAGACTTTATCAGGTTTAGTTACAGCCCTTTTAGAAATGCAATTCAAATAAATTGGTATTTTTAATGCGATATAATATTAATTTCATATTATTTTTTACTCTCATACTATCCGGATGCACTAATGATTTAACTGATCTAGAAAGTGAATTAAATAACCCTCTTGATTCTGACCTGTTGAAGTGCGGTCTTCCCGCCTTTTCCATTTCACCCAGAAGCTCAAATGTGACCATTGGAACTATATTCTCAACGGATATTTTTATTTTGGAGGACCCGGATAGCAGTACATATATTGGTGGCGCGAAAGCCGTTGTTAAATATGATCCAATTGCTTTAGAGTTTGTCAAAGCGATTAATGGTGATATCAGTACTGGATCAGATCCATTATTTTTTGTTGATGATTCATCAAAAGGAAAAGTTGAAATTATTTCTGTATTTATCAGCGGTGATTCTAGTGGACTTAATGCTGGCAACAATCTTCTTTTGGCTACACTTCAATTCCGATCCTTGGCAGAGGGATCTGATACTTTAAAATTTGATCGTACTGAGGATGATTCTTGTAATATATCCTTCACTACATGTGAGCTTGTTGATCCAGATGACCAACCGATTTTAATTCGAGGATTTGAGGATAGTGTTGTTAATGCGGACTAAATACTTAGTAATAACCGTCATAATTTTTTCTTTCGCATATGGACAATTTGTGAATACTATTGCTGGAAGTGGAAGCGCATCATGGCAGGATGGCGCAGGTATAAATGCAAGCTTTAATAGACCTCAGGGAATAGATGTAGACGCTTCAGGAAATATATACGTAGCTGATTTTTACAATAATCGTATCAGGAAAATCACCCCGGCTGGAGAAGTCACCACTTTGGCAGGAAGTAGTTATGGTTATCAGGATGGGAGCGCTACGGAAGCAAGGTTCCGGTATCCATCGGATGTTGCAGTTGATGTTTTAGGTAATGTTTACGTAGCTGATTCATATAACAACCGTATTAGAAAAATAAATTCTGTGGGTGTTGTGACTACAATCGCAGGCAGTGGTTCAAGCGGTTTTACAGATGCATTGGGTACTTCAGCAAGATTTAACAGACCGTCAGGCATCGCAATTGATGCTAGTGGCATAATCTATGTCGCCGATAGATATAATCATCGCATAAGAACAGTCTCTGCATCCGGACAGGTGACAACAATAGCAGGAAGCAGTGCAGGATATCTTGATGGTGAATCTTCCAATGCCAGATTTTATGAACCTATCGATGTAGATGTAGATGGTGTTGGTAATATTTATATATCGGATAAAAATAACCATATTGTCAGGAAGATTTCTACGAATGGATCAGTTACAACTGTTGCTGGTTATGGTGGCTCATCAGGAAGCACAGATGGATCTGGAATAGATGCAAGATTTTTCAATCCGTGGGGAGTGACAGTTAGTTCAAATGGAATTGTTTATATCGCAGATGAATCGAATAATAGGATAAGAAGAATATCCACAAATGGGGATGTAACTACTATAGCTGGAAATACACCAGGATACAGTGATGGTATTGGCGACGATGCCCTTTTTAATTCTCCAATGGGTATCGCAACTTATGGCGATAGTCATTTATACATTGCAGATTATGATAACAACAGAATACGATCTGTCTTGTTAGACTCAAATTTGACTTCAAATGAAGAAGTAAAGTTTTCTCTAGCAGGCGGATATAGCTCATACAATATCGCATCAAGCGTTTCAAGTAATGGTAGCTTAATGGGCGGGATAACTATGTCAGCTAGTGGACTTTTACCAAGTGAAGCATATTTATTAAAAGTTTCTTTTGATCAAGGTAATACATGGCATTTAATCGATCAAGCAAGTGCAACCATCGGTACCTACGATGGGTCAGGATCGTTCATCCCAAATACGGTAGGTAGCGCTGAAATTGAGATCTCCCACATTAGTTTGTCTAGCTTGGTCAATTGGCCTGGGAATGATGGCACTATAAGGGTAAGAGTAAGTAATCCAATGGAGACATATCATTTTCCGAACTCTTTCGGAGAGCAATTCATTTTGGATCTAACGAAACCAGAAATCAATGTAGCTTCAATATCATCAAATAATTTAAATAACTCATCCTACGCATCCCTAGGCGATATCATTACTATTTATTTTCAATCATCAGAGATGCTTGGTAATACAACTCAACCAATTTCGGGGACGATTAATGGAAATTCCATCACGGCAATAGGTTCAGGAATCGCTTGGCAGGTATCATCCTCGGTTACTAGTTTGGATCCTGAAGGAATTACTGTCTTTGATATTTTTTATTATGATGTAAATGGAAACCCCGGACAGTACTCTATCTCAAGTACTACTAACCAGTCATTTGTTATTGTAGATAAGACAGCCCCTACAGCTTCAAATATCACTATATTCTCTAGTAATACTGATAATACACAAGCGGGTTCTGGTGATTCAGTTACAGTTACATTCACTGCAAATGAGCAATTAAGTAATTTAACTGAGGTAAAAATAGCAGAGCAAACAATCCTTTCTTCAAATATAATTAATTTAGAAAATAACTCATGGAGCTTTTTCTATGTGTTGCAAGGAGGTGAAAAAGATGGAGTTGTGGATTTCACCTTCACTTTAAATGATTCTGCGGGAAATTCACTCACTTATGATACTCCAGAATCGGGTTCTGTGGAATTTAATGCGGACCCAATTATAATTTCGGTTAATTCTAGTAAAAACAATGGATACTATAATGCCGGTGAGGTTATTGAAATCAATGTTAATTTCATTGAAGAAGTGCTTGTAACCTCTGGCACGCCAACTCTAGAGCTTGAGACAGGAAATACAGATGCAATAACCAATTATATAAGAGGAAGTGGAACCAAAACTTTAATATTTACATACACTGTATCGGAATCTGACTCCTCTGATGATTTAGATTACACTAGCGCGAACGCACTTAGTTTGAATGGTGGTACAATAAAAGATGAAGCTGGCCATAATGCGAATATCGCACTTCCTGATCCCGGTGAACTAAACTCCCTTGGAAGAAACAGAAATATCATCATTGATAATGTTGACCCTGTATTAAACTATGTTACTTCCTCTCAATCTGATGGTACTTATAATATTGGAGACAATATTTATTTAAACGTTGTTTTTAATGAAAATATTTACGTTGTAGGCTCACCCAAGCTTGAAATTTCAGTTTCAAATCAAATAGTGAATGATAGCTCTAAATCGATCAGCTTTTACAATAGAAGTGGTTCAATGGCTCGGTTTCGCTATCAGGTTTTAGAAGGCGATACTACCAGCTTACTGCAATACACATCGCAGAGCGCATTATCTTTAAATAATGGCAACATAGTTGATGCAGCGGGTAATTCAGCCTCAATTGTTTTACCTACTCCCGGTTCATTAAACTCATTAGGTTCAAATCGAAATATAATTATTGATGGCATAGCTCCATTCATCAAAATAGTATCATCATCATCAATTAATGATATTTACAAAATTAATGACAATATTGATATCGAAGTCGAATTTTCCCAGCCAGTTACAATATCGGGCACTCCATATATTGATTTAGAGACAGGTCAATACAACGGTAGGGCGTATTATTCAAGTGGCGCAAATACTCGAGTTTTAAAATTTATTTATAATGTAGCTAGTGGTCATTCAAGTGCTGATTTAGAATATATAAATAGCACTAATGCGCTATATGGAACAATAAGAGATCCCTCCTATAATAATGCCAGTAGAATATTGCCTCTTATTGGAACGGAGAATTCTTTATCAGGAACAAGTTCAATAATCATCGATGGGATTATTCCAAATGTGGTTAGCATTAGTTCTGATAGCCCTGATTTAACCTACAAAATAGGAGATTCAATTGATATTAAGGTTTCTTTTAGCGAAAATATTTTGGTAACTGGAATCCCGAGCATAGTTTTAGAAACCGGATCTAATGATGGATTGGCAAATTACCATAAAGGATCAGGTACTAATGATCTGAACTTTGAATATATCGTAAGAAGCGGAGACCAATCTATTGATTTAGACTATTCCAGTAATTCTGCTCTTCTTTTAAATAATGGTACCATAAAAGATATTGCACGTAATCCAGCTAATCTTGAGCTTTTTAGTCCAGATTCTACAGGTTCCCTTGCGGCTAATAAAAACATTGTGATTGATGGTATTGCTCCACAAGTGAGTCAGTTGTCTATCCGTTCAAATAATGGGAACGATCAATTTAAGGCTGGACCTGGAGATGTTGTGACAATTTCTGTGACATTTTCTGAGCCAATTGGAACACCCTTAGGCATGATTGGTGGATACCCTGCAATAATATCTGGAGGGAATAATGTATGGAGTTTTTCAAGGGCTCTTACCAATGAAGACGTTGAAGGGGTGGTTGATTTTAGTATAGGATTTGTTGATCTAGCCGGGAATGCAGGATTGCAAGCAACTGAGGTAACAGATAGTAGTAGCGTTCTTTTTGATAAAACAAAACCATCCTTGACATCAATAACATCATCAAATCCCGATGGTACTTATATTGTAGGAGAGATAATATCAATAATTATTATTTTTGATGAGATAGTTAAGGTTCAAGGCAATCCCAAGCTATTATTAGAGACTGGCCAGGATGATGGCTTTGCTAATTATACTAGTGGCAGTGGTACAAACCAGATTATTTTTAATTATACGATTGAGGAAGGTGATTCAAGTGCGGACTTAGCTTACAAAACTGTAAACTCACTACTGTTAAATAACGGAAGTATCTATGATATCGCTGGAAATTTAGCTAGACTAGGTCTAGATATGCCTGGCTCAGGAAATTCATTAAGCGCTAATAAAAACCTAATTGTTGATGGTATTCTTCCAAAAATTACAAATGTTTCATCATCAATAATTGATAGCACATATAAAACTGGTGATTTAATTCCAATTCAAATTACTTTTAATGATTATGTCACTGTGGCTGGTACTCCGTATCTAATTCTGGAAACTGGGATTGAGGATGCGCATGCCAATTATATTAGTGGTTCAGGAGAAACGGTTTTAATTTTCAATTACATAGTTAAAGATGGAGACATATCCCCAAATTTAGATTATGCAGGAATTTCTGCTTTAAAAACAAACCAAAATAGTGTTTACATAAAAGATGGAAATGGGAATAGTGCAAATCTTCATTTGCCAGACCCTGGATCATTGAATTCATTATCTTCACTTAAAAATATTGTTATTGATGGAATAAGACCATCTGTTATTTCCGTTACATCACAAGCCTCAAATGGAACATATAAAATTGGAGATCAGGTCACAGTTAATACTGTATTTAGTGAACTAGTAAATGTTAGTGGAGAACCTCAGCTATTGTTAAATACTGGAAACCTGGCACCTTCAGTTGCAATATATGTTGGCGGTACAGGTACAACTGTTCTTTCATTTTTGTTCACTGTTTCAGAGGGAGATACAAGCTCTGATCTTGACTATTATAGCAATCAGTCTTTCATACTAAACAATTCCGTAATAATTGACAGTGTTGGAAATAATTCAAATTTAGATTTATTTGAGCCCTCAACAAATAATTCATTAAGTTATAATAAAGACATAATAATAGACGGCAATATCCCAAAGATTCAATTGGTAACATCAAGTAGCGAGGACGGTAGTTATAATGAGGGTTCTGTAATTGACATTAATATTCATTTTAGAGAACCTGTTGTTGTAAGTGGTGGGCCATATTTGAAACTAAGCACAGGTGAGAATAGTGCTTATGCATTTTATGAAAGTGGGGCAGAGAGCTCAGTTTTAATTTTTAGATATGAAGTAGGAAGTGGAGAAAATTCTTCAAAATTAAATTACATAGATCAAAATTCTTTTAAAATTAATGATGGTATGTTGAAGGATCTGGCAGGTAATCAAGCCGAACTTTTTCTTCCTAATCCTCTTGGAAATAACTCTTTATCTTCGAATAGCAATATAATCATTGATACTGATAGTCCTAAAACCTTTTTCGCTTTCAATGAAAAATACTTTAATAAAGATGGTTGGTCCGAAATTGGCCAAATATTTGGAACGTCTTCTGATTCATTATCCGGTATATCAATAGTCAAGGTTAAAATAAAAAGAGAAAGCGATGGTTTTTTTCTTTCTGGAAGCAATTGGAGTCCAGATAGTATTTGGCTATCGGCACAAGGCGCGGAACAATGGGTATTTAATCTTGATCCCCAGCTACTATCAAATGATGTAAAATATACGATTTTTTGTAAAAGTTTAGATATTGCAGGTAATGTTGAAACGTTAGTAGTCAAAGATTCATTTATTTATGATACAGAGCTTCCATTTTCTAATATTCAAATGATAAGTCACATATATAGCGATTTCACCTGGGAGAACGATTCATCTATCGCAGGTTTGGCTAAGGACTCTATATCAGGCATTGAAAATGTACTTTTACAAGTGAAAAATCTTTCAGATGATACTTACTGGGATAATGAAGGATGGGTTGAAGATTCTAGCTGGATTGAAGCGTTTGGATCAAGTTATTGGTACTATCAATTAGATAAAGAGCAATTAGAAGATGGTTCATTGTACAGGATTTTTTCGATTGCAGTTGATAGCGCAGGTAACATACAATCTGACTCAACGTATTTTGATTTTATTTTTGATATTAGTGGCCCCTCTAAAGGATGGGTTTATGATGGCCTATCTGAACAAGATATATCATGGTCAAATAACATCACATCAATTCAATCTCGTTGGACAGGTTTCTCAGATGCCACCAGTAATATTACATCTTATCATGTATCCGTTGGTACAGATTCTGGGGGTGCGGACTTGATTGAATGGACTGATATTGGGCTAGATACATTTTTTATTTTTGATCAATTGGAACTTGACAATGGCCTCAGATATTTCTTCAATGTGAAAGCTAGCGATGAAATAAATAATTTTTCTCCAATAGCAACGAGCAATGGCGTTACGATTGATACTTCACCGCCAGTAATATCAAACGTCTTTGAGGGTGGATACAATGATCCTAGTTATCAAGGAGATACTACCCAGATCTTAATCAACTGTATGGCAGATGATGATTTCTCTGGGGTTGCTTCATATGCTTTTTCCTTGGGTGTTTTTGAGGGCGATACGAGTATCTCTAGTTGGAAACAAAATATTCAAGATTCTATTTATATTTTTGACAACTTGTCTCTTGAAAACTCAAATAAATACTGGGCAAACGCATTGGTTGCTGACTCTGCTGGGAATATATCTGAAGTTGCTTTTGGAAATGGAATTATTATTGACATCACTGGACCTAGTGTTGGTACATCAATTGACTTAAGTCCCATAAATGAAGTTGAGGACCAAATATATACACCCTCCGATTCATTAATTATTGCTTCTTGGATTGGATTTAAAGATTCATTAAGTGGAATTGGAAGATATGAATACTCAATTACAACAGATGACACGGTCCTTGTAAATTGGACAAGCACTGGCTTGGATACTATAATGAGTGATTCTTCACTTATCTTGATTAATGGTCAACAGTATTTCTCGCATATCCGAGCTTTTGATGAAGTTGGGAATGTTTCTTCAGTTATTACCACCGACGGAATCACAGCAGATCTTGATGGGCCAATTGGCACTTATGTTTCTGATGGAGATTCAGTAGATATTGACAGGCAAAATAATTTAGTTAATTACAACGGATTTTGGTCAGAATTCACAGATCAACGATCAGGTTTATTGGGGTATGAAATCGCTTTGTATGATACAAAAGATTCCCTTGTTATAGTTGATTGGAACTTTACTGATACTGATACTTTTTTTAGATTTGAAAATATAACACTACTACCAAATCATACATATGAGTTGCATGTTTTAGGCATAGATTCTGTTTTAAATAAAGGGCCGATAATCAAAAGTGATGGTGTTTTCATTGATATTGAAGCTCCAGCGACCCCGAAAAATCTAATCGGAAAGTTTTCATCAGAAAGAATTGATCTTAGTTGGTCGGCTTCCCCAGTAAATGATTTTGGTTATTTCATTGTATATGCAGGTGAAGATTCTTCTGCAATGGAATCTATTCTAGAAACAATAACGCCCCTTGCTAATGCGTTTACAAACGAATTTAGTGATGGGAATAAGTATTATTTTCGAGTCTCTTCAGTAGATGATTCAGGAAATGAAAGCCCACAATCAGCTTTAGTTTATGGTATTCCACAATTGGCTAAAATTAACCGCACTCACCCAGACACAACCTATATTTTGCATCCCTCAGATAAAACACTCAGGTTTAAATTTTCCCAACCCCTGTATAATCCGGGTATACCGTCCATTAGTTCCGCGGTATATGATAATATGAGATATGAAATGTCTTACTCTGATGATGATACTGCATTAACACTTACTTTACTCGATCAGATTGCTTCACTTGATACAATTCTGATCGCAATTAATAATACTGAGGATTGGGCCGGTAATATTTCAGATATCTCTGAAATATCCTTCCATTCTTTTTTACTAGGTGATTATGACCAAAACTTTCACATTGATGTTCACGACGTCGCACTATTTGTTGATGCCTGGGGTAATAATGATGTTCATAATGAACTTGGGCCAGTAAATGGAAGCGTCCCGAATCTAATTCAGGAGCTTGATCAGAAATTTAACATGAGAGATGTCATGGTTTTTAAAAGAATGTGGGATTGGTCCAATTTGAGCCCACCTGATATGTTTGTATTTAAATCGAAAAAAGGTCTTGATTTAAATGTAATTCAAGAAGGGAATGATTTAGTGATTTCGCTTCCAGAAAATATTAAAGCTTCTGAATTTTTAATAGATTACAACTATAACTCTGATGAATCGCTTCCATTTAGTTTTAGAACTATCAAAGGTGAGAATATAGTAACTTTCCAAAAATTTTATGAGGAATCTAAAAAATTTCTGTATACGAGTGCATATAGCCCAACTGATAAAAGTAAATCCGGAAAAGAGATTAGGTTGAAAATAAATAGCGAATCAGAATCGGGTTTTAATTTGTCAATCGGTTACAAGGTTATTGGAGTATCTGATATCGTGGTTGCAAAAGGAATTTCAGAATTAACCTTTTTCCCCACTCCAGAGGAATATGCATTATTGCAGAACTACCCGAATCCTTTTAATCCTGTAACGAATATTAAATACCAATTGGTTAACTCAGGAGACGTAAGTATAATAATATATGACATAATGGGAAGAGAAGTAAACAATATTATTAATGCATATAAAACTGCTGGATACCATTCAGTGACATGGAACGGCCAACATAGGAATGGCGAGAAAATGGCAGCAGGTATCTACTTCTATATGATAAAAGTAAATAATTTCAAACAAGTCCGAAAAATGATCCTTCTAAAATAACTATTCAATCATTAATTACCCATATGAGCCATGGTCTTCAGTTTATTTACTTACTTATTATCGGTTTCATTGGTTTCTCTTGTGCAGGTTCGAAACCTGATTGGATAAATGATTTAAAAGAAGTAGACAGATATTTTATTGGAGTCGGAATTTCCTCTAAAAGTGAAAAAAATTATCGAGAAATTGCATTCAATAAGGCGGAGATTGAGATAGCTCGTCAGTTAAGAGTTCAAACGAAGAGTTCAATCACAAGAGAAAAAAAAGTTGTTTTATCCGTTACTATCCAAGATAAATATATTGATCTTGTTCAAAGTGAAATCCAGGCAACTTTAGATGAAATTAAGAAACTAGATGAATATCAAGACAAAAAAAACTTCTATGTATTATTGGGCTTAAATAAAAAAGACTACTTTCAAAAGAAAAAAAAAGAAAAAGAGAATTCAATTGATAGAGTATTGAATATTATCAAAAACTTGGATAGTTTAAAAATTGACCGTCGCCTTAAGGTGCTAAATGAGGCTATGAATATCCTTTTTTCAAAAGAACTTATTTACGAAAAAGATAATTCCGGCCAGTTTATTTTCAATAACTTGAAATATAAATTATCTGAAAATTTAGATAAACTTTCTTTAGGTTCTGGAAACTCAAGATTATACTATAATCCTATTCTACAAAATAAACTAATTGCTCCAATATCTATAATGTACGAAGGTGGGTTATGTAATTCTCTTCCAATTGTAATTAAACTCGATGGAGCTATTATATCAAAATTATCTTCAAATAATAAAAAACAGACCAAACTAGTAATAAAACCCACAAAGAACAATGAGCAAATTGTTAAGGTAATTTTGGATCAAACCATTTTTGGAGAAAACATTGATCTTTTGGAACAAAGTAATTTAGTAATTGGAGAATTTATTGTTGATCCAGTAATTGGAGATTTAGAAATAATTTTCAAAGGTCCTTTATCTAAAGATCAAAAAAATAGAATCAAAAGAAATTTAGAAAACTATCTCTTTTCAAAATTCCATAAGAAAAAAACAAAATTTAATAAATCGAAGGTCACAGTTTCTATCGAAAGATTTGATCAACCGAAACACCAAATTAATTTTCCAAATATATCTTATGTAAGTGGCTCTATTAGAATCAGGAATGGTTTATTAGAAAATACATTTATCATAAATAAAACAAAAGGTGTTGATTTTGAATCGATAGAGAGAGCATTTGATAAATCAATCAATAATTCACTGGAAGAGGAACATCTTTCAATTGTGTTTAAACAAAAATAGGGGTATTTAATCGTTAAATAAGGACTATGGGATGATTTTATAGTTTTATATAGATAAGCGATTAATTAGCAGTTATATTAATGTGAAATATTTATTTTTATACAATTACAATTGATGTTGAATTGTTATAGTTGTCTGTATTAATTTAGATCAACCAACTAAGGAAAGAATATGAAATATTTATCAATTTTATTAGCACTATCCATTCCATTTTTATATGCTGGTGGAGAGTGTGGATCCAAAAGCAAAAGCGCATACAATAAAGTAGGAACTGATGTTGTCTACAACAAAGTTTCTATGAAAGTTGATGGAATGCAATGCAGTTATTCTTGTGCCGGAAAAGTTAGTACTGTCGTTCAAAGTATCAATGGTGTTAAAGATATTAACGTGGATTTTAGTAATGGTATTGCAACTGTTACATACGAAAACGATAAAGTAGACCCAAAAGATATCGTCAATGTTCTTACCGACAAAACTATGTACAAAGTAAGTCAGGTTAGTAATCAAATAAAAGACGAAGAGCCAACCAGGCTATAAGAACCATAATTTCTTTAAGAAAAGCCCCGTTCATGGGGCTTTTTTTTTATTACAAGCATTTAAGATTTCTCAAGTATTAGACCCGAATTTTATTTGCAGAATTTTTTTAAATAATTTCAGTCTTTACATATATCAAGTAACTTTGGCTGTTTAATTTTACAATAATAGGAGAAATTATGTCGGAAAATCTTCATGAATTTAATGATAATACGTTTGAGAAGGATGTAGTTGAATCTGACATCCCAGTACTAATAGACTTTTGGGCAGAGTGGTGTGGTCCTTGCAAGTCTATAGCCCCTGTAATTGAAGAAATTTCTAATGAGTATAACGGAAAATTAAAAGTAGGAAAGTTAGATGTGGATCAAAATCAAAAGACAGCAATGGAATATGGCGTTCGAAGTATTCCAACAATGCTAATTATGAAAGATGGTGGTGTTGTGAGCCAAATAGTCGGTGCTGTGCCAAAAGAAAATATCACAAAAGCAATAGATGAGATTTTATAAATAACAGGTCTCAACAAGTAATGAAAAGAAAAGTAATCATCATTGGCTCTGGTCCAGCAGGATTAACATCTGCTATTTATTCCGCCAGAGCAAATTTAAAACCGCTAGTTTTTGAAGGGATTCAGCCTGGTGGCCAGTTAACCATCACAACAGATGTAGAAAACTATCCAGGTTTTCCAGAAGGAATACTTGGTCCAGACCTTATGGATTTGTTTAGAAAACAGGCTCAAAGGTTTGGAGCTGAATGTAGGTTTGCTTCAGTAGACCGTGTTGATTTATCTGAAAGGCCCTTTGAAATAGTATCCCAAAATGAACAAATTTTTACAGAATCAGTAATTATTTCGACTGGTGCTACTGCTAAACTTTTAGGACTTAAATCAGAGAACGAGCTGATGGGTCACGGTGTTTCGGCATGTGCCACTTGCGATGGATTTTTTTTCAAAGATAAAAAAGTTCTAGTTATTGGTGGCGGAGACTCTGCTATGGAAGAAGCCTCTTTTTTAACAAAATTTGCAAAAGAAGTTACAATTGTTCATAGGAGAAATGAGTTTAGAGCATCAAAAATAATGGTTGAAAGGATATTATTGAATCCAAAAATAAAAGTTCTATGGAACCACGTACTTTTAGATATCCAAGGTTCAAAAAGTAGCGGAGTTAAAGCAGCAGAATTAAAGAATCTTGATAGTGGAAATATTTATGATTATCCATGTGATGGAATTTTTCTAGCAATTGGACATAGTCCCAATTCTAAATTATTCAGTAAATATTTAGAACTAGATAAAAATGGATATATAAAAACTATTTCGCCTAGCACAAAAACAAATATTGATGGTGTTTTTGCATGTGGAGATGTCCAAGACAGTGTTTATAGACAGGCGGTCACAGCGGCCGGTTCTGGATGTCAGGCAGCTATTGATGCTGAGCGTTGGCTAGAAACAAAAGAAATTTAAAATTCTTCTCGAAGATTACTTTTCCTAATTTGCATTGTTCGAAAGGAAAAGAATATGAAACAATCAAAAAGATTGATCTTTAAACTCAGAAGTGTTAATAAAGTATACGGTGAGACTGAGGCCGTAAATATTGGAAAACTTGATATTCACCCAGGTACTGTTTATGGTATAATTGGAGGAGTAGGAAGCGGAAAAACTACCCTTCTATCTCTACTGTCTGGATATTTACAGCCAACTAATGGCTTATTAGAATATGAGGACAAGTCTTATCAGAAAAATTGGTTAGGGAAGATAAAAAAAAATGAAGATATATTCTTTGCGGGTAGAACAGGTTTCTATCCCAGAGTGTCTGTTTCAACCATAATTTCAAATCATTTTGGGAAAAAAAAGAATGTTGTAGAGAAGCGATACTTCAATAAAAATAATTTTCAAAACATTTGGTCCCAAGATATAGAAACATTATCTCCTGGTGAGGCGCAATGGCTGGGAATGATAATGGCAATTGAAAGCGATCCTCGTGTCTTAATGATAGATAATTACGGTATTTATTTTGAGCTCGGAATGGAGAATACTTTTCGAAATCAATTGATTACAATGAATCGCAGATTAGGTACTACTATACTTTTAGCTTCCCCTGATGAGGCGTATTTAAAAAAGTTTTGTTCAGTATTAGTGTATTTAGATAATGGTTACATATCTAGAGTCAGATCTGGATTGATTAGAAGAACTAATAGAAGACGATCAAGTAATAAAAAATAATTGGAATTGATATTATTTTCTCTGAGCATTCCATAAAAAGTAATTATTCCAGAATTAATTCACCCCCATTTTTAAAGTGAATGTGGCTAATGAGAATTTTTTTCTTCACTTTCTTAATTTATATATTTTTTACTAGCTCAATAATTTCCCAACCTGATTCTAGATTTAGACCATTTGATTGGGTGTTATACCGTGGCCCTGGTGTTTTAACATCTTTTTCAGAAGGGTATTCAAATTTATTTATTGGTACAAATTTGGGTGGAATATATCGTTTTAATCTTTTTAGTAATAATTTTTTAGATCCGATTACTGTTGCTCAAGGGCTAAAAGACAATAATGTTTCCGCAGTTTATTTTGACCATAACACAGGTATTTTATGGGCTGCGACGAGCGATCATCTTGAATTTTCTTATACAAGAGAAGGTGATTGGAATAGTATTGCCATTCAAGATATTGGTTTGTCAAGGTTTGATAAAATAAAAAGGATTGGATCCTCAAAAAATTATATATGGGTACAAGGAAACTCTGTATCTGTAAAATTAGATCGATCATCAGGAACTGTAGTCGGAATCTTTCCTTATCCGGATGAAGTGAAAATTGTATGGGGTAGCGGTAATTACAGATTAGATAGATCCCTTGATGATATATTATCAAGTTATTCTATTATGTCAGGATGGTATTTATCAGGAAACCAATTAATAGATCCTATTGGAAGAAATGTAAATATTACAACTGTACTTAGAGGTCGACATGGCGATATATGGGTTGGTTCTGATAACGGAACAATGTTGCATGGGAAATCAATTTCAGAGGTTTTCTATCCTATCATAATTGGACCCTATGGAAAAAATACTGGAGGATTGATGATATTTGATGATTTTATGTGGTATGGTGGGATCGACTATATAACTGGTAAAGGTGTCTCCTGGATGAATTTAAATTCTAATGAAACTTTTACATTTGAATTTGATAAAATAATAAACATGTATCCTACACCAGTATTCTCTATTTGGAATAACCAAGAAACCACTTGGGCGGGAGGAGACGGATTGATTTTAGTGTATGACAAAAAAGAAAACTATTGGCGGACCCTGGGGGCAGAAAAAGGGATACCTAATGGGAAAATATTAAACATTGATGGAGATGTAACTTATATTTGGATCGCTTCATCCTCCGGAATTTGCAGATTAAATATAAAATCCTGGAAACAAGAGGCGGTAGGCTTTGAATATTTATTTAAAAATATTCCCGTTTATGATGTTCTTCAAATTGATGAAAATGTTTGGATAGGAAGTAGATCAGGAGTATTTATTTACAATAACAACCAGCCACAAATACGAAATGCGCAGGAAATTGGTAATAAAGAATTTGCAGAAACAATATATAACGTCAGATCTTTATGTGAATTTGATGAAAGTATTTATGTGAGTTGCGAAATTGGTATTATTAAATTTGACCAGCAAAATTTAGTATGGTCATTATTATTTCCTTCTGCTTACTATCGTAGTAAAATTGTCAATGATATGATTGTCAATAAAAAATTTATATTTTTAGGCACTGAAGATGGCATCGTTCGCATTACCAAAAAGACAGGTTTCATAAGAGAATATTATTTCCCATTTATTGGAAATGTTAATAATATAGAGTTAGATAGAAATATCATATGGATGGCTACATCAAATGGTTTATTAAAATTTAAATGGACGAGAGAGCAATGAAATTTAGTTTTATAATTATTGTTATAATGAATACGATATTATTAGGACAATCAGTGGTTGATGTAAAAAGGAAAAAAAATTTAAGTAATGTTGAAAAATTCACTCTAAATCCCTTCATCCAAGCCGTTAGTTCAGATAGTTTAAAAGTAACTGTATTTATTGAAATACCATACTTTTCGTTACAATTTGTAAAATCTGGAGATATTTTTATCTCTTCCTATGAGGCCTCAATATCCCTAGAAAATAAAAAAGGTTTATCTGTTGGATATAAGACCTGGGCTGACTCTATAGTAGTTGATTCCTACTATGAAACCAGATCATTTCGTTTGAGCCATAAATACTTTACTTCCTTTATGGTTTCTAAGGATCAATATACTTTTCGAGGTGAATTACAAGATGGAGATACAAGGAAAAGAGGGATACAGACAAAAAAGTTAGATCTAAGAAAATTAGAAAAAAAGCCATCTATTGTTACACCCATATTTCTTATTTCTCGTGCAGGTGATTGGGGTTTTGGGGATGGGTTTTTCCCTATTAGGGGACAACAAGTAAAAGAAATTGGTGATGGTGTGAACCTTTTGATTTCTGGGTTTGTCGAAAATAAACCATATGAATTGAAAATTAATATTTTAGATAAAAATGATAATGAAGTGCTTGTAGATAAAGTTGAAGATATTGGGAATAAAAATTTTTTTTCTAAGACAGTATTTATACCCTCTGGCAATTTAGAGAAAATAAAGAATGAGATAAAAATCTATTTGAATCAAGGTTCAAAAAAGGTTGACCGAAGAATATTCTTAAGTTTTTATAAGCCAGGGATATCAAATTACGTAGATGATATTGACAAAGCACTCAAGCAAATGAAATATATTTTATCCAACAAAGAAAGAAAGGAGTTCAAAGGAAAAAATTCAAAAGAAAAAAAACAATTATTCTATGAGATGTGGAAACTTAGGGATCCGACTCCGAGAACAGAGTTCAATGAGTTAATGGAAGAATATTATGGAAGAGTCTGGTTTGCTAATGAAAATTTTGATACTTGGGCTCCAGGTTGGGAGACTGATATGGGCATGATTTATATACTATTTGGCCCACCAGATGATATTCAAAAATCTAATCCTATGTCTTCTAGTTCGGCTTTATACCAAATTTGGCAATATTATCGTCTAAACAAGCAGTTTGTGTTCAAGGATCAAAACGGTTTTGGAGACTTTCGATTAGACACACCCTATATGGGTACCTGGTAGAATGTGGTTTGTGTATTACCAGCTTTTGAAAATGAAAATAAATATTTTGAAAAAATCTCTGACAAATTAAAAAATTAGATTGTTTCTAAAAAAGTATGAAATAAAATTAATGGTCGAATACAAAAAATTAATGATTTTGAAGTGAAGATTGGGGATAAAGAATTATTATAATTTTTTTACATAAAATAATAAAAATATTGCCAAGGTTAATAAGCATAAAAAGGCATACTCTTTTTTGCATAAACATAAAATTATGATTGGTTGTCTTTAATAATGTTTATTTTACTGTGTTTCTTATATCCTAGCTTTTTTAAGTGTAAATTCCGTCTAAATAGAAATTATTTATTAAAATAAGAGCTACTAAACAATATCAATGGCATCAATCAATATACCAAGCGTAATTAACTGGATTTCTGGAGATATCGCGATTGACTTAGGAACTGCAAACACCCTTATTTGGATGAAAGGTAGAGGAATAGTTATCAATGAACCATCCATAGTTGCCAGGTCGGTACATGACGATACTATTGTAGCTGTTGGTAATGAAGCAAAAGCTATGTTAGGTAGAACTCATAGGGATTTAGAAACAATTAGACCTCTACAAGATGGGGTGATTGCGGATTTTAAAATGACAGACGGTATGCTACAAGGGTTTATTCGAAAAATTAATTTGAATCGTCTCAGTAGACCTCGTATGGTTATATGTGTACCATCTGGAGTTACAGAGGTTGAAAGAAGGGCTGTCAAGGATTCTGGAGAAAGAGCTAATGCCAGGGAAGTTTATCTAATTGAAGAGCCTGTGGCCGCTGCTATAGGAATTGGTTTAGATATTAGTCAACCCATTGGTAATATTATAGTGGATGTTGGTGGAGGCACAACAGAAATTGCTGTTATATCATTAAATGGCGTCGTAACAAAAGAAACTATTCGTATAGCAGGCGATGAAATGGATGAGGCAGTGTTACAATGGTTTAGAAACGAGCACAAACTTGAAATAGGACTAGGTATGAGTGAGACAATTAAAAAGTCTGTTGGTTCTGCAATGAAAATGAGCTCAGAGACCATAGCTGTTAAAGGCCGTGATCTAGTCTCAGGAATACCTAAAACTATCGAAGTTTCCTCTGATGAAATAAGACAAGCTTTAAAAGATCCTGTGAATTCTATTGTTGAAGCCGTAAAACGATGCCTAGAGCAAACCCCGCCAGAATTAGCCGCTGATATTTTGGAGAGGGGGATTATTCTTGCTGGAGGAGGTAGTCTTTTAAAAGGCATAGATCAAATCATTCGAGAAAGAACTAAAGTTCCTGTCAATGTTTCTGAAGATCCTCTACTGTCAGTTGTGAAAGGAACTGGAATGGTTTTAGAAAATCTAAAAAAATATGAGGCGGTCCTTCTGTAAGGTTGAATGCGCAACCGTTACTTAATACTTTTAAAAAATAGAGACCACATAGTTTTTATACTTGCCGTTCTTTTTTCCTTATTGTTGCTTATAAACAATTCAGATCCCAGAATGTCAGTTGTAAGGGCAAAAACCGCAGAGCTAATTGCTTTTGTAACATCGCCAGTAACATGGTTGGAGTCATTAATATTTCTTGAGGAGGAGAATAGGCTTTTGCGAGAAAAAAACCTTTCTCTGACTTTACAAGTAGAATCCATGCTTAATTTAGAGAAAGAGAACCAGGAACTAAATCAAATGTTGGACTTTAAATCTAAGACCAATTTAAAGATATTGCCGGTGAGAGTTTTAAATAAGGGAATTCAACCAAATCTTTTATCAGTTATAATTAATGCTGGTAAAAAAGACAATGTACTTCCTAATCAACCAGTTTTAACATCAGAGGGTGTTATAGGTAAGACAATTGAATCAGGCGAAACCGCTTCTATAGTACAATTAATTACCGATGTAAATTATAGAATCAGCGTTAGGATTTTACCTAGCGGGGCTACTGGCATCTTAAGATGGATAGGAAACGGTAGAGGTCAAGTTAAGGAAGTTCAAAAAAATGTTAAAATTAATATTGGAGACAAAGTAATTACATCAGGATTTAGTGACATTTATCCTGCTGGTCTGCCTGTTGGGAAAGTCTCATCTGTTTATGATGCAAGAGGTAATTATCAAAAAGATGTCATTGTTGACTTACCAACTGATCTAAGTGCATTTCAATATGCGTTCATTATTACAGATCGTTCATATGAAATGGAATAAAATAATTTTTTCTGGAATATTTGTATGGTTTTTACAATTAATATCTGCTGATCTATTAGCAATAAATACCGTTAGACCAGATTTTGTAGTTATCGCAGTTTTATATTGGTCTGTAAGAAATGGTAGGCTGACTGGAATCTTTTCAGGATTAATAATTGGTTTATTGATTGATTTATCAGGGACAGCAACATTTTTTGGTTTATCGCCATTGATTTACACTATTACTGGTTACCTTGGAGGTCACTTATTTGAAAAAAATCAATCGGTAAATATTATATATTTCACTTTAGCCTGGGTAGCAATAATTGGATTTCAATTTTTGATTTTTTGTTTGGTTCGATATCAAAATATTTTGATTACAAACTATGTTCTGTTTTGGTCGAAATGGTTTGGGACTTTTTTTTATACTATCTGTTTTGCGGGTATACTTCAATTAATTTACCCTATTAATAACGATTAATCATGCTAAAAGCTGAAAATATTGTAACACACAGACAATACATAATTGCAGTCTCCTTCTGTTGTTTTTTAATAAGTATTTTAATCGGGCGATTTTTTCAAATCCAAATTTTAGATTATGACTGGTATCGAGATAAGGCCAATGCAAATAGAATAAGAAAAGTAACTACTGCTGCACCAAGAGGTTTAATCCTAGATCGAAATGGGCAAATTCTGGTTGATAACTTTCCTACATATGTTTTAAACGCTATTCCATGGGAGCTATCTGATAAAGGAAAAAAATTTGAGTTTATTTCATCTGTTATAGGGCTTAATTCTGAAACTGTTTCCAAAAATTACAAGAAATATTACAGGGGTAAGTTTTTTTCAACCCGTTTAGCTAAAGATCTAACATTTGACCAAGTTTCCAGATTGGAAGAGAACAGGCTTCACCTGCAAGGTATTTACTATGAAAATTTTCCAGAAAGATATTTCCCAAGCAATATTAGAGGTTCTCACATTTTTGGGATTGTAAAAGAGGTGGATCGAGTGGTGCATAATTCAATTATTAATAAGGAATTATACGAATTAGGTGAAATGATAGGTTGGAGTGGAATTGAGAAACAATATGAAAAATACCTAAAAGGTCAAAAAGGAATTTACTTTTATGAAGTAGATGCTTTCGGTAGAGAGATGGGCCATGTTAAAGATTTAAAACCAACCGAACCAGAGCCAGGATTAAATATTATAACAACCTTAGATTTAAATGTTCAGCATTTTATTGAAGAATTAATGATCGATAAAAGAGGTGTTGTTTTAGTTGGAGATTCAAAAAGCGGTGAGATTTTGGGAGCAGTAAGTGCTCCCGATTTTAATCCAGAGTTATTTACCGGACTTATCCTTGAATCTACCTGGAACGAAATTAGGAATGACCCTGATAAGCCACTTTTAAATCGTTATTTACAGGGTTTATACCCACCAGGATCAATCGTTAAGATGGTTACCCAAACAGCTTTGATTGAAAAAGTAGATTTTGATCCCAATGCATCATATAATTGTGAGGGTTCTTACCAATTTGGAGATAGGCTCTTTGGTTGTTGGGTTGAGGAAGGTCATGGAGAACTAGATTTAACAGGAGCAATGGTAAACTCATGTGACGTTTATTTTTACAAAGCAGTTCAATTTTTAGAATTAGATCAATTAGCAGAAATGTTTATTGAATTTGGTTTTGGAGAAAAAACTCAAGTAGACATACCTGGTGAAGCTATGGGTCTGGTGCCAAATAAAGCATATATGAACAAAAGGCATGGCCGATATAATTGGAGTAAGGGCGCTCTGTTAAATATTTGCATAGGTCAAGGTGAGACGTTAGTTACGCCATTACAGGTCTTAAATTACTTAAATCTCATTTCTACAAGAGGTAAAGCAGCGCGTCCTCATTTTGTTATGTTAGATGAAATAAAATTAAATAAAGAACCACGTATTAAACCTGAGACTTGGGATCGCGTAATTAATGATATGAGACTGGTGATAACTGATGAAAATGGTACAGGAAAGTCTGCCCAGCCAGATATAAAAGAAGTATATGTATATGGGAAAACAGGTACAGCGGAAAACGCCCATGGAGAGAGTCACGCTTGGTTCATTGGCTGGGCTGAACATAAAAATCAGCAAATATCTGTAGTGATCCTTTTAGAAAATGCTGGTTCAGGAGGAAAAGTTGCAGCTCCGCTTGCAGAAAATATTTTTTATAAAATTTTCAGTTCAAAAAATTTAGTTATCAATGATAATTAAAAAAATTAAAGAATATAGAGAGTTTCCAATCAATATTGTTTGGTCTGCAATGTTTCTTACGATCCTAGGACTGGTAGTGCTTAGAAGCATATCTCAACATAGTAATGGTAATTTTTTTCAAAATCCATTCCTAAAACAAGTTCTTTTTTTAGGGCCGGCTATTATTTTGTGTATAATAGTTTATTACACTCCAAGGTTCTTAATACATAAGTATGCTTACAATGTATACGTATTTGGAATTTTTATTATTCTACTGCCATTTTTTGGGGACCCTCAAGCTGGCACCTTTCGGTGGCTAGATTTGGGACTTCCTTTTTCTGTACAGCCAAGTGAATTTGCGAAAATTTTTACTATAATTGCACTTGCCAGATATTTATCAGATCATAATTTAAAAATGAAAAACTTCTCATCAATAATTATACCTTTATTGTTGGGACTCATTCCAACGGTCATAATACTTCAGCAACCAGATCTGGGGACTGCGATTATAATGTTAACTCCATTATTACCTATGCTATACTGGGCTGGATCAAGGTTTTTTCATTTATTTTTACTTTTGGCACCAATTTTTAGCATGCTAACTGCTTTTCATACAATTGCATTCTCTATTTGGGCAATTTTACTAGCTTTAGTGATATTTTTTTATCAACCTACTTTTGTTTTGAGCATTATTTTGTTCTTTGGGAATATTTTTTTGGGATTGTTATCCCCTGCGCTTTGGAATAATTTTTTTACCCAATATCAAAGAAACAGGATTTTAACATTATTTAACCCCGAAAAGGATCCTTTGGGTGCGGCATATCAAATAATACAAAGTAAAACAGCTATTGGATCAGGAGGTCTGTTTGGTAAGGGATGGGGTAACGGGACACAAACCCACTTAAAGTTTTTACCCGTTCAAGAGTCGGATTTTATTTTATCAGTAATGGGTGAGGAGTTAGGATTCATTGCTCTTTCATCTGTTCTTCTTGTTTTTGGCTATTTATGTGTAAATATTTTAAAGCATTCTTTTCAATCCAAAGACAGATTTTCAAGCTTAGCCATGCTTGGATGTGGAACGGTACTTATGTCGCATGTTTTTGTTAATACAGCTATGACCGTTGGGCTTATACCAGTTAAGGGATTACCATTTCCATTCGTTTCATCAGGCGGATCATTTTTGCTAACAAGTTATATAATGTTGGGCTTAGTATTAAAACTCAGCAACAATTATGCTGATTAAATGAAACTTATTTGATGAGTGAAAATTATCCGGTAACTTATACAGCTAATACTAACTGTATTTAGGAAGTAAATGCTTCAACGAATTTCGTATCTAATCACAACATTATCTTTACTAATGTTAATTAGTGTTGCTAATGGACAAAAAAGCTCTGAGCGTGAACTGAGAAGACTGAATGCAAAAATTGACCGTATCCGCGTGCAGGTTGATTCCTTAGAGCTGGATAACCAGATACTCCTACCGGAGTTGATGTCAGCTTTTAAACAGGCCGTTAAAAGTAAGTCACAACAGGACTCTGTAACTCTAGTCATACTTAGAAGAATAAATACGTTAAGTAACAAAATAGGTTTTCTGGAAAATGAGTCTAAATCTAGAGATAGCACTAATCTGGAGATACTAAATAAGTTGGTCCTCGTTGAAAATAAGATTGTTACTCTTGCAAATAGTTATAATGAAATGACTAAGCTTAAATCTGGACAGCCCATATCTTCAGCTCCTGAATATAATGCTGCCCAATACAAGCAAACATATATGAACAGTCTGGCTAATTTTCAAAGCCGAGATTATGACAGAGCAATTAAAGGGTTTCATGATCTAGTCAAATCAGATGCGACTAATGAATTAGCTGACAACAGTCAATATTGGTTGGCTGAGTGTTATTATGCTCAAAAAGATTTCAAAAGGGCTATAGTTGAATTTCAAAAAGTATTCAGTTATGCTGGTACTGATAAGAATGATGATGCTCAATTAAAAATAGGATTATCTTATCAAAGTATTGGAAATATAGACAAGGCACGCGAGGAATTTCAAAGAATGGTTGATTATTTCCCCGGGAGTGAATATTACCCAAGGGCTCGAGAAGCACTTAAGCAATTATCGATCGATTAAAAAACAACTTTACTTATATGTCAAAAAAACTTTATTACCTAACAACAGAAATTACACCTTTTGCCAATCCAACAGAATTGGGAGATTTCTCAGTAAATGTACCATTCCTTTTGCAGGAAAAAGGTCACGACATCCGTACGATTATTCCAAAATATGGTTACATTAGTGAGAGAAAATATATTTTACGAGAGGTTATTAGGCTGAGAGAAATCCCATTTGAATTTGGTGGAGAAAATAAAATTGCAAGTGCAAAAAGTGCTTTTATTCCTAAGACTAGGGTGCAGATTTATTTCCTTGAAGATGAGTTTTGGTTTAAACCTTTGACTAATTTAGTATACAAATCTAAGAATGGGCGCATTTTATCAGATAACGGAGAGAGGTATGCTTATTTTGCAAAAGCTGTTTTAGCGACATTGCCACATTTATTTTGGGCACCTGACATTTTTATATGTAATGGTTGGCAAAGTGCTATGGCTCCCGGCATTTATAAAGCCCACTTCTCAAATATAAACGATACATTTTATAAGAAATTAAAGACTGTTTTAGTGATACATGATCTCAGTGAACACTCAATTGTTAACAAAAACGTTTTTGAATTAGCGGAAATTGAAATTAATAAATCATTGAAAGGTGATATGCTCAATGTTTATGAAGTGGCAGCCTATGATGCAGATGCGGTGATAATTTTTGATTCTCCTTCAAATATAATTTCAAAAGATCTCATGAAAAAAACAGGTTTTCAAGATAATAAAAATAAAGTTTCCATCATTAAATGGTCTGATGATGAGTCCCCGGACTATGGATCTATTTCCGATCAAATGGATAAAATTTTATCTAAACTGCCTAAGTAACTAACTTTTAAATCCGGGTTCATGCTAAAAAATCTTCTTGTTTCAAAGATTTTAGGACTTTTTATTCTTTTTATGACAAATTTTAGTTGTACTGAAAACAATGTTACAGGAGATCTAGACCATTTAAATAATAATATTGTTGATACTACCACATATGATATTTCTGCTCAGTCATATTACGTGACTCCAAAACTCGGAGATGTAGATGGATTATATTTTGGAAGAAAAAATAATTTATCCGCAGAAATCAGTCTATTTAAAATGCCAAACAGTAATGTTTGGAAAATGCATTATGACTCAACCTTTTTAATTGATAGCATCTTTTTTGACATTCAATCACCCGATACTCATATTTATGACGGGATGAATTTCAATTTATATTTTTCCCCAGATTCATACTTTAGTGAATCTATGAGTTATATAATTGATTTTGATAATTTAAATATTAACAATTGGCAAAGTGTTGGATCAGGAAAAATTGAAAAAGATAATAATACTGAAAAAACCATGATATCGTGGAATTTATCAGGAATGATTTCTAACATTTTTGATCAATCAGAGGATACAACTATGTTTCGCACATTCGCAGTAAAATACGATTATAATGAGGGAGAATTTTTTAAATTTTATAGTCGAGAGTCAAGCGCTGGTGGTTCAGAAGATCCTAAGATAACATTATTTTATAGACAATTACTGAATGTAAATAGTGATACAGTTAGTTATGATACAACAAACACTAGCATATACGTTTCCGAGGATATCACAATTATCAAAAATGATTATGATACAAAAGACTCCCTTAATCTAAATATCAGTCTTGGTTTTGGAGAACGATTAAAATTATCATTCGACTACTCTTTTCCAAATGGGTCTCTGCTGAAAAAAGCAGATCTCGTATTAATTAGTGATAAAAATGTTGTATCCGATGGGTACTTAATTATAGTAGATCCAATAGTAAATGATATTGATACTGGCGCTGTAGATTTTATTGATGATCCTTATTCTACAACAGGTTTTCCTCTGAATGCAGTCAGTGCAATTGAAGATTCAGAAATAAGGTTTGATATGAAAAATTATTTTCAATATCTGATACTTAATGAAGTAGAAAATTATGGATTAAAAATGACGCCTATAGCTTCAAATAACCCATTTGATAAAACCAGGTTTTTATTTGATGATAATCAGGCTAAGCCAAGGATAGAATTAGTGTATGTTGTACCATAAGTATCTTTATTTTTTGTTAATGATGACAAACCTATTTGGTCAAGGAATAATAAATGGATTTGGATTGGGGCAGTTACATAAGTACTCGGGGCCAAATAGGGCCGGTCAAGGAATCCACTTATTAGGGCCAAGTTATAAAAAAGATGTTTCTCTATCAAATCCTGCTACGTGGGCAAAGCTCAAGTTTACTAATCTCTCTTTTTCTTACGGAGCTATTAGAAATACAATTCCAAATACTTTCAATGAATTTTCCGGGTTGTCCTCAATTAAGTGGATCATACCTTTAAAAGAAAATAGCGCATTAGGTTTTAGTTTGGAACCTTACTCATACCAAGACGTCAATATTTTGGATAGCTCAATTGCTGAAATAGTGGCATTTGGTGACACCATACGCTATCAAAACTCATTTAAAAAATCAGGTGGAATAGCATCATTTAATATTGGTTATGGAAGATCCCTTAATAAGAAAGTTGATTTAGGTATAGGATTAAAATTATTATTTGGTTCAAGCAGACAAAATGAAATACTCCTTATGGATGGTAGTGCCGCTTGGATAAATGGATCAATAATAAAAACATCAAGACTGAAATATTCAGGTATATTATTAAATACATATTTTTCATCATCTTTAAATTCAAGAACAAACCTAATGTTGAGTTTTTCTTATCCTCTTGATCCTTTGGATGGTGTGCTAATTCAAAATGAATTATTTGATGATAGGAATGGTAATGGTTTTCAGGATTCATACGGCAATGATTTTCCAAATTCTAATCAAACCAACACTTATAACGAAACCCGTTTGACCAATATTTATGAACCATTCGAAATTTCTTTTTCAATTGACCGAAATATTCTTAATAATGCTAGTTTAATAATTGAACTTATTAGATTTAAAGACAACGGCAATTTCTCAGCATTCTCAAACATTGGGACTGTTGATAAGATATCATCAGGAAACATCCTAACACTAGGATTTGTTAAGTTCCCAAATCAATTAGAAAAAAGCTGGATTAACAACTTTGTGCTTAGGTCGGGTTTTAAATATTCCCATCAAAATATTGATCCTTCGAAAAATATAATATCGGAGGTGGGATTCTCTATGGGATTTGGCTTTAAATTTGGAACTACAGGTAACCAATTAGATATCAATTATTATGTGGGGTCAAGATCATTTAAAGAAAATTTTGATGGTGAAATTATTCATCAAATACAAGCTGGAATTAGTTTATCTGATATTTGGTTTGTGAAACGGAGGCAAAAAAAATAATGAAAAAATATAATTCTATTCTAATGTTCGCTGTTATGCTCTTAGTAAGCATGTGTGTGCCACCAGAGCCAAAAAAGTCAAGTAGCATTGCTGAGGACAAGGCTAAGCTGGATTCAATAAGGAATAAGAGGTGTCCAAGATTAATGAGTAGCGCTGCCGAATATTATCGTAATCGTGATTGGAGACAAACTGTTGTTGTATATGAAGAAATCACGTCGCTCGATTGCGATGAATGGAATCCTACTTATGCACCGCCTCAGGAGATATATCAATATTACTCTATTGCTTACGAGCAAATGGGAAAGTTTGATAGTGCTGAGTTTGTTCTGCTTGATGGTCTGCAAAAAATACCTGATAATATTGAGCTAAGAAAAAGGTTAGCATACTCCTATAAAAGACAGGGAAAAATGGAAAAAGAAATTATCGAATATGAAAGGTTGGCTGATTTGTCCCCTGAAGATATTCAAGTATTGAATGATCTATCTAAATTGTATAAAAAAGAAAATAGGTATGAAGACCAGATTGTAATTTTAGATAGGATTCTTAAAATCGATCAAACTAACGAAATTGCCCAAAGTGAACTTGCGATTGCATTTGAAAGCAGTGGAAGAGATCCTTTAGATATATACCGTAAACGTTATGATGATAATACAGACAACATAAGCTACGGGTTAGATTATGCAGATAGACTGATTAAAGCAAACAGACCCGAGGATGCGATTTCTGTTTTAAATTCCGTAATTAGGAAAGACAACACAAGTAAAATTGCTTACAGAAAACTTGCGGAGGCAAGTAAAACAATAGACGAAATAGATAATGCGATTGAAGCATATTTATCATTATTCAAAATTGATCCCCGCGACGTCAGGATTGCACTAGAGCTTTCCGATGCATATGTATCTATTTCAGATTATGGCAATGCAATTAAATGGGCAGAAAAATCAGTTGACATTGATAATAAAAATGGAGAAACATATGCTCAAAAAGCTAAAGTTTATTATTATGGATGGGATGAATACAGAAACAACCCCTTCACTATCGATGATAGAATAGTTGCTAAGTTGAGCTACGACTATTTTGTTATGGCTGAAGAAAAAGGTTACCAAGGAGTATTTAATAAGAAGGAGTGGCTTGATGAAAACTCTAAGGATGTTCTATATGGAAAAGCACAGTGGTTTATGGCAGAAGATAAGGTAAAGAGAAGTCGCAGCATAAAAACAATTTCCACAGATTATCAATGGGTAATTGAATCCCTAAATCCTGATCAGAATTGGAAATAGACATTTGAAGAAACTATCAACAACTGACATTGAGGTAGATGAGATTCTTAACAAAGAACTCCACAGAGAAGAGTCTACATTAGAGCTAATTGCCTCTGAAAATTTTGCAAGTGATTCAGTGATGGAAATGTGCGGGAGTGTAATGACAAATAAATACGCAGAGGGATATCCGGGAAAGAGATATTACGGTGGATGTGAATTTGTCGACGAAATAGAAATCTTAGCCCAGAACAGATTGAAGGAATTATTTGGCGTAGAATATGCAAATGTTCAGCCACATTCGGGCACTCAAGCTAATATGGGTGTGTTTATGACGTTTTTAAAACCTGGAGATACCGTACTTGGTCTTGACTTATCTCATGGAGGTCATTTGACCCATGGTAGTCAGGTAAATTTTTCAGGAAAATTATATAATTTCATTAATTACCATGTTAACAAAAGTACGGGAAGAGTTGATTTTAACGAGGTTCGGGATCTGGCAATTAAACATAAGCCTAAACTGATCATATGTGGAGGAAGTGCTTATCCGCGATTCATAGAATTTAAATTATTTAGGCAAATAGCAGATGAGGTCAGTTCGTTTTTAATGGGAGATGTTGCTCACCCTAGTGGACTTATCGCTGGAAAAGTGCACCCTTCTCCAGTTAAATATTGTCATGTTATCACAAGCACCACTCACAAAACGCTAAGGGGGCCAAGAGGTGGCGTAATAATGATGGGTAAAGATTTTGAAAACCCATGGAATATTAAAGCCCCGAAATCTGGGAGATTAAAGAACGTATCAGAATTAATTGATTCTATGATAATGCCAGGTGTTCAGGGAGGGCCTTTGATGCATGTAATTGGTGCAAAAGCTGTAGCTTTTGGTGAAGCATTAAAACCTGAGTTTGAACTGTACACTCAAAAAGTTGTAAACAATGCCAAATGCCTGGCTAATGAATTTTCTAAGTTGCAGTACAATCTGGTTTCCGATGGCACTGATACGCATATTGTGCTCATGGATTTAACCAATAGAAACATTACTGGGAAAAAAGCAGAGAAGAGGCTCGAAATTGCAGGGATTACGGTAAACAAAAATATGGTCCCTTTTGATAAAAACAGTCCTTTCATAACTAGCGGAATACGTATTGGGACACCAGCGATTACTACACGAGGAATGGGGATTGACCAAATTAAGATAGTTGCAAGTTTAATTGATAAGGTTTTGAATAATATTGATGATACTAGTTTTTTAGAAAAAATAAAAAAGGAAGTTTCTAACTTATGTAAATCTTTTCCCATTTATGATCATTAGCATATGAATTATAAATTAAAATTATGCATTCAAATAGCAATTATGAGTTCTCTACTTTTAAAAAATGGATGTGTTCCAAGGAGACTAATAGTTAATCATCCAAATTTAGTAAATAATTTTTACTTTGAGCCTAAGCTGGCAAAGGGACGAAACCTAAGCCAAAGCGATCTCAGCGATAAAAGAGAACTTTTGAAATTAAAAGTGCAATATGCATATTACAAATTAGAGCAGGGAGATAGGTTCTTTGATGAGGATTTCCACAATGGAATAGACTGCTATAAAGTAGCATTCTCGGTATTAAAGGATGCAGTAAATCTTGGCACTGAAAACTTAAAAAGTAAATACAAAACATTTGATAATTGGGTAAATAGTGAAAATGATACAATAATGTTTACAGACAATGATTTATATGATCTGTATTGGTTAGGTGCTGCATATGGCGGATTGATTAAATCTAGTAGAGGAGACCCTTTTGAAATTGTCAAATTACCTAAGATTGGTAAAATATTAAATAGTGCTTCATCTATTAATCATGAATGGAATGATGGGGTTTTACATTCAGCGCTTTTGGCATACACAGCTACCAGAGTTGATCTAAGTGATGAAGAACTATTAGAAATTGCCGATAAACATTATACAATTGCTATTTCCTTATCAGATAGTTTAGATGCATCCCCATTTGTAACATATGCAGAGAGCATTGATAAAAAGTTTCAAAACAGGAATGAATTTTTAAAGAAATTAGATTATGCAATTTCTATAGATGTTGATAAAAAAAAAGAAATTAGGATGGGTAACATTATTTCCCAAGATAGAGCGAAATGGTTATTAACTAAAACAGATGAGTATTTTTTCGAATGAAGAAACTATTTATATTAATTTTATTTGTTAATTTAATTTTTCCAAGAAAAACAATAATTAAAGTTGGCACACTAGCTCCTGAGGGAACTGCTTGGTATGATATTTTATTAGAGCTTGGTCAAAAATGGAAAATAGCATCTAATGGAGACGTGCAGCTTAGGATTTACCCTGGAGGGATACTTGGCGATGAGAGAGATATGGTTAGGAAAATGAGAATTGGACAGATACAGGCTGTAGCATTGTCCACGGAAGGGTTATCAGAACTTGCACCAGAATTCAACGCATTCTTTCTTCCACTAGCCTACCAAAGTTTTGATGATATTGATAAGGTTTTAGAATCGGTTCTTCCGAATCTACAGCGCCAAATGCAGGAATCAAGAGCAAAATTGTTATATGTAACGGAGTTAAGTTGGGCTTATTGGTTTAGCACTGAGCCTATAACAGTACCTGAGGATTTGAAGAACAGAAAAATCTTTACTTGGGCTGGAAATCATGCTTATGAAAATGTTTATAAAAAGGCTGGATATTCTGTTGTTCCATTAGCGGGGACAGAACTACTGTCCGGTTTGCAGACGGGGCTAATCAATACAATACCAACAGTTCCTTTATATGCCCTTGCTCGTCAAACTTTTGGTATCGCTGATTATATGTTGAATATGAAATGGGGTGTGTTGTTAGCTGGTTTTGTCATTGATGATAGGACTTGGAATCGCATTCCTGATAAATATCACAATGAGTTTGTTGAAATTCTCGAAAGTATTAAAAAGAAATCTAAATCTATAAACAGAGACTCAGAAAATAAAGCAATTGAGGCGATGAAGGGTTACGGTCTGAGAGTAATAGAGCCTGATTCAGTCCAGGTGGAAAAGTGGATGAATGAAGCAACTAGAATTGGTCCACTTATCAGAGGCAATACAATGAATAAAGATACATATGATAGAGTAATGAATATTTTATATAAAAATATTCCCCAACAATCAAAATAATCCCTTCTATGTCTTATTTAAGTGTATTTTTAAAAAAAACTGAAAATATACTAGCTATAATAATATTCACTTTAATGTCGGTATTACCGGTTATGGAAATTATAGCGAGAATTTTATCAACGAATTTCATCCCATCATCTATGGTAATAGTCCAACACATGACACTGTGGATTGGTTTTATAGGCGCTATAATTGCTTCCAGGAAAAATAAGTTATTATCGTTAACAACTAGCCCAATTTATAGAAAAGATGAATTGTTGCATCCAGGCCGTTGGTTAGCAAAAAATATATCTTTTCTTGTTGTGATTTGCTTAGCTTATGGAAGTTTTAATTTAGTAATGATCGAATATAATTACCCTTTCAATATTGCACCTAAAATCCCAAGATGGTCTGCAATGATAATAATGCCATCCGGATTTTTAATTATGGCAATTCATATGTTTGCAAATAGCCACAAAAATTATTTCCACAGCTTCCTATTTGTTATTTTTGGTATTGCAATATACGCAATTTCAATTTCATTCGTATTGCAAGAAAACATTTATATCTTACCCTTAGGTTTATCAGTTCTTTTCATTTCATTGATTTATGGGGCCCCTATTTTTGTAGGTCTTGGTGGCACGGCGATAATATTATTTTGGAGTGATTATACGTCATTGTCTGCAATACCTGCCGAAGCATACCGCATTGTTGTAAATCCTTCATTGCCCGTTATTCCTTTGTTTACTCTGGCCGGTTATTTGCTTGCTGAAAGTAGGACCTCTGCAAGGTTAGTGAATGTTTTTCGTTCTTTGTTCGGTTGGATACCAGGTGGAACGCCTGTAGTGGTTGTTATCTTATGTGGGTTCTTTACTGCCCTCACGGGTGGTTCAGGAGTTACTATACTTGCGTTAGGTGGCCTGTTACTCCCACTATTGATAAAAGAAGGATATAGTAGGAAATTTTCTCTCGGGTTGATCACAGTTTCGGGCTCGATAGGTCTTCTTTTTCCTCCGAGTTTGCCAGCAATTATTTATGGTGTTACAGCTGGCATTTCTGTTAAAAATGTATTTGTAGCCGGATTAATGCCAGGTATGCTTTTAGTGTTCCTTATCTCTTCTTATGCATTTTATCAAGGTAAGAGCCAACAAATTAGGGTCCAAAAATTCAGTGGCCAAAAAGCAATACTTTCTTGTAAGGAAACAATTTGGGAATTATTCATTCCGGTATTAGTACTTTTCGGAGTTTTCTCAGGATACACTACCATAGTAGAAACAGCAGCGATGGTGGTTTTATATGTTTTTATTATTGAGTATTTTATATACAAAGATTTAGATATCGCCAAGCTTCCAAGAATAATAGTAGACTGCTCAACCCTAATTGGAGGGGTCTTAATCATTTTAGGTGTTGCCATGGGTTTAACAAGTTATTTAGTTGATGCTCAAGTACCAATGCAACTTCTGGCGTGGGCAGAAAAAACGATTTCCTCAAAATATCTTTTTCTTTTTCTATTAAATTTGTTTCTACTTTTGGCTGGATGTCTTATGGATGTCTTTTCGGCTATTATTGTTATAGTTCCTTTAATTAAGCCGCTAGGAAATCATTTTGGAATTGAGCCATTCCACATGGCGATAATTTTTATTGCAAATTTAGAGCTTGGATTTCTAACCCCACCAGTTGGAATGAATCTTTTTCTTGCTGCATATCGTTTTAACGAAGATATGCCAAATATTTACAAGGCAACACTGCCGTTTTTTATTGTAAAATTAATAGCGGTAGCATTGATAACCTATCTCCCGATTATTACTCTTGGGCTTCTGAATTAAAAATTCAATCCTTGTATAAATACTCTCCTAAGAAATAACTTCTGATAACAAAAATCCGGGGCTTTCATATACAATAAACGCTATTTTTTACCTTTGCACTATTACAGGTTTTTAAGATTATCTAGGAGAATTTTTATATGAAGCGTTTTAATACAGTAGTTCTGCTTATGATTCTTTCGTTTTCGCCAGTTTCAGCTCAAAGCGAAGCTGGGGCAATATTCCTATTAATTGCTCCTGGAGCTCGCGCTGGCGGAATGGGCGAAGCTCAGGTAGCAGTTGCAAATGATGCTTATGCGAGTTATTGGAACCCCGCTGGTCTTGGTTTTCTCGAAGGAACAGAGTTAGCTCTTATGCATGTAAACTGGTTGCCTGGTTTAGCTAATGATATGTATTATGAATTTGCAGCTTTCAGAAAAAAGTTTCAAACCTTGGGGACCATTGGTGGGCATGTCATATTTCTTAATCTTGGTGAGCAGACCAGAACTAGTGAGACCGGTGAAGAATTGGGAACATTTACAAGTTATATGTCAAGCTTTGCACTATCATATAGTGCATTAATTAGTCCTCGGCAATCATTTGGGATGAATGTGAAAATCTCATATCAACATTTAGTTGAGATAGGTGCTGGAAGTGAGAAAGGTAAGGGTACTTCCACGGACTTTGGTTTTGATATTGGATATATGCACAAGCAATGGATTCTTCCAAATCTTACAATTGGAATTAACTTATCAAATGTTGGACCAAAAGTTTCATTTATTGACCCAGACCAAGCAGATCCTCAGCCCACGAACTTGACATTGGGTTTCAATTACGCCTTAGTCAACTCTGAATTTAACAAACTAAATTTAGTTTATGATGTCGATAAACTTCTAGTTTCTTCCTATCCCGATATGGACTGGGATGGCGATGGGTATATTGGGGGATATGATGAAGATGGAAATATTAGCCCAGGAAACGACTATAATAAAAAAGGAAATTTAGAAATTGCACATACTGACCCAATTTACCTAGCTCTTTTCACATCATGGGTAGATGATTGGGTGCTAGGGGGAGATATAGATAAATCTGCTTCCGATGGCGAAGGCGATAAAATAATAGGTGGTTACGAATGGGTTGACTCTGACGGTGATGGAGTCATTGATATTGAAGACGGTGAAATGGTAAGAACATCCGGAGATCCTGGTGATCCGGGTTGGGGTTCATATAACGAATTTGGTCAAAAAGAAGTTGGGAATTCTAAGGATAGAAGCCTAAGTGATGAATTAGATAAACTTGTTCATAATATCGGGCTTGAGTATTGGTATGGAAAGTATTTTGCGATAAGAACTGGTTTTTATTACGATAAAACTGGGAAAATTAATAATCCAACATTTGGTATAGGTCTAAGATTTGCAGGCTACGGATTTGATTTCGGATATACATATGGAGAAACAGGTCATCCTCTAACAAACACAATGCGCTTTTCTCTAAATATGGAATTTTAGCCATTCTTCTATAGTTTTGGATGACATTATTTCGAAGATTTGTTTTCATATTTTATTGTCTCTCACCTCTTTATTGCAATGTTGTGGGCGATTATAAACTTTGCTTGGTAATGGTCTCATTCATTGAGGATAGCTTAGAAAGCACTACTGGCAACGGGAAATTCTTATCACAGTCACACGGTATTGATTGTGAAAAATACACAATAGATCCTCCGCCGCACAATCAACAGTACTTTTTTTCTCAATTAAAAGCAATTGATTCTTACTTTCGCGCAGTATCATACAATAAAATGGGATTGGATCTAAACGGATCAACTATTTACCCAATTGATGGCCCTAGTTACGAGCTAAAAAATAAAATGAACTATTATTATCCCTATTCTAATGAAAGCCTTCAGGAGCTAAGGCTCTCTTTATTATTTGAGGAGTCAGTTTTACTAGCTTATAAAAATGATAGTATTAATTTTGATGAGTTTGATTTAGTTGTAGTGGCTCATGCAGGAATAGGCCAAGATTTTTCATTGCCATTTCTTGACTTAACGCCAGAAGATATTCCCTCGACTTTTGTTGATCAAAAAATGATTAGTGAACATTTAAACAAACAAAGTATCGCCGTTGGTAACAGTTTTTTGTCAAAAGGGATAATTATCCCCGAAACTCAAAATCATTTATTATATGAAGTCTCAAATGATATGTTTTTACAGACAAGTGAACCATGTGATTACCAATACGGATTGACTGGTACCTTTGCATTGATGGTTGGTTTTGGAATCGGTCTTCCTCCTTTGTGGGATCTTGAAGGAGGAAAGAGTGGTGTTGGGGTATTTGGTCTAATGGATCAAGGGTCAAATAATGGAAGAGGTTTAATCCCATCTCCGCCAACTGCTTGGACAAGAATATACGCAGGATGGGAGGATTCATTTACATCTAAATACGATACAACAATTCATTTACCAGCAAGGAACTCCAAATCAATTTTTGAGTTAACAGTTAATGAAAATGAGTCTTTCTTAATTGAAAATAGAACAAATTACGATAAACACTCTATTACTATAGATTCTTTAAGATATGGAATTTGGGAGTATTCAAATCCTAAAAGATATCCACCGCTTGTTGAAGTGCTATTTGATAGTATAGAAATTGAAATGGACATTAATGGTGTAGTTACGTCGATCCCAAATTATGATTTAGGTCTTCCTGCATCAGGTTTATTGATATGGCATATAGATAATTCTATTATTTCAGCTGGTTTGGATGATTTTGCAATAAACGGAAATATTTCTAAAAAAGGCGTAGATCTAGAAGAGTCTGATGGAGCTCAAGATATTGGTTTTCCATCTATATTTTTATTTTCAGATCCATCAACAGGCTATTTTGGAGATATGTGGTTTGAGGGAAATGAGGAATATGAAAGAGCAAATAAGCAATTGTCTGATGGAGGTGTAGAATTTGGGACAATGACATTTCCTAATACAAGTAGTAATAACGGATCAAGCTCATTCTTAAATATTGAAAATATAAGCAAAGCAGGTGACACGATGAGCTTTTACATAAGCAATAACCTAGTGATGAACGGCTTCCCAGATACAAATTTATATTTTCAATCTGCTTATGATATTGATGGAGACAAAGTTTTGGAATTCTTTGGAGGAAAAGATTCTTTATGGTATTCAAATGATCCAAGTTTGAAAAATCGTAAATATTTCCTTACTATAAAAAATAAATTATTTGATATTGGTTTTTTCAATGACAATGGCCATGTTCTTATTAATGTGATTGAGCATGGTGAAGATTACACTATTGTGTGGCATTGTCATTATTCTATTAATGAGGATTCTATATTTGTCAGTTCCGTCGACAGTTTAGATTCAATAATATATCATGTTTATTCAGATCCAGAAGAGGTCCCCCGATTAATGTTATTTGATGAATGGAAAGAGCATTTAAAAAAGGTTTACTTTTCAAAGTCACAAATCTATAGAATTTATTATCCAGGGCAGGGAATTTCGGTAACAAATTTTGACGATATGAAACTGGGATGGCATGAAAAGACATTTAAAAATATTTCTGGTGTCGATTTAAATCTGGATGGAGGTGTCAATTTGCTTGCACTAGATGACTATAATATTTTGTACGCTTTCAACTCAGAATTAAAACTCATGCCTGGATTTCCAGTAAAAGAAAAAACCCAAGCACCAATTTTATCTAGAGATATCTTTGGGGATGAAAAACCTGAAATTATTGCAAAAAGTTTAGATTCTAAATCTCTATATATTTTTAATAATGTAGGGCAGGTTCAATACAAGATAGCAACAAGCCAAGATGATACTTTGGTCGCACTTTTGCCAATAAATGGAAGAAACTCAATTGTAACAAGATCAACTATTTATCAGTTCGAACCAAGCAATCAAACCGCTGGAAATGAGTGGTCCTATAAAAACGGAAATTCAGGAAATACTAGACAGGTAAGCTTGGAATACAGCAAGCAATTTTCAGGACTAGAAATTTTAAAAAATGCGTACTGCTATCCAAATCCAATAAGAAATGGGAAAGGAACCTTTCGAGCAGAGTTATTTAATGCCAGCTCTATTAATATTAAATTATTTGACCTGGCAGGATATTTTGTCAAAGAATTTTCAAGCGATAATTTAATTCCTGGATTTCAGATTGTTGAATGGGAGTGGGAAGTAGATAAAATTGAGCCGGGGATTTACTTTGCGCAGTTATCAGTAAAAGGAAAAGTATCAGAATCTACAGAAATAATAAAAGTTGCGGTAATTAAATAATGCATTGCTTTAGCATAGTATTTCTTTTAAGTATTTCAATTTTAATTTCCCAAAACATTTATAACCATAATGAGTTAAACTGGTTTACTTTTGAAACAGATCACTTTTTGGTCCATTATCATGAAGAAACTGAAAATAGCGCAAGAGAAGCCGCATTCGTAGCTGAAAAAGTTTATCATCCCATAACAGAACTATATGAGTTCAAACCAAAAAATAAAACCCATTTAGTCCTTAGAGATGCTGAGGATTATTCAAATGGAGCAGCTTATTACTATGATAACAAAATAGTTATTTGGTCTACGCCCCTTGAATTTGAACTTAGAGGAAGTCATAGATGGCTTCAGAATGTGATAACTCATGAATTTGCTCATATTATTTCACTTCAAAAAGCAATGAAGTCTGGAACAAGGGTTCCTGGAGCCTATCTTCAATGGATAAATTATGAAAAAGAAAAAAGGCCTGACGTTTTATATGGATATCCAAATACTTTAATTAGTTATCCAATTCCGGGGACTGTGGTTCCTCCATGGTTTGCAGAGGGGATAGCTCAATATATGTACGACAAGGCCAACTATGATCACTGGGATACGCACAGAGATATGATCCTTAGAGATAGAGTTTTAAATGATAAAATATTTTCATTTAAAGAAATTAACACATTTGGTAAAAAAGGCATAGGAAATGAATCAATATATAATATTGGATTTGCATTTTCAAAATACATTGCTGAGAAATATGGAGAACAGTCTTTTAAAAACATCCTGAACGAATTATCTCATCCATTTCAATTTTCGATAAGTAAAAGTATAGGTAATGCAACAGGAGTTGAGGGTGATTTATTATATAATGAATTCGTTGAAAATGTTATTGAGCGATACAAATTGCTTTCTGAGCCAATAATGGTCAACACTATCGATGGCTTTCAGCTTATTAAAGATGGAATTGCCAACTTATATCCAAAATGGAGGCCTGGCCAAAACTCCTTTATATATTTAAGTAGCAAGGAAAATGATTATTTTAGTCAAACCGATTTATACTTTTATGATATTGATAAAAATAAAGATGAAAAATTAATAAGTTCTGTAAGTTATGCTCCAACCTGGGACACCAAAGGTGGTATTGTATATTATTCTAAAAAAGCAACTATTCCGAATAAAAATGGGTCCAAATTCTATGATATATATGCTTATAATTTTGAAGACAAAAATGAAACTAGAATTACCCATGATCAAAGAGCATATAATCCCATTTTTATAAAAAGCGATAGCTCTTTGGGGTTTATATCTACTTTTGATGGATCCCAAAATATATTTAAATATAGCCTTTCTGAAAAAAGTATTGAGAGGCTAACTAATTTTAATGATAGATCAATAATTAGCTATATATCATATGATGAAATTAAAGACAAAATTATTTTTGATAGGACAACTCACCATTACAGAGACATTGGAGAAATAGACTTGGCCACTAGAAGCATTTCGATGGTACTAAATGATCCACTTTATGATGAGAGAAATATGGTTGTCGGAAATAGCAAAATGAGAATTCACTCTGATGATAAAACCGGAATTTATAATTTATTCATGGAAAATCATTCTGATAGTACCTATGGTTATATAACAAATGTTGTTGGCGGTGCATTTATGCCAGATGTAAATGACAAAAATCAGATCGTGTTCTCACTATATCAAGATGGGGCTTATACTATTTCACTTCTTGATTCAATCGTAATTATTGAAAATGAATTAATTGGATATTCTGAGGATTATTTTAAAGCAAACGCCAATATGGAATCAGTGATAGTTGAAAAAATTGAAAACATATCTACGACTTATGAAGATCAATTCCCTGAAATGTTTTTAATGCCAAAAGTAATGTTCGACTATGGCACCATAAAACCCGGGTTTTATTTTCAATCCGGAGAAATAATCGATAGGTTATCGCTATTTGGTGGAGCTTCTACAAATTCTTTAAAAGATTTTGATCTCAATTTCATTTTCGAATATAGGAGGTTTTACCCAACTTTATTTTTTGAAACTTATTATGTAACCAGAAATACTTCAGATTCATCAAGGTATAGAGATGCATACAATGTTTTTGATGACATTACATTTCGAATGACTGAATTCCGGACTGGTTTAAAAATACCATTTAAGGGAACTTCAATAGAGGTTGCTGGCTCAAGGCAGATTTACCGTGCAATAATCAATCAAGGTATACCAACTGAAAGAATAAAGGGCGGATCTGCGTATGATTATTACAGGGGATGGCATCTTACTGCAAAATGGGAATTAAATATGATAAAAAGGAGAATCGACAGGAACATTAATCCTTCTAAAGGATGGTTAGTTTGGAGTGAGATACGAATTGAAAATAATAAATTTATTGAAGACGTAAACCTATCAGAGGCTGGCACTCTTTTAGAAGAATTCAATAATAATAACCTTATTAGATTAGAAGGCGGAGGTGTTTTTCATTACGAATTACCTTGGAGAAAAAGGTGGGTAACCTCGATAAAAGCTGAAACTGGATGGATGTCTAATGATTCTGCAGATTCATTTTTCTATTTTTATTTGGGTGGGATGCCTGGTTTAAAAGGGTACCCATTCTATAGTATTCAAGGAACGAAAAAAATTCTGGCCGAACTTTCTTTCAGGGTTCCAGTTTTTTCACAAAAACAGATAGATTTATTGCCAATAAATATTCAAAATTGTACAATTGCTACAGTTTTTCAATTTGGAGACTCGTGGGTAAATGATAACAAATTTTCATGGAAAAAATCGGTTGGAATTCAATGGAGATTAAATGGATATTCCTTTTATAACTTCCCCACTGCGATCGAGGCTGAAGTTTATCAGCCATTAAATATTGTTAAAGTCAGGAGTGATTATGAACCAGAACAAGTCACAAAATATGATAAAGAACCAAGGTTTTATTTTAAAGTACTATTTGAGTTTTAGTTTAATTTTACTTTTACTTTTCTCAAGTAATACCTATGCACAAGCTATAAATAGTTCGGTAGATACATCTGCTTCTGTGGTATTAAAAGATAAAATAGGGGTTGAATATCCAGGAAAACCATTATTGCTTTCGCTTATAATCCCTGGAATGGGACAGTACTATAATAAAGATCGTTTTTGGAAAGTGGCTACATTTTCTGGTATAGAAATCGCAAGTCTTTTCTCATACTATACGTTAAATAAAAGGGCAGATGAAATAAAAAATGATTTTCAAAACTTTGCTGATCAAAACTGGACACTTAATAATTGGGTGACAAATAAAATGCAGATGGCCAACAGCGAAAACAATGGTCGTTTGTGGAGTCAATTTGAGTCATTAAATAACTTAAAAGGTTCTCATGATTTAATTTTAGTTTTGGATGGATCCTTAAAGGAAAATTATGGATCATTTGTCAGTTCTGATAGTTTAGAGAAATATCCTCAATGGGCAAATTCACCAGAGGTTTCTGTGGCTCGCGATAGGCATTTTTACGAAAATGTTGGGAAATACGATCAATTTTTAGGTGGATGGTCTGATGCGAATAGTGATTGGTTTTGGGAGGAAAAAGATGTTGGCGATACAATAGAAATAATAATAAAGACACCGAACAAAAATAAATTTTTAAATATGCGGAAAGATTCTAATGATTTGCTCAATTATGCAAAATTTAGTATAAGTGTAATTATGTTTAATCATCTGCTTAGTGGTATTGATGCGGTTATTTCTAGTCAAAAACATACAACTGCAACAATTCATACTAAACCTTATGGTAAGGATTTCAATTTAATTTATAACCCTGATAATCCTTTTGGAATTGGAGGATTCAGCATGAGTATTAGGTTCTAAAATGCTATCTTTTTTAAATATTATTTATGTATTAACAATTTTTTTATTCATCCTTAATTGTGCGGGTACAAAATCAAGAAGTGACATCACTATTGAAGAACGCTATAATCAAGCAATGAAATATTTTGAAAATAAAAAGTATGTAAGAGCTCAAGATGAGTTTAATTCAGTACTTATCCTGGGTTCAGGTTCAGAGTATGGAGATGATGCGCAATATTTTTTAGGGGAATCATATTTTTTGAATAAAGAATATATACTTGCCATAGCTGAATATGAAAAATTAACAAGGAAAATGGGATTTAGCCCATTTGTTGAAAAAGCAAGGTTTAAAATTTGTGAGGCATATAGAATAGAATCGCCAAAATATTACCATGATCAAAACTATACAGAAAAGGCTCTTTCTAGATATCAAGAATTTCTTGATGATTTTCCAAATTCTTCACATAAAAAGGAAGTTCTCAAGTCAATAGATGTCCTTAGAAATAAAATTGGTCAAAAAGAATTCGAATCAGGGATTTTGTATATGAAAATGGAAGAATTTGAATCGGCAATAATGATTTTTGATAGAGTTGATGAGAATTATTACGATACAGAAATTATACACAAGGCAAGACTTTATATGATTAAAGCATGTGCAAAAAATGAAAATTTAAGTTTAGCAAAACAATATTTAATCAGGTTTGAAAGTGATCTTAAAGAAAACAATCTCTATAATGAAGCCGTAATTGCAATTAATCAAGCAGAAAAGATTAATTTAAAAAGTAGTAAATGAAAATTTGTCTTTTTGGAGGTACATTCGACCCTCCACATATCGGACACCTTATGGTAGCTGAAAAAATCCTAAAATATTACGCCTTCGATAAAATACTTTTTGTTCCAACAGAAAATCCACCCCATAAAGAGGCAAGAAAAATTTCACCCATTAAGGATCGTTTAGAAATGTTAAGATTATTAATCAAAAACAAATCAAAGTTTGCTATTTCCATGGAAGAGGTTAATTGTAATGGAAAATCATTCAGTATAAACACGATTCGTTTGACAAAAAGTAAAATGGGGATACATAAAGAAAACTGTTTTTTTCTTATTGGTAGTGATGCACTGAAAAGTTTTCATAAGTGGGAGTTAGCAGAAAAAATATTAATTGAATCAAATGTTTTGGTAGTCATGAGGCCCGGGTATATAAGAATAAATGCTAAACCTTGGGTTTTAGATGGAATCAATATTGCGCCGATATCAAGCATCAAGGTTTCGTCAAAAAGTATCCGAAAAAATATTAAGGCAAATAGAGAAATAGAAAACGTAGTGCCAAAAAAGGTAAAAAATTATATAATAAAAAAAAATCTTTACAGAGAATAAACTTCTTTAATTAGCAAAATCAAAATACCATCTAATGAGATTAATCATTACTAATATACTACCTTCAGTTCTAGAAATATTCCAATTAATTCTCATCATTAATAAAACTAATCCAACCATCATTATAAGGTTGAAAACACTAAAATAAATTTCCTGTTCAATTATTGTTGGATTAATAATTCCTGCCAATCCAAGAACTCCAAGTAGATTAAATAAATCACTTCCGATTAAGTTACCCAGGGCAATACCATGCCGACCTTTCATGGCTGCTGTTATGGATGTTGCCAGTTCTGGAGCAGAGGTTCCTGCAGCTACAATCGTTACAGCAATTATCCAATCTGAAACTCCAAAAAAGCGCGCGATATTAGAAGCATGAGTTACCATTAAATGGCCTCCTCCAACTATAGCAAAAAGGCCAATGAAAAAATAAACATACGTTTTAAACTCAGCGTCTTTCACATTTATCTTCTCAATTTCCTCTTTTTTCAAAAATAAAAAAACTATATAACAAATTAGAAGAGCGAAAAGGACCCCTCCTTCAAATTGTGAAAATGAATCATCTGGCGTCCAACCGTTTAACCCAAAAAATAAAAAAAATATTAAAGTCGTTACTATTAATAGAAAAAGACCATCCCTATTGAAAATCTTTGAATTTGTAGATATAGGCCTAATCATTGCAGTACCGCCTAAAATAAACCCCAAATTAAAAATATTAGATCCTATAACATTGCCTATACTTATTTCAGACTGGCCTGAAACCGCAGCGCTGATTGTAACAGCAAATTCAGGAGCAGATGTTCCGAACGCAACTACGGTTAAGCCTATTATCAAATCCGAAACATGCATCGAATGTGCTATCTCAGCAGCAGAGTCGACTAACCAGTCCGCACCCTTCCAAAGCATGATGATTGAAAGTAAAACTAGTATAAAATCAATAGTAATTGCTAAATCTAACATTTTAATTTGGATTAATTTAAAAAAATAATTAATAAATTATTAAGGTTTATTCTCCATATCATTATAAACCTAAATTGATTAATTTTTATAGATGATAGAATTTCAGAACGTATCATATTCCTATAAAAAAGGAAGCGGTGTAAATAATGTTAATGTAAGAATTGATGAAGGAGAATTTTCCTTTTTAATTGGGCCAACTGGCTCAGGGAAAACAACTCTGATGAGATTAATTTATTTTGATTTGTTGCCTGATGCAGGATCAATAATAGTTGGTGGTTTCAAATCGAATGGGATTAAAAGAAAGAATATTCCCCTAGCAAGAAAAAACATTGGGATGGTGTTCCAGGATTATAAACTCCTAAGCGATAGAAACTTATTTGATAATATTGCATTACCATTACACGTACTGGGTTTCCCCTTGAGCGAAATAAATAGCAGGGTTGATGAAGCTTTTGATCTTGTAGGGCTCACTGATAAAATGAACCACTATCCTAATGAAATATCTGGTGGTGAACAACAAAGAGCTTCCCTAGCAAGGGCTATTGTAAAAGAGCCAGAAATTATTCTTGCAGATGAACCCACAGGTAATTTAGATCCTGTTGCATCATTTGAATTAGTTAGACTTCTTGAAACAATCAATGAGATGGGTACTACAATACTGATGGCTTCTCATAACTATAACCTTATAAAAGGAAGAGGGCGTCGAATTTTAGAAATCAAAAATGGCACATTGAGAGGCAGTTAATGGATAAGTTTATCTATTTATTAACCGAAGGAATCAAAAATATTTGGCGGCACAAAATGACCGCATTCACTGCCATTTTCTCTTTATTTCTCGCATTGTTTTTTGTTGGTCTCATGGCAACTGCTAGCAGTAACGCTCATAAGCTACTGGAATACTTGAGGTCAAAATATAAAATCGAGGTGTTTTTTGAACAAGATGTAGCAAATGAAGAATCTTTAGGGTTGGCGCATCAAATGAAAAAAATAAATGGGGTAAGAACAGTTACCTTAATACAGAAAGAAGATGCACTGAGGATTTTTAAGGATCAGTTTGGCGAAGATATAATGGATGTATTAGGTTATAACCCTCTTCCTGTAAGCGCAGTTATTAATCTAGTTAGGACTAGTAAAACTCAAGTTAAAGCAGGACCTATAATTAGCAAAATTAATGAAATGGATGGTATTGCAGAAGTTCGATACCAAGGCAGCCTCATTAGAAAAATTGAGCACACATATTTTCGAATTATGGAAAAATTACCGTATTTAGCAACAGTTGTTGTTCTTATTTCAATTCTGGTAATCTACAATACTGTTAAACTTTCAGTGTATTCTCGCAAAGAATTGATATCTACTTTACAGATGATTGGAGCAACAAATTCCTTTATTAGGCTGCCTTTTGTATTTGAAGGTTTGTTAATTGGTGTTTTTTCAGCAGCAATTGCCTTTCCGTTGATTATTGGAACAGTTAGGATTGGAAATTACCTCCTTCAAAATTTTACGAGTTGGGCAATCCGATTAACATTTGATCCTACTATTTGGATTTGGCTTACAATATTATCTGTTGTAATTACTATATTAGGCAGCTATAGAGCCATTTCTAGTATTTTGAAATAAAACTATTTCTTAATATTTCCTTAGTCTATTTCTGTTCGTTAATTTTAGCAAAGCTTTTTAATCAAAAATCATAATAGAGTAAAAAATGTCGAAAAGTAGTACACCAAAAAAAAATAGCCCTAAAACTTCAAAAAAAAACAAAGCAAATGGAGTCAAATCGCCTCAAAAGAAAGAAAACTTAAAAGATTTAAAAAAACAAATAGATTTACTGGAGGATAAATATCTGCGATTGAAGGCAGAGTTTGATAATTTCAGGAGGAGAAAGTCCGAAGAAATCTCAAAGATTCTTCTTTACGATGGGGAGAACATATTAAAAAGTTTTTTACCAATTTTTGATGATCTGCAACGAACGATAGCTGCATCTGAAAGGACGAGTGGAAAAAATCCAAAAGAATCAATTAAGGAAGGCTTAAGTATGGTGAATAACAAATTAGAAAAATTTCTTGAAAATAATAATATTAAACGCTTTGGTTCCATTGGTGATCTAGTTGACCCTGAGTTGCATGATGCTATGATGACAAAATATGATGAGAAAAAGGAGGAAAACACCATATTGGAGGTATTTGAAAATGGTTTTACTTATCGAGAAAAAGTAATAAGGCACGCTAAAGTCATCGTTAACAAAAAATGAGAGATCTGTACGACATATTAGGTGTTTCTAAAGCTGCTTCATCTGATGAAATTAAAAAATCTTATCGAAAATTAGCTCTAAAATTTCATCCTGATAGGAATCCAGGGAATAAAGATGCTGAAAAGAACTTCAAGGAAGCAGCTGAAGCATATTCAATATTGAGTGATAGTTCCAAAAAAGCACAATATGATCAATTCGGACACGCAGGTGTTGGTATGGGCGGTGGGCCGTCTGCATCAGGTGGTTTTGGCGGAGGAATTCACATGAGTATGGACGATATTTTTTCGCAATTCGGGGATATTTTCGGTGGGAGTCCATTTGAAAGTTTTTTTGGCGGAACCCAATCCACAAGATCATCTCGTTCGAGAGGCAAGAATATTCGAATTAAGCTACCACTTAATTTTGAGGAAATAGCTAGTGGCATAGAAAAGACAATAAAAATAAAGCATTCGGTTGTTGCTCCTGGGGCTGAGTTCATAACATGTCCAACTTGTAATGGGCAAGGGCAAGTTACCCAGGTTTCAAATACAATACTAGGTCAGATGAGATCCTCTGGAGTATGTCCACATTGCGAGGGCTCAGGAAAGCGAATAGGAAATAGGCCTCCTGGGGCGGGTCCTGATGGCATGCTTAGAAAAGAGGAAACTATAAAGCTCAAAGTCCCTGCCGGAGTTGAAGAAGGTAATTACATGACAGTCACCGGGCAAGGAGATCAGGATATAAATGGGTCCCCTGGGGACCTGATCGTTATTTTTGTTGAAAAAGAACATTCTTATTTCATCAGAGATAAAGAAAATGTACTCCTTGAACTAGAAATTTCTTTCCCAACTGCTGTGCTTGGCGGAAAAATAGAAGTCCCTACTGTTGATGGTAAAGCAGAACTGAAAATTCCATCTGGTATCCAATCAGGGCAAGTCCTGAGAATGAAAGGAAAGGGTTTTCCTGGATTAAGGCGAAAAACAAACGGCGATCAACTAGTAAAAATACAAGTTAATACTCCAAAAAAGGTTTCAAGGGCAATTAAGAGAATAATGGAGAATTTAAATAATGAATTAGCGCCTATTAAGAATGCATATCGGAAATTAGATTTGTAAAAAAAATAATTAACCAATCTAAATAATATGGAAAAAGTTTGCTCATTAACAAAAAATAAAAAACATTAATGATTGATAATAATTGATTAATATAAATGTGTACAAATTTTATTAAAAAGATGCGTTTGTGGGTGTAAATATGGGAATAAAAGAACAAACTAAAACTGATTTCTTAGAAGTTGCTATGGTGATAGGAATTTTATTGTTAATCATAGTTATATATGTACCAATAGCGATATGGGAAGAAGAACGATACTATGAACGAGAAAGCAGATTTCGAATGGGAAATCTGTATGACATAGAGTCATTTCATAAAACTTTGACGGGGGGGTATAATCAGGACTTCCATGAGGCAATGAACTTGGTAAATGCGACAAGAGATTCTGTTGTAGCTGATTCTCTTTTTATTGAAGAGCAGTCTATTCAAATCCATGGTAAGAAATATGCTGTAGACATATACGATAACTTTTCTTTCGAGTATGACACTACATTTGGCTTCAAGAGTTTTCGTAGAGATACAGTCCTAGATACAACTTTACAAGTCGCTATTTTTGATAATGACCTAGGTCGCATTGATTCTATTTTTATTCAAAAGCGAGATCTTTTTATATATGAGGATGATCCTGGGTTTAGTGGTGTGATTAAAGAAGAACCTATTAAGAGAGTAGAGGTTGTGGAGTACTATAAAACCTTTCTTCCTGATTCCTCAACTTATTACTGCCCGTTAACAAATCTGCCGTATAAGGTCGAAATTGCTGATGACGGGACTAGTATAAAAGTAGTAAGCCCTATCATTGAAACCATAAAAAAACCAAGATATTTTTTATTTTCATTTAAGGCGAATAGTCACGGACTCATACAGGACGGAATTAAAAGCTGGGATTAATCCCTGATAAAATGATCGGTCTTGTATTATCTGATTCATTTTTACTTTCGGGTATATGGGAGAGAAGTGGTACAGTTTTAAACCTATTATCTCTAACAAAAATACCTTTCTCAGATCCAATATCAGAATTACTTAATAATGAAGCCGAGTTAAATGCTGTATTGGCACCAGCAATGCGTCGTGCTGCTGAGGAAAATGCTATTGATGGGCAAAAAGTAGTTGTCGCTCTTCCTGATAAATTTCTAACACACAGTTGTGTAAAAGTAGAGAAAGATATGAGTAGAGATGACTATTGGCAATTTATTCAGTGGATTGATAATAAGAAAAAAAAACCAGAATATCAAAAGCATCAAATGTTTGGGCAGGTATATTTACCTGGAGATGAGACGATACATGTTGTAAATGTGCCTATTCATCTTTGCAGGATGCTAAAACTTTCTATTATTGAACTAGGTGCAATGCCTTATTGGTTGGGCCCATCAACATCTCTTTTCCTTGATGGCTGTGGAAAGTCAGAAGCCGCTGTTATTCATAGAAGTGGAAATAGATATTCATTTTTAAAAATCCAAAATAATAGATTTGATATGGGCTTGATATCGTTTCCAGGAGGTGTGCCGAAAATAATTTCGTCTACAGAAAAATCTGAACAAACCTTGGCGGGTATGGGTTTAGTGGACTCTGAATTAGACGAGGTCCCAGTATTCTGCATGCAAAAACTTGGACGGCAAGCTAAGGCTTCGTGGATTAATTCAGAATTTCAATTAATAGAACCCTTTGAGGGAATTGAATATGATGAAGCGATTGTAGATAAAAGAAAAATCCCTTTTTACGAAGGCAATATATTAACACAGTTAATAAAATGGATCTCAGTTGACCATACTTTTAATTTTTTCCAAGATCCAGGAATCACAGAGTTTTTTTTCACAAAAGTAATTGAAGAAAATGAATTAAGGATTAAAAAAGAAAAAGATGAGGAAATAGGCCAGGAATCAGAGTTATCAGTTGAAGAGGGAAGCATACAGAATGATGAAAAAAACTCGTCATCAGAGATGATGTGGGTCTTTGCTGCTGTTATATTGATTGTTGCAGGATTTATAGGGTTTCAGTATATAAAACTTAGGGAAGAACTAAATTTGCCTATTTTTGGTAGAGATACCCAGTATTCAATAGAAAGAAACGCTATTAAAAGAGCTAATGATATCGAAAAATCTGTTATTCAATCCTCAAGTGGTTTGATAATGGAATCACACGCTATCACCGATGTTTTAACAAAATTGTGTGTCCAAACAGATATTGAGAGATATAACTCCCTAACCATCACAAAAAATTTTGCTAGCATGGAGTATATTAGCGGTATAAATCCAAATGTCAATAATATTCTTGACCTTGAACCAACTTCCTTTTCTGTAGATCCTCTGGGAACTGATAGTACTGTTTTTTCTTGGTACTATACTTTTGACATGCCTGACGTATCCGATCTCAGTTCTAGCGGAGTATATTTTAACAAAGAGGATTTATTAAAACAATTGGACACAACTCTGACTGATTATTCTATAAAATATTTTGAACAATTATTTTTAGAGAATCATATTTATGAACCCATGTTATTACTAGCAAGAGACAAATCAAACATTTTACAAGCAAGTGCAGTACTGTCCTCAAGCGGAGATAAAATCCTATTAAGAAAATTTGTATTATTTAATTCATATGAACAACCAGCGCCTAGGGCAGGTTTTTATATATCGCTGCTTAAAGATTAGTATTGAAAATTATAGCAGGAATTTATAAGAATTTTAATATTGTCACTTCTAAGCAATTAAATTATAGACCAACAAAGTCTCGCGTTAGAAAAAGCATATTTGATCGGTTGATGCCATATAATTATAATAGGGTTTTAGATCTTTTTGCTGGGACAGGGATAATGGGTTTTGAGGCAATAAGTCGAGGATCTAGGTGCGTTACCATGGTTGAGCGTAATTCGAAATCAGCAAGTTTAATAAAAAAAAATTGTCAAAAATTCTACAATGTTCAAATAAATGTTATTAAAAAAGATGTATTTAAGTTCTTTAATGAAAAATACGAGGCTGACCTAATTTTTGCTGATCCTCCGTATGGTTTATATGATTACGATATTATAGTAAAATCATCCATAAAGAAACTATCAAAAAATGGGAAATTTATAATGGAATGTAATGACAACATTTATAATTCAGTTGGAATGGATCAGTTTAATGTTGGAGATACTAAACTTTATATGTATACAAAATCATGAAAAAAATAATTTACCCAGGTACATTTGACCCAATCCACAATGGGCATATTGATATTGCTAGAAAAGCATCAAAGTTATTTGATCATCTTGTATTCGTGATCGCAGAAAACAAAGGTAAAAAACCATTTTTGACTGCTAAAGAGAGAGGACAGCTAATCGCTGAATCAACAACTAGTATGAAAAATATAAGCATTGATATTTATAATGGGCTTACGGCAGATTATGCTAGTAGTAACAATGCTGTGGCAATTATTCGCGGTTTGAGACATGTAAGTGATTTTGAATTTGAATTTCAAATGGCCATGATGAATTACCATTTGAGCCCTAAGGTAACCTCTTTGTTTATGATGCCTGATGAGAAATACATTCATTTAAATTCTACTTTAATTAAAGATGTTATACGTTATGGCGGCGATGTGAATCAATTCGTTCCTGAATGCGTAAAAGATTTATTATTATCTAAGTATAATAGCTGATTTCTTTTTAAATTAAGAATAGTACTTAGTCTCCTGAATATATAAATGCCAACCTACGAATATTATTGCAATGAGTGTGGAGAAAGGTTCGACTACTTTCAATCGATGTCCTCTGACCCACTGAAAGAGCATCCAGATTGTAAATTGAAAAATTGTAACGTTAGAAGAATAATTAGCGGGGGAACGGGGCTTATTTTTAAGGGTTCAGGGTTTTATTTAACTGATTATACCGATAAGGGAAAAAAGAAAAATTCTGAAAATGACTCAAGTGGGGTTGGGAAAAAGAAAAAAAAATCGAAGAAACATAAAAAAAGTAAAGACTAAAACACAGTTTAATGGTATCTCACTCTAAAATAATAATGTCAAAAGGTAAGCTGGTTGTTCCAGATATGCCCATAATACCATTTATTGAAGGAGATGGAACTGGTCCAGATATTTGGGCCAGCGCTGTTAACGTTTTTGATGAAGCTGTAAAAATAGCCTATGCAAAAAAAAGAATTATTAAATGGGAAGAGGTTTTTGCAGGTGAAAAAGCATTTAATTTAACTGGTGATTGGTTGCCGAAAGAAACCCTTGACTCTATTAGTGAACATTTAATTGCTATCAAAGGTCCACTCACAACTCCTGTTGGTGGTGGTATACGCTCTCTGAATGTTGCTCTTCGCCAAAAATTAGACCTTTATTCCTGTGTTAGGCCAGTCAAATGGTTTGAGGGAGTTCCCACCCCAGTAAAAAAACCAGAAAATGTTGACATGGTAATTTTCCGGGAAAATACAGAAGATATTTATGCTGGCATTGAATTTATGCATGGTACCGATGAATTAGATCAAGTGAGGTTATTTCTCACAAATAAAATGAGTGTAAAAAACATTCGTTTTCCTAATACATCAAGTTTGGGTGTTAAGCCTGTATCTAAAGAAGGTTCCGAGCGGCTTATCCGAGCTGCAGTTGAATACGCATTGAAAAATAATAAAAGCTCTGTCACTCTTGTTCATAAAGGTAATATAATGAAATTTACTGAAGGTGCATTCAGAGACTGGGGTTATGAATTGGTACGTTCCGATTACAATGCAGAAGACTATGAAGGTGGGCCATGGCAAATTATAAAAAAAGATAACAAGGAAGTAATTATTAAAGATGTTATTGCAGATGCATTTCTTCAGCAAATAATTCTTCGCCCTGAGGAATACGACGTTATTGCAACGCTAAATCTGAATGGTGATTACATATCTGACGCATTAGCTGCCATTGTTGGTGGCATTGGAATAGCACCAGGGGCAAATATCAATTACAAGAGTGGCCATGCAATTTTTGAAGCAACTCATGGCACTGCACCCAAGTATGCAAATCAAAATAAAGTTAACCCAAGCTCAGTAATTTTATCTGGGGTAATGATGTTTGAATATATGGGATGGAATGAGGCAGCGGAATTGATTATTTCAGGGATAAAGGGCGCTATTTCTAACAAGCGTGTGACTTATGACTTTCACAGATTGATGGATGAGGCAATAAAATTATCCTGCTCTGAATTTGGTGAAGAAATTGTTTCAAATATGAATTAAAATCATCGCCCAAAAATAAATATTCAAATCTCTATATGGTGATGCAATGTTCATCGATTACACAAAAGTAAAGTTAGCTGCTGGTAATGGTGGAGACGGGATAACTTCCTTCCGAAGAGAAAAATTCGTACCAAAAGGCGGCCCTGATGGTGGTGATGGGGGAAGAGGTGGTCATATCGTCTTCCAAGCAAATAGCAATCTTCATACACTCCAAGATATTAGATATAAAAAAAAATATAAAGCAGAAAGCGGTAAAAGGGGCTCTGGATCTAGAAAAAACGGAAGAAATGGATCAGATGTAATTATTCCTTTACCAGTGGGATCAGTTGTGAAAAGGGAAAAAAATAGTCAAGTTTTAACTGATTTAGTAGAGGATGGTCAAACATATGTTGCTTGCAGAGGGGGCATAGGCGGAAAAGGTAACGCAAAGTTCGCTACCTCAACTAACAGATCTCCTCAAAAGTCAAGCTCAGGAAAGTTAGGAGAAACTGGTGAATTTGAAGTTGAATTAAAAATATTAGCTGATGTTGGACTTGTTGGTATGCCAAACGCAGGCAAATCTACACTTTTATCAAAAATATCAGCGGCTCGTCCTAAAGTAGCAGAATACCCTTTTACTACACTGGAGCCACATCTAGGCATAGTAAAGTATGGTGAATTTAAATCCTTTGTGATGGCTGATATACCTGGTTTAATTCAAGGGGCTAGTGAAGGCAGGGGTCTTGGGCATCAATTTTTAAAACATGTTGAAAGAAATAAAGTTTTATTATTTATGATTGATTGTTCAGATGTAGATCCTCGTTCCACATTTGATACACTTAAGAATGAAATTATATCTTTTAATAAAGATTTATTTTTAAAACCCATAATCTTATGCCGAACAAAAATGGATATTTATAATCAGAATATGAAAAAATGTTGGAATGGTATTGATAGAGATATTATTTCTATATCATCTGTTAACGGAGACGGAATAAAAGGATTGATCTCATTAATTTCTAATCTTCTAAAAGAGGATGCTACCACATAACTATCAATTATCTTTGTTTGAGTAGTGTTTTCATAATATGTAAGTTTTATCATAATTTATTATTTGGAGAGGTGGCCGAGCGGCTGAAGGCGCCCGCCTGCTAAGCGGGTAATGTGTTTATAGCACATTCGAGGGTTCGAATCCCTCCCTCTCCGCATTGAGCAGATTTGTACTGGATACTGTCTCGCCCTTGGTGAAACAGTGTATTTTTACGCAATATTTCACCACTCCAAATTTCTCCAAAAGTGAATAAACATGCATAAGAATGAGTGGCTCGTGTTGCCATTATGTTGCCAAATTAGTTTTGCTGAAATAAATCTGAAACTAATTCTTTATCTATTTATCGTCTTTAAAAAAGCTTTATAACAAAAATTTATTATTTATTGAGGATTGTGTTAAATTATTCTGTGTGTTTTTAGTCCTTAACGAGATGATTTCTATTTTTTCGCTTCAATTATAAAATGTCATGCCTGATCCAAAGAGAAAACTAGCAGCAATTGTATTTACTGATATTGAGGG
>CENX01089885.1_pt1 | contig 118262 bp, 120 predicted proteins | sample 361321 | NCBI WGS metagenome assembly CENX01 (sample SAMEA2619678, study PRJEB7988) | marine metagenome | isolation source: saline water (ENVO:00002010), including | reverse complement strand
TTTCTGCAAAAGGACGTATTTCCCGCCTATTGTTTCATCTAATTCTAGAGACGACGTACTAGTCTTTTTCCGATTTACAGAGACTCCGCCTTGCTTCAGAAGCCTGCGCGCTTCCCCCTTGGAACTTGCTAGTTTACTAAGTACTAGCGACTCGATTAGTCCTTCCTCTGATGAAAGCACCGATCTATTAATTTTTGTTTCCTGCACAATTCCTCGTAAGGCTTCAAACATTTCGGTAGTCAAAATACCTTCTCCAAACAATGCTTCAGCGGCTAAACGGGACTCAATTACAGCATCTTTGCCGTGGATCAATTTTGTAATCTCATCTGCTAGTAACGATTGCCCTGAACGTATTTCCGGAGACAGTTCATGCTCTTTTACGATCTCTTGAATTTCTTCGACTTCTAGAAGGGTGAGTTGAAGTAAAAATCTTTCTAAATCGCGGTCATCGACTCGAAGCCAGTACTGATGAAACTCATATGGCAAGGTCATCTCCGAATCAAGCCACACAGCTCCATCTACAGATTTACCATATTTCTGCCCATCGCTTCGAGTAATGAGTGGCCAAGTTAAACCATGAGCGGCTGATCCGCTTCTTCGCCTGATTAGGTCCACGCCTTGCGCTATATTTCCCCACTGGTCTGATCCGCCAATCTGTAATTCACAGTTATAATTTTGATGAAGCCACCAGAAATCAAAAGCTTGTAGCAGCATGTAAGAAAATTCCGTATATGAAATTCCATGCTTACCTTCCATTCTTGTTCGAACAGAGTCTCTCGCAACCATTTGATTAACTGTCGCGTGCTTTCCGACATCTCGGAAAAAATCAAGGACGCTGACTTCCTTGGTCCAGTCGAAGTTATTCACTATTTTTGCATTATCAAGATCAACTAATTTTTCTAACTGTTTTTTAATTCCTTCCAAATTCTGAGACAGTGTTTCCGCATCTAGGAGATTTCGTTCTTCAGATCTTCCACCAGGGTCCCCTATCATCCCTGTTGATCCTCCGATCAGGACTATTGGAACATGTCCTGCATCCTGAAATCGTCTTAGCATCAAAACACCTACGAAATTTCCTATATGAAGGCTTGATGCTGATGGATCTATCCCGTGGTAAAGAGTCATTGGCCCTAGCTCTAGGCGTGACTCTAGCGCTGACAGGTTTGTTGTGTCTTGCACAAGTCCTCTTTGTTGTAATTCGTCTATTAATTGAGATTTACCCATGCATTGACATTAGACCTCTTTGGAGAAAACTATGGCGATTTATTGAAGCAAAATTTACTTTTTCTGAATGGTGCTTGGCAACAACGCCGTGATCGGTCCATGCTAAAGGTGTGGTTGATAACAAAAATTCTCGAGAGAACCTAACATCAGATACTGATAATTACAGAAGATGGACAATAGGAAGATCGATATCGGCTGTACTGCTTATTGGGATTGTCAGTTTCTGGATATGGGCCTTATCACCATTAGCTCCGAGTGGACATCCTGATAAACTTGATGATAGTGATTTTGCATTCAACGCTAAAAGTCTTTGCGCTGAAGCAACAGAGGATTTAGAACGTCTACCTTTCGCATTGACGGCAAATTCACCCGAAGAAAGAGCAGACCAAATTGACGCTGGTACAGCCATCTATCGAGATCTACTAAATTCACTTCTTCTTATTGCACCGAAAATAAACACCCGAGATGGTGAATTAGTAAGATCGTGGCTATCTGATTACGAGGTTTATTTGAGTGATCGCGACGTGTATGCGACAAAATTTCGTAACGGCATTGATGAGGCTTTCACTGTAACAAAAAAAGGGAAACGTTGGGTAACAGATCCAGTTGATGAATTTGCAAAAGCTAACAAAATGCGGGAATGCCTAGTTCCACTTGACGTTTAACTCTTAATAGACGGCCTAAGAGACCATCGCCAGGTATATAGGCCTGGCTTAACTCGGTATTGATCTAATATATCAGGGCCGCAAGCGCCAGTTCCTAAACCGCGAATCGCAGAGTCGATATGCACTTCTATAGTGCTGCGCTCCTTTAAATGTGCGGTTTTTGTTGCAATTGTTATATCGCTATCGTGATAAATCTTTGTTGAGAAAGAGCCTATTTCCATTATCTCAATGTTAATTTCATTGCTGTTCGGGTCTGAAAGGTTAAACCATCTTGTTCCTTCGTGTGCTCCATTTTCTTGAGGCACCACATAAGGGTGAAATTGATCTTCTACAGATGAAGACCATTTCTGAATCATTTGCGACTTATACCTATCTGGATAGGATTCAAGAGGCCCGCGACCAAACCATTCCAGTTCAGAAAATTCTCTTGGAACTTCGAACCGAATACCTACTCTCGGAATGTCAGCCCACTCTTCGGGAATCCTAACAGACTCTTCAAAGTATATTTTTGGTCCGTCGACTATCAACGAACTTGAATGGAACGCTTTTCCTTTTTTCCCGGCATGTTCGGACTTGACAACTAACAATGTCTTGTTTCCAGCTTCAGCAATTTTTACTTGTTCCCAGTGGGTGTCTAATTCGTTAAGTCCATTTTCTACCCATGAACGCCTCACTCCGGCCACTTCTGATAGCCACCCTTGCTTGACGCCGTCATTGTCTGTTGGCGCTCTCCAGAAGGAGGCCAAAGGAAAAGTTGTTAGAAGTTCTTTATCCCCAACTGAGATTGAACCCCTTTCAGTTGTTGATGGAAGCACAATCGCAAAGGGTCCACGCTCAACAAAGTTTCTTCTGAGGGGTTGCAACCCATTACTCAATTTTTTATGACGCAAACGCTGTGGGGATTTCTTTCGTCGAAGTTCTACTTGATCCCAGGCGACAAGATGACCTCTATGAGCCCATGGTTTCTCTTCAGCTAAAGTCCATTTGATTTGTAGAAAAATATCTCTATTATTTCCAAAGACAGGAAAATTTGGGATTGGAACAACTGCACTTTGACCAGGCAAAATATTCAACTCCCAAATTCCCGCTTTAATCCTTTTCCCATCAACTTCAATCGACCAACTGCAACGCATGTCACTCGTATCGGAGAAAGTTCTTCTGTTAGTAACCTCTATGTTGGAAAAATTTTTTCTTTCTACAACAATTGGTCTTGCAGCCCAAGCATATTCATTGAGAGCTGGATGTGGTTCACCATCTGGCGCGTTTAAACCATTGATGCAAAAATTAACATCGTTGGGAGTATCCCCAAAGTCACCACCATATGCCCAGAAATCTTGTCCTTGACTGTCGACTTCTAGAAGACCCTGATCTTTCCAATCCCATATAAACCCTCCAGCTAATGCTGAGTAATCGTGAAAAGCTTGAACATAATCGGCGAGAGAACCATTTGAGTTTCCCATTGCATGTGAATATTCGCAAAGTATTAAAGGGCGGTCATCTCCACTGTTTTCCTCCGCCCAATTAGCCCATTTCTTCAGAACATCTATAGGGGTATACATCGGACAAACAATGTCAGTAGCAAAACGTTCTAACTCATCTGGAGCAGAACAACTATTTTGAAAGCCGTTGGGGTCATTTAATGAGAACCTGTGCTCCAATGCCCCTTCATATTGCACAAATCGTGATGGATCAGTTTTTCGAACCCAACCAGCTGAAGCAACGTGACTTGGTCCGAAGCCAGATTCGTTACCTAGCGACCACCCTATAACTGATGGGTGGTTACGATCGCGCGCGACCATGCGTTTAGTCCGTTCTTCAATCGCATGATGATAGCGAGGATCTAAAGCTAATGAACGTAGACGAGCGTGTGACTCACAGTTAGCTTCGTCAATAACATATAGTCCAAGCTCATCGCAAAGTCCGAGCAGTCGATGATCATTCGGGTAATGTGCTGTTCTGATCGCGTTTATATTGTTCTTCTTCATAGCTAGAAGTTCAGCTTCTATTTCATCTATTTTTAGAGTTTTCCCTGTAACGGGATGATGATCATGCCTATTAACGCCATAAAGAACGATAGGTTTTCCATTTATTCTTAATTCATTTGATTCAATCTCTACTCGGCGAAACCCAATTCTTTCTCGGAGAACCTCGTGACAAGTTCCATGCGTATCAAAAAGTGAGACAAACAAAAGGTACAATTCAGGACTCTCGCTTGACCAGGGAATTACGTTCAGATTTTCAAAATTAGCGTTACTCTTTAATCCCTCAAACTGATATGCTCCAAGCAACTTTTGCAAAGGAGACCCATCAACCTGCTTCTGGATTGGCAAGTTAGTTATTTCTTCAATCAGTTTTCCCGAAAGCGTTTCAAGTCTAGCATTTATAAACCACCCTTCGCAGCATTCGGAGATGCTACTTATTGCTTTAAGCCTTCCGGTTTGTGCTTGTGAATCATAGTCAGCTACGACATTAAGGTCACTGATATGGATAGGGTCTCTAGATTCTATGAATACAGACCTATGCAAGCCCCCATGAAACCAATGATCCTGATCTTCAATCCAAGTTCCATCGCTCCATCGAGGAACCATAACGGAAAGTATATTATTGCTATTTCTTAAGTAGGGAGTTAAATCAAATTCACTTGGGAGACGACTATCTTTCCCCATCCCTACAAATGAACCATTGCACCAGAGAAGGACCATGCTTTCTGACCCCTCAATTTGAATAGTCACGCGTTTACTCTTCCATTCAAGCGGTAAGTCGAAAGATTTCCTGTAAAGGCCTGTTGGGTTTTCTTCTGGGATTTCTGGAGGTTCTAAGCCTTCCCATGGCATAACAATATTAGTGTAATGAGGGTGATCCCCTTTATTCTGTCGAGTCCAGGATCCTGGAACAGTGATTAATTCCCAAGTACTGTCGTCAAAATAATTATATACCCACTCTTTTGGCGCATTTTTTGGAGTTCTAATGAGTTGAAATCTCCATTTACCGTCTAAAGAAATCCGACGGTTTGATAATCCCCCACCCTTTGCTTCTTCAAGTGATCTATATGGCTCTAGCGGAATGCGCATTGGCATACGATTAACCTCAGTTAATTCTGGTTGCAAAAGATCATTTAATTGAAAGGAAAACACGATTACATTATGCCTTAAAAATCGGGCTTGGTTTCCTGCTTAAATTTAATAGTGCTAAAACGAACTTATGAACATTGATGTCTCTTCAGTTGATTATGTACTTTCAACAACTCGATCGGTTCGGTTAAGACTTGATTTCGAACGTGAAGTTGATATGCAGGTTATTCTAGATTGCATTGATATAGCTGAACAGGCTCCCACAGGCGGGAATTTGGGTAGCCGACGGTGGATTGTCATTACAGAAGAGAAACAAAAAGAGAAGATAGCGGATCTTTATTATAACTCGGCTGGAAAGTGGATGATTAAAGCAAGAGATTCTTTAGTTGGAACTGGACACCCTAATGAAAAGATGATGGAATCCGCAGCTTATTTAGCAGAGAATTTATCGAAATCCCCAGCAATTGTAATACCTACCATTATTGGAGTCCACGATAATTCTGGGCGGCCTGGACTCTTCGACTCTGTGATCCAAAGTGCATGGAGCTTTTGCCTAGCCCTGCGAGCACGCGGGTTAGGCACAGCTTGGACGACAGCCATCCTAAGCGAGCAAGATGACCTAAATACAGTTTTAGAAATTCCAAGTCAGAATACTGCTATTGCGATGTTTCCAGTTGCTTGGACCAAAGGATCTGAGTTCTCAAAGGTAGAAAGAAAGCCAGCTAGAGATATCACGTTCTTTAATACATACGGAAAAACCTTTATTGAAGGACCCGTTGGAAAAGTGTCATTTTCAGATGGCCCAGGTGTTTCTGTTGAAGCAGATGTTAATTGTCGAGTTGAACAAGCTTGGGAACTCATAACTGATATCAATTTCCCTGGGAAGTATTCGGATGAATTCGTGTCGGCAAGTTGGGATGGAGACCCTCAGACAGTAGGTATAGGGTCAACTTTTACTGGCAACAACAGTAACCAACATATAGGTGAGTGGTCTGTCCAATGCACTATTGACGACTATCAAAAGAATCGCGTCTTTGGTTGGTGTACCGGCGATCCTACCTACCCTGGGGCTCGTTGGAGATTAGAATTAGATAATTTAGGAAGCACAACAAGAATAAGACACAAAGTTCTTCTTGGTCCTGGATCTTCTGGCCTAACCCGTCTCATTGAGGAACAACCCGAGAAAGAAGATCGAATTATTGCGAATAGGTTGAAGTCGATAGAGGCAAACATGAGAAAAGTTGTAGATGGGATGAAGGGTTCCCTAGAGTCCTAGTCAGTTTGACTTTGCGTTTCCGGAAGCCGAACTAGAGGAATTTTTCGCTCAGTTTTTCTTTGATAATTCTCATACCAGGACCGATCGGCGCAGAGTTGTTTCCAAACTAGATCTCTTTCTTCTCCTTCAAGTATCTCTGGCTTAGACCAGAATTTTCCATTTTGGACCTGACATAACAACCTTGGATTGGCCCTTTTGTCACAAAGGTTCAAGAACCATGCCGGACTTTTGTCAGATCCTGCAAAGGAAGCTACTACGATTCGATCCCTATTTTTATCCATCCAAGTGGGTAAAGCCACCTTATGTTCGTTACCTGTTTTACGCCCGATAGTAGTTAACAGAACGTGATGCATGCCTGCCTGAACCCACACCAGATCATCATCAGTCATTTCCATAGCCTGAACGTGTGCTTTAGTGAGTTCAACAATTTCTGACCGAGGCGGTGTTTCCCATATCTGCTCTACATACTGTTCTGTAGGCTGCAATTCTTCATGCATATGACCACCCCTAAGCAAAATCTAGATCAAAGAGTTTGATGGCGTTTCCTCTAGCTATCTTATTAATAGTTTCCTGCTCTAAGTGACCAAATAGTTCTTCTGCTATTGAAAGTGTCTTAGGGAATGTCCCATCTTGATGCGGATAATCTGTTTCAAATAGGACATTATCTTCACCTATTTTGTGGAGAAGTTCGATGCCAACTGTGTCCTTAAAAAAACAACTATAGACATGTTTCTTATAATAATACGAAGGTGGTTTTGGAATTCTATTCTCACCTTGAGCCCATTGATGCGTTTGCCAAGTATCATCTGCCCGCTCAACGAAATAGGGAATCCAGCCAATCTGGCTTTCGGCATAAAGAAGTTTCAGATTCGGGAACTGATCAAATTTTCCTGAGAATATCCAGTCAATCATTGATGCAGCACTGTTGCAGACAATTAAATTGGCAGTAACCACTGTTGGGGCTTCCGGAGATGTTTGTACTGTTTTAGTTCCTGAACCAATATGCATACAAATGACTGTTCCGGTTTCTTCACACGCCTTAAAAAAAGGATTCCAATAATCGCCATGCAACCCTGGCCTACCTAACCATGATGGTAACTCTGACCAAGCAACAGCACGACACCCTCTTTGCGCAACGCGATAAATTTCTTGTGCAGCTAGGTCAGGATCCCAAAGAGGAACAATGCATAGTGGGATGAGTCGACCTTTGCTATCTCCACACCATTCATCGAGCATCCAATCGTTGTAAGCCTGAACACAAAGTAATCCCAGTTCAAGGTCATCGGCCTCTGAGAAGAGCTGCCCACAAAACCTCGGGTAGTTAGGGAAACAAAGAGATGCCTCAACATGGTTAAGATCCATATCAGCGAGACGTGCTTTTGGGTCGTAACACCCAACAGCTATATCGTCATAGGTAACACCTTCCATGGTCACTTCCTCGGGAGGGACGCCAGGGCATGCGACCATTTGCTTAATTTGATATCGCTTATTTTCAAAGTGCCACCAAGCAGCCATTTTAGAACCGTCACCTGGAGTCTCGACCCACACACCATCATTCAAAGTCATTTCACCTTGAGGTGCGATAACTATCTTTGGCGCTTGATCTTTATGCTTTGCAGGCATTCTGTCCTGCCAAACATGTGCTGGTTCAATAACGTGGTCGTCGGCGCTAATAATTTTTGGAATCATTACTTATTACTTTAGTTTGAGTTTAGTTCTTTTGGTAACTCATGATGACTGCGAAGCACATCTCGTCATTGCTTCCATCTGCCCATAGAACATAGCTAGGTTCAAGGTCAGCGGGTCTCAGTGACCGATCCCAAACACAATCAAGGCGGATGATGTCATTTCTATCAACATTAATTTCTTCTATCGGGTAGTACGCATACTGCCATTCAAAGTCCCAATCAGGGATATCAAGCAAAACAACTTCTTCCTGTGTATCCGGATTTAACGTCATGCGAAAAGATGCCCCGATATTGTGTTGGTGCCCGAGAACAGCAGAGATAATCCCGTCAAAACCGGCCCTGAGGTCGCATGTTGAAGAAGCTATCCCATTCGTCATGCTCGCATAGTCCTGAGGTGTATAACCACATTCTTCGAGGATTTGATTTGCCTGAACTACCCCATCATATTGCGCACTGGCGTATAGATACGCATTATCTCGTTCACACAACGGGCCTTTTTCCCATTCCGCGCATGGGATTTCGGCCGGAGCTAGATATGTCGAGATTAAGATTGGTTGCGTTACTTCTGAGGTAGACCACACCGTTCGGAAAACTGAGCGGTCTTCGGGTGCCTCAATGTCGTAGTGGTAATGAATTTGCATAACAAAAAAATCACCAGGGTCCATCTTCAACCCTGCTCCTTCTTGGTATTTTATTGCTCCGGTCCCAGGGCCCCAGAAAGTAAGTATTTGATCATCGCCGAGACCTGTTGACCCGAAGCAGCTCCACCCGCCTTCTTCCTCTGAAGCGTTCTTCCGTTCAGCAGCTGCTCGGTACTCTCCAGAAACTTTATAACCGACTAGGTGGTGAACAACTTCCGTCTGATCAGGGATGAACTCATACTCTGTGAGATATTTTGTCTCTGTTAACTCCGGATCAAATATAAAGCAACGATATTCGTCTGGTTGACCTATTTCCCCATCGTAGAAATCAGTTGAGGACAGTTCCTGATCATAGGATATGAGAAATGAGACATCCTGTGTTGACGTCACGGGTGTTTCGATATCAAGATCCAAGGGGGCTCCAGAACGAACCCATTGCACAATACTATTTTTTTGATCAGGGTCTAGGCTGACGTCGTGAAGGAATGGAACGCTTAGTTCGGATGCTGGCCAGGGAGGCATCGCTCCAGTCTCAACAACAGCGCCGATGGCAAATGCAAATGCAGAGACATCCCCTACGCTATCGAGTTTGGCATGAGGCACTCCGGGCCCCCTATCTGTATGACACGAGGCGCAAGAGTTCTGAATTATAGGAAGAACTTCTTCTTTAAATGAAATTGTGTTTTCTGCAAGGTGGGACGAAGTATCTTGTGAAGACCCTGAGTCCGACATAGTTACGCTCGGTTTATCGATTTCAGATGCTGAGCTAGGGGTTGAGACTAGTTTATTACTGGAATCTGGGTCAGATGCCTGAGTCACTTTTGATGAACAAGAGATACCCATAAGGCACGCTAATAGTAAACCAAAGAGAAGTTTTGATCGGCAAGAAAGCATCTGAATATTCTACAGGTCGATTCTGCCCATAAAGATTAAGGCTCCGCTAAAAATGTTGTTGCGCTAAGCTCAATCCAACTTTCGCAAGACGGATTGTGCTCTCGTCTAAAGTGAGTTCCATCAACTCAGAAAATTCGACCCAACGCATGTCAACGCTTTCGTGATTTCTTTTAATTTTGCTATTCTCGGGTGCGCGAATCAAATACCTTATGTCGAGATGTAAATGTTCTGGTTCATTTAGCCGTTGAGGGATGATATGGACATCGCAATCAATACCAGGAGTTAATACTTCCAGTTCTTCTATGCCTGTTTCTTCAATAGCTTCACGAAGCGCTACTCGTGCAAGATTGCCGTCACCATCTGCATGCCCTCCGGGTTGAATCCAAATTTGTAGTTTTTTGTGAAGCATTATTAAAATTTTTGTTGCCGACTCATTAACAATGGCTGCTGATCCTGTTAAGTGACCACTTAGACAACTCCGGTGTAACGCATCAGGGTGTTGGGATAAAAATTGAATTATTTTTGTTTTTGCTTTTCCTGATTCGTGGGAGGTGTCTAAGACGGAAGTTACCTCATTCAAGGCACTTTCAAGAGATTCGGCGTTACCACTAAAAGTGTGGAACCTTTTTCTTTCTAAAAAAATTACTTTTCCTCCTGATAGTTCTCCAAATGACATTTTAAAAGATCAGGGACCTGGGTTGGTTTGAAGCTTGTGGAGTCAACGCATACGTAAGAAATTGTTGAATCGAATTTCTTTTCTTCAGTTACATAACCCGAAGAAGTTATATCAAAACTACTATTTCCCCAGCGTGTTACCTGGGATTCCAGTTTGAGTACATCTCCAAATCTTGCTGGTGAATGCCAAACAATCTGAACTGATTTAAGCATGACTTCCACTTCAAGCTTCTTTTCAAAATTCCAATCATACTCTCGAATCCAACAATCAAATGCATCATCAATATACGTTAGATAATGAGCATTATAGACGACGCCTTGCATATCACAATCGACATATCTAACTCGTACAGTGTGACTGTGGGTCATAGCATTTTCTTATGCTTTGCAACGAGTTCTTTGAATGCTAAAACTTGGTTTTCTAGCTGACCGACGCTTCCTGCACCCCGTGTTTTCTTGTTATCTGGGATTGACTTCTCATCAAATAATTTTGCTGGTTCGTTTCCGAGTAATGCGTGGCTAGCAACAATTTGTTTAAGGTCACCGTGGGTTGATATTGCTTCTTGGACGAGACTAGCTACAAGTGCATGCGCTTCACGAAAAGGAGTCCCTTGTACTACCAGCCATTCAGCAAGATCAGTGGTTGCCATATAAGGAGAATTCGCTAATTCGTTCATTCTTTCGGTATTGAACGTCATTGTTTGCACCATGCCATCTACAGCAGGTAATAAAGTTAGAACCGTATCAACTGTGTCGAAAAGTGCTTCTTTGTCCTCTTGAAGATCTTTATTGTAGGCAAAAGGAATTCCCTTTAGTGTTGCTAAAAGGCCCGTTAAGTTACCTATAAGTCGACCAGCTTTCCCTCGAGCTAACTCAGCAATATCTGGATTCTTCTTTTGGGGCATCATTGAAGATCCTGTTGCATACCCGTCATCTAATTCAACAAAATTGAATTCAGTACTTGCCCATAAAATGATCTCCTCACCCAACCGGGAGAGATGAACACCGAGTAGCGCTACCGCTGAAAGAACATCCACGACAAAATCTCTATCAGAAACAGCGTCTAAACTGTTTTCGAATACTGCTGCGAAATTTAATTGGTCCGCAACGTATTGAATATCTAAAGGCAACGAAGAACCAGCTAAAGCCCCAGCTCCAAGAGGAGAAACATCGGTTCTTTCACGGGCTTCTAGCAACCGCTGAATATCGCGTGAGATTGCCCATCCGTGAGCTAAAAGATGATGTGCTACAGGCACAGATTGCGCTTGCTGGAGATGCGTATATCCGGGCATCATGACTTTACCAAGTGATAAAGCTTTCTCAAGTAGTGTTTCCTGGAACGAAACAAGGTCGTTAACTATTGATGTTACAGCTCCTCTAGTCCAAAGACGAAGGTCTGTTGCGACTTGATCGTTCCTGCTTCTTCCTGTGTGAAGCCTTGCTCCTGCCGGAGTCATTTCCGTCAAACGTCTTTCGACAAGAGTGTGGACATCTTCGTCGGAAGATAATACTTCAATACTCCCGCTTTCAATTTCTATTTCTATTTGATCAAGAGCCTTGAGAACCTCCGAAAGTTCGCTTTCATTAAATACACCTATCTTTTGAAGCATCCGAGCATGTGCTTTTGAACCAAAGATGTCTTCTTTATAAAGTCGAATATCAAATCCAATACTTGAATTGAGGTTTCGCAAAACTGTTGCTGATGACCCTTGAATTCTCCCATGCCATAGAGGCTGTCCGTACTCTTTTGTATCTTCTTCCATAGTTCCTTAACTACTTTCAATATCCTTTGATCTTTTCAACGCTAATGTTCTTAATCGCAGTGCATTTAGTTTAATAAAGCCTTCAGCATCAGCTTGATTGTAGGCCCCATCATCTTCTTCAAACGTCGCTACCTTTTCATCAAATAACGAATTAGAGCTTCTTCGTCCAACAATTTCTACATTACCTTTAAATAATTTGAGCCTTACTTCTCCGTTAACTTGAGTTTGGCTATGGTCTATTGCAGTTTGAAGCATTTTTCGCTCTGGACTCCACCAGAAGCCATTGTAGATGAGACTAGCGTATCTTGGCATAAGCTCATCTTTTAGATGAGCGACCTCGCGATCAAGGGTTAAGCTTTCCATAGCTCTATGTGCTTTCAGCATTACGGTCCCACCTGGCGTTTCGTAGGCGCCACGCGACTTCATCCCGACATATCTATTCTCAACTATGTCTAAGCGTCCAATTCCATTTGCGCCAGCAATCCTGTTGAGTGATTGCAATACTTTAGCTGGGCTCATCCTTCGTCCGTCTATTGCAACGATATCACCATGCTCGTACTCTAATTCAAGAAATGTCGCTTGATTGGGTGCGCTTTCTGGACTTAAAGACCAGCGCCACATTTCTTCCGGTGGTTGAACCCATGGATCTTCCAATGGGCCACCTTCGTAAGAGATATGCAGTAGATTTGCGTCCATAGAGAATGGGGATTCTTTCCCACGTTTCATCTCTACGGGAATTGCATGTTTCTCGGCGTAACTCATCAAAGATTCACGAGAGCTAAGTGACCATTCTCTCCAAGGTGCTATTACTTTGATATCGGGATTCAAAGCATAAGCCCCAAGCTCAAATCGGACCTGGTCATTCCCTTTACCGGTTGCTCCATGGCTTATTGCGTCAGCCTCAGTTTCATCGGCTATTTCAACTAATCTTTTCGCAATAAGCGGTCTCGCAATTGATGTCCCTAGTAAGTACTCTCCTTCGTAGATTGCGTTTGCTCTAAACATAGGGAAAACGTATTCCGAAACGAATTCTTCCTGAAGGTCTTCTATGTATATTTCGGAATCCGGAACACCCATGGATCGTGCTTTATCCCTTGCAGGCTCGACTTCTTCCCCTTGCCCAATATCTGCTGTAAATGTAACAACCTTGCATTGGTATGTTTCTTGAAGCCACTTCAAGATAATAGAGGTATCAAGTCCCCCCGAATACGCGAGAACAACTTTGTTGATTTCTTTGTCTTTCTTCATATTATTCCAATCCTGATAATTGACTTAATGACTCGGCAAGAACTGACCCTTCATAGCTTTGGCTTGCAACAACCATAACCGTGTCGTCTCCAGCTACAGTCCCCAACACGGTTTCTAATCCGGCGCGATCAAGAGCTGAAGCAACAACATGAGCTGACCCTGGGGGTGTTTTCAGCATCACAATATTTTTGGAAACACCTATTCCAACAACCCATTCACCCAGCACTCTCTTTAGATGGTCTTCATGTACGTGATGCTCGCTTGGGAGTTCCGGAATGGCATAAACCATTGTGCCCCCACTAACTCTTACGTTAACCGATCCAAGCTCGTCTAAATCTCTTGAAACCGTAGCCTGGGTAGCTTCTATTCGTTCTTCTTTAAGAAGATCGATCAACTGGTCTTGGCTACTTACAAGATTATGTGCAAGTAACTGTTTTATTATGTGCTGTCTTTGCCTCTTAGTTGCCATGTTCACTAATTCCTGCATTCAAAAGAAACATCAATAAACCGCGCGCTGAATGCATCCGGTTCTCTGCTTGTTTCCATATTCGGCTGTTCTTTCCATCTAGAACTTCTCTAGTAGTTTCTTCACCAGGGTGAGCTGGAAGACAATGCATAAAAATACTTTCCTTTTTTGCTTTATCTACTAGTTCAGGAGTAATTGTAAATTCTGAGAAATCTCTCAGCCGAGTTTCTCTTTCAGCTTCCTGCCCCATTGATGTCCAGACATCGGTATAGATAACACTCGCTCCTTGCAGCGCTTGATGGGGATCCTCTGTTTGGAGAATATTTATGCCTGTCTGCTGAATAGTTTCTATATCGCTATTACTAAATTCATAACCTTTAGGGGATGCAACGCTAAATTCCATATCCATCATTCCTGCAGCAATAGCCAAAGACCGAGCGACATTATTTGCATCGCCTACATAGGCAATTCGTAAACCTTCAAGTTCTAAAAATTCTTGACGTATAGTCAGCAAGTCTGCGAGAGCTTGAAGGGGATGTGCGATATCCGACAGCATATTAATTACAGGTACTGTGGCATAATCAGCTAACTCTTGAACTGTTGCGTGCTCAAAAACTCGAGCGCCGATAAAAGCGTGATAACAAGATAACGTTTGAGCGATATCACCAGTACTTTCTCGTTTACCAAGACCAACTTCATCAGGCCGTATTGTTACTGGGTGCCCACCAAGTTGGATAATGGCCATTTCCATTGAGTTTCGGGTTCTGTTTGAAGGTTTTTCAAATAATAACGCAGCGCCTTTATTGCTTAGCTCCCCAGTAGTAGGTCTCTCAGCATAATCAAGAACTATCTTGATTTCATCTGGCGTGAGATCACTAATTTCAAGTAAGTGTCGTGTCATTAAGAACTCCTTTCAGAATATCTATTGCTTCCTCAATCTCGGATGGCGTTGTTGTTAGCGGTGGCGTAAATCGAAGCGCTGATGACGTAATCGGATTTACCAATAGGCCGCGTTCCGTAGCTGTTTTAGCAATTTCCTTACTCTTCTGAGAGTCTAGTTCTGCTGCAAGCATTGCCCCTTTACCTCTAACTGATAGGATTCCAGGTAACGACAATAATGACTCCGTTAAAAGTTTTTCAATCAGTCGTGCTTTCAAAACATAATTGTCACGGTTCATTATTTCCAATACTTTTCTAGCAACTGCAGTTCCAAGGGGGTTCCCCCCATACGTGCTGCCATGATCCCCAGCTTGAAAATGTGCTGCAATTTCTCTTTTTGCCCAAACCGCCCCTATAGGAAAGCCGTTGCCTAATGCTTTTGCGATACAAACAACATCTGGGTCAAGATTAAAATGTTGGAAAGCAAACCATTCGCCTGTTCTGCATAACCCTGATTGAACCTCATCTACCATAAATAGAAGATCTTTATTTCTAGCAATATTTTCTGCCCCCTGAATGAATTCAGAACTGCTGGGCCATACACCACCTTCTCCTTGAATAGGTTCTAAATGAATAGCAGCAGTAATTTCGGTTACGGCTGAATCTAAATCGGATAAGTTATCTCTCTCAATATGAGAAAAGCCAGCAGGCATAGGTGCAAATGGCTCATGTTTTTGTGGTTGCCCGCAGGCAGCTAAAGCAGCGAGAGTTCGCCCATGGAATGAATCTAAAGCTGTTATTACCCCGTAGGAGTCTTTAGAAGCGGTTTTCCGCGCAATTTTAAAAGCCAGTTCATTTGCCTCTGCTCCAGAATTACAGAAAAAAACTTGGCCTAGCGGAGTGTAGGTTTCGCCTTTGGGATTTTTAAGCCTCCCAGTGATTGCTTTATCTAGTTGAATAGCAACATGATGAGCGTGTTCAGTCGCCCAGTAATTTGAGACTTGCGTTAACTTCGAAGCTTGATTAGCTAGAACTTCTGCAATTTCTGGATTCGCATGCCCAAGAGATTGAACAGCCAGACCACCTACAAAATCAAGATACCTATTGTCGCTTTGATCCCATAACTCTGTCCCTTTCCCCTTGACAAACATGACAGAAGGAGCTCCGTACGTCGGCATAATTGGGCAGCTCGTCAATTTCATTTCGGAGTCCATAATTTGCGAATGAGTTTTCATTGGGTTTCCTTCCTGACGATCATTGTTCCAATACCGCTATCAGTAAATAGTTCAAGAAGAACAACATGATGTATCCTTCCGTCGAGCAAATGTGCTCTTAGGGCACCGCGCTTTAGCGCTTCAATACATGACGTAACTTTAGGTATCATTCCATCTGAGATTCGACCAGATTCAATCATTCCATTGATCTCATGATCGTATACAACGGAAACTAGACTACTAGGATCCTCTTTGTCTCGAAGCACTCCAGGAACATCTGACAAATAGACAACCTTATCTACTTGCAATGAACCGGCGATTGACCCCGCTGCTGAATCTGCATTTATATTCAGACTTTGACCTATTTTGTTCTGCCCAATTGTTGAAATTACTGGAATCACTCCATCAAGAATGATTTTCTCTATGCCCCTTGTTGAAACTTCTGTGATCTCGCCAACGAATCCTAGTTTAGGATTACTTTGTTGGGCTTTCAGTAGGTTTCCATCTTCTCCACTAACGCTAATGGCTTCCCCACCTAGAGTTGTGATTGCGTCAACTATTGCCTTCCCTACTTCTTCCTTTAAGACTTTCTTGACTATTTGTAATGTTTCTTCGTCGGTAACTCTTAGCCCCTCTATGAAGGAGCTTTCCTTACCTACCTCTGCAAGACGTTTGCCTATTTGTGGCCCACCTCCGTGAACCACAACAGGTTTCACCCCTATCGAGTGCAAAAGCACCATATCTTCTGCAAAGTGATGAAAAAGATCCTTATTAACAAGAGTGCTTCCACCTATTTTGAACAAAACTGTACATCCGGTAAACCTTTGTATATATGGAAGAGCCTCTATAAGTACTTGTGCACGATCTACAGGAGTCAGGTAGCCCTCTCTCCCATCGAATTCAATCGTCGACTTCATGATCTATACCCAGCATTTATTTCGATATATTTGTGGGTTAAATCGCAGGTCCAGATCTTTGATTCACCATTAGATATACCTATATCGACATGAATACAAATATTCTGCTCCTGAAGGTGAGAAGCTGCTCTAGCTTCTTGATAGGTATTCGATTGTTGGCCAGATTCTGCAATCAGTTCATCCCCAATCCAAATTTTCAACAAATCTCTATCTGCTTGTTGCCCTGCCTTACCTACTGCCATAACTATTCTTCCCCAATTTGGATCTTCAGCCGCTAAAGCTGTTTTCACTAGTGGTGAATTCGCTATGCTTTTTGCTATTTCCTGTGCTGCCAAGTCGTCTGCTGCGCCAGTTACATTTACTTCAACAAATTTGCTCGCTCCTTCTCCATCTTTAACTATTTGGTGAGCTAAATCTAGAGTGACTTTCTCAACCGCCTTTTCAAACTCATCCATGTGATCTGCAGCATGAACACCTGATTTCCCTGTAGCGAACAAAAGAACTGTGTCGCTAGTAGAAGTATCTGAATCAACGGTTATCGAATTAAAGCTTTTATTTACTGCTTTACGATTTATCTCTTTCAGGTCTGAAGCTTCAACTACAAGGTCCGTAAATATGAACGCAAGCATAGTTGCCATATTTGGAGCAATCATTCCACTACCTTTTGCTATTCCCACGACAACTGTTTCAGTTCCTTTCACAATTGCTGAAGATCCTTTAGCAAAGGTATCGGTTGTCCTAATAGCATTTGCAGCTTTTTCCCATTCGCGAGAACTTGATCGCCCTTGTTCGTTAACTAGATCTGGAATGGTGTTTGTTATCTCTTCCGCATTGAAGGCTTCACCGATAACACCAGTCGAAGCAATGAATACTTCTTCTGGAGCAATACCCATCGCTGTTGCTAGGCTTTCAACGCTTTTTTCTACAACTATTTTTCCGGGTTTTCCTGTAAATGCATTTGCATTCCCAGCATTACAAAGAAGAGCTCTTGCTTTTCCAAGCCCCATTATTTGTTTACACCATTCGACTGGAGCCGATGGGCATAGTGACTCAGTGAACATCCCACTCACAGATGTCCCTTCGGACATTGTTATTAGACAGAGGTCAGTTCGGTCTTTGTACCGCATTCCGGTTTCTGCAACTGAAATATGAATTCCTTCAACGGTAGGCAAAACAGGGAACTTTTTAGGGGCTAGAGGCGAGATAGTCATTGTGTCCTTATGGGTAAAGCCCCGCAATAGGAAGCCCAAGTGTTTCTTCTAGCCCCATTGCTAGGTTTGCATTTTGAATTGCCATTCCTGAGGCACCCTTCACTAAGTTATCCAAAGTAGCTATTGAAATTAAAGTATTAGTTCTGTTGTCAACTCTCGCTGAAAGGTGAACCGTGTTCGATCCAAGAGTTGACTTGGTTGAAGGTGGTCTTTCATCTACAACAATGAATGGTTCATCCTTGTAAAAAGTATCCAATTGTTCTAACGCTTCTTCTGTAGTGCATTCTTTATTAAGGTTGCCATAACAAGTGGCTATGATTCCTCTATTCATTGGAGCAAGATGGGGTGTAAATAAAACCTTTGCTTCTTGGCCAGTTGATTCTCGTAAAGCCTGTTCAATCTCAGGTGTATGTCTGTGCGTTAATAAGCCGTACGGAACGACATTCTCATCGACAGCACAGTAGGTTGTGTTGTCTTTGGGTGGCCTTCCAGCTCCGCTGACGCCGGTTATCAGGTTGATTATTATTTCATCTGGTTTTATAAGCCCTGAATCCAACATTGGTGCAAGTGCAAAGATCGATGCTGCTGCATTGCATCCAGTTGCTGCAATGAGCTCCGATTCTATAATTTGGTCCCGAAATAATTCGGGCAAACCATAAACTGCATTATCTAAATATTCAGGGCATTCATGCTCCATCCCGTACCAATTGACATAGTCCTCTTTTTCTTTTAACCGAAAATCCGATCCCAAATCTACTATGGACTCTATTTTTGGCATTAAATCAGGAATGATTTTTTGACTAAGCCCATGTGGCAAGGCACAGAATACAAGATCTAACCCACTAAAGTCTTCAAGGTTGAGATCAGCAAATTTCATAGATGGATAAGCAGAAGCAAGATTCGGGTAAAGGTCGGCAATTTTTTTACCTGCCATTGTTTCCCCAGTTGCTATTTGAACGGACATTTTAGGGTGATTCGTTAGTAAACGAAGTAGCTCGGCACCTGTATAACCAGAAGCGCCTATGATTCCTATATTTTTCATAATTAGATACTAACAGAATAATGTATAGATATGCACTATCTTGCATATCTATACATTATTCTCGAATTCTCGCCTGAGTTTTCTTATGAACTTCATCGATACACTTTTGACGTAATTCTCGGATTTCGTTATCTGTTAGGGTTGCGTCATCTGATTGGAACCTCAGCCTGTAGGCTAAATTTCTTCTTTTCTCCCCTAGAGACTGAGGCGAGAACGAGTCAAACAACCGGAGATCTTTCAAAAGCTTACCTCCAGCCTTCCGTAAGTACCCCTCAATATCTGCGGACCTAACAGAGTTCGGAACGTCAAAAGCTAAATCGATATCGCTAGATGGGTATTTCGATACTTTTCTGTACTTACGTTTACCATGAGGGCCTTCTAGAAGCCCGCCCAGGTCTAACTCAGCCCAAGCTACCCTGCCAGCAATCCCGAATTTTTGAAGGGTTCTAGGATCTACCTCGCCCACAGAGCCACGCTCTTTCCCCGCAACGAACACAACTGAAGATCGGCGAGGATGAAGACCTTGAACTGCCTTTTCTTTCAATTGAAGATTTGGAAAGGCTAAGGCTTGACTAAGAAGATTAAGCACTGCAACACCAGCAGAAGCTTCTTCACCAACGATAGCAAACGAAAGGTGCTCTCTTTCGTCTGGAAGCAACTCGCTCTCCTTCGGGGGGAAAAACACGTGACCTATCTCAAAAAAATTCAAATTTTGAACTCGGTGGGATTGGTTATATGCGATTAACTTTAGTTTCCCGGGCAACAGCGATGTCCTCAATAAGGACTCTTCGTGCACCAGTGGATTAGAAAGCTGTATGGCTTCCTCTGACAATCCAGCCAGTTTAAGATCACCTGGTGCCAGGAATGGCATAGGCATCACTTCATCAAAACCTGCGCCTACTAGGATGTCTCGAACAATTCTTCGATCTTTTTGGTATTGGGTTAGTTTTCCAGCTTGTGATCCACGCGGAACAGTTCGAACAAGATTTTCATACCCGTACATTCTCGCAACTTCTTCAATTACATCTGTTTCAGTTTGAGTATCCCAACGCCAAGTAGGAACAACAACATCTAAATTTCCTTCGTTTTGATTTACTCCAAACCCTATTGATGTTAGATGAGACGAAATAGATTCGGAATCTAAATGGACCCCAAGAAGGCCATTTACTTTTTCAGGTCGCACGATAATCGGTGATTGGTCTGGCAAGTCACCGAGAGACTCCTCCATCTCTCCTGAGGTGACCTCACCGCACTCATCGAAAAGGTCAATCATGCGCTCCATTGCTCTTACCATATTTTCGCCGTAATCAACCCCTCGCCTGAAACGCATTGATGCTTCACTCATGAGATTGAGCCTTTTAACAGTCCGCGATATCGAAGGAGGGTCCCACCAAGCAATTTCTATTATGACTGCTTCAGTAGCATCTGAAATTTCAGTAGATTCACCACCCATAACCCCCGCTATACCTATTGGCTTATCATCAGCATCAGTTATGACACCATCAATTTCAGTTAGTTCCCTCTCAACTCCATCAAGAGTTTTAATAATCTCACCATCATTTGCCCGCCTTACTCCAATCAATCCTTCCTTTACCTTTGCGAAATCATAAGTATGGTTGGGCTGACCTAGTTCCAACATCACGTAATTCGATATATCCACGACATTATTTATAGGGCGCATTCCCAAATGGACTAATCTATTCTGGAGCCATTGCGGAGATGGCCCAATAGATATATTCTCAACGACGCAAGCGATAAATCTTCCACATAATGTCGAGTCCTGTATCTCAACGGCGACTCGTTGTTCTTTGCCCTGGCTGTTTGTTCTATCCTTAAGCTTGGGATAAGTAAATGGAACATTAAGTGCTGCTGCAAGATCACGGGCCACACCTGCAATACTCATAGCATCAGGCCTATTCGCATTTACCTCAAGGTCCCAAAGAATGTCTGACTCTATACCTAGAGCCTGATTAAGCGGTGTTCCCATCTCTAAATCAGATTTAGTATCGGCTAATATCATGATTCCCTCATCGTCTTGGCCCATAGCTAATTCACTTGCCGAACAACACATTCCGTTAGATAATTCGCCTCTAAGTTCGCGCTGGACTATTTCCATTCCGCCAGGAAGGACGGTTCCAATAGTTGCTACCGGAATAACATCTCCGACTTTCATATTAAATGCTCCACAACAAATCTGAGTAGATTCCCCGTTACCCAAATCAACATCCACTAGTTGAATTCGCTCTGCATTTGGGTGTGGCCTGAGGTCTAAAATTTTTCCGACTACAACTCCAGGGATATCCTCACCTATAACTTCCATTGTTTCAACGGCAAGCCCCAAAGCACTCAGTTTTTCACCAAGTTCAATAGGGTCACCATCAATTTCAGGCGCAAATTCTTTGATCCACGATAATAGAACTTTCATTTTTCCCCTAAAACTGCCTTAAGAACCGAGCGTCATTGAGCACTAGCTCTCGAATATCATCTAGTTGGTATCGCATTGAGACAAGCCTGTCTATGCCGAATCCGAAAGCAAAACCTTGCCAAACTTCAGGGTCAATTCCACAATTCTGCAAAACATTAGGATGCACCATTCCGCACCCCCCCAATTCAAGCCACGTTCCATCAGGTCTAGAAATATCAAACTCAGCTGATGGTTCTGTAAATGGAAAATAACTTGGTCGCAATCTAGACTTTACTTCCTCACCGAAAAAAGCCTGAACAAATGAGTCTATTGTTCCAGCTAGGTCACCCATTGTTATCCCCTTATCAACAACGAGTCCTTCAATTTGGTTAAAAGCAGGCAAATGCGTTGCATCAGCACTATCTGTTCGAAATGTGCGCCCAGGAGCGACTATATAAATCGGCGGTTCCTGATTTTCCATAGTTCGTATCTGCACTGGTGAGGTATGCGAACGAAGCATGACTTCCTCTTCTTCTCCTAAGTCAACAAAGATTGTGTCAAAATTACCTCTTGCAGGATGCCAGTCCGGAATATTCAATGCTTCAAAGTTATACCATGCTGTTTCAACCTCCGGCCCTTCCGCAACGGTGAAACCCATACCCACAAAAACATCTTCAAGTTGATCTCGAGCCTGAGTGATGAGATGCAGATGACCCCTGGCAATGGGATTAAGCATCTCTGTAAGGTCAATAGCTTCATTTTCAAATTGTGAATCCCATTGAGCTTTATCAATCTCTATTTTCCTTTCGGAAACAATAGTTTCAATCTGGATTCTTACTTCATTTATCTTTTGCCCAGCAGTTGCTCTTTCGTCTTGGGGGATTGATCCCAATTCTTTTTTCGCTTTGACAATCTGTGATTTTTTCCCGAGAAAACGGTTCTGCACCTGCGTAAGTTCGTCTAGCGAGGTAGCCGCCCTGACAGCGTCTATTACTTCTTTAGATAATTTTGTTAAATCAATCATTTGGCTTTTCCTTGCTTACTCTATTCTCGCAGGAAGGTGAGGTGACATACAGGGATTTAATTAAATACTTTTCTATTACCAACAAAATAGAACCATTTCAAAGAAGTCGTTGACGTTTCGCTTCGTAGGACACTATGGATGCCGCAATAGCTACATTCAAAGATTCAACTCCTGCATCCATAGGTATTGAGACTAGATGGTCCACCTCTTGAAGAACTTCAGTCTGAAGTCCTGTACTTTCATTTCCAACAAGAATCGCGAAAGGTCGTAAAAAGTCAATTGCTGTGTAAGTCGTACTTCCCTCTCCCGATAAACCTATGAGACTCATATCCACTTGTTTCAGAGAACGGATAATTTGAACATCTTCAAATCCTATAGAAATAGGAACTCTAAAAATAGCGCCAGCAGATGACCTAACTGCCTTAGGATTAAAAATATCAACAGAGTTTTTAGAAAAAACTACTCCTTGAGCTCCAGCAGCAGCAGCGCTTCGAATTATTGATCCTGCATTACCTGGCTCGTTTATGCCTAGACCTACGACAAGAAAATTCGCTAACGGAGATAGGAGATTATCGATAGAGTAATTAAATATTGGCAATGTTGAAATAACTGGTTGCGGATTAACAGTAGACGCCAATGAAGAAAGAAGATCATCGCTAATTGACCATATCTTTGCGTCTGTCTCTTGGACCAATTCTTCCACCGACCCACTCAACGTAGAAGATTCAGATAAGAAGATATCTATTGGAAAGTGCCCGGTAGATATTGCTTCCCTCAATAGTTCCAGTCCTTCAATCGCAAACTTTTCAGACTGAAGACGTTGTTTCGAGCCCTTAATAATTTTTCTAAGCTCACGAATTCTGGCGTTATTCTTGGATAACCCGCTCATGGGTTAATTAGTTAGCTTCCGCAGTAGCCGCCCCATCAGCAAGTTTAACAAGAGCAGTAAATGCTGCAGAATCATTGACAGCTAAGTCAGCTAAGTTCTTTCGATCAATCTCAATCTCGGCGATTTTAAGACCGTTAATAAACTGACTATAAGTTGTGCCGTTCTGCCGACAGGCAGCATTTATTCTTTGGATCCAAAGTTTTCGGAACTCACCTTTACGCGCTCGTCGATCACGGAATGCATAATTACCGCTATGCATAACTTGCTCATTTGCAGCCCGAAAGCTTCTACTTTTATTTCCGTAATAGCCTTTAGCTCTTCCTAGAACTTGCCTACGGCGTTTTTTGCTATGAACAGACGATTTTGTTCTTGCCATTTCATTCTCCTAATCAGCGACCATGTTTTGGGGTCGGGTTATATACCTAAGTTCTTTCGAACAGTTTTCGTATCGGCTGCGCTTACTTCAGCAGGGCCTCTAGCTTGTCTTTTACGTTTTGGTGATTTTGCTTCAGCTAAGTGATTTCTATGCATACGACCTCTTTTGAGCTTTCCGTTCGCAGTTTTTTTAAATCTTTTTGCTGAACTTTTATGTGTTTTCATTTTTGGCATGTTTTTTTCTTCCTTCGTAATTACGATATTCAGGCTTCAGAATTAGTTTCAGTTTCGTTTCTCTCTTTTGCTTTTCTCATACTCTCTATAGCCTTTTTATCTGGGCTAAGAACCATAATCATATTTCTTCCATCAAGTTGAGGGTATGACTCTTGAACAGCTATGTCTTCCATTTGCTCAGATACTTCATCAAGGATTCTTCTCCCCAATTCTGGATGTTGAACTTCACGGCCTCTAAACATGATCGTTAACTTAACTTTGTGGCCATCCTCTAAGAATTTTCTAACCTTACTTGTCTTAGTATTAAAATCGCCTCGGGCTATTTTAGGTCGGTACTTTAGTTCTTTAACTACAATGTTTGTGCTTTTTTTCCGAGAGTCCTTTGCCCTTTGGGCTGCTTCATACTTGTACTTTCCGTAGTCCATAATCCTACAGACTGGGGGTTTAGCATTTTCGGCTACTTCTACAAGGTCAAGGTCTAGTTCTCGGGCTTGTTCCAGGGCCTCGGGCAATGGTGTTATACCTATTTGTTCCCCATCTGGCGAAACTAACCGCACTTCACTAGCACGGATCTGTTCGTTGATGCGAGGCTCCTGATTCCCAGCTATGTCAAACTCCTTATCAAGTTATAACTCCTTCAAATAATTTTTAAATTTTAGTTACCAAAAAAATAAGGGTGCAAAGAAATCAGCACCCTGAACTGCGAAACAGTTATGATGTTGCACCCGACGCACTTCAATTACGTTGTGGTAAGGCGACTGCCTCTCGACAGCACTTTCTCTATACCTATATTTTCTTAGGCCCTATTAGATTACAGGGAAAAATAACTGTTATGACAAAGACCTCTATAAAGTCTAATAAGGGACATAGGAGGATCTATGAGTTTATGGACGCCAGATGGTGAGCATGAGGTAAATAAACAACAACAATCAACTACTGCCGAAGCAGATGAAGAGATACAAGACATACCAGGGTTTGAGGATCTGACCCCTGAACAACAAGAGCAAGCGAGGGCAATGGCATCAGAATTAGCCGAAGCCAGACAAAGACTGGCAGAGACTCCTGCTGCGGAAGTGGTAGCTAATCACGTTATGGGAATTTATGAGCTAGCAGCTATTCATCTAAGTAGTCAGCCTCCTGCGCTGGAGGAAGCTGAGGTAGCTATAGACGCTATGACCGCAATATTATCTGTTCTTGAAAATCGCCTTGGTCAAAATGAAACAGTTCTTAAAGAAGCCCTTCAGCAGATCCAAATGGCTTATGTGCAGATTCGTGATTCTATAAATACTGAAGAAAGCTGAAGTACTGAGGATTAAACTAAAAGCAAATACCTAAACTACAGAACATTGAGAATGGAACTAATTTGAGCAACCTGGATAATTACGCAGACGTAAATGGGATAAAGGTTTGCTATAGGACACGTGGCAACCCTGCCAATCCTCCTCTTTTGTTGATAATGGGTCTTGGCGCCCAATTAATTGCTTGGCCTGAAGGTTTCGTTCAAAAATTTGCTGACGAAGGTTTTTTCGTAATTACGTTTGATAATCGCGATTGTGGCTTATCAAGCAAAACTGAAGGAGAACCAGAAGACTCTGGTGAACTTCTTGTGCGAGCAGCCACGGGTGAGGAAGTTTCCCAAACATACTCTCTTTCAGATATGGCGCAAGACTCAGTTTCGCTTCTAAAGAATTTAGGATTTGAAGCTGCCCATATTGTTGGAGCTTCTATGGGTGGAATGATCGCTCAAACTATGGCAATAGAGCATGCTTCAAATGTCCTCTCGTTAACTAGCATTATGTCAGCTACTGGAAACCCTGAAGAGTTCACTCCAACTGAGGAGGCACTAAATGCTCTTTTGACTCCGCCAGAAGATGATAAAGATCAAATCATTGAGGCAAATGTGAACGCATCAAAGACTCTAGCAGGGCCTCATTGGGATGAAGATTATGCTCGGGATCAAGCTATACGAAGTTATGAGAGAAGCTTTCACCCCAAAGGTATTGGGTTTCAGATTGGTGCTATAGCTATGAGTGGCGACAGAACAGTGAAGCTATCTACTCTCAAAATACCTTCCCTGGTTATTCATGGATCTGTTGACCCACTGCTTCCGCTTCATTGCGGAATCTCAACAGCCGAGGCAATTCCCAACGCAGAACTACTAATTTTTGAAGATATGGGTCATGACCTTCCAGAGCTGCATTGGGACCGAGTTGCAAAAACGATTAAATCACTCAGCGAAAGAAAATAATTTCACGCGTTCCGATTCGTGCGCTTAACAAAGAATTCTCCTACGATAAAGGCATGAAAAAAGAGGAACAATTTAACCCCTTTTCCCCAGATGCTTTAGATGACCCATTTCCGTTCTACAAAAACTTAAGAGAAGATTGCCCAGTTCATAAATACGAAGATTTCACTTACCCGCTCTATACGACAACGAGATACGAAGACGTTTCTGAGATGCTTACAAATGTGGAATTATGGTCTAGCCACTTTGGTCAAATGCCAAGATATTCAGTTCAGGGGTGCCTTTTCAGTGACCCTCCTGAGCACACCTGGTATAGAAAGCTTATACAAAAGAGTTTTGCACCCCGGCACGTGGCTGCAATGGAGGGCGAAATAGAGCAGTTAGTGAAAGAGTTGGTTGACGAAATGGCCGAGAAGTCACAAGGAGACTTGCATGATGCCTTGGCATGCCCACTTCCCGTTATTGTAATTGCCAAAATTCTTGGGATCCCAACAAAAGATATAGATCAATTTAAGGCTTGGAGTGATGCCCAATTAGCTGCTTCTAAATCATCAGATGATGGCCGAAAAGGTCCACGAGAAGCAATGAACGCTTACCTCCTTGAACATTTGAATATTAGGCGTACCCTAATTACTGATGCTGGATTTTCCGAAACTGATAACACCGAGAACTTAATCGGGGATATAATTCCTGACGACGTTATTAGCGGCATTCTATTAGCTGAGGTTGATAATCGAATTCTTTCTGATACTGAGCGTTTAGTAATGCTTAATCAACTTCTAGTTGGCGGCAATGAAACTACAACATCTTTACTAACTAATCTTTTCTGGAGACTTCTTTCTGACAGGTCTCTTTACGAACAAGTCAGAGATGACCCTTCTTTACATCAAGTTGCTGTGGAGGAAAGCTTACGTTTCGATGCCCCAGTTCTGGGCCTTTACAGAACAAACACAGTTGATATCGAGCTTTATGGCGAAGAGATTCCCGAGCGTTCAAAGGTTATGGCAACCTTCGCAGCAGCTAATCGCGACCCTACAATTTTCACGGATCCAGAATCCTTTCGTCTTGACAGAAATCCAGAAGAGTTGCGCAAGCATCTTTCCTTTGGCTTAGGGCGCCATTTTTGCCCTGGCGCTCAACTTTCAAGACTTGAAGCCCGCCTTGCACTAAAAGAAGTTACCGAAAGGTTTCCTAATCTTAGGCTTATAAGCGAACCGGAAAGAATTGAACCCTTTCTTCTATGGGGCAGAAAGAATCTTCCAGTTGCTTGGGACTAATGAACAATCTTTGAAATTGGTATTTCAACTATGTCAGTAGCTCCAGCACCTCGGAGTTCTGGTATCAGTATATTTATTTGCTCTTTCAGTACTACAGTTTCAATAGCGTAGCCTTCTCCCCCAAATAACTCATTAACTGTTGGGGCTTTCATTGATGGCAAGATCTCTATGACGGATCCTAAATTTTCTTTAAGCACATTCATTTTAACCATAACTTTTCCTCTAGCTTCAAGAACTCCCTGAAGTAAAGTCTGTATTTGCTCCATCGCTTGGCGTTTAACAGGGTCTGCATATGAGACAGGATTAGCTATCAATTCCGTAAAGCTGGTAAGCACTGTTCCGATAACCTTTAATCCAGCCGCACGTAATGCTCTTCCGGTTTCAGTTATGTCGACAACAGCATCGACAATTTCGGGTGCTTTTGCCTCAGTTGCCCCATAGGACAATTGAAGCTCTGCTTCTACACCATTATCCTCAAAGTACTTTCTTGTGAGTTGAGGGTATTCAGTGCTGATTCTTACCCCGTTCGGCAAATCTTGGACATTGTTCCATGGACTTTCTTCTGGAACAGCCAAGACGATATTAACGGGTCTAGCAGTATTTTTGCTGTAGTGAAGTTCTCCTAGTGACTGAACATCACTTTCTGTTTCCTCTATCCAATCTCGCCCAGTAATTCCTAGGTCAAATAATCCATCAGCTACATATTTCCCTATTTCTTGAGGTCTTAAAATACGCACGCTTGTGATTCTTGGATCATTAATTAGACCCTTGTAGTCAACCGAAGAACCCCGATGAACAGGCAGGTCGGCATCCGCAAATAATTGGAGCGTTGATTTTTCTAAAGATCCTTTTGGGAGCACTAGTTGCAACATATCTTTACGGTACAGCCTTTCTTCGTTCTACTACGCGTATTTATTGATCTTCTGGGATTATTGAGATTTTTATATCATTTCCTAGTTGGTCGACTCTTTGGACTCTCCCTCGCCAAATATCTGAAATAGTTTTGACTCCATCTCCATCGAAAATTTGGAGCGCGTTATTACCACCTATAAAAGCAGGGGCAAAAAAGATTTCGTATTGATTCACAAAACCAGAATCATGGAATTTCTTATATGTCTTTGCTCCACCTTCAACTAGTAGTTGCATCACCCCGTCTTTTCCTAAGCTATCTAACAAATCCTCGATCTCTGATTCAAACTCTAGACAGGGGTGAACCTCTGCGCTTTCAGGGACCTTCCCCAGCACTACCCGTTTAGGGTCGGTGATGGAAATATCTTGATTCTCTGGGGCCCAGTCTCTTACCGTCAATTTCGGGTTATCGGCCAGTACTGTTCCTTTACCAACACAAATTGCATCTGAATAAGCTCGTAATTTGTGAGCTTCTTTACGAGCCTCCGGCCCAGTAATCCACTGACTAGTTTTATCAGCTGCAGCGATCCCTCCGTCTAATGTAGATGCGATTTTCAAAATGACAAATGGTCGACCAGTCTTTCGGTGATGCAGGTAAGGCCGGAGTTGTTCCTCAATCAACTCCGACATGCACCCAGTTTCAACCCTAACTCCTGCCGATTGAAGCTTTCTTATTCCATCTCCATCTACAAGTAGATCTGGATCACGCAACCCTACGACAACTCGCTTAATTCTAGAAGAAATAATTGAGTCAACGCAGGGTGGAGTTTTTCCTTCATGCGAACAAGGTTCAAGCGTGACATACAACGTCCCCCCGTCGGCATTCCCCCCTACAGAATTCAAACACATAGTTTCAGCATGCTCTTTCCCGAATTCTTGAGTCCACCCGTCAAAAATGCTGCCATCTTGTAATTCGAGCACTGCTCCTACCCATGGGTTTGGAGAAGAAATTAATCTCGCATTGTCTGCATTTCCAATTGCTCTACGCATCAACTCTTCGTCTCTGAAGGTTAAGTCACTCATGTTTCTTATGCTCTTGGTTTGGGTGGGGGTCATAATTGTCTTTGAGGAGCCTTACAGCATGTCCAAGCACCTCGAAAACTGCGTCTACGCATTCTATGCTGCCTTTTGTAGAACCCGGAAGGTTAATGATTAAGGTTTCTCCAAGTGTCCCAGCTGTAGCTCTAGAAAGCCTTCCTAGGGGATTTACAAGCCTAATCGATTCCGCAAGCCCTGGCGCCTCACGTTCAAGCACTTTGGATGTTCCCTCGGGTGTTAGGTCGCGTGGCCCGAATCCCGTACCTCCTGTAGTAACGATTAACCCATGAAATTTTTTTGATAATTCGCTTAAAGCGCTTGCGACACTAGTCGTGCCATCAGAAATAACTATTTTTTCAACGACCTTCCAGTCATTAGCCTCAAAATATTCTTCTAGTTTTTTACCAGATACATCTTCTCTATCTCCATTAAAAACACCATCAGAAACAGTTATTATTTTGACCTTTAGAGATTCGTTATTTGCCATAATTAAATCTTACCGAAGCTTTTTATGTGACTGACCTATTAAAACACTTCAAAGGTTTAAACTTTCCATTTGAATATGGTCATTCCATCAGTCTGAGAATCATGCGGTAAGATTTGTAGCCCATTCCCATAAGGTCTCCACCTTGAGTCTTCTAATTTAATTGGCTTTAAACCAGGAAACCTTCTTTCAGTTTCAGATACGACCTCGTTAGTTTCTGCCTTAGTGACCGTACAAATGCTATAAATCAACTCTCCTTCAGGCTCGACAAGTCTAACAGCCGAAGCAAGTAGTTCTTTTTGTATTTCAGCCAAATTCTGCACGTCTCTCTTAGAGATACGCCACCTTGCGTCAGCCCTTCTGTGCAAAACACCCAAACCAGAGCATGGGGCATCTACTAAAACCTTATTAAATGAGTGCGATACGAAAGGTGGATGCTTTCCATCTGAAATGACTTGGTTTATATTTTTCAAACCTAAATTTTTGATGTTCTCTGAAACTAATTTTTGTCGAGAGGAATTGATATCCGCTGCAATAATTTCTGAGGCCTTATGAGCTAAGCCCGTTGACTTACCTCCGGGCGCTGCACAAAGATCTAATATCTTATCTGCCCGTTGAGGATTAATTAACTCGACTACCCATTGGGATGCTTTATCTTGATGGTACCCATCTGCACGAATTGATACATCAGGAGCCTCGTTCATTTTCTGAAGCATGCGAAGCGACTCTTCCTCTCCGAGGTCTTCTGAAAGGCGTTCTAAAATCCAATGTGGGTAGCTTAGCTGCGTAGCTTTATTTGGCCAGTTCAAAGATCCCTCTTTTGCTATTTTTCTCAGCACTGCGTTAACAACCCCTTTGTTCCGTTTACTACTAGCAGAAACTGTCGCGTCTACTGCTGCATGGTCAGGGATCCGCATAAAAATAATTTGGTAAACCCCCACACGAAGTGATGCACGCAATGCCGGTGGAGGTTGCTCTGCCAAGTATCTCTCAAAGGCCCAATCGAGAGCTTTTTTCATTCTTGTCGTTCCGTAGACAATTTCTGTTACTAAGTTCCTATCCAAATCACTTAACTCAGATGATTCAATGATTTGAGGAAGGATTATATTGGCATAACTTTGTGATTCTTCTATCCGCAAAACAGCCTGAATTGCGACTTTTCTAGATTCACTTCCTAAGCCTTCTATCATTCTCCCAAACGGTCCTCTTGGTCAAGACGAAGACCATTAGCCCAAGAGGCTCCTTCCATATCTTTCTTTCCTTCAGGCTTGACCGCAATTAACTCTATTGCGCCGTTTCCTGTTCCGACTATGGTCCCCCGTATTTCGCCTATGTTCAGTGACTCTCCAGAACGTTCACTGGCTTCCAATACACCCAATCGCTTCTTCTTTATAGTTGTCCATGCATTTCCGAGACGCACCATACGAAGAATTTCTTCAGTTGAATTTTTCCATTCTATTTTTTGCTCTCTGTTAGTTAACTTCTGAGCATACGTTGGATTACCTACTTGTGGTTGAGGGATCCCAAATCCCTCATCAAAGCAGTCAAGCAATAGCTCGCTTCCTAAGACCGAGAGTTTACTAGCTAAGCTTTTGAGTGAATCACCTTTGAGGATCGGCACTTGTCTCGACCGGAATATACCACCGGTGTCTAGTTTCTTTTCGACCTGCATAATACAGACTCCGGTATGTTCATCCCCAGATAGAATTGCTCGCTCTAGGGGTGCTGCCCCTCTCCAGCGCGGGAGTAGAGAGAAGTGAATATTAACCATAGGTAAATTCTTCAGGATCTCTTCCGGTATTAATTTTCCGTATGCAACTATTACCCCTATATCAGCGTTTACTTCGCAAATATCTTCAAGTTGGTGCGATACAGGAATTCCTAATTTTCTTGCTTCTAACTTTACTGCAGTAGGTCCCTTCTCATTACCTCGTCCTCTTCGTTTATCACTTCCAGTAACGACGAGTGCAATTTCAATCCCGGCCTTGTGCATTTCTTTTAATGGATGAACTGCAATTTCTGGAGTTCCAAGATATACGACCCTATGTGAACTCTTCGGAATTTTAAGTGATGTCATTGAGTCCTGACAGGCCGAAACTCTTCTGTTTCTCAAGTTCCATCATCCTTTGCCTAAGGATTTTTTTAGCTTCTATTCGTTGACTATCTTCGAGATACTCGAGCAATAATTTACCATCTAGGTGGTCCATCTCATGCTGGAATAAACGTGATTCCAACTCGTCAGCTTCTATTGACAACTCATTCCCTTCAAGGTCAAAACCAGTTAAATGAATTACTTTGGGGCGTATTATCTTCCACGAAAGGCCAGGGACGCTCAAGCAACCTTCTTCAAATTCCCATTCGCCTTGACTTTCCTTAATGACAGGATTGATTAGAACTTTTGGCCCATCTCCATAATCATAAACAAAAAACCGTTTACTTATGCCAACTTGTGGGGCAGCAAGACCAATTCCAGGAGCTTGATACATAGTCTGCAACATGCGATCACACGTCTTGACGAGGTTGCCGTCAATATCTTTGACGTCCTCCGCAAGCTTCTTGAGGACTGGATCTCCAAAGACTCTAATTTCAAATGTATCCATTCTTCTAGGATATAGGAGACTAAAGAGCTATGGAAGGCTGTACTGTTCCTTAAATGGAAAGAAACTCGCATTATTTCGCTAATGATCCATCAAGCAATTCTCGCGAGAACGTTATTGAACTGAATTTACCTGACTTGACGAGGCCTTTAACAACGGCCAGCGGAGTGTTCTCTAATAAAAAAATTGACGCAGGTACTAAATTTCTACTTCTTCATGCACCGACTCCTGATAAAAGCCCGACTCGCGTTCTTGATCTCGGCTGTGGATATGGCCCCATTGCTGCCGTACTTGAGCATCGATTTCCCGATGCTTTGGTTTGGGCTACCGACGTAAACAACCGCGCTCTTCGTTTGGCCACACAAAATTTAGTAGGGAGAAACACAACAGTTTGCCGACCAGAAGCGATCCATGACGATGTTTCTTTTGACCTAATCTGGTCCAATCCGCCAGTACGAATAGGAAAAACCAAAATGATGAATCTACTATCATTTTGGCTAGAACGCCTTACGCCTTTAGGTTCAGCTGTATTGGTAGTCAATAAGAATCTGGGAGCTGATAGTCTTCATTCGTGGATGGAAGGAGAAGGCTGGCTAGTGAATAGACTCAAATCTTACAAAGGGTTCCGTCTCCTAGAGGTAAACCGAGATGCATGAAAGCCTGTCAAGCACTGAGCTAAAAAGACTCCATCGTGAGTGGAGAAAACAAACGAACAGAAAGATTGCGGTAATAATCGTTGGGGTACAGGGGCCATACAATATAGGGTCAATTATTCGAACTGCAGCCGCAGAGCGAATCGATCACATCTGGTTCACCGAAGGTGCAACCACTCCTTTAAATCCCAAAACTGGGAAGACTGCACTGGGAACAGATCGCTATATCCAATGGACCGAGATTGCTAACGCCAATGAAGCTATAGATCTCGCACGTAGTCATGGCTATAAAGTTGTTGGCCTGGAATTGGCTAGTCACTCCATACCGATTCACGATGCAAACTTCAGTGATAATATATGTCTTCTCATCGGCCATGAAGATAGAGGAATACCGTCTGCCCTGCTTGAACAATGCGACTTTGTGACATTCATTCCACAACTTGGGAAAATTGGCTCGTTGAACGTTTCTATTGCAGCGTCAATTGGGCTTTACGAGATACGACGTCAAGAATGGTCACAAAATAACTACTAACTCATCGGATTTATAGCTACCCGAAGACGTTTCAACGGTCTAGGCGCACTTGACAATGCTAAGAGGAGGTCTTCGTGTTTGACAGATTTAATAATCCACGAACCTTCCGACGGACCTAGAACTTCTAGATTCTCAGATATAAGAAGTTTCTCCAGAAACTCTTCCGCCCCTGGACCAGAAATGCTGGCATAAGAACCGAAGGGTGGAAGAGAAAGCAAGGATCGCCGATCTGTTTCTAAACTTCCCCATTCGCTTATTGTTTTTTTTCTAAGAACCTCAACCAGATGATTGCCCGAGGATCTTGTCTGGATATGAACAGTGCCAGTATCTTTTCCAACGGCGTTCGTTATACGCGCTGCTCTTATGATTGATGTAAGAGCTATTTCTTCACTTCGATAGCCTTTTGCAAAGAGATCTTGATCAAAATCAGCAAAAACAACTAAATCTGCCCAATCAACTCTGTGGAGGACGGCATTAGTTCCAAGAAAAAACCGATTTGAGGCCAAATCTATATCTTTAGTATCGGCCTGAACTTCTAAAACTTTTTCTTGCAAGAGTAGTTCTAACTCTTCTACAGCCCTGCTGATTCCTACACGTAAATTCTTTAGCCTAGTCGATAGACAAAATGAGCACGAAACAGGTCGGCTGTGATTATTTTTTTGACACATTAACTGATTATCATCTGGTTGATACATTCCGGAGCCGCATTCAGCGCAAACAACTAGCTCGTTGCAGGCAGAACAAGCAAGCAATTTTGAACGTCCCTTTCGATTCAAAACTACTACTGCCCTCTGAGCACTTTTTAGAGCATCAAGGGTCACTCGAGGCCACAAACCTCCCCTTGAAGTTCCGTCTTCACGAGGATCAACTATTTTTATATCCCCCCAACCAGACTTCTCCTCGAATGACGGAATAGTTGCAATAACTGATTTATCTCTAACTTCAGGTGTAGGTATTGGGGATGTAAAAATCACAGGGATATTTAATCGTTTTGCACGTTCAAGAACCACCTCACGAGCATGCCAAGTTGGAGCCGCTTCGTTTTGATAAACACCATCGTGTTCATCAAGCATCAATATTGCAGATAAATTTTTAATTGACGCAAATGCCGCAGATCGTGTACCAACAATCGTTGCACCGCGAACTCCAAGCATCCACTCCTTTCCATACAAACCTGCTGATAGCCCCACAGCCCTTAGTCGTCCTACCAGTAATCGCGCCTGATAAACCGAGGGCACGAGGATCAATGCGTTTCCTTTACTTATCGTTTCAAGAATAATTGGCCAACGATCGCCTGTCGGGGGAAGCCTTTTGACAGTACTGCTAAAAGTAGTGTGTTCTTTAGGTGTATCGCCTGCGATTTGTCTATCTTCAGATAAACGGGCTTTAAGCATAACCTTTGGACTAGCGATCCGAAGAAATCGCGCAACCGGTCCTTGCCAATAGTTTGCTGACCACCGAGCTAGGCTAATTACCTCTTCTGAAGGTCCAATCCCACTTACTTGCTTCAAAGGTAACAATGTCTTCTCAGTTACGTCCTTTGGGTTAATTTGACTGACCCACCCGCGAATAAGACGATTACGAAAACGGAATCGCACAATCGCCCCAATAGAAACCTCTTCTATTTTGTTAGTTCCATGCCACTCTTCAGGGATTGCGTAGTCGTACTCGCCAGAAATAGCATCTATATCCGGTATAACCCGAACAACTTTAATTTCTTGGTTCGAAGTTAAAGCCATATCTCTAAGTTACTTTATTTCGCAAAAACAAACAGAAGTTGATACTAGCTATATTTCCAAAGCAGCTTTCAAGTCGTCAACTTTGTCTAACTTCTCCCAGGTAAAGCTATTTCCCTCTCGCCCAAAATGTCCATATGCAGCTGTTTGCGCATAAATCGGTCGTCGAAGGTCGAGGTTATGGATAATTGCTGCAGGGCGTAGATCAAAAACTTCATGGACCGCAGAAGCAATAGCTTCAGGTGATACTTTCTCAGTACCAAATGTTTCAACAAGAACGGACATGGGTCGAGCAATCCCTATCGCATAAGCCACCTGCACTTCGCACCTTTCCGCGGCTCCCGAAGCAACTACATTTTTAGCTACCCATCTTGTAGCGTATGCTGCACTTCTGTCTACTTTAGAGGGGTCTTTCCCAGAGAATGCCCCCCCGCCATGGCGTGCCATTCCTCCGTAGGTATCAACTATTATCTTTCGGCCAGTAAGCCCGGCATCTCCAACAGGGCCACCAATGACAAACCTTCCAGAGGGATTTACGTGAACATCATAAGAGTCATCTTGGAATCGTTCAGGTATGACCGGTCGTATAACATGTTCGATTAAATCTGGCTCAATTTGATGAGACCTATCAATACCTGCATTGTGCTGGGATGAAACAACTACATTTCGCAGGCGAGTTGGTTTCCCATTCTCATAGTCAATTGTAATTTGCGTCTTACCATCAGGACGTAAATATGGCACCACTCCGCTTCGCCGGATCTCAGTTAATTGTTTAGCCATCTTGTGAGCTAAATCAAGCGGTTGTGGCATGAAATTTTCTGTCTCATTTGTCGCGTAGCCAAACATAAGTCCTTGGTCACCCGCACCGATGGAGTCCCATTCATCTTGGGCAATCCCTGAACGTGCTTCTACCGACGCGTCAACCCCTTGGGCTATGTCTGTTGATTGTTCATCAATGGCAATCATAACTCCGCAGGTGTTTCCATCGAAACCGAAAGATGGCTTATCATAACCGATTTTGCAAATGGTATTTCGAACGATTCCGGGGATATCCACATAGGCATCCTCTGTAGTTATTTCCCCTGTCACAAGCGTCATACCTGTCGTAACAAGAGTTTCGCAGGCCACGCGACTTAACGGGTCTTTCTCAATTAGTGCATCCAAAATCGCATCAGAAATTTGATCTGCCATCTTATCAGGGTGACCTTCAGTGACTGATTCGGATGTAAATGTAAATGATGGATTCATGACGTTACCTTATTTTTAAACTATCTGCTCTTTTCGGATTTCGATTATTGCATCAAGGATTCCGTCTGCAATAATTCGTTTCGTAGCCAATGGTAGAGACCACTTAGTCCGTTCGCCTATTATGACTACCTCGTTCGTATCATGAGCAAACCCGACTCCAGGGCGGGATACATCATTTGCCACAATTAGGTCAAGCTTTTTCCTAACGAGTTTACTTAATGCGTTTTCCTCTAGATTCTCTGTTTCAGCCGCAAATCCTACAATAGTTTGATCTGTTCTTTTGGAGTTACCTAGATCGACAAGAAAATCATGAGTTGCTACTAGATCTAGGGTATTGAGCAACTCAGTCTTTTTAATTTTTTGATCTAACATTTCTGAAGGTCGGTAATCTGCTACGGCAGCAGCCATGATTACTACATCTGCCTTTAGGCCTTCTTCCATTACTACACCTTGCATTTCAGAAGCAGTTTCTGAGCAGAGAACTTTAATATCAGGGGGTGCTTCCATTTCCATTGAAGTAACCAAGGTAACTTCAGCTCCTCGGATTTTTGCTGCTTTCGCAAGTGCATATCCTTGTTTCCCAGTTGACCTGTTAGCAATGTAGCGAACCGGATCGATAGGTTCCCTCGTACCTCCTGCAGTAATCAGAAATTTAAGTCCGGCTAGGTCATTCTTAGCTAATACGGATTCTGCATTATCCAATATTTTTTCAATTCCAGCTAATCTGCCTTTCCCCACATCGCCGCCCGCTAGCATTCCATCTTCAGGTTCTACAATCCGAACGCCCCTTCGAACAAGCGTTTCTAGGTTTTCTTGAACAGCTGGATGTTCCCACATCTCTGTGTGCATTGCAGGACAGATAAGAACTGGAGCCCGAGTCGCCAAAAGCGTCGCCATTAGCAAATCATTAGAAATCCCAGCTGCGTAAGTACCTATAAGTTTTGCAGTGGCTGGAACTATTAGAACTAAATCTGCTTCTTGACCAAGAGTCGTATGCGGAATTGGGTCTTCCTCATTCCATAGAGAACTTTTGACAGGTTCGCTTGCTAAGGCACTTAGAGTCACTTCACCAATAAATTTTTTCGCTGCATTTGTCATAATTGGAGAAACATGTGCTCCAGCATCAACGAGCCTTCGAGAGATCTCCACTGCTTTGTAAGCAGCTATTCCTCCCGTTACCCCTAATACTATTCGTTTACCAGAGAACATTTTCTACCAAGAAACCAATTACTCGGTTTCGTTTGCCTGTTCTTCTAGCTCTTCGACTTCTTCCATTTCCACTATCGGTTCAGGCTCTCTTTTTTCACCCGCCAGAACTTTATCTTGAATTATTTCTTCAAATGATATTGACAAGGGTTTTGCTATACCTTCAGCAGGTACCTGTGGCGGCACGGATCCACCAAGGCCACCATCTAGTTGATTTCTGTATGCATTAATCTGACGCGCTCTTTGTGCAGCTAAAGTGACCAAACGGAACTTAGATTCCGAATCTTCTTCTCCTTGCTTCATAGACCGCTCAAGAAGACCTTCAATCTTAGGGTAAATCATTGATTTATTTTCAGTAGCCATAGTTTCTCCGATCCACATAAGCAGTTTCAGTGGCAAATTTATGTTGTATATCGTAACCTCAAAGCCGGCAAATATAACGCTTGGTTAGAAATTCGATTCATTTACTTACTAAAACACTACCGTTGGGCAATTATCAAGGCGGAAATCTCGTCTATAGCCCGCTCAAGGTCATCGTTAATCACCACAGTCGCTCCTAATTCTGAAGCAATTTGTCTTTCTTTTTCACCTTCAAGAATTCTTCTCCTAACTTCTTCTTCAGGATCCCCTCTTCCACGTAATCTTCGCTCTTGATCTTCAATTGATGGTGTGTCAACAAATATGAGCAGCGCTTCTAAGGATTGTTCTACAACTGATAGTGCTCCGTTCACGTCAATCTCCAAAAGAACGTCAAACCCATCTGGAGCTTTAGGTATTGGAGTTCCATACAAATTCCCATGGAATTCTGTCCATTCAAGAAAATCCTTATTTTCGATCGCACTTTCAAATTCTTGACGAGAAACAAAAACATAACCCTCTTTATCTTCTCCTGGTCGAATTTCACGAGTTGTCCAACTGCGAGAGAGCCAAAGGTTATCAAGTCTCTCAACTAGCAGTTCGGCAATAGTACCTTTACCGACCCCACCGGGACCGGAGACCACGATGACCATAACGAAAAATCAGCTGAACTCTGAAATGAGTGCAGCTCTTTGCTGATCTCCGAGTCCACGAAGTCGCCTACTCTCTGCAATACCGATTTCTCTCATGATCTTTCTTGCTTTTACCTTGCCGATCTTTGGCATAGATTCCAGCACAGCAAGAACCTTTGTCCTGCTAACTATCTCGTTGGTGTCAGCCATATCAAGAACATCTGTAATCGTCCGTGACCCCATTTTAATCAAGGCTTTAAGCTCTGCTCTTACCCGACGAGCTTCAGCTGCTTTCTCTAAAGCAGCTCTTCTCTGAGCATCTGTGAGTTTTGGTGGAGCAGGCATATATAAATATTAATTCTCACTGCTTCAAGTTTGGTGAATGCTAATTATTTTTTGGAGTAATTTGAGAAATTTCCATAAGTATTTCCCTAGCTGCTCTTCGTGGATCACTTGCCTTAGTGACTGCGCGACCTATCACTAATAGATCGGCTCCTTGCTCCAAGGCCCCTAATGGCGTTGCAACATTAGCTTGATCGTGGGCTTCAACACCTGCGGGTCGTATACCTGGAACAACGTACAGCAGTTCGGGAATTTCTACCAAAGCTTCAGACAGATTAAGAGCTGAGCAAACGATACCTCTACATCCTGACTCTTTAGCTATAGAAAAACGCTCTTTCATAATTTCTTTTGGAGTTTCTTTTTGGCTGGTGAGAATTGTGACTCCCAACGCTATTGGAGCTTCAAGCCCTGCATTAGTTGCCCCTTCGTTAAGTCCTTGCACTCCAGCTGAAACCATCTCCTTTCCTCCTGCTGTATGCAAAGTAAGGTAATCAATTCCGAGAGACCCGAGAACACGCGCAGCGCTTTCTACTGTGTTAGGAATATCGTGCAGTTTCAGATCTAAAAATATTTTATACCCTAGGTCCGATAATGTCCCAAGTATGTCCGGGCCGGCTGCGCTAAAAAGTTCCAAGCCAACTTTAGCAACTCCAAAATAGGGTTGAAGTTCTTTCGCAAGACGAATTGCAGCAACCGTGTCATCAACATCTAGTGCCACCGCAAGTTTATTCGTGATTTCAGGTTTAATTTCTGCTTCCTCTAACATCATTCTCTCCTTCGCTTTCCTGAGACTCAAGATCGTTGTGCAATCCCAATAATTTCCTTTAAGTTCTGGACCCCATTATCTTTGCACCACTTATGCAGATTTTTAATGACTGTTTCTGATATTTTAGGATTTGCAAAATTTGCTGTTCCTATTTGTACGGCTGAAGCTCCTGCCATCATGAATTCAAGTACATGCTCAAAAGAGGCTACCCCACCTACTCCCACTATTGGAAAATCCGGTAGGGCGTTACGAACTTCATAAACTGACCTAATTGCTACTGGGCGTATCGCTGGCCCGCTTAAACCACCTCCGCCGCCGCCAAGTAACGGTTTTCGTTCATCGATATCGATTACCATCCCCATCAAGGTATTGATTAACGTGACTGCTTCTGCACCAGCTTCCTTCGCAGACGCAGCTATTTCAACAAGGTTGGTAACGTTAGGGCTTAACTTTACCCAACGTGGTTTTATTATAGATTCTGTAGCTTCGATGACAGATCGTGTAGATTCTGTCGAATGTGAGAACATTTCTCCACGATTCTCTATATTTGGACATGAAATATTCAATTCTACAGCCACGATTTCTTCTGGAAGGTTGCTGCACATTTCAGCAGCTAAAACGTAATCAGCTAATGTTCGACCCCAGATACTTAAAACTACATTGACCTTTTCACTTTTTAGCTTTGGTAATGTTTCTTCTATCCAATATTGAAGTCCGGGGCCTTGGAGCCCGATACTGTTAATCATCCCAGAAGGTGTTTCGTGAAGACGCGGTGAGTTGTTGCCTTGCCATTCATAAGGTGCAAGGCTTTTAACTACCAATGCTCCTAGTGATGAAAGGTCTATAGAGGATGAAAGCTCCATTCCGTGCCCAGCCGTTCCAGATGCTAACATCACTGGATTTTCAAGAACAACCGTTCCTATTTCGGTGGTGAGTGCATCGCCCTCAATACTTTCAATTCGACCCGATCGAGAAAACATTTACTGAAAGTCCATTTTTGTTTTATTCTCTGTCTTATTTAAATGAAATTGCTGTAAGGGACGAACTCTCAAAGGGTGCGACTTCCAATCAACAAGTCCTTTCGCTAAAGCTAACCCAGATGATGCAGTTGTTAGCAGCGGAACTCCCTTTTCTCCAGCTGCTTTTCGGATATGGGCTCCATCCGCTCGGGGGCCACGACCGCGAGGTGAATTGATAACAAGACCAACCTTCCCAGACTCAATGAGTTCAAGAGCAGTTATGCCTTCTTGATCTCCTATTTTTGCTACGCGATCTGTTACCTCAATTCCGTTTTCGCTTAGTGCGTCTGCGGTACCACAAGTTGCAGCTATAGAGAATCCTAGTTCGTGAAGGATCCTTGCGGTTTCAACGCCGATTTCTTTATCTCTATCTGCTACAGAAAGAAAGACTGTCCCTTCCTCGGGTAATAGCATTCCCGCCGCTATTTGGCTTTTCACGAATGCAAGTCCTGGCGTCATGTCTATTCCCATAACTTCACCTGTTGATCTCATTTCTGGACCAAGAATAGCGTCAGTTTCAGGAAATCTACTGAATGGCAAAACTGCTTCTTTCACAGCTGTATGTGAGTGTTCTTGCTGATTAACGAACATTCCAGATGCCCTCAACTCTTCCAGAGTCTCACCAAGCATCACTCGCGCAGCAACTTTGACTAAAGGAACCCCGTTAGCTTTAGAGATAAATGGGACAGTTCTTGATGCACGAGGGTTTGCTTCTATAACAAAAACCGTTTCCGAATTTCCTATTTTTTTGACGACAAATTGAATATTAATTAATCCAATTACTGCTAGCCGCTCAGCTATCAGGTTGGCGTATTCCTTTAAAGTCGCAATCGTAGTAGCGCTGAGACTGACTGGCGGAGTCATGCAAGCGCTGTCACCAGAGTGCACGCCAGCTTCCTCTACATGTTCCATTATACCGCCGATTATCACCTCGCCGGTTTTGTCTCGTATAGCATCAACGTCTACTTCCGTTGCATCCTCTAAGAATCGATCTATAAGGACGGGTCTTTCAGCAGAAAGACCACCCTCTTTGCCTAAGCTTCCCTCAGCGCTTAATTCATGCATTGCATCAGTTAATTGTTCACGATCATAGACAATGCTCATTGCCCTACCTCCTAAAACATACGAGGGCCTTACGAGCACTGGGTAACCAACTCGGTCTACAACTTCTAGTGCATCGGCAAGAGTCACTGCAGTTCCGCCAGGCGGTTGCGGGATTTCTAATTGATTACATACTGAATTCCACCTTTCTCGGTCTTCAGCTAAATCTATTGACTCTGGAGGAGTACCTGCGATCAATTCTGCGGGAAGTGAGGAGGCGAGCTTAAGTGGTGTTTGCCCTCCGAGGCTAACAATGATCCCAGCTATGCCAGAACCGTTGACGGATTCAGCCGAATCTATTTCAGCATCTAAAACATTTTTAACGTCTTCTTCCGTTAGCGGTTCGAAGAAAAGACGATCGCTAGTGTCATAATCAGTTGAAACTGTTTCAGGGTTACAGTTAATCATTATCGTTTCATACCCAATTTCGCTTAAAGCAAAACTTGCGTGCACGCAGCAATAGTCAAATTCAATTCCTTGACCTATTCGATTTGGCCCAGACCCGAGGATTATCACCTTTGGTTTAGTTGAAGCGGCAACTTCACTAGTGTCTTCATAAGTTGAGTAATGGTACGGAGTATTAGCTTCAAATTCAGCGCTACACGTATCCACGGTTTTAAACACTGGAACGACTCCCTGGCGAATCCTTTCCAGTCGGACTTGATTGCTATCCACATCCCAAAGGTACGCGAGTTGTTTATCACTAAATCCAAGACGTTTAGCACGCCTCAAATCGTTTCTTGAAATAGTCTTTAGTGTTTTATCTTCGAGGGATCTTCTCTCCCCAATAATTACATCTAATTGGTCTAGAAACCATAGATCGATTGCGGTGACTTCGTTTATCTTCTCTGGCGTCACCCCTCTATATAATAATTCAGCTACTTGGAAAATCCTTGCAGGCGTCGCAATAGCCACTTTCTCTAGCAAATCATTCTCACTAAAATTTTGAAAGTCTTTTTCTGCTGGATCCGAATTTAGTCCGTCTCTACCTAATTCAAGTGAACGCAAACCCTTCTGTAGAGATTCTGGAAAAGTTCGTCCTATCGACATAACCTCTCCTACTGATTGCATTTGCGTGCCAAGTACATCCTTAGTTCCAGGGAACTTCTCAAATGCCCACCGAGGAATCTTCGTAACGATGTAGTCAATCGTAGGCTCAAAACTAGCCGGTGTTTTCTTAGTTATGTCATTAGGTATTTCATCTAATGTGTATCCCATTGCTAGTTTCGTAGCTATTTTAGCTATAGGAAACCCAGTGGCCTTTGAAGCTAACGCAGAAGATCTACTCACTCTTGGGTTCATTTCTATAATCACGAATTCTCCATTTTCTGGATTCACTGCGAATTGAACGTTTGAACCTCCTGTTTCCACTCCGACTCTTCGCATACATGCAAAAGCAGCGTCCCGTAGATTCTGATATTCCACATCCGACAAGGTTTGAGAGGGAGCAACAGTAATGGAATCTCCGGTATGTACACCCATAGGGTCAAAATTCTCTATTGCGCATACGACTACGCAATTATCTGCTTTATCCCTCATAACCTCTAATTCATATTCTTTCCAACCCTTTATTGATTGCTCAATCAGAATCTCGTGGATTGGGCTTGCTGCAAGACCGTTAGAAGCGAGGGTACTGAAATCTTCAGGAGTTTCTGCAATACCGGTTCCCTTACCTCCCAGAATATAGGCTGGCCTCACAATAACGGGTAAGCCAATCTCAGTTATAATTCGTTCAGCGTCATCCATACTGTGAGCAACTCCACTTATGGGAACTGACAGACCTATCTCAATCATTGCTTCTTTAAATTTCGCTCTATCTTCAGCAGTAGCAATAGCAGTGGCATCTGCTCCGATTAACTCAACATCGTATTGCTTTAGAACACCTAATTCTTCAAGTTCCATTGCTAAGTTAAGCGCTGTCTGTCCTCCAAGCGTTGGCAACAGCGCGTCGGGATTTTCTTGCTTAATAATTTCTGTCAATACTGGGGCTGACAAGGGTTCAATATATGTAGCATCCGCAAAATCAGGGTCAGTCATTATGGTTGCAGGGTTTGAATTTGCTAGAACGACTTCGTAACCTTCTTCCTTAAGGACCCTGCAAGCCTGAGTCCCTGAGTAGTCGAACTCGCATGCTTGTCCTATAACTATTGGACCTGATCCAATTAAGAGTACTTTCCTTATATCTGTTCGTTTTGGCACTAGGGCTAACCTTCACCTTCCATGAGGTTTTCAAATTCTTTAAATAAATAACCGCTATCGTGAGGACCTGGCCCCGCTTCGGGATGATGCTGGACACTAAATGCTGGAGCATCCAACAATCGAATACCTTGGCAACACCCATCGTTTAAATTGATATGAGTTATTTTGGCTTTCCCCGCAACGGATTCTGCGTCGACAGCAAAATTGTGATTTTGGCTTGTAATTTCGATAACTCCCGTTTCTAGATTCTTGACTGGGTGGTTTCCACCATGGTGACCGAAAGGCATCTTAATGATGGATCCTCCAATCGCTAAGCTCAAAAGTTGATGCCCAAGACAAATCCCGAAAATCGGGATCTTACCTATCAATTCTGAAATAGTTTGAGGTGCCCCTTCTACCACTTCAGGGTCTCCTGGACCATTTGATAGAAAAACTCCGTCGGGTGAGAGAGCTAAGATCTCCTCAGTTGACGTAGACGCAGGCACAACATAGACATCACCGATCTCAGCTAAATAGTTAATGATGGAGGTTTTAATTCCGTAATCCACGGCGACTATTCGTTTTGCTGGTTCGCTAGTTGATTGTTTTCGTTCAATTATGTATGTTTCGCTGCAGGTAACTTGAGAAACTAAATCCACTCCAGAAGTTCCAGATTCGGCAGCAGCTATCTTCTGCAGTTCAGTTTCGCCGACTGTTCCAAAAGCTCCTGGCATCGCCCCTGATTCTCGGATATGTCTAGTCAATCGACGCGTATCTATGCCAGCAATGCCTGGTACTCTCATTTGTTTTAGGAAAGAGTCAAGGTCAGTAGTTGCACGCCAATTACTGTGACGTCTAGCTAGGTCTCTAACTATTACTCCACGACAAAATGGTTTACGACTTTCACTATCTTTGTGAGTTATCCCATAGTTTCCTATGTGAGGATATGTAAAGGTAATTATTTGACCAGCGTACGAAGGGTCAGTAATCACTTCTTGATAACCGCTCAAAACAGTATTAAAAACTACTTCTCCAGATGAATATTTTTCTGTAGGTGAATAACCGATTGACTCACCTTCAAATATGCTTCCATCAGAGAGAACAAGAATTGAATCGTTAATTATAATCACCTTCTACTTTTATCATTTTTGTAATTCCCCTCCTATAACTACTACTTCACCGTTCACAAGTGTGTGACTGACTAAGCCTTTCATCTCTAGTCCTTCGAATGCAGAACTAGAACATTTGCTAGCCATTTCTGAACCTTTCGCTATCCAAGTGCTCGAAGGGTCAAATACTACTAAGTTTCCAGGCCTTCCAGGTACTAACTCTCCTCCATGAGAGTTACCCAGTCCGGCTATTTCGGCTGGCCGCCAAGACAAAAGGTTCAATATCTCACTTAGTGAAATATCTAAATAAGTGATAGCTGCAGCAAGAGCTGTTTCAAATCCGATTGTTCCGAACGGGCATTGTTGAAAAGGCAATTCCTTTAGGTAGTTCTCATGGGCTCTATGCCCAGTTGCTATTGCATCTATTCTTCTTTCTTTAATAGATCGCTGCATCAAAATTACATCGTTTTGAGTTAGTAGTGGCGGAAAAACTTTGTATCTACCCTCGAAACTTTCTATTAAGGTCTCGTCCAAAGCAAAATGATGAGGCGACACTTCACACGTGACCTTTACTCCTTCGGATTGAGCTTTGTTCACTATTTCGACTGACTTTGTGTTTGAAAGCTGCTGCAAGTGAACTCGCGCTCCTGTTATCTCAGCAAGTTTGCATAAACGAAAAACCGTTATTTCTTCATTCTCTTTAGGTATTCCTTTAAGGCCGAGCTGAGATGAAATAGCACCTTCGTTCATTTGACCGTTCTCTGATAGTGTTCCTCCCGATAAACCGAAATGCAATGTAACTCCAAGCATGTGTGAATACTCCATTGCCCTGCGGATTGTTGGGTCGTTCTTTTCTATGGATATGTAGTCAGAAAAGTGTCGGACCCCAAGAGAAGCCATTTCGGCAATTGGCGCCATTTCTTCGCCTTTATTTCCTGTGGTTATAGCACCAGCTATTTCAACATGGCAGAGACTGTTCTCTTTCAAAGTTATAAGTGACCTGACGGTTTCAGCAGTGTCGTTTGGGATGAGAGTATTCGGCATGGCAATGACCGCTGTGTATCCTCCTTTCACTGCGCTCCTAGTTGCAGTTTCAATAGTTTCAGCTTCCTCATCTCCAGGTTCGGAAAGGTGAGCGTTTAGATCGACCAGTCCAGATGAAATTATCTGACCTTCAATATTGATGGTTTTTTCCGCAGATAGCCCTTCAGAAATTTCAGCTATTTTGCCATCATCTCCTATAAGAATATCTGCTTGACGTTCACCACTTTTGTCTATGATAGTTCCGCCTTTAAAGACAATTTTACTCATCGGCATGTCCCTCTTCTGACAGTTTCGGGCCGCTGCCCATCAGGAAATACAGAAGTGCCATTCTCACAATTACACCGTTTGAGACTTGATTAGTCACAACTACGTTGTCTAATTCTGGAACTTCACTGCTAATTTCAACACCGCGATTCATTGGACCGGGATGCATTACAATCGCATGCTTTTGTAATTGTTGCATTCTCTTCAAAGTCAACCCATAACCTTTGGTGTACTCCCTTAAGGACGGAACAAAAGATTCCACTTGCCTCTCAGTTTGCATTCGCAACATATATACAACGTCAGCTTCACCTATCGTTTTATCAAAATCTTGACTTGTCTCTACAGGCCATGAGTCAGGCCTAACAGGCAGTAGCGTTTTAGGGGCGACTAATGTTACCTCTGCCCCCATTGCAGTAAAAGCTTTCACATTCGATCTAGCCACTCGGGAATGTCTTACATCTCCAGCTATAACAATTTTCTTTCCCTCTATCCCGCCAAGTTGTCTTTTGATCGTATAACAATCCAAAAGGGATTGAGTGGGATGCTCGTGTGCTCCATCGCCCGCATTAATGATAGATGCTTCTGTCCACTTATCGAGAAGCCAAGGAACCCCACTTGAGCTATGCCTTACTACTATCGCGTCTATGCCCATTGCCGAGATAGTTTCGACAGTATCTCTTATACTTTCTCCTTTATTAACAGACGAAGATGAGACATTGAAGTTCATTATGTCTGCAGAAAGTCGTTTTGCAGCTGTCTCGAAACTTAAACGAGTTCGTGTTGAATCTTCAAAAAAAAGCCAAGCAATGGTTCGCCCTCTCAATGCTGGGACTTTTGGTATCCTGCGTTTGCTCACTTCAAGGAAATGATCGCTTAGGGAAAGAACTTCTTGGATTCCATCTTTCCCTAGATCATCAATCCCCCGAACGTGTTTGACTTTCATAATTCTCCATTTTCAATTTGCCCAATCCAAACCCCACCCTCTTGAACGTCAACTATTTCATCTCTACGCGTTGGTAAGTTTTTACCTACGTAGTCAGGCCTAATAGGTAACTCTCGGTGGCCACGGTCAATCATGACTGCGAGTTGAACGGCAGCGGGTCTACCAAAATCGATTATGGCATCCATAGCTGCTCGGATTGTTCGCCCAGTGAATAAGACGTCATCAACAAGCACAACTATTCGTGAACTTAAGTCAAATGGCAGGTCAGTTGGGTTCTGCGGAGAAATAGGACGCATGTCTATATCGTCTCTATAAAACGCAACGTCCAATGTCCCGACCGGAATTTCTTGGCCTTCTATTTCAAGAAGGTTTATTGCTAGCTTTTTCGCTAAATGGACGCCCCCTGTTTCTAATCCTACGAGTACGACGTCTGTTAGTCCCTTGTTCTGCTCAAGAATTTCATGCGCCATGCGCCAAAGGGCTCTTCTTACCCCATCACTATCCATAATTTCAGAATGTGCAACGAAAACGCCCCCAGAAGGGGGCGCAGGCGTGTTTTCTGAGTCGGCCATCTTGGCACCTTTCTCCGTTTGAGCCTCGCAGGACTCAATTTACGGTCTTCTATAAAGTAGCATCCCTATTTGTATTTCACATTATTTTAGTAATTTTTTTAAAATTAGGATTCAGCACTTACAGGTTCGTTTGGGCGCATTTGCCGGCATATCTCAGCAAGAACACCATTGATAAATGGGCCAGAAGTTTCAGTTGAATATTTTGACCCTAGCTCAACAGCCTCACTAACTATTGCCGCTGCTGGCACAGAAGAAAACCGCATAATTTCTAACACTGCTATTCGAAGGATTGCGAGATCAACTAAGGGCATCCTATCTAAGTCCCAAGAGTGACTAACATCAGAGATTTTTTGATCTATTTCTTCAAGATGTATTACCAATGCTTCCGCTAGTTCTTTTGCGTAACCATCGGGCTCTAAAGGTAGTTCATTAACCATTTCCCGAAAATTAATTGGCTTTGATGCATATTCATAAAGTAACCCCAGAAGCGTTTCGCGACTCTGGCGTCTTCCTAAAATGTAATCTGGAGTCCGGTCTGGGAAATCATTTGAATTCTCTGTAGTCATGTTTTTATATTGATATCAGGCTCTACTGATGTAAGAACCGGTCCGAGTATCTACTTTAATTGTTTCGCCGATTTCTAGAAATAAGGGAACTTGGACGACCAGGCCTGTTTCTAAGGTTGCTGGTTTAGTCGCCCCAGAAACTCTATCGCCTTGAATTCCTGGTTCGGTCTCAGAAATAGATAATTCAACTGAAGCCGAAAGTTCAGTTCCTACGATTTCACTGCCGTACATTAGCAATATTGCAGTTTCAGCCTCAACTAGATAACTCGCAAGATCACCAAGAGAGGCTGGGGCCACATTGATTTGTTCATAGGTTTCATTATCCATAAAAACATAATCTGCTCCGTCTTTATAAAGATATTGCATTTCTCGTTTATCAATTGTTGCCCTTTCAATCGACTCACCAGCTCGAAATGTCTTTTCTACAACTGACCCAGAACGAATATTCTTTAATTTCGTCCGTACGAAAGCATGGCCCTTACCTGGTTTTACATGCTGGAATTCAACGACTTGCATTAAATTGCCGTCCTGCAATATTGTCCATCCATTTTTAAAATCATTTGTTGAAACTGTGGGCATCTTCTGTCCTTTGTCTACGAGATTCTACCCTAGACGAATACCTTTTGAGTTTCTCCAGGGTTCGTTAAGAATTCGACACCTTTTGAAGTTACCAAGAGGAGATCTTCCCACCGGACACCAAAAGATTTAGGCATATATAAACCCGGTTCTATTGTGATAACCATATTCTCTTTCAAAACATCTTTGCTTTTACTGTTTATTCTAGGAAATTCATGGATCTCAAGGCCAACGCCATGACCAGAACCATGAGTAAAGAAGTCTCCGAAGCCTTTCTCTTGCAGATAATTTCTACAAGCCAAATCAATATCTTTACCTAATACTCCAGGTTTTACTTCTTTTATAGCTAGTTTTTGAGCTTCTTGAACTAATTCAAGAGCCTCCTTTTCCTTTGAATTTAAAGGATTTACGGGCATCACTCTCGTCATATCTGACCGGTACCCCTCAAAAACCGCTCCTACATCAACAAGAAGTAAGTTACTGTCAGAGATTGTATTGCTGGTCGGCGATGCGTGAGGAAATGCACTGTTCTCTCCACTAGCTACGATAGGTGAATAAGCTGGCCCAGAAGCCCCTAAGAGGTTCATTCTGTATTCCAGAAGCGCTGCGAACTCTTTTTCAGTTGTTGCGTCATCTAAATCTGAGAAAGTTTCATTTAAAGCTTGCTCTGCAATAGTTGCTGCTTTGGATATATACCCTATTTCTAGTTGATCTTTAACTGACCTAAATTCCTGAATAGGTATTCGAGAGTCAGCCACAGACCCTTTCACTGATAGGGAAAGTTTCTTCTTCTGCGCCCACGAAACTCTTTCGCCATCTATAAGAATTGGTTTGTCTTTAGCGATAATTGATATTGACTTAACCACATCCAAACAAATTTTACATTCAGCAGATGATTTATACTTTTCCAACTCCTTTGGAGCTTGAATCACGTAACGAGAGTCAGTAAATAGGATAAAGCTCTCTTCGTCAACGTAAATGGTCCCATTTGAGCCTGTAAACCCTGTGAGCCACCTTACAGTGATTGAATCGAAAGCCACGAAAGCAGCGTCTTCGCTCTCAAGCCACTTTCTGACTTTGTTAAGCCTTTCCTCATGATACGAATTTAATTTATTAAGAGCCATTACTCTGAATAATATTATCTAAAGCTCTTATTGAGAGTTCATACCCATATCCCCCGAAACCGATAATTGAGCCATCAGCTACAGGAGCAACAACAGAAGTATGGCGCCAAGCTTCACGCGCATTTGGGTTTGATAGATGCACTTCAATCACAACCCCATCAAAAGCTGCTAGAGCATCATGTAGTGACCATCCATAGTGAGTTAGGGCACCGGGATTAATTATGATTCCGCAATACCGATCTTTAGCTTCTTGAATTTCTGTGACAAGCTCACCTTCATGGTTTGATTGAAAATGATTCACCTCATAGCCTATTTCTTGGGCAATTTCCGTTAATCGATTAGCGTGGTCTTCCAATGACTCAGTGCCATAAATTTCCGGTTCTCTTTCTCCCAATAAATTAAGATTTGGCCCTGACAGCAAAAGTACAGGTTTCATTGAATTACCTCCAAGGATTTCTTTAGTAAGTTTTGGTCTTCGACTTTAACGAGTTCAACCCCGTTACCACCATCAAGGACAAACGTGATTCCATCTTGTGCTTTTTTGTCCTTAGCGAAATGCGAAAGTATCTTTTCTTCATTCGCTAATGAAGGCAAAGTAAAAGAAAGATCGTAGTGCTTAAGTATCTCCTCATGGTATACGACACGACTACTATCTATACGGTCCAAATTAAATGCTAACTCAGCTGCGTATCTAATGCCGATAGCGACTGCTTCCCCGTGTGCGAGCGAATACTCATTTTCAACTTCCAAGGCATGTGCGAGCGTATGACCATAATTGAGTATTGCTCTTATTCCCCCTTCTCTTTCATCTTGTGCGACAATATCAGTTTTCAATTTTACGCATTCAATTATTTGCTCGCCTAAATCCAATTTTCTTAGATCACCTGCGCCAATGAAATGGTATTTAGCTATTTCTCCGTAACCGCATTTCCATTCTCTTATTGGTAACGTCGCCAAAGTATCAACATCACATATAACTGCCTCGGGCTGCCAAAAAGTTCCGATTAAGTTTTTCCCTTCAGGCAGATTAACTCCAGTTTTTCCTCCTATGGCAGCATCAACCATTCCGAGCAATGACGTCGGAACATTTATGACAGGCATTCCACGGTGATAAATTGATGCTGCGAAAGCGGCAACATCAGTCACGATTCCCCCTCCTACGGCAATGACAATATCTGACCGATTAAGTCCGAAATTCACCCATGAACGGCAAAGTTCTTTTATCGTTTCTATTGATTTCGCTTGCTCACCAAGAGGTATATGAAAAGTGTGCTGCTCCTTTCGAGTTGCAACTTCTATACCAATAGCCTTCTGAGTTACGATGGCAACTTTTTTAACTGATGAACTGATATAACTGTCAATATCTTTGATACATCCACTTCCGACCACAACAGGATATGAGCGTTCTTCAAGATTTACGGTAATTTCTTTTACATCCACATTACGAGCGTAGCCATTAGTAAGGCCTCGCGTGGGGAGTTATTCGTTAATCGTATTGATCTTGCTAATTTGACTTATTGCTTTAGTCCGCATTTCCGCTACTGGCGCTTTCAACCCTGTCCAAAGTTCATATTGCAATGCCGCTTGATGAATCAGCATCCCTACCCCTGTAACAACTGTTGCTCCTCTTTCTTTTGCTTGAAGCAGAAGAGGAGTCATAATTGGGTTGTATACAAGATCGATAACCGTTTGATCACTATTCAGATATTCCATTGGGAATGGCATCAACCCCTCATTTGTAGTTTCTGCCATTCCAATTGAAGTTGCATTAATTATGTACTTGCAACGAGGTATCTTCTCTACTGTTCCGACTTCCGCTACTGGATGACCTAATTCAGATGCAAACTTAGCCTTTTCTTGATTCCTATTTATAACGACAATTTCTCCAACGGATGCCTTCTTGAGGCTTCGTATAACTGACCTTGCTGCACCTCCTGCACCGATAATCGCAAATGAAGTTCCTGAAATTTGATCTCCTGTTTCAGCTATCAAGGAATTTACGAAACCATCACCATCCGTGTTATGGCCCACAAGTTCATCCCTATCCCAAAAGATGCAGTTTACGGCTTCAAGTTCCGTTACAGCCGGAGTTACCCGGTCAAGAAATGGGATAACTGCTTCTTTAAGTGGCATAGTTACAGATACTCCGCGAATACCATTATCTCTAATCTCTTCAAAGCAATCGCTCAACTCACGCTTAGAGACTTCGATGGCACTATAGCTCCAATTAAGGTTCTGATGAGAAAACGCAGCATTATGGATGAGAGGCGAAAGCGAATGTTTTATCGGTTGGCCAATAACTGCAGCAATATTATTCTGGTCCTCATTTTTAAAAAACTTACCCACAACCAAGGTCCCTTTCAATACAGACTTGCACAGCCTCGTTAAAATCCGCTTCGGTAACAGTAAAAGTGTGTGATCCAGTTCCGAAGTTATCTGTTCTGACATAGAACAACCAATCCCCTACCGCTGGATTTAGGGCTGCTTCAATAGAAGCCTGTCCGGGTGCTGAAATAGGTGTTGGAGGCAACCCAACGACTTTTCTTGTGTTATACGGTGAATCTACGTCTAAGTCACTTAACGTCAATTCTCTATCTCCTCCCAAAGCGTAGATGATCGTTGCATCTATTCCTAAGGGCATATTTTTTTCTAATCGGTTATAGATCACTCGAGCAATTTTGTTTCTTTCTTCGCTTAAGGCTGTCTCTTCTTCTATTAATGAAGCGATTATCAAAACTTCATATGGGGTTATCCCTAGCTCAACTGGCGGATTATTCAACCCCGTCTCTGCAGCAACCAGATCAAACTGAAATACCATTCTGTCTAGAAGACTCTTTTCGTCAGACATCAATGCTTCGTCGACATCATAAGTCTCTGGAAAAAAAACTCCTTCTTTGAAATTACGCTGCCACTGGGTTCCTAGGCTCTCTGGATTCTGGGATTGAGCAATCGCAAGCGACAATTCTGTTGCGTCAAATGAGGGCAACTGCATTAGTAATGATTCCTGCATTTCGATAAGAGTCAAGCCTTCTGGAACCGTCACATAGAACCGATCCTCAACAACTTCAATCGGGCCAGCTTCCAAATTATCACGCACATCCCATACTGAACTATGCATTTGGAATGTGTAAATTCCTGCTTGGAAATCTGGTACGTTCTTAAAACGAAGATAATACCTAAAGACGGTTCCATTAGCGACAATTTCATTCTCAGCAAGTATCCGAGCTATGTCATCTGTTGAGGCGCCTTGAGGAATTTCAATGACAAGTTCTAAGCCAGGTTCGCCAGGTGGATCTAGCTGATCATCTAACCAACCTCGCACAAAATTATAGGTTAGTAAACCAAGGACAATTACAAAAGCAGCAAATAGACCAAAACGAACAGCCGTACTGGTTTTTCGGGGCAATCTTTCCCAGTCTCGATCATCGTAGTATTCATCTTCGTACCATGGAGGCAGGTCATCCGGATAAACGAAACGTTGGTCAGGCAGGCCTGTTTCATGGGTACGACTTGAAGTAGTACCAAGAAAAAAAGACTCATACTCAAAACTTTCGTTTTCGGATACTGGCTCCAGGGAATCGGGATAGACAGAATCGTTTTTTTCTATCTTTTCCTTTCCTGAATCTTCCGTTTCCTCGTTACTCATTTTCTACATCTGCGGTCATAATTTTTTTAGATTTAAGTTGAGAATCTAACCAGGCTTGCAAAATTATCGATGCTGCTATTTGGTCAACGAGATCACGACTTTTTCTTCTGCCCTTATTCTGTTCCTTAAGCATTCGTTCAGCGGTGATAGTTGTAAATCGTTCATCAAATGTTTCAATACCTATTTCGGTTAATTTGCCAATATCCTGGATCTCTTCATTTGTTTTTCTTGCTGCTGGCCCTAATGTTCCATCTAGCGATATCGGTAGACCAAAAATCAAAGTACTCGCTTCCCATTCATTTGCTATTGCAATAATCTGAGCATAATCATCTAGGGTGTTCTTACTCCTATGGATAACGCAATAAGGAGTCGCTAATGTTCGCTCAGAGTTACTCAAAGCTATTCCAATTCTTTTCGTCCCAAGATCTACGCCTAAAGCCCTCAAGATTTCACTGCCGCCTCTCTCGCAACTCTCAAAGCTTCATCTAACGCTTCAGAGTCTTTCCCTCCAGCCATTGCGAAATCTTTACCTTTGCCTCCCCCTCCTTTAATAAGCTTCGCTGCTTCGGCTATTAGGTCGGCAGCATTGTTAGATGACTCTTTGGAAACAGCTGCTGCAATTGCTACCCCCCCGCCATTAAGAACTGTCCCGAGAATAACAGCTTCTACCTGTTTGCTATCACGCAAATGGAGAGTTAATTGCTTTAACTCTTCACGCCCAATTCCTTCTATTCTTTGCGAAATTACTCCGTCAATTACATTATCAACAAGCTTTTCTGCCTCATTCATTATGAATGCGTTTCGCATTATTTGAATTTCTTCTTTTAGATCTTCAATTTCTCGAATCTTTTTATCGAGTCCTTCAATGATGTTTGATACTGGGACTCCTAACGTTTCGCCTATCTGCTGAAGAACCGCTTCTTGATCACGAATAACGTTAAAAGAACCTAGCCCTGCTACAGCCTCAATCCTACGGATATTTGACCCAATGGACCCTTCAGAGAGCACTTTGACCGGGCCTATCTCACTAAGGTGCGATACGTGGGTCCCGCCACAGAGTTCAATAGAATTTCCTCCAGCTTTAAGAACGCGAACAACCTCGCCGTATTTATCTCCGAAGAAAGCGATCGCTCCGAGTTCTTTGGCATGGGTCATTTCAGTCTCTATCACTTCGACTGAAGAGCTCGAGAAAATTTCCTCATTAACTAAATCTTCTATTTCAATTATTTGTTTAGCGGTCAAAGCCTCAAAGTGGCTGAAATCAAATCGCAGCCGTTCAGAACCTACCCAGGAACCCTGTTGCTTCACATGGTCTCCAAGGACTTCTCGTAACGCCCAATGCAGAAGATGCGTTGCCGTATGGTGCCGTTGAATAGCAAGCCGCTTTTCTATATCAATCGAAGCTCGTACTGTTTCACCTATTACTAGTTCACCTTGCATGCTCTCTACAAGATGCATATATTGACCACTTGGGACGGCATTTGTGTCACTTATTAGAACAGACCCCGATGAACCTACTATTTTCCCTGAGTCTCCAATTTGACCACCTGACTCAGCATAAAAAGGTGTCTTATCTAAAATGACTACTTGTGAATCAGCGAATAGCACAGTTGCCTTTGTTTCAAATGTCTCATATCCCATAAAGTCAGTCGCTATTGAAAGATCAACGTGCCCTTGAAGATCTATATCAGCTTTTTTTAATCCATCTTTTGTCACCGAATCGGCTTTGGCCCTATCCCTTTGCTCTTGCATAGCCTTTTCAAAACCTGCTAGGTCTATTTCGATTCCCCGCTCAGCAGCAATCTCTTGGGTCAATTCCATTGGAAAACCGAAGGTGTCATGCAGTTGAAAAGCTATATCACCGGGAAGTGCTTCTTCTGCGCTGAGACCTTGCAACTCACTATCAAGAATTTTTATTCCAGAAGAAAGGGTATTTCTAAAACCTTCTTCTTCACGATTTAGAATATCTTTGATTAACTTTTCATTTTCTTTCAATTCTGGATACGCATCACTCATCAAAACAATCACTTCATCCACTAATTCTGACATTACAGGAGTCTCTACTCCTAGGAGGTGAGCATGGCGAACAGCTCTTCGGACAATTCTTCTGAGCACGTACCCTCTATCTTCGTTACTTGGGATGACCCCATCGTTAGTCAAAAATGTTGTTGATCGAGCATGATCTGCGATTATTTGAAGAGAAATAAGAGTTGATGGGTCTTCTGTATCCTTTATGGCAAGAATTCTTTGAGTAGCTTGTAGCAAAGTTTGAAACTCATCAGTTTCCCATACTGCATCAACACCTTGGATGACTGACAGAACTCTCTCAAGACCCGCACCAGTATCTATTGATGGTCTGGGTAATGGGGTCTGAGTACCATCCGTTTGTTGATCAAATTGCATGAATACAAGGTTCCATATCTCAACGTAACGCTCATCTGCTTCTGGGTTTGCTGGTCCACCTTCCGGTCCATATTCTTCACCTTTATCCCAAAATATTTCTGAACACGGTCCATTGGGCCCCGTATCTGCCATTCTCCACCAATTATCTTCATCTAGCCTTTGAATACGTGTTGGCGACACCCCGACAACATTTTCCCAGATTTCAACTGCTTCGTCATCACTATGATGGACAGTAACCCAAAGTCTTTCTGAGTCAAGCCGTAAAACTTCGGTAAAGAATTCCCAAGCCAAAGGAATCGCATCTTCTTTAAAGTAATCTCCAAAACTAAAGTTTCCCATCATCTCAAAGAAAGTGAGATGTCTACTAGTTCGTCCTACTTCATCCAAATCGTTGTGCTTCCCGCCGGCTCTTACACATTTCTGCACTGTCGTAGCCCGCTTGAAGCCAGGTTTTTCTAGCCCGAGAAAATAGTTTTTAAATGGGACCATTCCCGCATTGGTAAATAGAATCGTTTCATCATGGGGAATTAGACTTGATGACGGCACTATTTGATGCCCTCTCTCCTCAAAAAAGGAGGTAAATGCCGTTCGGAGTTCTCTAGCTTTCATCTCTTGTAATCCTACCGTGAGGGAGCATACTGATATTTCATACTCAGTTAATTCGCTTCATTACGTATTGCAAACTCTACAGCAATTAAGAGATTCTATTCATTAACGATAAGCAGAGTTCCCGATAATTTATCGTTGGCATTTGTGTAAGTACGCCCTCGATACTTTCCAACGATTTTCTTTCCTTCTCGAGTTGCATTATCGACTGTTGTTTTCGTTGCTTTTATACTAGATGCTACGAAATTGCTGTTAACTGGGCCGGCGTATCGATTAACTTGTTTCTTAACAACACGCTTAACCCAAATTGAAGAACTAAGGCCAGCGCCAAAGCCCGCAGTTAACCAGAGAAATTTTTTGATCATTGTTCTACCTTACCTACACGTATTAGTTTTTTATTTATTTACAAAAAGTTTCGCAGCTCGAATAGTTCCTCTAAATAGCTTAGTAATTTTTACAACTGGACGTGTAAAAGAACCGTACACCAACCTCGAGTGAGTGTCCGCACGCTTAGTTATTTGTTCTGCCTTCTCTACTAAATGATTGATTCTCTGAATCTCAGCTTCAACTGCTTTTGATTTTGACGCTATGTCCAAATCTGTTGCAATAGTAGTTTCATTCATTCTATTAAGGAATTTCTGCACTTGTGAAATAGTTGAATGCAATTTAGTTACTACATAAACAAGAACGCCGACTAGAAAAATAGCTGTCAAAGAAACAACAACTGCCGCTAACTCCCAAGCTTCCATAAATATTCCTTAACTGTATTGTTTAGTGATTATTCTGAATCATTCTTCTGTTCGTCTTCTTCATGGACATAATATCTTTGATCTTGAAACCTGTCAGGTCTGTATCTTTGTTTGACCACATTCCCTGGGTAATCGTGCGGATATTTATACTCATTTCCATGGCCAAGACCCTTTGCTCCGGAATAATGGCTATCTCGTAAGTGACGAGGAATTTCACCCAAAGCTGTTTGCGCATCTTGTTTCGCAGCTTCTAATGCTTTAAAAACGTTATTAGATTTCGGTGCAACCGATAGATAAATAACAGCATGCGCCAGATTCAATTGCGCTTCAGGTAATCCAACATATTCAACAGCACGTGCGGCAGCTTCAGCTATTACTAACCCATAGGAGTCAGCCATGCCGACGTCTTCAGAAGCAAGGACTAACAATCTGCGTGCTATAAACCGAGGATCTTCTCCAGCATCTAGCATTCTAGCTAGCCAGTACAGGCCAGCATCTGGATCGGAACCTCGAATACTCTTTATAAATGCTGAAACCGTATCGTAATGTTCTTCTCGGCCATATTTCAAAGCTTGAGTTCCAATAGCTGATTGGGCATCTTCGAAAGTAACAGTCGGCTCTTCGTCGTTATTTCTGGCTCTAGCTAAAGCAATAGCCACTTCTAACGATGTAAGGCTTTGTCGTCCGTCTCCTTCTGATTTGTCAACTATGTAAATTAAAGCTTTTTTTTCTGCCTTTATTCCTTCAAATTCCAGCCCCCTATTTAGCAGCTCTAACAAGTCCTGTTCGGTTAATGGTTCAAGGCGAAATAACGAACCTCGACTGAGCAAAGGCGCGTTAATTTCAAAATAAGGGTTTTCAGTTGTAGCTGCAACGAATGTAATTAAACCAGATTCAATGGCTTGCAGAAGGGAATCTTGTTGAGCTTTGCTGAATCTATGAACTTCGTCAAGAAACAGGATTGTTCCCTTCCCATACTCTCCAAGTCTTCTCTTTGCACTATTAATTTGCTCTCGAATATCTTTAACGGTTGCGCTCGCAGCTGATAGCTGTATGAATTCTTTAGTAGTTGATTGCGCTATCAACCTAGCTATCGAAGTTTTTCCTGTACCTGGAGGGCCCCAAAGAATCGCGGAAGAGAGTTTGTCTTGTCCTATTAAGTTTCTTAGAGGTTTCCCTAAACCAAGTAGGTGTTTTTGTCCCACCACCTCATCTAAATTCCTTGGGCGTAATCTATCTGCTAGAGGTGCTCTACTACTCAGATCATGTTCAGCCGAAGCCGCAAAGAGGTCGTTATCCACGCTTTAACATTAGACCCCACACTGATTAAATAAAGTTCTGCGTAATTGTTTCTGTAGATACAAGGTAGGTGGTCAGAAAGGACTAGAAAAAAGAGATAGGATTTATGTATGACTCCGAACGAACCTACTCGACATGAGGTAACAAGTTTTGATGATGTTATGCATCCAGCCCAAAGCTACAAGTCGGGATTCCCGACTATTATTCATCTCACAGCTGAGCCAAAGGAAAGTGGAAGAAGGATTGTAGATTTCTTTTCTGGTTTAGCATTTGGAACTGATGGAACTTTCGAAAAAGTTGCTGAAGGCCTATACCTATTAACACCACCAGTTGACTAGGTACTTTTTATGTAGCTTCAGGATCAAGACGAAGCCCTAACTCACCCAAATGTGTGGGGTTAAGGGGAGTTGGCGCATTGGTTAATGGGTCACTCCCAGATTGAGTTTTTGGAAATGCGATAACCTCACGTATATTTTCTTCTCCAGATAGCAGGGCAGCTAACCTATCAATTCCGAAAGCAAATCCTGCGTGAGGTGGAGCACCGTATTTAAATGCATCAAGTAGAAATCCGAACTTCTCAGAAGCTTCTACCTCACCTATTCCTAAAATATTAAATATCTGTGCTTGTATATCCTTGTTATATATCCGCACGCTTCCTGAACCGAGTTCCCATCCGTTTAGAACAAGGTCATAAGCTTGGGACCGTATTTCTAGATATTCTTCCCCTTCAGCTGTATCTAGTTTTGAAATATCATCTGGGTGCGGCATGGTAAAAGGATGATGGGCAGGAACTGGCATCCCAGAATCTGATATTGATTCAAACAAAGGAAACTCTGTTATCCAAATAAAATTGAGTCCCCCTTCATCCACAGGAGGCCGTGCGATTTCTAGTCTTAGAAGACCGAGAATATGATTCACTAATCTTCTTTCATCTGCGATAACGAAAACCATATCGCCCTCGCTAGCTTCCATTGATAGTCCCAGTTGGACAATTTCGTCCTCAGACATGAATTTGGTTAAAGCTCCATCAAGTTTCCCGCCCTCTCCAACTCTGAACCATGCAAGCCCTTTTGCACCCCAATTCTGGCATTTATCAGTTAAAGCATCTATGGCATTTCTTCCAAGGATGCCAGCACCATTTGGATAGAGTATTCCTTTCACACAATCTACTTTGAATACTTTTGCTTCTGTTTCTTTAAAGATGTGGGTTAACTCGACTAATTCCATCCCAAAGCGGGTATCGGGCTTGTCAGACCCGAATCTTTCCATAGCTTCGCTCCAAGTCATTTTTGGTATATCCCCTGGCCTAATCCCAGTCACAGTTTCAGCTGAATCTTTTATGGCTTCAGAAACAAAAGTTAATATGTCATCTTGGTCTACGAAACTTGCTTCCATGTCTAACTGCATGAACTCAAATTGCCTATCTGCCCGAAGATCCTCGTCGCGTAAACATCTCGCTATCTGGTAGTACCTATCAATTCCGCCTACCATGCACAATTGTTTAAAGATTTGCGGGCTCTGGGGAAGCGCATAAAAATTTGTGGGATGCAATCTAGATGGAACTACAAAATCCCGAGCGCCTTCTGGAGTAGAGGCTATGAGCATAGGCGTTTCTATTTCAACAAAACCCTGTCGTTCCATTGCATTACGAATCGAACTGTTTATTTTTGCTCGTGTTCTTAGGTTCCTTTGCATGCGATTTTTTCTTAAGTCGATATACCTGTGCCTTAGACGAATTGTTTCATCAACTTCTGACCGTTCATGCATTGGAAAGGGAGGTGGTTCTGCTGAAGAAAGGACTTGAACGGAACAGTCTCCTATTTCAATTTCTCCTGTGGCTAGCTTGTCGTTGGTTTTTCCTTCAAATCTAGTTCTTACAGTTCCGGTAATCATAGCTACGTACTCTGAACGAAGGTCCAATTTTTCATCCACTACACATTGAACGATTCCTGAGTGATCTCTGAGGTCTATGAACGCCAGATGCTCACTGTGGACACGGCGCGTATCAACCCAGCCGCAAACTGTTACCTCAGAGCCGATATTTGTAGATCTAAGCTCTCCGCAGTAATGCGTTCTCATTGTCATCGGTTAACTCTCCTGAAGAATTGTTTGTAGATTCTGTGCGACCATTTCTCGAGGCACAAGCTTTTGGTTGCCATCACCACGCAGATCTCGAAGGGTAACCTGATTTTTCTCAAGTTCATCAGTTCCAATGATGATTGCGTACTGTGCGCCTGAACGGTCAGCAGCTTTCATTTGGCCCTTCATTGACCTACCACCGAAACTCCGATCTGTTCTAATTCCTGCCTTACGTAGCTCGTGGGCGAGGAGGAGGGCTTCTTGCCCTTCAGTAGTATCAACTACAAAGACATCGACGCCTGTATTAGCGTCAAACTTTATATGCTCAGCAGCGCATGCTAAAAGTGTTCTATCTATACCGATGGCAAATCCAATCCCTTCTGTTGGCGGTCCCCCAAGTGCTTCAACTAGTCCGTCGTAACGCCCTCCACCTCCGATCGCATTTTGAGCTGTATCTAAACTTTGCGATACAAATTCAAAAGTAGTTCTCGTGTAATAGTCCAGACCTCTTACAAGTCGTGGTGAAACTTCAAAGGCTATATCTAGAGCCGTTAACCCTTTTTTAACTTCACTAAAATGATCTGCAGATTCCTGATTTAGAAACGATTCCATCGTTGGTGCATTTTTAATTATCTCTTGATCTTCCTCACGTTTTGAATCAAGTACCCTTAAGGCGTTCTTCTCCAGTGTTGCAAGCGACTGCTCACTTAGATTTTGCTTTTGGCTGTTTAAATAAGAAACTAGTTGCTCATTATATTTGTTTCTGCTTTCTAAGTCACCCAAAGAATTGATTAGTAGTTTAGTATTTCCTAGTCCAATATCTCTAAAGAAAGTTTCTGCCAGCGCAACAATTTCTACGTCAGCTTCTGGGTCTGAAGTTCCTAATATTTCTGCTCCTACTTGCAAGAATTGCCTATAACGGCCGGCTTGGGGTTTCTCGTATCGAAATTGAGGACCCGAATACCAAACTTTCCAAGGTGCAACAGGGCGATGTTGGGCGAATGCCCTGCATATGCTTGCTGTCAACTCTGGACGGAGTGCCAAATGCTGAGGGCTTTTTTCGTCCTTATCAAAAAAATCAAACATTTCTTTTGTTACGATTTCTGTGCTTTCTCCAATGCGCTTGAAAACACCTACATCTTCGAATAGTGGTGAAATTATTTGCCCATAACCTGCTTTGGAAAGTGACTCTTCAAAACTTTTCAGAAGAAACCTGATTGAATCTGATTCGGGGGGAAGAATATCGCGCGTACCACGCGGAGATTGAAAATGTGATTTACCCATGTGGCAAGACTACAGCTAGCTAAGACTCACCTGTGCTATTTACATGAGACTGTTTAAGCTTAAACTTGTTTAAGCTTTCCTTTGCCAATGGTGATCTAAAGCATCGGCCAAGCGATTAACAGCAGCGTCTACTCCTAACATGTCATATCCGCCTTCTTCGCTTACTGTAAACAAGGCCCAACGGATCTGGTCGCTTGTCAAGAGTTTTTTTATTTCCGCACTATTTAGGTATTGATCTGCTCTTATATTGTTGAGTTCAACTATAGATTTTTCTTCAAAGATTTGAAGAGTGTCTGCTACTAGCTGAAGAAATGTATCAACTTCCTCCATTTGATAACCAATTCCATCTACTACTGGCGGAGTTAACTCTCGAAGCCGGTCGCTCGTTATTGCGGGCCCTTCTTTGCCACTTTGGGCTTCGCTGCTATCGGCGGGAGAATTCAAAGAGTCTGAAGCAACGTTATTATCTGGCTTGTAAGTATTCTTTTCTTCAGCTAAACCATCTAGGTAGATATCTACTTCTCTAGGGTCATACCCTTTTCTTCTCGTTAATGAGAAACGAATATTCTCTATGTCTTCTCTCGTAATATTTTCCTGCTCTGACGGACTCGATTTATGTACCCTGTTCAAGAAACGGTCGACTTCAGCAATCTTGTAACCACTGTTCGTAACAATTTTGAACTTTTTAGTGCTTATACGATTCATTATATTTCTTTCAATAACTGAGGCTTATATGAGTACCAGAAAGTTACTTTTTGGTTGATTTCTTCTTTGTATTTCCAGGCAAAATTCGATAAGCATCATAAACTCCGTCAACTTGTCGCATGAGATTCAAAAGCCACTCCAAATGTCTGCTATCTCCAAGCTCAAATTCAAAATTCATTATGCTGATTCGGTCAGCTCCTGTTCGAGTTGAACTTGAAATAATGTTTACGCGAGCATCTGATAATACAGTCGATACGTCGCCAAGTAATCGAGTCCTATCAAAGGCCTTCACTTCAATAGATGCTGCAAAAGTTCCGCCACTATCATCATCCCACTCGACATCAATAAGACGGTTTGCATGCCCTGTCGCCAATGCCACTCCATTTGCGCAATCGCTTCTATGAATCGATACGCCTCGGCCACGTGTAACAAATCCCATTATCTCATCAGGAGGTACAGGTGTGCAGCATTTTGCAAGGCGGATCATCACATCGTCAACACCTTCAACTACGACGCCAACAGGATTATCTCTTCTTCGTTTAGCTCTTCCGACTTGTCTTTCTCGGTGAGTAGGAAGAGTCGCTGCTAAACCTTGAGCTGAATCTGTTTTTTCAAGAGCCACATGAAATCTTCCAGCAATACTTTTTGGCGAGACATAGTGTTCTCCGATAGCAGCAAATAATGAATCTGGGTCCGCATAGTTGAGACTTTCACAGACCTCTTGAAGAGTTTCACTTTTTAGTAATTGGAAAGCAGGAAGTCCTTCTTTACGAAGACAATCTGCGAGCGCTTCTCGCCCTCCATCAATAGCGTCTTCTCGGCGCTCACGTGTAAACCATTGACGGATTTTTGATGCCGCTCTATGAGTTTTTGCGAACCGTAACCAATCTTGAGACGGTCCAGCTTCTTCAGCTTTACTGGTTAATATTTCAACGGTATCTCCAGATTCCAGAACCGTATCTAGCGGCACAAGACGACTATTTACTCTTGCTCCCCTGCAGGCATGGCCTACTTCAGTATGGATAGTGTAAGCAAAATCTATAGGTGTGGCTCTTGATTCTAGAGTGATTACTTCCCCATTCGGTGTAAACACAAATACCTCATCTTGGTCTAAATCCATTTTCAAATTTGACATAAACTCAAGCGGGTCTTCGGTTTCTTCTTGCCAATCTACGATTCTCGAGAACCACATATGTTCATTTGGATCTGCTTTCTCCTTGTAGCCAAAATGAGCAGCAGCACCATGTTCAGCCCTGTGATGCATTTCTCGGGTTCGAATTTGCACCTCCAAAGGCTTTCCTTGTGGCCCGATAACGGTGGTATGCAGCGACTGGTATAAATTGAATTTGGGCATAGCAATATAGTCTTTAAATCTTCCTTGAACAGGGTGCCACGTAGCGTGAATAGAACCAAGTGCGCCATAACAATCCTTTACGGAATCTACAATGACTCTTATCCCCATCAGGTCGTAGATCTCATCAAATTCTCTACCTTTTAAGACCATTTTTTCATAGATGCTCCAGAAATGTTTCGGGCGTCCATGGACCTCTGCCCCAATTAGCAATTCGCCTAAACGAGACTGTACGTCGGCTAGAACCTGGGCTAGGTATAAATCCCTCTCTGGCGCTCGGGCTGCAACCATTTGATCAATCTCTGCGTACCATTTTGGGTGCAGGGCTGCAAAAGCGAGATCTTCTAATTCATTTTTTAATCCCTGCATACCTAGTCTGTGGGCTAGAGGAGCATAAATATCTAATGTCTCTGTTGAAATTCTTTGCTGCTTCCATTTCGGCAAAGAAGCTATTGTACGCATATTATGCAATCGGTCTCCGAGTTTAATTAGCAAAACTCTAAGATCCTTAGCCACTGCGACGAGCATTTTTCTCATTGAAGCTGCTTGTTGAGCTTCTTTCGTATCAAATTTAATTCTGTCTAGTTTGGTTACCCCGTCAACAATAGCTGCGACATCCTCCCCAAACCTTTTCTCGATACCGCTTAAAGCTTCTCCTGTGTCTTCAAGAGTGTCATGCAAAAGAGCCGCAATTATTGTTGCTTCATCTAGTCCCAGAGATGCAACTATTTCTGCTACTGCTACTGGATGAGTGATATAGGCATCACCAGATTTTCTAATCTGTCCGTTATGAGCAGAGCGGGCTGCATTGTGCGCTTCTTCAATAAGTTCTGAACTTTTTTGAGGATGAAAATTTTCAAATAATTCAAGGACAAGATCAAGCTCCGCAGATGGGTCTTCTTCTATTCTGTCCCAGAGGCTTATTTTCGTGATCGCCAAACTCATACTTGCAGCCTACTCCAGTCACAGCACTACCCGTATCTCAGGAGACTTACCTCTTTATAACCCAATATTCTTTCTCTTCCGTTAAGGGTGTCCAACGATATTAAAAATCCGAATCCGATGACACGACCTCCAACAAGATTTATCAATTTTGAAGCACATTCGGCGGTTCCTCCAGTAGCAAGAACATCATCCACTATAAGAACTTTCGCCCCTTTAGGGATAGATTGCTTCTGGACTTCCAAGGTAGCTGCTCCATATTCCAAATCGTAGTCAAGACTTATCACTGGCCTTGGAAGCTTTCCTTTTTTTCTTATAGGTAATAAGCCAGCTTGAAGTTCAATCGACAAAGCCGAAGCTAACAGAAATCCTCGCGCCTCAATACCAGCGACATAATCAACATCTTGGCTATTAAAATGAGAAGCCATTTTTTCTACGCTGTGAGCGAAAGCTTCAGCATTTAATAACAACGGTGAGATATCTCTAAAGTTAATGCCCTCAGTTGGAAAGTCGGGAACTGTTCTTACATACTTTTCCAGGTCAAGTTCCGCTTTATTCATAAATAGTCTATCTACGTTTATTCTTTCGTGGCCTCGGGGGAATCGCCGGATTAACAGGAACAGACTGTTGGGACGGGACACTAGGTTTTTGGCGCCTCTTTACCGCTTCACTGAGCCTATAGGAACGACTACTATCAGAATCTGAATTACCAAATCTATTCCTAAGCATTGTGGCGCAAGGTGCAGCAACAAACAATGATGAGAAAGTGCCGATGACCAATCCGATAAGGAGTGCGAGAGCGAATTCTCTTAAAGTAACCGCACCCATGAACCCAGAACCTACGACCAATACTGAAAGCACGGGTAGGATTGACGTAATACTTGTGTTGACTGACCGCATAAATACCTGATTTAAAGCTTTTTCTACGACTGTGGTGTAAGACAACTTCGCATTTGATAAGAGGTGTTCGTTATCTCTTACCTTGTCAAACACTACAAGAGTGTCGTAAAGGGAGTACCCCATAATTGTAAGAAAGGCAATCACTGTAGGTGGCGTTACCTCAATTTGAAACAATGCATAAATCCCTACAGTGATAACAATGTCATGGGCAACGGCCACTAGCGCTCCTGCAGCCATTTCCCAACGTAATCTAATAGTTATGTAAAGAGCTATGACGACAAAGAAAACAATTAATGCATTGATCGCTTTGTCAGTTATTTCTTCACCCCAAGATGGTCCTGCAGTTGAGACGCTCACAGCGCTTTCATCTTGGCCTGTGATCTCAGCAAGTATTTTAGTTACCTGTGAAACGATGGGGTCGCTATCTGCACCCGCATCTAAGGCACTTTGCGTTACTTTTGAAAGCTCAGTTCGTACTCTTAATACTCCCCCACCTGTTTGTATTCGCGCATCAGCTATTCCTAATGGCCGCAGAGCATCTCTAACTTCGTCTGCTTCGATATCCGCAGCAGGCACTTCCCACGCTCCACCACCTTCAAACTCTAGACCGAGATTAAGTCCACGGAATCCAAGTCCACCTATCGATAACAAAAGTACGACTAGAGAACATAGTCCTATAGGCTTCCAGAGTTTTGAGAATGGAACAGTAGTTTCGTTTCTATACATTCTTTTCAAAAGGTTCATTTCACTTGTTCCTCCTGTTCTTTCTCAGAGGGAAGTCCACTTAACCAAGGCCGGGTGTGTAGTCCGTTCTGCATACCAAGGAATTTCACTGCAGGTCTGAGGAAGAAATACGTTGCGAGAAGGTCCAGAATAGATGCTAAGCCAAGCATTAATGCGAAACCTCTGACTGAACCAACTGTTAGAAAATACAGAATCGCAGCACCGATGAGAGAAGCTAAGTTTGCCCAAAAAATAGTTTTAAATGCGATCGGAAAAGCTTGGTCTACTGCAGATCGTAATGTTCGACCATTCCGAATATCTTCTTTCAAATGCTCAAAATAGACAACGTTTGAGTCTAAAGAAGTTCCGATTGAGACGATAAGACCCACAACACCGGCAAGAGTTAATGCCAAACTTCTAGTTTCAGAAAGCCATGAGAGTATAACCCACAGCATTGTTCCTGAAATAGCAAGCGAGAGCATCGCTGCTACGCCGAGTAATTTATAATATGAGAACATATAGAGAGCTACCAAAGCAAGCCCTACGAGGCCGGCTATCACTCCAGCATCGAAAGAATCCTGCCCTAAGGTAGCTGAAACAAGACGGACTCTACTACCGCTAGTGGGGTCAGTTGGATCCCCGAATTCTAGAGGCAGCGAACCATACCTGAGAACTAACGCTGTATCTTCTGCACGACTTTGGTCAAAATTTCCACTGATCACTATTTGGTCACGCTCAAAGTATGGAGTATTTACGTTTGGGGCAGATTCAATTACGCCATCTAAAACAATCGCTAATTGCCCTACCTGACAGATTTCTTCGCGATTGAAACATGCGCTTGCAGCAGTGTTGAATAAATCAATCCCTTCCTCGCCAGAGCGGAAAGTAGGAAACACGCTCCATTCAAGTCCGGAGAAACTTGCATCGGCTGTTTCCAGAGCAGCTCCAGTAAGCATAGTTCTACCCAAAAGTAACCTTTGATACGGGTTTCCGTTGGGATCTAATAGAGGAAGGATGATAGGTTCCTCAGCAATATCATCATCGGAATTAGTGCTCTCCATTTCTAAAGCTTCGGTTTGGGTAAAACCTAGATTCTCGCAGCCGACTCCATCAGGTGTCATAGCGTTAGATTCATCATCTTGATCTGCTTGAGGGCCTTCTTGAGGAAGTTCATCTTGGTCGGAAGGCACCAAACCAACAGGCCTTTCGCTAACAGTTGCGTCACCCGTTCCTTCTTCTGTATTACTTATTTCAATTGTTGTAGGTGGCAATATTGCGCAAACAGGTCTGAACCTAAGTTCAGCAGTTTGCCCTACTACTTCAAGGGCACGCTGCTGATCCTCAACACCTGGCAACTGAACCACTATCCGATTTGATTGCCTAGTAATATCTGGTTCGGCTACCCCTAATCCATCAACTCTGTTTCTTATAATCTCAACTGATCTATCAAGGGCTTCGTCTAGCGCCGTTCCGGTTAATTCAGTATCGACGGCTGGCTCAAGAACGACTTCTGCTCCACCTTCGAGGTCTAGACCTAGAAGGACACTATTTCCAGAGGCAATTGACCATGAGAGTAAGCCACCCACAATCACAAGAATGCCCACTATAGGAAGAAGAACTTGTCGTTTCATAATGTTTCAGCAAAGACCTAAAAAGTCTATGCCTCATCCGCCGGGTCGTAGGAAATAAGTTTTGCAATATTGCTTTTACTTATCTTTATTTCAATTCCATCAGCGATCATCAAAAATACTGTTCCTCCATCAAGATCGCTAACGGTTCCATAGATTCCCGAGTCTGTGAGAATATCATCTCCTACATCAAGTGCTGCAAGCATCTGAGCTTGTTCTTTCCGTACTTTCTGTTGAGGACGGAGAATCATAAAATACATTAGAAGTAATAAAATTGGAATAAAAAGAATACCCATTACATGCCCTATCGTTCGTTGGTTCGTTCCGATGGTATCGCAACAACCATCAGATCCCTAAAGTATCGGATCTTGATTCCCAAATACTAATGATCAACCCCATATTTCAAGGGTTTTTTTCCGAAATTCTCCGAATTCTCCGTTAGTAATCGCTACTCGAGCTCTTCTCATAAAATCAAAGGTCCAAGCAAGGTTATGCAGCGTGAGAATTCTTCCAGCGACTGGTTCACCGACTGATAGCAGATGCCGTAAATAGCCTCTAGACCATTCTGCGGTCACATGGTCCGCAAAATTAGGATCTATTGGCTCATCGCTTTTAGCATATCTAGCTGCACTTAAATTTATCCTTCCTTCCATTGTCAATGCTGTTCCGTGCCTTGCTAACCGAGTAGGCCACACGCAATCAAACATATCTATGCCAGAAAAGATTGCCTCAACTAAGCCAGCGGGGTCTCCTAAACCCATAAAATACCTAGGTCTTTCTCTAGGAAGATACTTAACGCTCTCCTTCATCGGATCCAGCATCTCTTCCCGTGTTTCTCCAACTGATAAGCCACCAATTGCGTAACCATCAAACCCAATTTCTACTATTTGTTCTGCAGATTTTTTTCGCAAATTCAAATCTAAACCACCTTGGGCAATTCCAAATTGAGCATGTTGATTCGGGGAATCATAACTTGTTTTAAGAAAATGTTTTCGCGCTCTTAAAGCCCAAGAATTAGTCCTTTCCACAGCTAGTTCAATGATTTCTTTGTCTGCTGGCAAAGGTGGGCAAACATCTAATGCCATTTGTATATCTGAACCGAGTGCATTCTGTATTTCAACCGCTTTTTCAGGAGTTAACCTATGCAAACTCCCATCGTAAGTCGACTTAAATGTAACTCCATCATCATCTACATCAGGTTCAAGAGAGAAAACCTGGTATCCACCAGAATCAGTTAAAATTAAACGATCCCAATTTGAAAATCCGTGTAATCCCTTAAATTTCTTTATGAGTTCCTCGCCTGGCCGAAGCATGAGGTGGTAGGTATTTCCGAGGACTATATCGGCTCCAAGCTCTTCTAAATCTTGTGAAGTGATAGTACGAACTGCACCTCTTGTACCAACTGGCATGAAAACTGGAGTTTTTAGGGTGTGGCGGCTTGTTGAAAGTTCCCCTACTCGCGCATTCCCATCTTTAGCAAGAATAGAAAACTTTGGTATCTCCTCATATGTCATACATTTATCCGAAATCGTGGCTTATAACGTTTGTCATGCTCGTTCAATAAACATAGCGTCCCCAAAGGAAAGAAATCTATAGCCTTCGTCTAATGCAAGGCTGTATAGCTCCTTCCATTCTTTGCCAACAAATGCCTCAATCATTACTAAGAGACTAGAACGAGGCAAGTGAAAGTTAGTCATCAATGCATCCACAACCTTAAAATGGAAACCAGGAGTAATGAACAATTCTGTCCGGCCAGAAAGTTTTCCTGTAGCAGCCGCTGACTCCAATGCACGAACGACTGTTGTTCCAACTGCTACTACACGATTAGCCTTTTGACACAGGTCCCATGTTTGTTTACTTATTTCGTAATTCTCCGCATGCATGGCATGATCAAACACCGAGTCAACAAGAATGGGACGAAATGTTCCAATGCCGACACTCAATTCTAATTTTGCTACCTTTACTCCTTTTTCCCTACAACGGTTGAGAGTCTCTTCGGTAAGATGCAAACCAGCAGTTGGAGCCGCAACTGATGATTCCCGGTTTGAGAAAACTGTTTGATAGCGTTCAACGTCCTCGAGAGAATCGTCAATATAGGGAGGAAGAGGAATTTCGCCGTAATTCTCGAATAGCATCTGCATTGAACAACCTAATGGATAGACAAACCTAGTCCCGTTATCCGACACTTCACCGATACGAACTACCGGTTCTTTATCGTCATTAAATAATTCACTATTTACTGGAACTCTTTTACTCGAGCGAACCAAAGCTTCCCATTTACCATCACCGTGTTCTTCTAGTACAAGCATCTCAATAATTCCGCCTGTTTTTTTTCGAAATTTCATCCGCGAGTGCATAACTCTTGTTTCATTGAGAATCAGAAGATCACCTGCCGATAGTAAATCAGGTAAATCTCTAGTCTGCTTATGCCTAATTGGATCGCCCGATACTAGCAACCTTGACTCTTGTCTTAAATGCAAAGGCTTTTGGGCAATAGCTTCTTTTGGCAGGGCGTAATCAAATGTTGAAGTATCCAATATTCACTTATTCTATTTGTCTAATTCGGTAAGTAGACTTGGAGAATTTTCTTTTCCAAAACCACTTTGTGAGGGAGGCTCTAGATCAAGGTGCTTCCAAGCTTTTGCTGTAGCTACTCTCCCGCGTGGTGTCCTCATAAGTAAGCCTTGTTGGATTAGAAATGGTTCATAAACATCCTCAACCGTTTCTGTAGGTTCGGAGACACTAATTGCAAGAGTGGAGAGACCGACAGGACCCCCACTAAATTGCTTACACAGTGCCTGAAGAATAGCCCTGTCTACTTTATCCAAACCAAGTTGATCAATGCCAAAAATTCTAAGTCCTTCCTTTGCAGTGCTTTCATCAATGACTCCTTCAGTTTCCATTTCTGCATAATCACGGACTCTTCTCAAAAGCCGGTTTGCTATTCTTGGAGTTCCTCTTGCACGCAACGATATTTCTTTACTTCCTGCTTCTTCAATAGGAATATCAAAGATTCCGGCTGATCGGAGGACTATTGAATTTAACTCTGAAGCATCATAATACTCAAGACGTGCTACAAGCCCGAATCGATCTCGCAAAGGCCCGGTGATAAGCCCCGTGCGGGTTGTAGCGGCAACTAAAGTAAATGGGGCTACTGCCAAACGCACTGACCTTGCAGCAGGGCCTTTCCCTAAGACTATATCTAATTGATAGTCCTCCATAGCAGGATAGAGAACCTCTTCAACAGCCTTCGAAAGACGGTGTATTTCGTCAATAAATAGGACATCTCCTGGTTCAAGCTTGGTAAGGATAGCCGCCAGATCGCCTGCTCTTTCGAGAGCAGGGCCTGAGGTGCTATGGAGTTTTACGCCCATCTCATGAGAAACTATATTAGCTAATGTTGTCTTCCCTAATCCAGGAGGACCAGCAAATAGAAGATGATCTGGAGGCTTTTTACGTTTCTTTGCTGCGCCAAGAATAATTTCAAGATGTTGCTTCAGCTCTGATTGACCGACAAAATCGCTCAAGCGTTTAGGACGCAGACCTTCGCTATCCAATTCGTCAATTTGTTCAACATCTTCATCTGACTTACTTGGCGAAAGCAGTTCATCTCTCATCGTTGACCTCCAACTTAATTACGGTCATGTTGATACTGTAGCTAATTCTTGTAGGGCTAATTTGAGAAGATCCGGCACATCACCCTCTGACGGCAGCCCCTTCATCACTTCATGAACCTCCTGATTTCCATAGCCAAGGCCCACCAGTGCTTCTCTAATATCTTTTGAATCAGTTGTAGCTTGCCCACGTTCTATTGATGGATCACTTTCTGTGATAACTGCAGCTAGATAAAGTTTCGATTGAAGCTCTATGATCAACCTTGCTGCTGTTTTTTTCCCGATTCCAGGGACGAGGCAAAGTGCATCGGCATCTTCATTTGCAATAATTCTACTTAGTTCCTTAGGTCCGTGAGTTGAAAGAATAGCTAAACCTAAAGAAGGGCCAACGCCATGTGCAGAAATCAAAGCTTCAAAGAATAAACAATCAGCCCTACTTAAAAATCCATAAAAAGATTGAGTGTCCTCTCTTATATGGTGATGAACGTATATGAGCATTTCCTCTCCCAAGGGGCTAACCCCTTCAAGAGTCAAAGGTGACAGTTGTATACGATACCCGACACCCGCAACCTCAATTAGTATCTCATCTTCTTCTTTTATGGCTACGATTCCTCGAAGGCTTCCTATGATCATATGGCTCCCACGCGTCTGTTCGCAGAATAGCAAAGAGCAACAGCTAGTGCATCAGCTGCATCAACGGGCTCTAAGGAAGTCTTTATTTTCAAAAGGGTTCTTACCATTTCTTCCATTTGAGTTTTGTCTGCTCCGCCATGTCCTGCAACTGCTAGTTTTATTTCATTTGGAGAATATTCAATCACTTCGCAACCTGCATCCAAACCTTCAACCAACACAATTCCTATAACTTGGCCTACTGATATCGCAGTCATAACATTACGTTGAAAAAGTACTCTCTCTACTGCAATAACTTCTGGGCTGAATTCTTCAATTAAATCCCGCAACTCATTTCTTAATTCAAGCAATCTATTAGGTAATTCGTTGGTTTTTAACGTCGTTATAACACCTGCAGCTATTGCACTTTCTTTCCTTTGACTGATTTCTATTACGCCGTAACCACAACGAGATAAACCGGGATCTATTCCTAAAACGAACATATGTACGACTATAGGGCTTCTTTCTCCAGTGCCGGTGTATTCTCCTTATCCCGCAATTTCTTGAAGCACAGCATCAGGAACATCGAAATTTGCATGCACAGCATCAACATCATCCAATTCGTCCAGAAGGTCTATCAAATTCAGGACTTGTTTTGCTGCTATGGATTCTTCTAAAGATACAACTTGCGTTGGAAGGAATGTTAGGTCTGAAGAAACGAAAGAAATTGAAGCTTCTTCCAAGGCGTCTCTAAGCTGATTGAGTTCAGTTGGTTCGCAAGTCAATCTCCAAGTATCTCCTTCATCTACTAGATCCTCAGCACCTCTATCGAGTGCAACGAGCATGATCTCATCTTCTTCGACTTCTTTACCAAGCACTATCACTCCCTTACGTTGAAACTGCCAAGCGACAGAACCAGGTTCGGCTAAAGACCCACCATTCTTGGATAACGTAGAACGCACTTCGGACCCAGTACGGTTTCGATTATCTGTTAATGCTTGTATGTATAGAGCTACCCCATTGGGCGCATAACCTTCGTACGTAACTTCCTCATAATTAACACCTTCAAGCTCTCCAGTACCGCGCTTAATAGCTCTTTCTATGGTGTCAAGCGGGACAGAATTGTCTCGAGCCTTCTGATACATAGTTCGTAGAGTGGGGTTTGAATCAAGGTCGCCACCTCCCTGCCGAGCCGCCACTTCTACTTGTTTGATTAATTTGGCGAAGAGTTTTCCGCGTTTCTTATCGGCTGCACCCTTTTTATGTTTTATGGTTGCCCATTTAGAATGCCCAGACATACTTACCCCTCCTTGTGTTTAAGGATCTCATATTGCCATTGAAAGAAACAATTCATGAATCCTCAAATCACTTGAAAGTTCTGGGTGAAATGACGCCACTAAAGTTGTTTTGTTACTACACAAAACAATTTGATCATCAACTTTAGACAAAACGTTTACGTCTTCGGCTACTGATTCAACTATAGGCGCTCGAATAAATATCGCTGGAAATTTTGAATCAAACCCGTTTACTTCCAGTTCTGTTTCAAAAGAATCAACTTGTCTTCCAAATGCGTTCCGTCTCACTGTTATGTCTATAGCCCCAAGTGGAACTTGATCTTCCCGACCATCGATAATCCTTTTTGAAAGCATTATCATCCCTGCGCACGTTCCAAAGACAGGCATATCATCAAATAGTCTTTCGACTAATGGTTTTCTAAGATTACTTGATTCCAGCAACATTGAAATTGCGGTAGATTCCCCGCCTGGGATAATTAGCCCTGCAACGCTGTCTAGACTTTTGGCATCCCTGATTTCAATTGCTTCAACACCAAGAGTGGTTATTATCTGTAAATGGCTCTCAAAGGCTCCTTGAAGTGCGAGGACACCTATCTTCAAAGTTCACCAACCGCGATCTTCTAATTTTATTTCTAGGTCATCCATGCCAATGCCAGTCATAGGTCCTCCGAGTCCTCGGCTGACTTTTGCAAGTATTTCAGGATTGGTATAGTTCGTTGTTGCTTCCACAATAGCTTTTGCTCGCGGTTCGGGATTCTCTGACTTGAAAATTCCTGATCCTACGAATACAGCTTCCGCACCTAATTGCATAACTAGTGCTGCATCGGCAGGTGTTGCTAGGCCGCCTGCGCAGAACATAGGAACAGGCAATTTACCTGTTTCAGCAATCTCTTGCACTAAGCCGATAGGGGCTTGTAGTCTTTTAGCCCAGTCGAATAGCTCAGCCGAGTCGGACTGACCGATTTTTTTAATATCGCCTAGGATAGTTCGAAGATGCCGGACAGCTTGGATCACATTTCCTGTTCCAGCTTCGCCTTTACTTCGGATCATGCATGCACCCTCCGAAATACGTCGTAATGCTTCGCCGAGATTAGTTGCACCGCATACAAATGGCACAGTAAATGCCCACTTGTCTATGTGATGTTTTTCATCAGCAGGAGTTAAAACTTCAGACTCATCAACGTAGTCAACACCTAGCGACTCAAGGATTTGAGCTTCAACGAAATGGCCAATCCTTGCTTTTGCCATCACTGGAATTGAAACGATCTCTTTAATGCCTTCTATCATCTCAGGGTCGCTCATTCTAGCGACACCACCATCAACACGAATGTCAGCTGGCACTCTTTCTAAAGCCATGACAGCTACTGCTCCAGCATCTTCAGCTATTTTTGCCTGCTCGGGTGTGACTACATCCATAATCACACCTCCTTTAAGCATTTCTGCTAATCCTCGCTTTACGTTGATTGTTCCGGTGGTACGTGAAGTTGATATTTCTTCGTTAGTCATAGTTTTATGCTATCTGAAATTAGTTATTTGCGTTTAGTTTTAATTTATTCTGCATCACAACTCTTCAAGCGCAACAACTCTTTCTTGTGTAGAGAAGCCTGAAGGTATCAGCCCACCTTTGGGGGGGTTGACCCACATATGCCTGCAAAATTTAGGGTTATGCGTAGGTTCTCTACCATCCAAGTAGAGACTCTGTAAGGCATTAGCTAAGCCAGTCGGATACCGGGTCATACGAACTGCAGACATATCTGTTTCAGCTATTACCCATTGATCAAATATCTTTTTTGCAATTTTTTTAACAATTCTAGGCATGAAGAACATGGGTCTTGCTATTAGAATTGCCGTCGTGCTCTCGAGAAGAGTCAATCTGTTTTTAGTCCTACTCAGCTCATGTGTTATGAGACCTTCGAGTTCCACTCTCGTAACACGTTCCAAGAGCCCTGTCGTTGCTACCAACTTTCCATGGTAACTATTCCTTCCAACCATAATCATATTTGGCGCAGAGTCTCGAACGATAAAGAGGCCCGGATGCCGAAACCCATGAGCCACGCAAACACCCTCAACCAGATTTTCAAATCTTGGGAAACTTCCAGATGTGATTGGCTCAGCATTTATTTTTTTGAGAATTTTTAAATCCATACTTCGGTACGTTGTGACGTAATAGGAAATAACAATTATAAGTGCTGCAGGAATTACTATTAAAGCATCCAAACTAAAAGCTAGAGCTATTGCTGTGATGATAATCGAGTCCCAAGCGATGCAAATAAGGAAAATCCCTAATGAGCGCCTAACCGCGATATGCGGCTCCATCAAAAATTAACCTCCACGGGACCTGTTGCTTCGTCTTCGGCTTCAAAAAATTCCGCTTGTTCGAATTTAAATGACCCAGCAACAATGTTGGAAGGAAACGTTTCGATTTTGTTGTTGTAACCCAAAACACTGTCGTTGTAGTGCTGGCGGGCGAAAGCTATACGACTTTCTGTGCTAACTAGCTCTTCTTGGAGTTGCAGAAAGTTCTCATTTGCTTTGAGGTCCGGATACGCTTCTGCAACCGCAAACAAAGATTTAAGAGCTCCTGTTAAGACATTTTCGTTTTGCGCTTGCTCTCCTACAGTTTGGCCTGCCATAGCAGCGCTTCTTGCTTGCACTACTGCTTCAAAGGTTTCCTTTTCATGCTCCGCATAACCCTTAACCGTTTCAACTAGATTAGGGATCAGGTCGTACCTTCTTCGGAGTTGCACATCAATCTGCGACCAAGCGTTCTTTGTGCCGTTTCGTAACCTGACTAAGCCGTTGTATTGCAACCAGAGTGTTAGCAGAAGCAAGACGACGATTATTAAGATAATGATTAATACCATGGATACTCCTTAGGTGTTTCCTCTAGCATAACTAACAATCAATTCAGAACACTAAATTGTTCTTAGTTAACTTACATTAACTTTTTAGACTTCCTAATGTGCCAGAAAAAAATTGACGTCCCTTAGCTAAAGGGACTGCCGGTTCTATAGATAAAGCTTGGTGATAAAAATCAAGGTAGCTTTTGGCGAGCTTTTCCATGGAGAACTGATTCGCTCTAATTTTACCCGAGTCAACTATCCGCTTGGTCTCCTCTTTGTTGTAAAGAGCTAAGCGTAAACCGTTCGATAAGGCAATAGGGTTTCCAGTTTCAGTTAAGATAGCATCCTTCCCTCCTCGTGCGAGCTTGGCGTATCCGGGTATGGAACTTGCTACTACCGGCGTGCACGCAGCCATTGCTTCAAGCAAAACAATTCCAAACGACTCTCCACCTAGTGAAGGCGCACAGAGAACAGAACATTCTTGAAGCCTTCGAATTTTTTCGGATTCTGAAATTGTTCCTAGCCAAGTTATTCGGTGGTCACCCTTTGCTAGTTGTTTTAGGCCTTCTGTTTCAGGACCTTCGGACGCTACCCATAGCTCTACTTCGTTGGGCAAAAATTCCATTGAACGTATTAATACATCCAGACCTTTTCTCGGTTCGTGCCTGCCTACAAAAAAAATAGTTGGTTTCTCTTTTCTCCTTACTTTATTTTGAAAGAGATCAAGCTCAATCCCATTGAATAGAATTTCGTACTCTCCCCCTAAAGCATTCATGGCAGTTTTAGCTGCTTCCTCTGAAACTGCGCAGTTGATTTCTACCCTAGAGGCCACCCATCTAGCTGGCCGATTAAAATAATCATAGAATTTTGAATGCCCGGATCGATGATAAGTAGCAACGATTGGGCTTTGCTTCATCACTATTGCGGTTACAGTTGGCCCCGGCGCCAGAGGCTCATGGACATGCAGAACATCAAATTGTTCGTCCCTAAGAGCTCGTATTACTCGAAGTTGTGCAGCTGCATCAGGTGCTAAAGGAGCAATAGAGCCGTTAGTCGCTGTGGGAAGACTATTACCTAAAGGAGTGATTCCGGTTTCTGGAGGAGCTCCATCACACGGACCGAGAACTCTTACATCGACGCCTAATTTCCTGATAGCTTTTGCTAAGCAAAGAATCTGGTTTTGAACCCCACCTGGCACAGTAAGGCTATAAGGACTAATCATGCCTACTCGCATACTTATATTCCTAGCTGGTCCATAATCAATTCACCTATTTTGAGAGAACAATTAGATCCTACCCGATCGGATGTCTTTGAGAGCTTTAAAATCACTTGGCCAGTTTGGTTGCATCAGGTGCCATTGTTCTGGTTCCTTCTGAATTAACGATTCAAAAACAGTAACTATATCTTGAGACATCCGCTCGACATCTTCTCGGAATTTCCCGCTTCTCTCCGATGAAATTGGAGGACACACAACAGCATGATGCGAGTTTTTTTTCTGATAAACGGCTACCGGTATGATCTTCGCTCCGGTCCTTATTGCAAGTGTCGCAGGGCCTGCAGGAATGGTAGTTTCCTCTCCAAAAAAATGAACTTTGACTCCCTTACCTTCGATATCGCGATCGCATAAAAGGCATACAACGTGATTTTTCCTAATAGCATTTATTACAGCCTTACCTGCTTCTGGGCCTAATGGGATTACGTTCATGCCAAAAGACTCACGGTATTTAACCATGAAATCGAATAGTTCTCTTGGCTTCTGAGGCTCAACTACGACACTAACTTCATAGTTAGGCCTACAAGTAAGCCACCGTCCTGCCCATTCCCATCCACCAAGATGCGGGAGCGCAAGAATAGGCCCCACTCCCGCCTCCCAAGCATTTTCTATATGCTCAAAACCCTCAACAGTAAAGCCAGAATCTATTTGAAAATCAGAAAGCCCCTGCATTCTTGCTGAATCAACCCAATAACGCGCATAGGTCTGGAAAGTCTTCTTTACCTTTTCTTCACTATCTTTCGCTGGAAGATTTTTTTCATACGTTCTATTCAGATGTCTTCGAACGAGAAATTTTCTTTCTTTTGAGAAGTTCAAAACTAGTCTTGCCACAAAATTTTGAATAGGAGTTACTAACTTTACGGGGAATATTCGAACAATTGCAGCAATCGCTCTATAGACAAAAACTAGCAGTTTGGAAACAATCACTGAGAGTCATCAGTGTCCGTAGAAGCGCCTAATTGAGCTGTCGCTTGTTTCCAAACTTTCAAAAATCTTTGCATAACAGTAACCAATGTCAGAATAAGCATCACCCATAACACTGGTATTAGAATATCGCTGAAAAGAAGTCCGAGTGCAAGAACAATGAATCGTTCAGCTCGTTCCATAATCCCACCTTTAGCATCAAAACCGAGAGATTCTGCTTTTGCTCGCTGGTATGAGATAAGCATTGCAGAACCCATTACGGCTACCGGCAGCATCATAATTCTTCCAGGTTCATTTGATGCTAGGTACCAAGCAATTCCCGAGAAAAGAAAAATATCCGTTACACGATCACTAACTGAATCAAAGAATGCTCCTCTAACGGAAGAAGTCCCCGAGGCTTTAGCAACAGCACCATCTAGAGCATCTGGAAGTCCTGTCAAAATGAGAAAAATAAAGCCTAAGAAAAGATTGCCTTGTCCTATAACAAACGCCCCAATAGCAGAAATAATTATCCCGGCTAAAGTTAAAGCATTCGCAGTTATACCTATTCGGGATAGACCAATACCGATTGGGTCTAGCACTTTGTCAACATTTGTACGAAAGTTTCCGTCAAACATAAATATCCTCCATCCCACGTCAGTGAGGCCCTACGCAACAGTAGCACTGTCCCTTAAGACTTCAGGAAGCGTTAACCCATTCTTCTGGATTCTCTTCAACAACTTGCTCTAGAACTTCACCAGTAGATGCGTCCAAAAGGACCACTGCTCTTTGTAGTGGAGTTGGTTCAGAGGAATAAGTCAGTAGCCGCCAGACAGGTCGACTTCTATAACCTCTCCACATTAGTTGGGCAGAGGCAGGGCCAATTTCAAACCCTACTGACACAGATGCGATCTGCAGTGCTTCCCTCTCATCGATTGAACACCGTACAGCAGCAAAAAAGTTGTAACCACTAAACAAGATAATACAAACTCCTGAGATCAGAAACCCGTTGTTGACTAATGGAGAGTCAGAAAAGAGAAGGCTCAAAGATACAAAGATAACTCCGGTGATGAGATATAGGTAGGCTGCTAATTTACGTTTATCAGTGTTTGGAATTTGGTACTCATCTGCCCCAAAGGAAGGCTGAAGGTCCTCGGGAAGCATGTCGGTCGTTTCTGGTAATGTGTTCACTTTTCTAAGTGTAAATACAAAAAGAAGAAATAGATAATTACTTTTAAGAAGGCCAGTTTTTTTTCAATTTTTCATAACTGGACATAAGCGGTTCTGGAATCATTTTCGCCTCAGCGATAGATGTAAGAAAAGTTGTATCGCCTTCCCAGCGAGGGAGACAATGAACATGTAAATGTTCAGGGATGCTAGCTCCTGCTGCTCTTCCGATATTCATTCCTACGTTAACCCCATGAGGGTTATATGCATTTGTAATCGCTGCGACACTGTCATTTACAGCTTGCCAAATTTCGCTGCTTTCGTCCTTGGATAAGTCAAGTAAATTAGGTACAGCGCGTTTCGGGAGAACAAGAGTATGCCCGCTTACGTATGGATACGTATTAAGCATCGCAGCGCAATACTTACCCTCCCAAAGGATGTATTTCTTTACGTCTGGATCGTCAGAAAGGAAGATATCTTCGAATACGCTTCCACTATCGATAGACGGACGTTCTTGCTTGGTTGAGACATATGAACTTCTCCACCCTGCCCAAAGTCTACCTATCCGGTTTGGCTCGAAGTTTTTTGTCATAATTTTCTACTAATTTCTGCTTTTAATTCCTCAACGAATTCGCTTACAGGAACTCCTCGCGCAACATCACCGCCCCTTGGATTAACGCCAACGGTTTGATCTTTCACATCTTCACCTCCTACAACGAGGACATAGGGAATCTTTTGAGTCTTAACATCCCTAATTCGTTTACCAAGAGAATTATCTGCTCGAACATATTGAACGCGAAAGTTTTCAATTTCTAACTTGTCAATTATTTCTTTTGCGTATTCCTCATGTTCTTCGGCTACAGGCAAAACAGAAACTTGGACTGGCGCAAGCCAAGAAGGAAAAGCTCCAGCATAATGTTCTATTAATACCCCAAAGAAACGCTCAATTGATCCCATCAATGCCCTGTGTATCATGACAGGTCGTTTTCGATCTCCGGATGAATTGATATATCGTAAATTGAATCTTTCAGGAAGATTGAAATCCAATTGAATTGTTGATAATTGCCATGATCTACCTATCGCGTCAGCAACATCTATATCTATTTTAGGTCCGTAGAAAGCCGCGTCGCCTTCCTTTACACTGAAAGATAATCCCTGGGTGTCTAACGCCTTTTCTAGTGCTTTCGTTGCATGTTCCCATATCTCGTCACTTCCAACAGACTTCTCTGGGTTCCTTGTTGAAAGATTGAAAGTAAATTCCTCGAATCCAAAATCTTGAAGAACCGACACTACAAATTCCAACAGATTTCCGATTTCGTGAGCAAGACCCTCTTCTGTGGTGAAAATATGGGCATCGTCTTGCGTGAATCCGCGTATTCTCATCAACCCATGAAGAGTTCCGGCACGCTCATAGCGATAAACTGTTCCTAGTTCAAACAAACGCACTGGAAGATCTCGGTATGATTTTGTACCTGATCTGAAAATTAGGCAATGCATTGGGCAGTTCATTGGTTTGAGATAATACTCACCATTATCCATTTCCATCGGGGGGTACATTCCTTCTGAATAGAAATCTAAATGGCCGCTAGTTCTGAAGAGGTCTGCATTTGCTAGATGAGGCGTATAGACAAATTCATATCCCCCACTTTCATGCCGTTGACGACTGAAATCCTCCATAAGCTTTCTAACTTGTGACCCCTTAGGGTGCCATACAGCAAGACCGCCACCTAGTTCTGAGGGGAAACTTAAGAGATCTAATTCATTTGCTAATTTCCTATGGTCTCGTTTTGCTGCTTCCTCCAACCTTTTGATGTGTTCTTTTAACTGTTTTTTCGTCGCCCAAGCGGTCCCATAGATTCTTTGGAGCATCGGTTTCTTCTCATCGCCACGCCAGTAAGCGCCAGCAACGCTCATTAATTTGAAGTGCCCTAATTTTCCTGTGGATGGGACGTGTGGCCCACGACAGAGATCTATGAACCCGTCACCATTCTGATAAAAGCTAATGACTTCATTATCCTGCACTTCACTAGCATCAGCTGCTTCTATAATTTCGCACTTATAAGGGTGGTCAGAGAACATCAATAAAGCTTCTTCTACAGATGTTTCACCACGTTTAAAGGCCTGGTCCGCCGTTATGATTTCGCTCATCCGCTCTTCAATTAGGGCAAGATTTTCTTCTTTGATTGCTTCATTATTTGGAATCGAAAAATCGTAATAGAAACCGTTCTCAATAGGTGGCCCTATCGCGAACGTCGCACCTGGGTAAATGTCAAGAACAGCTTGGGCTAGCACGTGAGCGGTTGAGTGCCTCAATGTTTCCAAACCCTGATCTGAGGTATCAGTGATGATACTTACTAAAGAACCGTCTGTGAGAGTTGTGTCCAAATCAACTTCAATCCCATTAACTTCACCGATTACGGCAGCTTTAGCTAGGCCAGGACCGATATCGGATGCCAGCTCAGCTAGGGTTGCGCCATTTTCAAGAGTACGTAGTGATCCATCTGGCAAAGTAACTGTGATTTCTGACATGTCTGTATGGTACAGATGAGGCGCAATGATTTCTGTGAATACATTGACTTCTTCTGAGTTATTTTCTTTATGCCGTCTAGATCATTCTTTATTAAAAAGATATGGATTCGAAATATCTACTCCCAGAAGCATGGCTGCGTTAGCAATCCCAGACCCTGATTCTGCATACTCATCAATTATTTTAATTGCCTGGGGAGTGTCTAAGTCATTATCTAAACATTCTCGGACCTGATCTATTCCATAATTTCCAGAACCCGCGGCGATCCACTTTTCAAGTCGCTCTTTTGCCATTGGCATTATTTCCTGACTCCATGACCATGGAGTGCGATAATGCTGAGCGATAATTCCAAGCCTTATAGCTCTTGGGTCATATTCTTTCCTGAGCTCTGAGACGAAAACGAGATTTCCAAGCGATTTTGACATCTTTTCTCCATCCATTTCTACCATTGCTTGATGCATCCAATGACGAACAAATTGTTTACCAGTAACTGCTTCAGACTGAACACGCTCACATTCATGATGCGGGAAAATAAGGTCTGCTCCTCCTCCGTGGAGATCTATTGTTTCAGACTCTAAGTCTCTCATTGCTAAAACTGAACACTCCACATGCCACCCTGGTCGTCCAGACCCCCATCTGCTTTCCCATGCTGGCTCGTCTGGAAGCGAAGGTTGCCATAAAACAAAATCTAATGGATCGCGTTTCTGTGGGTCGCCAGGATTTCCTCCTCTTTCAGAAGCAAGAGCAATCATTTCTTCTCGTTCTAGGCGGCAAAGGGCGCCGAAATCATCTACACAGGAGATATCAAAATAGACAGATCCATTTACTTGGTAGGCGCTTTCTCTTTCTATAAGCTTCCCAATAAAATTTCGTATTTCAGCAATGGCTGATGTTGCCCTTGGTTCACTCCATGAAGGGATCATCCCAAGTGCTTTCATATCACTGTCAAACCGAGCGGTTTCTTTTGCTGCTAGGTCTAAGTAATGCACCCCTAACTCTCTCGCTTTTCGGAGAATATCATCATCTACATCAGTGATATTGCGGACACACTGCGTTTCATAACCCAAATCTCTAAGTCTCCTCTGCAGAACGTCATATGTTAAATATGTGGCCGCATGACCGATGTGAGTAGCATCATATGGAGTAATTCCGCACGTGTAGATTTTGACAATTTTTTCTGGTCTGAATGGTTCAAGAGAATTTGTTGCCGTGTTGAAAAGATTTATCATTATTTAATAGCTCAGTTATCAGTTTGGGCAAAGTGTAGCCTGCTTAGCCCTTAGAAAAATTTTACAAGCTATTCGAGACCAATGATACTCACCGAAGATCTAGTTTTGTAAAGCTTGTTAAGTTGCAAAAGAACAGCTGTGAAAGCTTCGACAGGCGCTGCATTGGCGAGGCTTCCGCAATCAAGCCCTCGAAGATTATCCATTTTATTCACAATCTCAATTGTTCGGTCAATTGCGGATTGCTCATCAGCGCAAACCAGTACGTCGCCTTCCATAGGTGTTTCAATCTCACCTAGCTCTTTCGCCGGCAAATGTTGGAACGCCATCGATACTTGAGATCCAGGAATGGCTGCTTGAACATCAGCAGCTATAGAGCCTCTCGGTGGGTAGAGAGCATGAAATTCATTTCCTACTCTAGCCAATGCATTAGCCATACAGATTACCAACTTGCCTTCTAACTGCTTCTTGAGCGCTTTCGCTGTAGGTGCACAAGAGTCCCATGGAGTTGCGAGAACTACTGTCTCTGCTAATGCTGCTTCTTCGTTACTTACACCAGCAAGTTTGTAACCTTTATCGCCCCAAATAGCATTTATTTCATCAACAATTTCAGCTGCTCTACCAGATGATCTCGAACCAATTTCAATCTCATACCCAAGAGAAGCCAGCCGTAAAGCTAGGCCTCTTCCAGCTGGGCCAGTGCCGCCTACAATACCAATTTTCATGTGTAGAACATATCGGATATGCGCTTTAAAGTGGCAATTTTTCAAAGACTTTCTAAATTTTGCCTGAAACAACGCACAATTACCTTCACTCCTCATGTAATGTTTTTTTGACAGTGCAACAACCTAATGGAGTGTCATGAGCATCTTAAAAGGCAAAAATCTTCTAATTACAGGAATACTGACCGATGCAAGTTTGGCGTACAGTGTTGCACAACTCGCTCTTGATGAGGGAGCAAACATTATCATCACAGGTGCTGGAAGAGGTCTTCGCCTAACAGAACGAACAGCCAGAAAACTTGATGGCGAAGTTGATGTTCTCGAATTTGATGTAACCGACCCAGAGCATGCTACAAAAGTTAGAGCTGAACTAGAATCAAAGTGGGGACGAGTAGACGGCGCGCTTCACGCTATTGGTTTTATGCCAGAAGTCGGCCTAGGTGAAGATTTCTTGGCGGCTAGCTGGGATGAGATCTCAGTTGGATTTGATATATCTGCTTATTCTATCAAAACTGTCGCTGAGACAATTCTTCCTCTTATGAGTGGCGGAGGGTCAATTGTCGGCCTTGATTTTGACGCAAAGGTTGCATGGCCTGCATACAACTGGATGGGAGTTGCGAAAGCAGCTTTAGAGTCAGCTTCTCGTTATCTAGCGCGATCATTAGGTCCAGAAAATATACGTGTCAATCTTGTAGCAGCTGGCCCGATCAGAACAATGGCGGCGAAATCAATACCCGGATTTAAAGAATTTGAGGACGCCTGGGATGGGCGTGCCCCTTTGGGTTGGGACGTCAATGACTCTTCTGCAGTCGCTCGTGCTTGTGTCGCTCTTTTGTCAGACTGGTTTCCAATGACCACTGGAGAGATAATTCACGTGGATGGAGGCTATCACGCTATCGGAGCATGAATTTAGGAACTTTGAGAATCCGTGAGGATATCTGACTCGTCAATGATATCCCCTACTATGGCCTCTAGAACATCCTCTAGCGTTGCTATTCCTTGAAGACCTTTTTTAGCATCTGTCACCAAAGCAAAATGAATTTGAGTTTCTCTCATTTCTTTTAGCAATTCGTCTAAAGTGCACTCCGGAGAGGTTCGAAGAATCTTTCTAATATCTCTGTCTCTTAGTTTTCGTTTTTCATTTCCTCTTTCAAGATATAAAAGATCCTTCACATGCAAGAATCCAAGAACCTCATGGCCTGAAACCAGAGGAAGGCGGCTATAACCACTCTGCGCTGCAATCGTTTGAATTTTCTCTGTAGATAAATCTGCTTCAATTGATACAACGTCACCCCATGGAATCATCACTGAACTAACCGACTGATCTTGGAAAAATAAAGCACCAGCAAGAATATCGTGGCTTGTTTGGTTCATATTCCCACCAGTCTTAACTTCGCCTATCAATTTATGGATTTCTTGAACCGTGTAAGCAATTCCCAACTCAGCTACTTGATTTACCCCAAAGGGTTTGAGCATAAAACTTGATGCTCTGTTAAGCACCCAAATTAACGGTCCGAAAACAAAAATGAAAGATCTATGGAACCTTGAAACGCGACAAAGCACTATTTCGGAGTCTGTCAGAGCAAAGTTTTTAGGGACCATCTCTCCTAAAACCATGTGAAGGAAGACCACTATGAATAAAGCGATACTGAAGGAGATCGCATGAGCTAACGAAGATGGGAACCCTAAGGGTTCAGTAAATATTGCTTCTATTATTTTTGCAAAAGCTGGTTCTGCTACAAGACCAAGTCCAAGTGATGAGATCGTAATGCCTAATTGCGCTCCTGATATTGAAAGCGGCAAGTCTGCCATTAAATCTAGCCCCGTTCGTGCTGAGCGATTTCCTGCCTCAGCCAACTGTTCCATTTTTGACCGACGGGATGTAACTAGAGCAAACTCGACAGCGACGAAGATTCCATTAACAAGTATTAAAAAAATCGTGATGACGATAGCTATGAGGGTAACAATCATGATTTACGACTTTCATCATGATGGCTTTGCTGCTCTCTACGGTTAAAAGATGGAGGTTCTGTCAAACGAACTTTTGATATTCGGAGCCGGTCCATTTCAAGAACCTCTATCTTCCACTTCCTATGCCTAAAGACTTCTCCTACTGTAGGGATTCGTTGCAAAGTATCTAGTATGAATCCTGCTATTGTTTCGTAGTTCTGTTTAGCGATTAACAAACCACATATCTCTTCGACTTCGTGCAGATGGAGGCTTCCGTCAAGGATAAAAGTTCCATCTGCTTCGCTCGCTTCGATATTTTTAACAGAATCATATTCGTCTTCAATCTCACCGACTATTTCCTCTAGAAGGTCTTCGACGGAGACTAGCCCCTCAGTTCCACCATGCTCATCCACGACAATGACTAGAGGAATTCGTTTTTGCCTCATATCAGTCATGATTGATATCAAGTCTCGTGTTTCTGGAACTGCGAGGACCTCACCCATAATTTTAGACACTGGAAGGGTATTTCTTTCATCTCTATCTACAGTTAACGCAGACTTGACATGGGCAATTCCTATTACATTATCTAAGTCACTTGCAGTAATCGGGAACCGTGAGTGCCCAGTTTCCAAGCTCAAAGTAATCAAATCTTGAATAGTTGATGCAGTTTCGAGTGAATGCACCGCCACTCGTGGTGTCATCACATCGCTAGCATCTTTCTCTGAGAATTTGATTGATCTGGTTAGAAGATCAACCTTTCTCTGAGCAATAGCGCCCTCTTCTACTGAAGCTTTGATTACTGAATCAAGATCCTCAATACTCGGGGAATGTATTAATTCTTCTGTTGGTTCTACTCCAAATGCCCTAGTTAGCCTGTTAGCTACGATATCACTGACATAAATTAAAGGTTTTGCAAGAAAGCTATAGATTCTAAATGGCTTCGATAGAAGCCTAGCTGCCGTGTTTGGCTTGGCAATAGCTATGTTTTTGGGCATTAACTCCCCTAAAACCATCGTGAAAAAAGTTACAAGCACAATTGCGATTACAAGTGAAATTGTGCTTGATATTCCGTCTCCGACAAGGCGCGAAACAGGACTACGGAACATTTCTGCCAATGTTGGTTCAGCTATGAACCCCAAGATCACAGCCGTGACCGTGATTCCTAATTGAGCTCCAGTGAGGTGGTAAGAGAGATTTTTTAGGAGACCAAGCACTGTCTGCGATGAACGATTACCATTTGAGGATTCGCGCTCAAAAATAGTTCTGTCGCATGCAACAAGAGCAAACTCGGCGGCAACAAAAAAAGCAGTCGCCGCTATTAAGATTCCGATAAAAACTAGGCCAAGTAAAGTATCTATTTTTCAATTCCTGTTTACGAGTTCCTATTATATTAGCCCCCAACTTTAGCTAATCTACAAAAAAATATTTACCATACAAAATAATTACCGCCAGTAACTCTCAATTGAATGTGACTGAGACTAAGTTAGTGCCAGTCTTTGGAAATCAAAGGATCGTGAAGAGTTTTGGAATTATCAACATCAGAATCGGGTGATCCGATACCGAACAATGACCTACAAGTAGTAGGAGTTACACCCAAATTTGAATTTCCAAAAAATTCTGTCAATCCAAATAAAGATTTGGGATGGATGAGAAGGCTTGCCCCTGTAGCTAAGTCACACAAAGGCCCCCTTGTTTTGGGAATAATTGTTGGAACTATTGCTTTGGTTCTTAATGTTGCTGTACCTGCTGTAGCTAGAGAGGCTATTGATTCGACAATTGATGGAAGCCGAAATGATGTAACGCTATGGGCAATTATTTTAGTTTTTGTAGGGTTTGGTCGTTTCATATCTGGTGCTTTGTACCGTATTTCTTTATTCAGAGTGGCGTGGGGAGTTGAAACAGATTTACGTGCATTGCTTTACTCCCATCTAACGAAATTAAGTTTTTCTTATTTTGATAGAACACAATCAGGTCAGGTGATTTCAAGAGCCAATAGCGATATACGGTCGATACAAGTGTTGTTAGCTTTTGGCCCTTTGATAGCCATGAGCATTATTTCTTTTGTTCTTGCTTTCGGATTTATGATGACCCTTCATGTCCGCCTGACACTAGTTGCACTTTGCACACTTCCTGGAGTTTATTTTTTTGGACAAAGATTAAGACATTCTGTCTTTCCTTTAACTTGGGTTAGCCAAGCTCGACTTGCTGAGCTTGCGACGATCGTCGACGAAAATATCAATGGAACAAGAGTGGTGAAATCATTTGCTGCCGAAGAACATCAAATCGGTTTACTCCAAAAAGCCGCTCGCCATATCGAATGGGTTAACGTCCAAGCGATCAAAGAGAGGGCAAAATACAATCCCATTATTGAAGCACTTCCCAGAGTAGGGATGGCAATTGTTCTTTTATATGGTGGACTTCTTGCTATTGATGGCGAAGTTTCTATAGGCACATTATTTGCTTTTAATGCCTACGTGATAATGCTTCAGGCCCCGTTTCGCATGTTTGGGTTTTTGCTTCTACAGGCACAACGTGCTTCTGCTTCTGCTAGCAGAATATTTGAAGTCCTTGATGAGGAACCAGCGATACAAGATTCTTCAGGAGCTGTTCGGCTACCGAGAATAAATGGTGAAATTGTCTTCAAGGACGTTTGCTTCTCTTACCAGAGCCGGCTTTCACAGTTTGAATCAGAGAGCTTCTCAAAAGGATCTCAGATTCTCTCAAATCTAAATTTAGTTATTAGCCCTGGTGAAACAATTGCTGTTGTTGGCAAAACAGGGTCTGGTAAATCAACTTTGGCAAGGCTTCTTACACGTTTCTACGATGTGGACTCAGGAATGATTAGTATTGACGGCACAGATATCCGTGAAATTCAACTCGACTCACTTCGCCACCATATTGGCGTGGTTTTTGATGAACCCTTCCTTTTCTCTACATCCATAGGTGAGAATATTTCTTACGGAAACCCCAAAGCATCAAATTCTGAGATTATCGCTGCTGCTAAGAGTGCTCAGGCTTACGAATTTATAGATGAACTAAGTGATGGATTTGAAACAATTGTTGGTGAACGAGGTTACACACTTTCCGGAGGGCAAAGGCAGAGAATAGCTCTTGCGAGAAGCCTTCTGGAGAAACCTTCAATTCTGATCCTTGACGATGCTACAAGCGCCATTGATATCCAAGTAGAGTCCCTAATCCATGATTCACTAAAACAACACTTAGATGGTCGCACTACCTTGTTGATCGCTCAAAGGATCTCAACGATTGCATTAGCAGATCGTGTCGTTCTACTTGATGAAGGTCGGATTGTAGATGAGGGAACTCACAGTTATCTACTAGAGAATAACCTTCTATATGCTTCAATTCTTGCTGAAGCAGCGACGAGCTCATCGAAGGGTTTTGAATAATGGGATTTGGGCCACCAATCGGTTTCGGAGGCGCTAATTCAGTGACTTCCTCTCGAGACGCAGGCCTTCCTCATGCAGGTGTTCCTGGGCATTTGCAAGAAGAAGTGAATACTGTTTTAGATAATGAACCTATCCACGAAACCGAACCTATTGAGTTCAAACACTTTATTGGGAAAGAACCATTGTTCACCCTTAGAAGTTTTTTAAGCGGGCATAAATGGAAATTAGCCTTAGCTTTAGTCTTAGTAGTGGGAGAGAGTATTTTACTGCAAGCTGGTCCACTTCTTACTAAGTTCGGCATTGACGAAGGTGTCGTACCAGGTAACAAAAATATCCTGATCACAGTAGCTTTAGCATATATCGGAAGTATCGCTCTTCACGGATTGAGTGCGTGGTACCGAATCCGGTATACCGGAGCACTCGGAGAGAGCCTTATGAAAAACCTTCGAATAAAGGTTTTTAGCCACCTCCAAAGACAGTCCTTAAATTTCTACACGAATGAAAAAGCAGGGGTTCTCATGACTCGCATGACCAGCGACATCGAAGCGCTTTCCCAACTTTTTCAGGAAGGGTTAGTAAATTTTGCTGTCCAAGGATTAACGGTAATCGTGATCACAATCATATTGATAGTTCTTAGCCCTACGCTTGGCTTAATTACCCTTCTTGCTATTGTCCCAGTAACAATTATTTTAAGCGAGTGGTTCCGCCGAAAATCATCAAATGCTTACGGTAGGGTCAGGAACCGAATCAGTGATGTACTATCTGATCTACAGGAAAGTCTGGCCGGTATTCGAGTTATCACTTCTCATAATAGAAGGCGGCATAACGTTATACGCCACACCAATATTGTTGGAGAGCACAAAGACGCAAATCTTGATGCCATTAAAGCTGCTTCCATTTACACACCTGGAACCGAGGCGATAGCAATAGTTGGAAGAGCCTTGGTTCTTATCATCGGTGGGCGTATGGTGCTGAATGGAGAACTCGAAATAGGAGAATTAACCGCCTTCCTTCTCTACCTAGGAGCATTTTTTGCTCCGATTCAGACACTTACCCAACTCTACAATGGATACCAGCAAGGCCAAGCAGCTGTATCAAAGTTAAGAGATTTATTAGCGACGGCTCCCAGCGTCCCTGAAAACCCAACAGCTTTCGAGCTATCTTCTATTGAAGGAGCGATTGAGTTTAAGTCAGTGAATTTCAGTTACGAACCTGGAGAAAAAGTACTCACTAACATAAACCTCAATATCCAAGCCGGTGAAACAATTGCAATCGTTGGCCCAACTGGCGGCGGTAAATCAACAATAGCTAAGCTCACCACACGATTTTATGACCCAGATTCAGGAACAATAACGATTGATGGTTCCAACATTCGTGACGTAACTATTGAGTCACTCCGAAGGCAAATAGGAGTTGTCCCGCAAGAGCCTTTTCTTTTTGCTGGATCAATTCGAGATAATATCTCGTTCTCTAGGCCTGATGCTACTGATGAAGACGTATTTCGATCGTTAGACGCAGTTGGATTGACAGGTTTAGTTGAGTCATTGCCATCTGGGATAAATACTGAAATCCATGAGCGAGGTGCTTCACTAAGCGCAGGAGAACGTCAATTGATCGCTCTAGCAAGAGCTTTTCTGTCACAACCACGTGTCCTAGTGCTAGATGAAGCAACTTCGAATCTTGACCTTCAATCTGAAAATCGTATTGAGAAAGCTTTAGATCAACTACTTGATGGACGAACCGCTATTATTGTCGCTCATCGATTAGCTACGGTTATGCGTGCTGACCGGATTATTGTTGTCAGCTCAGGAAACATTGTTGAAGAAGGAACCCACGCAGAACTCCTAGGTCAAGGCGGGCATTACTCTCAGATGCATGAGCAATGGAAACAGGTAGTGGATACTCAATGAGCGAAGCAATTGCGGCTATAGAAATGAGGGATATTTCGCTTATTCGTGATAACAAGCAAGTACTAAGTAACGTGACCCTAGAAGTTCACACAAAAGACAAATGGGTGATCCTAGGAGCTAATGGTTCTGGAAAAACATCGTTATTAAAAATTGCTGGCCTTCATTTACACCCTAGTTCCGGAACTATTAGCGTTCTGGGACATGAGTTAGGCAAAACAGATATCCGAAAAATGCGTCACCTAGTTGGCTTTAGCAGCGCTGCCTTGATTGATATTTTAAGACCTTCTCTCTTGGCGAAAGATGTTGTAATGACAGCAAAATTTGGAGCTTTAGAGCCGTGGTGGAACTCTTACGATGAAGAAGATGAAGACATAGCTTTATCCCATTTAGAGAGATTAGGTGTTATGAATTTCGCTAATCGCACATTTGGTTCCCTATCATCAGGTGAGAAACAACGAGTACTCATAGCAAGAAGTCTAATGAGTAACCCCAAACTTCTACTATTGGATGAGCCAGCTGCTGGCCTAGATTTTCCAGGGCGTGAAGACCTTATCCAGAGCCTAAATCTTCTTGCTAATGACCCAATTGCTCCAGCCATTATTATGGTTACTCATCATGTCGAAGAAATACCCGAAGGATTCACTCATGTGCTTTTATTAAAGAACGGGGCCCATTTCGCTTCAGGTAAGATTTCAGAACTTCTAACCAGCGAAAATCTTTCTGCATGTTTTGACATGAGTTTGCAGCTCAATAATTCCTCCGGACGGTGGTACGCCCAATTGTCAATTGGCTAGAAGATATTTGGCTGAATTACTAGCAGCATTCCACTATCGATCTTAATTTCTCCTACTGCGCCTTCTAGCTCGTTACTTAAACCAAGTGTTGAATTTGGCTTTAAGGTAGCGCTGCTTAATTCCCATCGGAACCCTGAAGTAGAAACTCCAATTGCATCTCCTATGTGAGCGAAGAGCGATACTGTGCCACTACCCATTTTGAGTATTTGTCTCGATTCTCTAACAACAGTAATTAAAGTATTTGAAATTATTGCCTGACAATCAATGGAGCAAAGCTTGTCAGAACCAAGTAACGCAAACAGGCCAAAGAGCTGATCAACCCGTCCAAGTCCTGAATCTATAAGAAGTACAGAGTTAGAATTCTCACTTGCGTACTCAATAGATAGCTCCATATCAGACTTATCTTTATCTTCTGAGTATTTGACGGATTCAATTTGATTTTCCCTTACCCAAGCAAGTCCACTATCCGATATCGAATCAAGATCACCTATAAGAATGTCAGGAGTTATGCCTAATTTAAGAGCGTTATCTAAACCAGAGTCAGCAGCTACGATTAAATCATTCTTGTCAATAAACTTCGTAACTTTTTGAGAACAGTTTGGTCCGCCGCTAAAAATTACAGATCCTTTGTATTCCTTATCGTTCATAAGTGTTTCTCTTTTTAGAAGGTTTAGGTTTCATGACTTTCATTTGCCTTATCTGATCTCAATTTTAGCCAAGCAAAAAAAAATGCTGCTACCGAACCGAGCACGGCTATGAAAAAAGATTTTGAAGCGGATAGTCCAATAGAAGCTGCAAATAAAATCACGACAACAAATCCACCTATGAAAGATAGAGGATACGCTAGGCAACCGAGACGTTGTGGCACTTTCTCCAATCTACTTTCACCCCGACTTCAGCACTCGTTTAGATACAGGCAATTTTTGTTTAGATTTACTTCCTTCAATAATTATTGAATTAGTTACAGTATCGTATTGCAAGAATGATTTAATTTTCTTTTCATACTTTAGATTTTCTTGTGATGATTCTCTACTCGGAGCCCAAAGAGCAAACCCCAGTGCCCCAATTAGAGCAATGATTAAAGACGCCCAAAGGGCTTCACTCCAGCCGTTAACAACTGCCTGCTTTACTTTTTCCAGAAACTCAAAACTCTTTTCGTCTAAACTAGAAGCTAACATAGGCGCAACTGCAGGTGTTTCTTTTACAGCCGCTACTATCTCTTCTGGGAAGTTTCCTATTTCGGATATTGAGTTCCTATAGCTGCTGTTAAAAACTGACCCCGCTATGGCTATTCCGATCACAGCTCCAAACTCTCGCAATACATCGTTTAGAGCAGAAGCGACACCCTGCTTTTCGGATGGCAAGGCAGAAACTAAAATCTCCGTTGCAGGTGGCGACACGAGTCCCATTCCAGCTCCATAAAGGATCAAGACTATTGTCAGCAACTGTAAATCATTGGTTATTCCAGCAGTTGTTCCAATGTAGAATGCTGCACCAAGCAACAGGAAACCAAATGTTCCAACTATTCTAAAACCTAGCTTCCTAGATAAAGGAATTGCCGCCAAAGAAGCAGGAAATAATCCTATAGCTGCTAGCAAAAAACTTAGGCCAGTATTTAACGGTCCATAGCCTATGACAAAGGCCAGGTATGGCACAGTAACGAAAAAGAAACCAAAAGCTAGAGAAAACTGAATTAGAAGCGCGAATGAGCTTGACCTAACTCCTTCGTTAGAAAATATTCGGAGGTCAAGAAGCGGCGTTTCGGTTCTTAATTCCCATTTGATGAAAATCATGAGAAAAATTCCCCCCACAATAAAAGCCAGTAATATAAGAGTCGATGCCCAACCTTTTGTGGGGCCCTCCATAACTCCGAAGACGATACCACCGATGGCTAGCAGCGATAGAATAGCGCCGACTGGATCTAAGTTCGACTCTTCAGGGGCTGATGACTCTGGGAGAAAAATCCCACACAGAGCAAAAATACCTAGCGATAAGAATGCCATTACCATAAAAACTGACCCCCACCAGTAATTCTCAAGTAAAGCTCCAGATAGAAGAATCCCGAGGAACCCTCCCGAGAAAACAGCAGCTGTCCAGATTGCAACACCTTTCGCCCTTTTATTTTCAGGTAGCGTTGTGGTAATCGTTGAAAGAGTGGCCGGAAAAATAAAAGCAGCCCCAATTCCACTAAGAGCCCTTAAAGCTATTACTAGCTTCGCTTCCGAAGCCCCTAAAAATTCTAAGTCCTTAGTAAATAATGTGGCACCATTTGCAACCATCAAAACAAAAACTCCAAAAAGCAACATCCGTTTGCGTCCGAACCTGTCCCCTAGAGCACCTGCGGGTAGAAGCAATACGGCTAAGGAGAAAGCATAAACATCAACCATCCATTGGATATCTGATTGGCTAGCTCCAAGCTCCCTTGAGAGTTCTGGTATCGCCACATTTAATGAAGAGATATTTGCGACAACTAATACGGCTGCAGAAATTGTCGCAGCAAGAATTGTAAATGAGTTACTTCTTTTGACGGTAGCTTTCATCGTTTCAAGTTTGACATGGTTGCCTTATTTCTGGTGGATTCTGCTAAACCTCTTTCTTCTGCATTGTGAGTTTTACCTATCGATCAAGAATGACAAATTTTATCGACGAACTTCTGACTCTTTACTATGGAAGCATTGCTATTGTTTATAGATGAATACGAACGAGAATGAATTATTGCAAATCTCCTTAAATGAGAACCCAGAAGCTTGGAAGTCTCTAGGGTTCTCAATAAATCAATTAGACAGTGGAGTTTCATTTTTTAAGATTGGAAAAGTTCGATTCCTATTTAATCCTGATGAAGAGTTTCATGGATTCGGTGAGATACTTGCCGTTAATATTGAGAGATCTATTGAGTCTATTCCATTTGGAAAACTATCTAACGAAACTATTAAGGAAATAGATGCAATTCCTCCTGAAACTCATGCAAATGGTGTTTGCAGAATTGACCACTTAGTAATAACTACCGCAAATGCAGATAGGACAACATCTGCTCTTGAGAATGCTGGTGTAACCGCAAAGGGAACCAGAACGTTCGGTGAAAAAAATAACAGAGTCCGGCAAACATTTTTTTGGCTTGGTGAAGTGATACTAGAATTAGTTGGACCAGACCAAGCAACCGGAGATGCTCCAGCGACCCTGTGGGGCTTGGCGCTCGTTTCAGAAGATATTGAAAGGACAATAGCGGTAATTAAAAATTGCACTCCTTTAAAAGAAGCTGTTCAACCCGGTCGAAAGATTACTACAGTAAAAAATCGCGATGTCGGTGTAGGAGTCCCTATAGCGATTATGACACCGCATAAATAAGTGTTTTAGCCTTCTGTATACCTACACAAACCTAATAGAGATGTTTCAATTAAGATAAATCTATGAGTATCTCCAAATTATTTGATTTATCTGACCAAACGGCCATAGTCACTGGAAGCGGAAAGGGGATCGGGGAAGGCATTGCCAGATTATTATCGCTTGCTGGCGCAAACGTAGTTGTCTCTTCAAGAACCCTAGAAGACATCCAAAAAGTTTCAAGTGACATCAATAGTGTCGGCGGGTCTTCTATTCCCTTTGTTTGCGATGTCACAGATGATACGCAGGTCGACGCTCTAGCAAAGTGTGCAATTCAGAATTTCGGAAAGATAGATATTTGGATTAATAATGTTGGAGGAAGCTCGGGACGTACTCCGTTAAAAGAACTTTCGCGCGAAGATTGGGATCAAACAATTGCTTTGACGTTAACTTCAGTTTTTATTGGTTGCCAGGTTGCTGCGCAGAATATGACCAGCGGAAGCATCGTTAATATTTCTTCAAGATCGTCATGGGGAGCTGTGCCAAACAATTCACATTATGGGGCAGCGAAAGCTGGTGTGAATGTACTCACCGCTTCTTTAGCACATGAATTAGGCCCTGAGATTCGCTGCAATGCAGTTGCTTCAGGTGCAGTTCCAACAGAAATTTTTTTTGAAGTAATGAAACTAAAACCAGAAGACTTACCTACGTATGCTAAAGAAACTGGAATTCCCCTTCAACGTCTCGGTACTCCTCAAGACATAGCTGGAACTGTCTTATTCCTCTGCTCTGAGGCATCCGCATGGATGACAGGAGAGATAATCACAGTGAGCGGCGGTCGGTAGTTATATGGGATTTGGTTTACTGAGTTGAAGAACATTTTCAAGTAAAATTTTTCTTTGCTCTTCTTTACCAAATTCCTTTAATTCCACAACGTAATCCAATGGAGTTGGCATCCCTTCGATATGGGGCCAATCTGATCCGAACACGACCCTATCTACACCCATCAATTCAGCAACTTCGTAAGGATCATCTTCCCAAAATGGATTGATCCAAACATTTTTTTTGAATAGCTCCAAAGGATCTTCTTTAAACCAACCCATGAGTTTGTTTTTTTGTTGTGGAAGCTTTCTAAAAAGGTCCGGCAAAAAACTTGAGCCATTCTCAACAGATACAATCCTTAGATTTGGAAATCTTTCATACATTTTTTGCAAAGACATTGTCATCAGCCAATCAAGAGCAGCTCTTTCTATATTAAATGCTTTGATTGAAGGAGAGTAAGAAGCTCCGCCTCCAAAATTTGCACCAAATCCATCCTCTGCATAGCCCTGAGATGAATAGCCACTGTCACCGGCATGAATAACTAAAGGGATTCCTGCATCATTAAGTAGAGACCAGAATGGATCGAACATTTTATCAGCAGGTGATTTAGGGCCATCAACTGTCCAAACAGCTGCTGGCCTAATGCAAATAACGCGTGCCCCATGATCCAAAGCTATACGGAGTTCTTCAACAGCGTAATCGACATCACAAAGACTAATATATGGAGCCGCATATATCGTATCTTTATAATTGAAACCCCAGTCTTCATACAACCATTTATTGAAAGCACGGAAAAGAACTTTCACGGCTTCAACGTCATTTTTTAACAGCTCCTCATACAAGACACCCAAAGTAGGAAAAAGCCAAACTCCTTGGAGACCTTGATCCCCGATCTTTCTTAGTCGCGCATCTCTATTCATATATTCATCTGGAAGTGGTTCACGATCTTTAAGCATGTCCAAGGGAGAGCGACCTGAGGGGTTACCTCTAAAGTATTCGTGTAAAGCACCGGGTTTGGCTATTGGATTCCAAGTGGGGTTTGCTACTGCTGTGCTAATTTGCCCTCCAACAATGTGATGTTTTCGACCTTTAATCTCACACCACTGTACGCAACGCCGCTGCCACTCTTTAGGTACATGGCGGGTGAAGGCATCTTCTGCTTCGTAATAATGGTTGTCACAATCAAAAGGAACAAAATCTAAATCATCCACTTTTACTCCTTTCCCAGTCTGAATAGCTTACAAGGCTTTGTTCTCATCGCATTATTATTTTCCATGTCAGTCTTCATCAGTGTTAATCATATGATTCGCTGCCATTAGAAAATAGTCATGCATCGCTTCATGAATTTCTCTATTGAGATCCATTTCATTTAGAGCATATTCCATGCTGGCCAACCAAGAATCTTTTTGTGCTTTTCCTATCGAAAACGTTGAATGCCTCATCCTCAATCTAGGATGCCCTCGATTCTCTGAGTACTCGGATGGCCCACCCCAATATTGAATTAGGAAGTCAGCTGTATTTTTCTTTGAACTAGTCAAATCATCAGGGTAAAGGTGCCGAATTTGATTCTGTAGCTCAACATCTTCATAGAAGTGATCCAAGAGTTCATAAAACCATGCTCTCCCGCCAACGAGCTCATATACGGTTTTTTCAGCGCCAACCCAACGAACATTCATACACAGAGTCTAGAACAGCTAAGCCATTCCTCCTAGTGTTGTCTCTTTGATCAACTGCAAAGCATCTTTAACCGATGGCGATGATGCAACTATGTTTCGGTGTTCAGAAGCTATAAATCCACTATTAACCATAAGATCAATGAATTCGCTTAATGGGTCCCAGAATTGACGATCATCTAGAAGAACTACAGGTTTATATTTCTGAGATTCATGCATGTTTAACTTTGTCCATGTTGCTGCTTCAAAGATCTCCTCTAGAGTGCCCATACCTCCTGGTAGAGCAACGAATGCGTCAGCTAACGAATACATCTTTTTTTTTCTTGTATGCATATCCGATGTGATTATTAAATCAGTTAAGCCTTCGTGAGCAACTTCACGGTTGGAAAGAGCTTCGGGAATAACCCCAATCACTTTTCCACCTGCTTGCAGAGCCGCGTCTGCAACGGCCCCCATTATCCCAATCTGTGCCCCACCATAGACAAGTTGATAACTCTCTTGAGCTAATGCAGTTCCTAATTCTCTAGCTAACTGAGCAAAACGCTTGTCAGTTCCTTCTTGAGAGCCGCAGAACACACAAATGCTTAGATTAGTCATATTCTGAATCTACATTACTTTCTATCACTTTCTCTTTTCGCTCTGAACTCTGGCAAAATATCTAAATGAATAAACTCATAGCAATTGATATGCCATGTGGAGACTTTTTCGTTAATTGTGTTCGTGCTGCTTGGGATGCCGGTGACGCTGTATTGCCAATAGATCAAAGGCTACCGCAGTCATTGAAGCAGCAGATTATTGAGGGGTTTGGTGTTGGAGTCGTCGTTGACGAATCTGGTGAATCTACCTTTAACGGGCGTGAAATTGGGACAGATGACGCATTGGTAATTTCTACTAGCGGAACGACTGGAACCCCTAAAGGTGTTGTTCTCACTCATGATGCTATGAAAGCTTCTTCTGAAATGACTTCTCTTGCTTTGTCAGTAAACCCGAGTTTAGATACGTGGTTATGCTGCCTCCCAGTATCTCATATCGGAGGTTTTTCTGTAATCTCTCGAGCGATCCATACAGGAACAGAACTGCGAACACACGAATATTTCGATGCTTCACGTTGCGAACAGACTGGTCGTGATGGAGCCTCGCTTGTCTCTGTAGTACCCACCGTTCTAGAACGTTTTGATACGAGTGTTTTTAGAAAATTGCTCGTAGGTGGATCTGCGATACCCTCATCATTGCCTCCAAACGCAGTTGCGACGTATGGAATGACTGAGACAGGAAGCGGCATTGTCTATAATGGTTCACCTTTAGAGGGTGTTAAAATTGAAATAAGAGAAGGTGAAATTTACGTTCAGTCCCCTTCCCTCTTTAGAACTTATCTTGGCCAAAGTCCCAAAGTAAAAAATAATTGGTTTGGAACAGGTGATGCCGGTTACCTGACGGAGGCTGGAAAGTTAGTAGTGACCGGACGACTTGATGACGCTATCGTTACCGGCGGTGAGAAAGTTTGGCCAGCATTAATTGAAAAACATCTGCACTCCTTAGGTTTATTTCAAGAAGTTGCAGTAATCGGACGACCAAGTAACGAATGGGGGCAAATCGTTACCGCTGTCGTGATACTGAACAATCCAAATAAGGTGCCGCCGATAGAGAATATCAGAGAGCAACTAGACCCCTTACTCCCGCGCTATGCACTTCCAAAAGCTATCGAGGTAGTTGATAGCCTACCTAGAAACATTGCAGGAAAAATTTTAAGAAACAATATCTAAGTTGCTAAGTGAGGCTGATCTTACCATCCGTCGGCACAAGCGGCCCCATACCTTTATCGTCAATAAAAACTGCAGTTCCCAAACCATGAGCAAGATCTGGGGATACATATGCTGCTAGGTGGCACCATGTGCGCAAACCTACTGGCCCATCATAAGTTGAGGAAATCACGACTTGGATCCCATTACTTTGCGTTTCTTTCGCGATTTTCAAAGTATCGTCTATCCCTCCTATCAGTGATGGCTTTACGACTACATAGTCCATAAGCTTGTTTTGTAACCCATATTCAAGTGCACCTTTTTTTCTTATCAGATCATCTGCTGCTATTGGAACAGAAACCATTTTTCTTAGATGAAACAGTTCATCAAGAGTTGATACTGGGTCTTCAACGTATTCAAGTCTTTCTCCAAGTGTTTTCGTAGCATATTCAAGGCGTTCAGAAGCCTCACCCAAAGACCACATGCCATTGGGGTCTAATCTGACTTTCTGAGATGAAGAGAGTACTTCAGATAGAAGTTTAATTTTCTCGAAGTCATCTGAGAAACCCAACTTAACCTTGATTACTGAATACCCATCCCGTTGTAATCTTTCTAATGATTCAGGGAATTCCTTAACCGCTATTCCACCAATTAGTCCATTAACTTTAATAGAGTTACTGGCTCCTCCAAGAACTGACCAAAGAGGAGCGCCTATTTGCAGCGCCTTCAGGTTCCAGTTTGCCATATTAATGCCTGAGCGAACTTCATCGGAAGGAACGAAGTTGATTCCTCTCGAAATGTTTTCTAATTCTTTTTCAAGGTCTTGATATGGAACACTTGACCATCCTGGGAGAGGTAAAATTTCTCCTTCTCCGGAGTTATCGTGATCTCTGATCCTGATGAAATAACCTACTCTGGTTGAAATTTTCCCCCTGGCCGTGATGATTGGCTCTCTTAATTGGTAAGAAACTTTTTCGAATTGAATCATCTAACGGCCTGCGAATCTAAGAAACGACTGATTAGGTTGGCTGTTTCCTTCGGCTTTTCATAATGAACTGCATGTCCTGCGTTAGGAATAATTTCAAATTCTCCATAAGGTATTTTTCTGATCATAGATTCTGCGATATTAAGAAATTTTTCGTCTTGCTCACCTACTATTAACAAAATAGGGATTTTGAGATATTCTAATTTTGACCAGAGAGATTCCATAACACCAGTTCCGGCCATTCTTAAGTGGTTTGCAAGTCCATGTGTTCTATGACTAAGCCTTATGCGTCGTATTTTTTCTTTTCTCTGGATAGAAAGATTTTCCTGGGAGGAGAAGATACGCTTTTTTTCCCAGAAACTGACGAATTGTTGCAAGCCACTTACCTCAATCTCTTCTGCTAATTTTGCATCTTCGACTGCGCGTAAATATCTATCTTGTTCCTTCTCTATCCCTGGGGAACCTCCAATCAAAACCAATGAATTTATGGATTTCTGCCTGACTGTGGCATAAGACAAAGCCAGTCGGGCACCCATTGAATAACCTACAATATTAAATGGCTTGACAAGAGAAGTCTCCGCTACACCATCAAGTTGTTTGACCATTTCGCCCATACGGTATGGGCGAAGTTCTAAAGGTGAGGGACTTCTTCCATGCCCAATTAGGTCAGGTGCAGTACAATTGTATGGAAGTAATTCTGATAATTCATTCATTGATTCATGGCTTCCTGTAAAACCATGAAGCATGAGAACCTCATTTACCTTGTCATAATTGTCTGTATAAAGAGGAAAATTAGATCTGCGCATTTTAAATCCTACCCAAGAAGTTCGTTATTAAAATTTTCCCGTAGTTTCTGAAAGGTTTGCTCGGTAGCTTTGCTGTTGGTCTGATACCAGATCACTTTTAGCCCTCCTTCGTCAAGACCCTCAGTTACCGCTTTAGTAAGTTCGAAAGAAGTTTGAGGAGCTTCTACTGAAATACCGGCAGCATTTAAGATCTCCGGTATCTGAGCATGAGGAGGTGTTTCATAGAATTTCTCAAATACCTCAGTTTCGATAGTTCTAGAAATTGGGAGAAAAGAAAAAATACCTCCGCCACCATTATCAAATATGACTACTGTAAGGTCTGTTTCTAAACGTTTAGCTGCTAGGAAACCTCCTAGGTCATGTGTCGCGGCTACATCTCCAACGACCGTAAGGGTTTTTCCAACTGATGCATGCGCAACTCCAATACTTGTGGAGATGATTCCATCTATCCCATTTGCTCCCCTGTTGGTAATAGTTCTGAAGGCCTTACCTTCATTTAGAAAAGCCAGTTCAGCATCTCTGATTACCATTGAGTTGGATAGAACGATGGTCGTTGTATCTACAATCCCCATTCGAGCACTGTAGATAGCGGAGACTTCACTTTCTTCCATTTTTATTGAATTACGTATCGTCGAAACTGCTAAAGCATCGGCGTTACTCCATTCGCTTAGCCACTCAGATTTTGGACGTATCTGAGTAGCGGATTCACTAAACACGTAGAAGGGATTACCTTCAAGAATTTCTGTTACCTGATTCGCTGGGTCATTCCAGTCTGTTCCAGGCGCAACTAATATTTGCTGTACAGGCGGGTTTTTTATTAACCAATTTTTATATGATTTAGACGTCGGAGTTAACCCGACATTAATAATGATCTCGGCTTGTTCCAGCCTATGCAGAAAACGTTCTGAGCTGCATATGATTTCGCCAGTGGTAATGATATTCGGACTATCTTTAAACGACCCTCCTCTCATCTGAGAACCCGGATCGGAAATAATGGGCCAACTTGCGCTCTTGCTAAAATTACAAATCTGTTGAATGACATTATTTGGAAGATCATTTGGGCCGACAATTATTAAACCTTTTTCATGCTTTTGGGCTAATTCTTTAAGCCTTCGCCCACTTGGTAAATTATCTATTGATGCTTCAAATGGCTTAACTGTTGCTTCAGGTAAATTGATTTCGGTATTCGGTTCAAGAGGTTCACGGAAGGGCCAATTTAAGTGAACTGGTCCTTTCCCATGAACTGAACGTTCCCATGAGCGAACTGCAATGCTTCTAGCAAACATTTCATCAACTTCAGCAGCTACGGGAAGGTCATAACTCCAGCGAACATTTGGTCCATACAAATTGACTTGATCAATTGTTTGGCCTGCTCCCCATTGTCTTTGTTCTGGAGGTCGATCAGCGCTACAGATGATCATTGGTACTCCAGCGTGATTAGCTTCTATTACTGCTGGCAGGTAATTGGCAGAAGCTGTTCCAGATGTGCACACAAGGATGCAGGGAGTCCCATTTTTTTTAGCATTTCCTAATGCATAAAAACCCGCAGTTCGTTCGTCAATTAATACTTTTGTTGTAAGCCCGACGCTATGAGCAGATAAAACTAAAGGGGTATTTCTTGAACCAGGAGAAATTATTACTTCTTTTACCCCTAGAGCCTTCATTTCAGTAAAGAAACGAATGCAAAAGGGATATGGGGAAAGCATTTTTCTGTCGTTTGATTTATGAGTAGTCACTATTTAAAAGTCTAGGAGTAAACGCGGCTGAGACCTAACTTCTGAGACTTTAAAGCTTCTTTATCCTTCAACATCATGAAGTAAGAGATTACGCTCGGAGTGTGAATTTAGAATCATTAAAGAAACGCGTACAACCAGACACAATTATTGACGATCAAGAAATTATCGCTGGTTTTGTTGATGATTGGACTAGAAGGTTCCGTGGACACACTTCCGTTGTCGCCATCCCAAGAAGCACATCTGAAGTAGCTGAAATTCTGAAATGGTGTTCATCCAACCAAGTAAGTGTCGTCCCCCAGGGAGGCAATACTGGAATGGTTGGGGGGGGCGTTCCGATGAATGGCGAACTAATTCTTTCATTACGGAGAATGAATAGAGTTGACTTTGTTGATGGACCTATTCCTCATATCATCGCCCAAGCAGGAGCCACATTAGCTTCTATTCAAGAATCAGCGACACATAACGGTTGGATGTACGGAGTTGATTTTAGTGCCAGAGAGTCTGCAACTATAGGTGGAACTATCGCTACGAATGCAGGAGGAAACCACGTAATTCGCTATGGGGATACTCGCAGGCAAGTCGTTAGCCTCCAAGCTTTGACTGCTTCTGGGAAAATCATAGGAGATATTAGCGGTTTAACTAAGGACAATACTGGTTACCACTTGCCTAGTTTGTTATGCGGGAGCGAAGGAACGCTTGCGGTTATTACTCAAGCGCGACTTCGACTTTGGACACAACCACAAGAAAAGACTGTCGTCCTACTAGGTCTCCCTAGCCCGAAAGCAGCACTTGAGATTGTTAAATTTTTTGTTGCTTCTAATGAGGAAACTCAAGCATGCGAAATATTTTTTGACAAAGGCCTTTCTCTGGTTTGCCAACAATTTGGTATTCAACCGCCTTGGCCCGAAAAGTGCTCCACGTACTTACTTATTGAATTTGCTGGTTCAAAGGGTTTGCTTGACCGACTCAATGAAAGTGAAGGTGGTGAAATGCTAAAAGACTTTGACTTAATTGCGATAGGAGAAGAAAAGGTAAGCCAATCTCGGCTTTGGCGTTATAGGTCACTGCACACTGAAGCTATTTCTGCATCTGGAATTCCTCACAAGCTTGACATAACCATTCCATTTGAGAAGCTTTCTATTTTTTTCGATGAAATCGATTCTGTTGTTGAACAATCATCTCCGAATGCCGAAGCTTTTCTTTTCGGGCATGCTGGGGATGGAAATATCCACGTCAATTTAATTGGCTTAAAAGAAGACGATCTGGCTCCCGATGAAGCAGTTCTTGAGTTTGCAGCTTCGTTAGGCGGAAGTATTTCGGCAGAACATGGGATAGGACGAGCTAAGTCAAACTATCTACATCTACGAAGAACTCCTGAAGAAATCTCATTATTTAAAAACCTCAAGACTGCATTTGACCCGACTGGGATTCTTAACCCGGGTGTAATTTTCCCAAACTAACTTCTAGTGTTCTGCAATTATAGAAAAATTCATCATCTTGAATAGAAATTACACTCTAGAGGTGCTTCTTTCGGCAATAATGGGATATCACACCAGAGTCATTTATAACGACGAGGAGAAGTCAGCGAATGGTCTCACGCAATCAAGATTTATCCATGGAAATTTGCCCCTCTATTCTTCCTGCTGACTTCAGCCGGCTTGGAGAAGAAGTCCAGATGCTGGAAGATTCTGGAGCCGATCGTATTCATTGGGACATTATGGACGGGAATTTTGTTCCTAATTTAACAGTCGGACCAGATGTAGTAGCTTCCTGTCGTAAATGCGTTTCGCTTCCTTTTGAAGCCCACTTAATGGTTGAGGACCCTGATTTATTAGCTCCTCTCTATATTGATGCAGGATGTGATTTAATTATGGTCCACGTCGAATCTGTCCGACATCTTGACAGGACTCTAAATGAAATTTTGAAGCTTGGCGCCAAAGCTGGGGTCACCTTAAACCCATCAACTCCCCTTGAAACCATAGAACATGTGCTTCACCTAGTTGATCAGGTCCTTGTCATGTCAGTGAATCCAGGTTTTGGTGGACAAAAGTATTTACCTTCGCAAGAATCAAAAATCACAAAACTAAAAGAAACAATTACTGAATTTGAATATGAGATTGATATTGAAATTGATGGTGGGATAAATGAAGGCACTATTGCGCAAGCTACTGCGGCTGGTGCAAATATTTTTGTCGCAGGAAGTGCTATCTTTAACCATCCTGATGGTCCTTCCACTTCTATCGCTGCTTTGAGGGAAATAGCTGAGAAAAGCTAAAAATGGATAATATTTTCCGGCCTATCGGCCTTATCCTTGCCACATTTATGGTTATGGGTTGTACTACTAATTCTCAAGAGGATCCTTTAGCTTTTTGCAAGAGATTCCTTGAGGTAACTTCACCGGAGGCTCCACTTAGTAACTTCGATTTTGATAACCCGGAGAGTATCTCAAGAGCGGAAAAGGATTTATCTGATCTTGTTTCTATAGCTCCTGCACAGATAGTAGAAGATGCTCAAATAGTCGCTAATCTCTATACCGCTATTCTTCAAACACTAGTTTCTGTATCTACTAGTGACCGAGCTGGAACCCTTCAGCAGTTCCAAACAGATATTGACCGAGCATTGCCATCTATTGAAGCTTTATCATCATATGGAAGTCTTAAATGTGGCGTAATATACGAAGAAGAAAGTCCAGTTCCGACTGTTCCAATTCCTTTAGATTTGAATAACTAAAACTGCTGAATTCTTAGTCGACTTCACCTCGAGAAGTGATTACATGGTCAACTATTCCATAGTCTTTTGCTTCTTCTGCTGTAAACCACCTGTCTCGGTCTGAGTCAGTTTGTACTTGCTCTACTGTTTGACCAGTATGTCCAGCTATTAATTCAGCCATTAACTTTTTTATGTAACTTAATTGCTCAGCTTGAATAGCAATATCGGAAGCTTGACCCTGAATGCCCCCTAGAGGTTGATGCATCATTATTCTTGCATGTTTCAATGAGTATCTTTTACCTGTTGCGCCTGCCCCAAGAAGAAATTGCCCCATAGACGCGCCTAACCCTAAGCAAAGAGTAGCCACATCGGGTTTAATCAATTGCATCGTGTCATAGATCGCCATTCCAGCTGTAACAGATCCACCTGGTGAATTTATATACATCCAAATATCTTTATCTGGGTCTTCCCCCTCTAAATAAAGTAACTGAGCTGTGATCTCTTTAGCTATCTCATCATCAACAGTATCCCAAAGCATCACAATGCGATTTCTTAGCAACTGTGAATAGACATTAAATTGTCCAGCCATTCGTGAAACGTCGTCGGATGCTTTGGTAGTTATAGTCATATTCTCATTGCTCCAGATTTTCTTGGTTATTGATTATTCTAGAGGCTCCATCTATAGAAGCCATATTTTCAATTCTTATGTGCGCCGGGTGGGACTTGAACCCACACATCCTAATGGACACAGGGACCTAAACCCTGCGCGTCTGCCAATTCCGCCACCGGCGCTTGATTTCGTAAGGTTACCTGCCTTACATGGATATCTGACACCTGCTTCAGTAGTAGCCGATTATCCGTCAGTTGGTCGAAAAAACGGAGGGGAGATAATATCAGCATTTCCTTTCACGAATAAACCTGCTGGAGCTCGACCTGTAGCCCTTTTAACTCCAGTAGGGTCAATGAATCCTGGTGTCGCTTTAACTTTTCTTGAGAAATTCGCTGGATCTATTCCACTTCTCCAAACTGATTCGTAGACATGCCGGAGGTCAGAAATTGTAAATTGCTCATCAACAAATGCTGTGGCAAGAGTTGTGTACTCTAACTTAGATGCTGCCCGCTCAAGACCATCTCTTAACATTTCTGAATGATCAAAAGCTAGAATAGGCCCTTCGTCATTGCCTAAAGCTTTATTAAATTCTGGCAAATCATCCACCGCCCAAAACCTCGCTGCCCTAGCGTCTGAACCTGCTCTTGGAGTACCTGGGTCTGGCATGAAGGCAAGATACGCTACCGATGTAACCCTCATTTTAGTATCTCTTGCATCTCGTCCAGGGGTTGAGTAGGTCTGAAGTTGCTCTAAATGCGAAGGTTCTGCTGCTAATCCTGTTTTCTCAACAAGTTCCCGAAGAGCAGTTTGTGTAATGGATTCATTTGGATTGAGATGCCCACCTGGCAGTGCCCACGACCCGCTTTGAGGGGGGTTGGCTCGTTCTACCAACAGAACGGCCAGCCTTCCTAAACGGATAGTAAGCAAGATTACATCAGCTGTAACAGCATTAGGCGGGTAGTCACTGGGTTCATAACTCTCAACGAATAAACGGTCCTCATCGGAAGGTTTTTTGTTAATTTGCTTTTCTTCAGTATCCATTAGGATTCAACAACCTCTACGCCAGCAGCCTTGATCTCTTTCGTGATAGTACTTTTATTTTCGGGATGAACGGCTGCGGAAAATCGTGTTAGAACTCGGGTTTTGTAACCATAATTTACACTATCGATGGCCGTGGATTTGACACAATAGTCAAATGCCAAACCTACGATATCTACATGAGTAACCCCTTTGGATTTGAGAGTCTCGTTAAGAGGAATTTGGAATTCATCTACACCTTCAAACCCAGAGTAGGCAGCATTATACATTCCCTTCTTAACTCTATGAGCGTTACAGTGGCCTAGATTTTCCAACTCACAGTGAAGTTCTGCTTCTACTGAACCAGCTCTTCCATGCTCAGGCCAAGTATCAATATAGTTCGGATTATCAGAGAAATGAGTCCCTGGGTTGATATGCCAGTCTTGTGTTGTTACCACGAGCTCATATCCATGATTGGATTCAAGCAGTAATCTTATTTTTTTAGCGACACTATTTCCACCTTGAACCGGCAAAGCACCCCCTTCACAAAATGTTGGTTGCACATCAACTATTACAAGTGCACTTATAGATTCATTCAATTGCTTCAACTCCGTCATAAAGAACTGCAGTCACTGCAGGGTGACTTCCAGAGCGAAGACGAATTTCCTCTGGGATCTCAGAGAGTACTTTTGCTAGTTGATTTCTCGCATCTTCTATATTGAATCTACGGCTAATAACCCCTTCATCAACAAACAGGTATTGTAGGTCTCTATAATTTCCAGTTGTTCTTATTCGTTCGTTACAGGCATCCAAGAACAAGGACTCTTCAATCGCTATTCCAGCTAAATCTAATTTTCTTTTAGCCAATTTCCTTCCGCCTTTTGATTTCTTACCTGAAGTGTTTTTAGCTACCGGCCTCATCCCTATCAATGGATCAGAATCTTCGATCTCAACAAGTTTGTATACAAAGCCTGCGGATCCAGATCCTGAACCAGTAACAAGTTTGTGACCTGACTCAAAAGCATCTATCGGTTCAGTGATCAGATCTTTAATTCGATATTCATCTAGGTCTCCTGAGACCATTATTTTTGCTTGCCGTGCACCTAGGTCATCAAGTAGCTTTCTGGAAATTTGAGCTTCGACACCCAAATTACCAGAATCTATTCTTATACCTCCCAAATTTGCATTAGTAGCGTTTACAGCATTGCGTATGCCCTGTTCTATGTTGTATGTGTCGACAAGAAAAATTGAGTCTTCTCCTAAGTATTTAGCTTGGTTCTCAAATGCTTCTTCCTCGGAACCGAATGCAAGGGTAAAGGCATGAGAGGCTGTTCCTGCTGTAGGAATACCCCACCTTCTTCCTGCTTCAAGGTTTGAAGTTACATCTACCCCACCTATATACGCAGCGCGAGCTGCATTAACTGCAGATTCAGGTGAAATCCTTCTTGAACCTGCTTCCATCACGAATCGCCCTGATGCGGCTTCTACTATTCGATTGGCCGCAGAAGCGATAGCTGAATCAGAATTCAATATTGAAAGAATAAAAGTCTCCAGAATTAAAGCTTCGCCCAATTGTGCCTCAACGGTCAGAACCGGACTAAAAGGAAAATAAATTTCACCTTCTCTATAGCCAGTTATGTTCCCAGTAAACCGGAAATCAGCCAACCAATCTCGAGTAATAGCTGAAATTATATTTTGACTTCGAAGGAATGAGAGATGGCTTTCATTAAAGGTGAAATCAGCAAGGCTGGCTAATACTCGCTCCGTTCCAGCGAGAACTCCAAATGGCCGTCCTTGAGGAATTTCTCGAACAAATACTTCAAAAACCGATTTTTTCTCTGCCTGATCAGACTTGACTAATGAATCAAGCATCGTGAATTCGTAATGGTCTGTATACAAGGCGTGCGAATTTGATGATTGCTTATTCAATGTGGGTCCTTAAGCATTACATTCAAAGCTTACCATTTTAAATAGTCAATATGACAATATTAAAGAATGTGTGGTTATACGATCTTTCCAAGTAGCGTCAGGTCATGCCGGAAGAGCTAAGAAGAGACGATATCAATAGATCCTTTTGGCGACCGACGAGTGCAGCAGCAGCGGCGATTACTGTAGTCGCCTTACCAGGTTTTCTTATAGGTGCTTATGCCCCAGAAATAAAGGAAGACCTATCCTTCGGAGATACAGAACTTGGGGCCTTATTAACTAGCGGGTATCTAATTTCAAGCATAGTTATGTCTACCGCAGGCGGAATAGCTGACAGGCGCGGGCCTCGTCTAGTCCTGCGTATAGGGGTAATTATTGCTGCACTCGCTGCTTTTCTTACCGGTCTGATTAGCAATACATACCTTCTGCTACTGATTTGCTTAGGGTTGAACCGTGTCGCTGAGGGCATAATTCAACCGGCAACAAACACTTTAATTTCAACTGGAGTAGCTCCGACTAGACAAGGAATTGCCATGGCTACTAAGCAGTCTGCCGTTCCTTTCTCAACAGCTCTAGCAGGGTTTGCGGTTCCAACCTTGGGATTATTCTTTGACTGGCGAGGAACATTTCTCCTTGTTGCGTGCCTAGCGGTCCCCACTTGGTTACTTATCCCAAATATAAAAGTTTCGGAAACAAAAGAGTTTTCATCGAGAAGAGAAATGTGGGGTTCCAGACACTTACAAATCATTGCTGTAGCAGGTGCCTTTTCTGCCGCTGCAGTAGTAACAGTCGCTGGATTTCTGACTACTTCAGCAAAAAATGCCGGCTATAGCGAAAGTTCCGCCGGATTAATCCTTGGTCTCGGGGGGGTAGTCATGATCGCTGCAAGACTTAGTTGGGGTTTTCTTGCTGACCGTTTTAGCTTTAATCGGTTTAAGGCCGTAGCCATATCGCTTCTCACAGGTTCACTTGCTTTCATTTTATTTGCAATAGGTTCCAAAGCCACCATTCTTTTCGGAGCACTATTTGTTTTCGGGATAGGTTGGTCATGGCCTGGACTTCTTCTATTAGGTGTAATTGAAGAACACCCTGAGGAACCAGGTGCTGCTACTGCAACACTGCAAACCAGTATCCGTCTTGGAGCGATGGTTGCCCCGTTAGGGTTTGGGCTTATAGCTGACTCTTACGGTTACGGGGCAGCTTGGATGTGTTCATTTGCTGCAACGATACTTGGCAGTGTACTAATGCTGATCGCAAGTAAAGTTACTCAGAGTCGTTAAAGGTAATGCTCAATTTTTCGTTTAAAGCTCGTAGAGCTTTACCCCTGTGACTAATTTGATTTTTTTCTTCATTTTCCATTTCACCAAAAGTTTTACCCTCGCCTTCATCAGGAAGAAATACAGCATCATATCCAAATCCCAACTTGCCTACTGGGGCTTGTGTTATTCGACCTTCAGCGACTCCATGAGCAACCAATTCATTTCCGTCTGGCCACGCTACTAGGACAACTGTTCGAAATCTTGCAGTCCGCCCTTCGGTTGGAATTGGAATTAGATCTTTGAGAAGTTTCGTTACATTTTCTTGATCTGTGGCAAATTCTCCTGCATAACGAGCCGAATGAACCCCCGGTCCCCCATTTAATGCATCTACTTCCAAACCTGTATCATCGGCTACCGCTGCGAGCCCTGTTGCTTTCATTATGGCATTGGCTTTTAATCTGGCATTTCCGACTAAGTCGTCAGCATCTTCTACAACATCAGGAATATTCTTTGGGCGAGCAAGTAGTTCAACTGACTTAGAAAGAATCTCTTTAATTTCAGTAAACTTGTCCAAATTAGCAGTTGCCGAAACAATGATCATTTTAAATATTCGGGGGTGTTTCGATTAATTCTTTCTGTAGCGATATGATCTCTCGAATTCCATTTTCAGCCAGGCTCAAGAGAGCATCTAGTTCTTGTCTCGAAAAAGAAAATTTTTCTGCTGTTCCTTGTATCTCTATGAATTCCCCTGACTCTGTCATAACAATATTCATATCCGTATCAGCTTTAGAGTCTTCCTCATATGGAAGGTCAAGTCTTGGCTCTCCGTGAATAATTCCAACCGAAACCGCTGCACAAGCCTCAATTATCGGATGAAGCGACAGTTCACCCTTTGTCACTAAACGCGAGAGTGCATCATGGAGCGCCAGAAATCCGCCGCAGATTGAGGCTACTCTCGTTCCTCCATCAGCTTGAAGGACATCACAATCTACAGTTATTTGGCGTTCGCCTAACCTCTCCATATCGCACACCGCCCTTAGGGACCTTCCAATGAGACGCTGGATCTCTTGTGTTCTTCCTTTAGGACCCTTAGTCTCTCTTCGAACTCGCTCAGGGGAAGACCCCGGAAGCATAGAATACTCCGCAGTGACCCAACCAGAGCCAGATCCTTTCATCCACCGAGGAACACTTTCATCCACCGATGCAGTACAAAGAACACTTGTGTTGCCAAATGTTACAAGCACTGAACCGTCAGCCATAGTTGTGAAGTCTCGGACAAATGTAATCGGCCTTAAGTCATCGTTTTTTCTATTATCTGATCTATCCATACGAATTTTCCTTCCTAAAAGAATTTACACTTCGTAGTGCTTGCCTACGGATGCTAAAGAAATTGGCCCGCTAAAAACGGACTGAGCTTCTTCTAGATGCGCTGACTCGCTTTCACCAGGAGCAAGATGAGATAGCACTAATTTTTCTGCTCTTGCATTGGAGGCTAGAAGCCCAGCTTGTCTAGCTGACAAGTGAAGAATTTCTTCATTTTCTCTTTCGGAGAGGAACGTAGATTCGGCAATCATTAAATCCACACGATCTCCTAATGATTTTGCATCCCACTCTGGGCCCGTATCGGCAGTGAAGACAAAACTTGAATCCTCAACATCAACTCGACAGGCAAGAGTCTCTACATAATGCTGTGTTCTTGACCAATGCCAACACTGATCCCCAATAAAACGCGAGTCGCCATCTTCTATGATTTCGCAGAGAAACGATTCTTCAATAGACTCACACATATCATTAGCTAACTTTAAGGTTCCTTTCGTTCCGTATACAGGAATAGGGCCGCAAAGAATATAATGGCGAATCGCATTGTAAACAACTGGTAGTTCTAACCAATGGTCCGCATGTTCATGAGTAAGCACAATCGCCGTTAAGTCAGATAGATCTATATGAGTTTGTAAATTTGCGAGCGTTCCTGGGCCAGCGTCTAACCAAACGTTAGCTTTGGGGCTCTGCACCAGAAATCCTGTGCAAGCTCCACCGGCGCTAGCATAACTTCCGCTGCAGCCAAGAACCGTAATCTTGAGGGGGGATTCTGTCACGGGTTGGGACTCCATTCGTGGGATTCTGCCGATATTAGTTCTGGACCAAAAAGTCTTTGACCTAGCTCTGCAAACCAAGATACATCTCCCGATGAAATAAACGTTCTGTTTCCGGTTTTTATCTTGGAAGATTCCAATTTAGTTTCCCTAAGAGTTTTTGAGACTGCGAAAGCTGTTTCGTCTGCAGATGAGACTAGAACGACATCATTTCCAACAACTGAACTAATCGTTCTTGCTAAATATGGATAGTGGGTACAACCCAATAGAAGCGCGTCTATGTTTTTTTGAACAATAGGTGCGAGAAGACGCTCAGCAAGAATCTGTATTTGTTCACCAGTGGACTCCCCTCGTTCTACAAATTCTACAAAACCTGGACAGGGGATGCAGGTGACTTCAGCACTATCGTCTACAAGTTCTGAAATAATTTTTTGGTACGCACCGCTACTGATTGTTCCTACTGTTCCAATTACTCCGATCTTTTTAGCCTTTGAGACTTCTACGACTGCTTGTGCCCCCGGTTTGATAACACCCACAACTGGTATTCCTATAGTCTCTCCAAGGCTTCCTAAAGCCGCTGCTGCAGCGGTATTGCAGGCAATAACTACCATTTTGACATTGTGCTTATTTATCAAGAAATCCGTTATTTCTTCTGCATACTCACGTACCTTGTGCAGTGATTGCGGACCGTATGGATAGCGAGCTGTATCACCAAAATAAACCACGTCTTCATGTGGAAGAAGGTCGATGACAGCGCGAGCCACCGTAAGTCCTCCAAACCCTGAATCAAATATTCCTATAGGTAGTTGATTAGCCACTGATCTTAACCGTAGGTGAAATTTGATCCGGAGTTAAGCGAAATATTTTTGAAATTTCCATACCTCTCCCGAACTAGAAATAAATAATGGAGTCGATTGATTCTGCAACTTTATCCAAAGACCCAGACCAAGCTCCGGTGGAAAGGTACTTCCAGCCCCCGTCACAAACTACAAAGACTATCTCTCCTGTCTCTATTGTCTCAGCTGTCCGAATGGCTCCTGCTAAGGCAGCACCAGATGATATCCCGCAGAATATGCCACTTTTCTTTGTAAGAATTCTCGTGTACTCCAATGATTCAATAGGACGAATAATACGTTTCCCATCCAAAATTTCCATTCCATCCCATTTATCAAAGACAGGTGGAATGAAACCATCATCTAAACTACGTAATCCCTGAACTGACTCTCCTGAAGGCGGCTCAACAGCTAGGATTTTGATATCAGGCTTATGTTCTTTCAAGTAGGTTCCTACGCCCATTAAAGTTCCTGAAGTTCCCAACCCAGCTACGAAATGGGTCACATCTGGAAGGTCTCGCAGAATTTCTGGCCCAGTAGTCTGATAATGCATTTCTGGATTTGATTCATTTCCATATTGATAAAGAAAGACCCAATCCGGATTCTCTTCTGATAACTCTAAAGCCAATTTCACGGCACCGTTGGAACCCAGTTCGCCCGGAGAAGGAATAATCTCTGCACCCCAAACCTCTAGAAGTTGTTTTCTTTCAATCGATACATTCTCGGGGAGTACTATTTTCAGGCGATAACCTTTTATTGACGCGATCATAGCCAAAGCAATTCCTGTATTCCCTGAGGATGGCTCAATGATAATGCTTCCTTTGTGGAGCAAACCTTCTTCTTCGGCTTTGTTAATCATTGCTTTAGCTATTCGATCTTTGACAGAGCCGGCCGGATTTTGACTTTCTAATTTCGCGAAGATGCGCACATTATCATTCGGACTTAAATCGGAAACGTCAACGATTGGAGTATTCCCAATCAGATCTATGACTGATGAATAAACTGCCATAGTACTAGTATGTCGTGACTTGACGAAGTTCACCCTATTCAGTGGATTTTGGATGACGAAATCTAGAAAACTCTGACTTTCTCCTCAGAAATTTCACCATTTTTTATCCGGAAACTTCTAATTACAGGATCTTCTTTTTCCAAAGAGACAATTAAGAAATGCCATTTCCCCAGTGGGTCAAAAGTCGCAGCATCACGAACATCAGTAGCAGATGGATAAGCAGGAGTGTGCGTGTGGCTATGCATCACGCCTATTAATTCAATATTTCTTTGATCTGCTTCAGATTCGACCTTCATCATTTCAATAGGGTCGAGTTGATATATGATTCTTGATTCTGCAACATTACGCATCGGAAAGAAGGCACATATCTCAGTATCCCCAGGCTCAGCAGCAAAAAGACCACATGCTTCATTAGGCTCTTCACTTAATGCGTGGTCAAGGATTAAGTTTTCTAGTTTTGCGCTAAGAGATAACATCTTTCCATAATACCCTCTTAGGGGCAGCGCAAACTATCCAGTATTCGGGAAAATCTCGTCTTCTCTTAACCTATTCCAGCGAAGAACGCTAGCCTCAAGTAATCATGCAAAGCGAAGGAAAAAAAATTGTAGCTACTAATCGGCAAGCTAGAAGAGAATTCGAAATTTTTGATTCTTTTGAGGCAGGTATGGTCCTAACAGGAAGTGAGGTTAAATCACTACGAAATGCTCAAGCTCAAATCAAAGAGGCTTATTGCAGAATACATGATGGTGAGATTTGGCTTAATTCTTGCCACATCAGTCGTTATGAGCATGCAAGTACAGCATTCTCCCACGAACCAGACCGCCCCAAAAAATTATTACTACATAAGAAGGAAATTTTTAGACTTCAGGCGCAAATTGACCAAAAAGGGCTCTCTCTAATACCGCTTAGTCTCTACTTCAAAAGAGGCCGGGCCAAAATAGAATTAGGTTTAGCTAAACGTAAGAATCTTATCGATAAGCGGAGATCTTTAGCTCAACGCGAAGCGGACCGGGAAGCGGACCGTGCTATTGCAAGACAAAGAAAACAAAGAACAGATACTAACGATTACTAGCAGCAGCTCCTCCAGCTATATAACCAAATGTCATAGCTGGCCCTAAAGTTCCACCAGCTCCTCCGTAGACCATTCCGGTTGGTGCTGCCATTGCGTTACCAGCTGCGTAAAGACCAGGAATCACACCTCCGCTAAGTGAAAGAACCCGTCCTGTAACATCAGTTTTTGGACCCCCATTTGTACCCAGAGCACCACTTTCTAGACGCACCGCATAAAAGGGAGCGTTTTCGAGGGGCTTAAGAGTAGCTTGCACACCTTCTAGGGTTTGGTCACCGTTGAATGTATCGTAAGCGCTCTCTCCACGATGGAAGTCTGGGTCCTGACCAATTGCAGCATAAGTGTTGAAGCGATCTAAGGTTCTTCGGAGTGTGTCGCCATCAACTTCAATTTTTTTCGCTAATCCTTCAATTGATTTATCACTAAAGATCCAATCTGGTATGTTTTCACCCGCTGGACACCCTGCAACTTCATATTTTAGTTTGTGTTGATGGTCAAAAATAAGCCAACAAGGCTCGTTAGGATATTCAAATTTTTGAGGGTCGAAAGCATGGAATGCGCCACCCATAGCGTTGTAATTGCCAGCTTCGTTTGTGAAACGAGATCCATACTTATTGACCATAAACGAATACGGGCGCGTTCTTTCTAACAAAATCAAGCGTACTGAGGGGTGGCCAAAAAGTTCTTCACCTGGGACACGAACGACTGGAACCCACCATGCATTTCGCATATTACCGAGCTTGGCCCCGACTGCCATTGCCATTTGCAGACCATCACCTGTGTTATCTGGATTACCTGCTGGAGCAGTCATAGGCCCTTTCAAAAAAGTCCTCACAAGTTCACTGTTCCATTCGAAACCACCAGTTGCGATAATCACGCCGTTATTAGCGAATACATCTATACCCTCACCTTTGCAATTAACGGTGACTCCGATAACTCCGTCGTCGCTACTCAAAAGTTTAATAGCCTGACTCTGGGTTTCTGGTTCTATACCTAGATCCAGAAGAGCCTTGAGTAATGCAGCTACCAATGCTAGACCCATACCTATTTCGCCTTTTGTGACTCTACCCTCAAGAGTTTCTCTACTAGGCGAAGAGGTTGCTCCGCCTAAGGGGGTTTCTGTGAGCATCACAGGGTTACCTCGTTCATGATTTCTTAACAATTTTCCCCAATCCCCTAATTCAGGTAATGCAAATAGCGCATTATCAAGAGACCGACCACCATTTGGAAGCCCCCCTGGATGCTCTGGGTGATAGTCAGGATAGTTTTCAATTATGTGAAATGAACATGGGGTTACCTCTTCGACCCATTGGAGCATTTCAGGTCCTTTATCAACGAAAGTAGAAGCCATATCAGAATCAATTTGACCTAAAGAAAGAGCATCAAGATATGCCAAAGCCTTTTGTCTTGAGTCTTCAACTCCGGCAAATTCCTGAAGGTGATTATTAGGCATCCAAATAATTCCGCCACTCATGGCGCTAGTCCCCCCGACAAAGGGTGACTTCTCGAAAACTTTTACTGATGCTCCCGAATGTGCTGCTGCGAGGGCGGCAGTTAGTCCAGCGACACCTGTTCCAAGCACTACTACATCGCATTCCACTGACAAGAAGATACCTCCTTTGTTTATTGTGGCACACTTACCCGATATCGTGAATATCCTGAGGGACCTTACTATTGTGAATTCTTTCAGAAATGTTTTTTGACAAGGGGCTGATCGGTTTCGACGTAGCGGTTATTTCGTCGGATCGTGCGACCGGAGTTGCTCAGACTCCAAAACGGGGC